>Ga0307489_10002488_pt1 | contig 12322 bp, 15 predicted proteins | sample SB12metaG_FD_202247 | JGI IMG/M metagenome (GOLD analysis project Ga0307489, IMG submission 202247) | Sea-ice brine microbial communities from Beaufort Sea near Barrow, Alaska, United States - SB 1.2 | ecosystem: Environmental > Aquatic > Marine > Coastal | place: USA: Alaska | collected...
TTGAACCTGGTGGATCTGGCGGGGTCGGAGCGGCAGGGGAAGACGGGGGCGACGGGCGACCGCCTCAAGGAGGCCACCAAGATCAACATGAGCCTGTCGGCGCTGGGCAACGTCATCTCCGCGCTGGCGGACGGCAAGTCGGCGCACATCCCGTACCGCGATTCCAAGCTCACCAGGCTGCTGCAGGACTCCCTGGGCAAGGCCTTCCATTCGTCCACTTCTCAGCTCAGCATGAGCCGTTTTCAACACTAAAAGCACGCAACGTATCAACAAAAAGTGCCCACGTCAAGCCGGAAAGTGGACGAGTGTAAGCCCCTGCTCATCCACTCGTCCACTTCTCAGCTCAACCTGAGCCGTTTTTGCCACTGGAACCCAATGAAAGCACCCAACGCATCCACGAAAAGTGCCCACGTCAAGCCAAAAAGTGGACGAGTGTGAGCCCCTGTCGGTGGGCGGCAACACCAAGACCGTGATGGTCGCCAACCTGGGGCCCGCCGACTATAACCTGGAGGAGACTATGGCAGGGCGGTAATAGGCCGATTTCGGTATATCGCCTGGGTGAAATGCCCGTACAGAGTTGCGGGCGAAGCGTCAGCGCTCCGCGTGGGAAAGCGGGCGCCAGGTTGAATGCCCATACAGAGTTGCGTGCAAAGCGTCAGCGCTCGGCGCGGGAAGCGATCTACCGAAACCGGCCTATTGAGAGCACTCACTTGACCGACATTGCAAATCCTCCTCCTAATCCGCGCATATGTACAAGGATTCACCCTGAAGATACGTCATGCGAGCAACGTTCCGATATCGATTCGAGTGCATGTTCTCAATGACCCTCTTGTCAGAGCACTTTGCGATATGCCAACCGCGCGAAGAACATCAAGAACAAGCCCAAGATCAACGAGGACCCCAAGGACGCCATGCTGCGTGAGTTTCAAGAGGAGATCGCGCGCCTGAAGTCCGCGTTGGGGCCCGCGGGAGGCGAGGAGCGCATCAGCAGCGGCAGCATGAACGACAGCTTCGGGGAGGGGGAGGAGGCAGGGGCTTACACTCGTCCATTTTTCAGCTCAAGCTGAGCCGTTTCTAACACAAGATACACCGCAAACAACCCCAAATACGCCCTGTCACCTGCTAAAGACCCCTCAACAACATCTAAATGCACCCCCTGTCCCACAGACAGCGCTTACGTTGAGCCAAAAAGTGGATGAGTGTAAGCCCCTGGGAGGAGGCGGAGCAGCTGGAGCCCGAGATCATCGAGAAGACGGTGGTGGTGGAGGTCAGGCCCGCTGAACCCTAAATGCTAAACCCTAAACCCTAAACTACCCCGGCATCACCATGATACCGCTCAACACGGTCACTTTACCAATCAGCTCATAGTCCTTTGACCAATTAATTTCGTCTGATACCGGGCCCTACACGGAGGTGGACCCGGACGCCGACATGCTGGAGGCGCTGAAACAGCAGGTCCAAGCGGAGATGGCGGAGAAGATGAAGTCAGCGACGACTAAGGAGGACCTGGAGCGGATCCAGCGCAGCGCCGAGGAGCAGAGCACCAAGGTGGGGGGGTTATTGAGATCAAGCACTCCATCACTCACCTTCGAGGTGTGTGAGTGTATGTGTGTATTCAAATGTGGACTAGTGCCTGGTCTGTAACCCGTCCTTGCACCAGTACTTCGTACTTGTACAAGTACGTTCGGAGTTTAGTGCTATGGCCAACAGTCAACTGTATTTTGGTGATTTGGCCAAAAGTCAAACGGTACTTGAGATTAAAATCCGTGCTACGAACAGGCCAGGCACTAGGCTGACGGGTCATCCAAAATACCTGGACTTCAGAACCATGCGTTTTTCAGGATGATTCAGTGTACCGACGGGGACTCGGTTCTTGGATTCAGTGTTGTTTGAGCGCTTGTTATGGGTGACCCTGATGATTGGAGATGCAGCGCATGCTGGCGGACCGCAGCAACACAGAGGCGGAGAAGCAGCGCATCATGCAGGTAAGCACATAGCGCACCGGACTAGCCTCCTACCTATGAAAGCGCCTGATGCAGTGAGTCAGAGTATACGCGCTACAGTTATCATCTTGAAATGTTCACGTTTCTTCGATTTGGTTTCCAGGTCTTGTATTGTCTGGATCCGGAGCGACTCCATGTCGCTCAAGACGCACTTCGTCCATGGTTTTGACCTCCTGATTCCCCGTATCTGACTGGTCGCTTATTGTGTACCCGCACACGTTCACCTCCTCCAAGATGGGGTGATGCATACTTTTTATGTGCACGGACCGCCAAGAAGGGACGTGGATATTAAGGTGTCCTGACCAATACAGCTGTCATCTTTGCGGTGCATGCAACCATACCTATCGGCGATGGAGCAGCAGCACGCGGAGCTGGAGTCACAGATGGAATTGGCGGAAAAGGAGCGCGCGAAAAAGCTGGAGCTGGTGGCAAAACTCAAAGACATGGAATCCAAGCTCATGCACGGTGAGGAGGATCTGGAGCTGCGGAACCAGATGCTGGTGGAGGCGGCGGAGAAGGGTGCCAAGGCAGGGGGGTATGACCGACGTTGAATCAACCAACAGAGTTCGCGCGTCTGTATGAGCACTCACCCTCAAGGTCTTTCACGCTCTATCACCAGTTCGAGTCTGTGTTATCAATCACCCTGCGCCAAGGACATCGCGGGGCGCGAGAACCTCAAGCGGGAGCAACAACAGAAAATCGCAGCGCTCGAGGTATGGCCTGGCAGATATTGCTTGCCAAGTCATCCGATCCATGTTGAACCCTCATCCATTCATTAATATAGAATCCTGTGACAACGAGCAGTATCTGCGGGGCTCTGTTTCATCCAACGCATTTGTATCTCTAGTGTCCTGAGTAAGATGGCAGCTTACCACGTGGCGAGCGATGTCTACCGGGCCCGAGCTCGAGGAGCAGGCGCTTCTGAAGGAGGAAACCTTCGCGTCGAAAAAAGAGGAAGCGGCGGATAAAACCAAGAAACTGAAGAAGATGTTTCAGAAGTATCAGAACGCCAAGCAGGATCTAGAGGACCACGGGGGTAGGGTTGTGGACCGGTGCACTGTAGACAAACAGTCAGCCAGCTGACACCGGTGTGGTGAAACGTTACACTACAAGCAAAGAATCAGGCAGCTTACTCTGATGTGGTCACTTGATCAAACGCTGCGCTATTGGCAAACAGTCAGGCAGCTTGAAGCGCTGTGCTCACCTGACCAAACCATTTACACCGATGTGGTCACCTGACCAGCATTCAACACATGTGTGTTGCGACTGTCAGTCCCTCGCATCTACGAAATTTCGTCGAGACGGCTCCCACTTTGCGATCGTATGGGCAATTCGCGCAGGGATCGGGCGCATTCGACTTGCCCATACGAAAGCTTTCGTACGAGCAATTCGTGTTGGGATCGGCACTGGCAGACTTCGTGATTTGGCCATACGAAAGTGGGAGCCCGTCTCGACGAAATTTCGTAGATTCGTGGGACTGACTGTACAAGCGGGGGAGTTGCAACGCGAGAAGGAGGACATGATGGACTCGATCCGCCTGCTCGAGCAGCAGCTCAAGGTGAGGCTGGGTGCACTATGAGCAAACAGTCAGGGAACGAGTGGTCAGGCCAGGGAGGAGGACGTGGCGAGTGTGTACAAGTACACCTGTGCACCATGAGCAACCAGTAAGGGAACAAGTGGTCAGGCCAGGGAGGAGGTCGCGGCGAGTGTGTACGGGTACACCGGCACACTATGAGCAAACAGTCAGGGGACGCCACGTCAGGCCGGGGAACAGCATGCGGCAAGTGTGTACGGATACACCGGTACACTATGAGCAAATAGTCAGTGGACGCCGCGTCAGGCCAGGGAGGAGAATGCGGCGTGTTTGTATAGGCACACCGGTACAGTATGAACAAACAGTCATGGAAGGAGCGGATGTTGCTGGGCCTTACCTGCAGCTGAAGAACACGGTGATAGAAGGGTTCATCCCGCCGGAGGTCACGCACAAGGTCATGCGCCGCGCGCACTGGGAGGCAAGGCGAAGCTGCCTTATTCCCCCCCTACCACGTTGTTTGTTGTACCCCCCTACTCTACCCGTCTGACCCTGGTTTATCCGGCTGGCCCTACTTTATCCGTCTGGCCCTGCCTTATCCGTGTGCCCCTCGCTTCATCCGTGTGGAATATATCCGTTTGCCCCCGGCTTCATCCATGTGGACTATATCCATGTGACCCTACTTGCAGGAGGAGATCGAGCAGTGGGTGTTGGAGCGGTTGACGCAGGACCCCATCCAGACCGCCGCAACTGCCGTGCGGTAGGGGCGACTACATACCACTGACTGTCTGCCCATGCTGTACCTGCTATCATTCACCTGAGGAATTCCGCTCATCACGTCATCCACCACATGTTTTACCCTCTGTCATTGAGTCGAATGAATCCATACGGCGGGGCCGTCCTTCCCTAAATCCATCCCCACATCCGGCCATATATCCGTCCCTCAATCAGTTCCTATATCACTCCCGCAATCAGTTCGTACATCCGTGCCTCAATCAGTTCCTATGTCCGTCCCTCAATCCGTTCCTATATCCGTCCCTATATGACATCCGTCCCTGCATGATACCCGTCCTTATATATCTGTCCCTACTGCTAGGCCCGTGAGCGCCATGGGGGCGAAGCGGCCGGTGACGGACCACGCGCGGATCGCCTCCGCCATGGTAAAGCGGTGCAGATTGCAAGGTCGAATCCCGTGTTGAAAGCGCTGGAACTAAGCGTCTGTAACTCTGATATGACGAACTGCTTTCAAGTTCTGCTTTCAGTGTCAACTTGCGCCGCTACACGTTGGGCGACCTCAACCCGCGCTACAAGACGGAGAACATCCTCAACCTCGAGCTGGATATGCCGGAGCGCACCACTTGGTAGGGCGGTGCAAGTTGAAACCCGTGTTGAACGCGCCTGGTCTCGGCTCTTGCAACCACACGTAAACTATGATGAACTGCTTTCACGTTTTGCCTGCAATTTCAGCTGGCGCCCCTATGATTTGGGACTATGAGGGCACCACTGTAAATGAGGGCGTGCAGGCGGTGCTGGATATTGCATTCTCCACCGACGGCGGGGAGCAGTTGGCGCCGTCGGCTGCGAAGGCGGCAGCGGTGGAGGTGGGGGCTTACACTCGTCCACTTTTCGGCTCAACGTAAGCGATTTCTGTGGAATAGGGGGTACATTGAGGGATTGTTTAGGGGTTGTTTTGCGGATGTTTAGCAGGTGTCGGGGGGTGTTGGGGGGTATAAAGGGTGTGTTTTGTGAACGGCTCAGGTTGAGCTGAAAAGTGGACGAGTGTAAGCCCCTGGGTGGAGGTGGGCGGGGCCGGTGGCGGCGCGCGCCCGCCCAGGCCGGGCTGTGCAGCTTGAACCGATGAAACCCATGTTGAAACCGCCTGGAACCAAGCGCTTAAAACTATCATTTGATGAACCGCTTTCAAACGTTGCTTTGAATTTGAACGTGCGCCGCTATGCCCAGGCCGGGCAGCGCAAGGCGTTCCACTAGTGCCTCGCGAAAGTGAGTCTGAGACTTCGGGGAAACATTTGTAGGGGATAGCTCTATATTAACATTGCGAATAACAAAATATTTATACGATTGTCATGCGATCGATTTTAGCAAGACTGGCAGAGATGGGTGTCTCGATGAAGCGGGCTTTCACACGTCCCACGGGCAGTCGTTCCCGCGCGGCCGACTCGAAACCTCTAGGTGCTCACCAGAAGCGGCGTATTCACAACGGTGTCTCTTGTCATCCCGCGGGCACCCGTGATCCCGCGCCCACTCCAGCACACCTCAAGCTGCCCAGTCTGAGCGGCCGCTGCATACAGCCTCTCGGCACACGATCAGTCGTGCTGTCGCGCCCACGTGAAGACTTCACGCTGCCCTCCCATAGCCGTATACGCCGATCGTTTAATTTGTGCCGAATGCTATAGCGTGTTGCCGCAATGATCGCGTGTCGCGCCAGGTGTCAAATATAGAATGTGTCCATTCCACGCTCCAGTTGGGCGTGTGTGAGGCCGTCGGATTGCGCTCTCCGCGTGCACTCAGTGCTTTCTACCACCTCTATATGGAGCATTCGAGAATGCCATGCTTTCCCACCATCAGTCCTCCCCCGACTACTCAGCATCCTCCGACTCGTCATCCTCCGGCTCCGCAACTGGTGCTTCGGGGCACCCGTGCTCCCGCGCCCACTGCAGCACCTCTGTGTGCCCGTACTCAGCGGCGCATGCAGTCGTCTTCAAGTCCCACGGGCAGTCGTGATCCCGCGCCCACTGCAGCACCTCCAGCTTCCCGCGCATAGCGGCGTAGGTGCACGTCGATTCGTCCCACGGACAGTTGTGCTCTCGCAACCACTGCAGCACCGCAAGCTCCCCGCTCATTGCGGCGCTAGCACACGTCTCTTTATCCCACGGGCAATTGTGCTCCCGCAGCCACTGCAATGTTTCCAGCTGACCATTCCCAGCGGCCGCTGTAAACGTCCTCTCGGTCCACGGGCAGTCGTGTGCCCGCGCCCACTGCACTATCTAGGTGCCCAAACATAGCCGCGTACTCACACGGCCTCTGATCCCACGGGCACCCGCGCTCCCGCAACCACTTCAGTGTCTCCAGCCTCCCGCCCAGTGCGGCGTACGCACACGTCAGCTCATCCCACGGACAATTCTGCGCCAGCGCCAACTTCAGCACCTCCAGCTGCCCGCGCATAGCGACGAATGCGAACGTCCGCGCCACCCACGGGCACCCGTTGTCCTTCGCCCAGGCCAGCCGCTCGGCGGACCCACAAAACTCCAGGATCTTGAAGACCCGCGCTGCGCCCGGTGTCTCCGCGCGCGAAAGGCCGGCAGGAAAGATGGATCTGGGAAACACCGCGTCACGGGACACGAGACACGCCCCCGCGAGCGCGGCGCGGTCCGCGGGGGGCAGCCGCGCGAGCACCTCCAGCGCGAACAGGTCGGGGTGCCTCTCCAGCAGGTCGAGCAGCGGAGGCGGGGGCGAGAGAGAGGCCTCCACAGAGGGGGCGGTGGCAGCGGGGGCGGGCTCGCGGCGGCAATGCCGCTTGTTACCGCTAGTCTGCGACATGGCAGACGAGGCGACGGGAGCACGGGACGCGAGGGAGCAGGGGGTGAATCTGGATAGGCGGCGGCGGCGGCGCGGCAAAAGGAAAGTGAAGAGCCTGGCGACGCAAGTGAAAGCTTTTGACCTGAGTTTCTTCTCCCTGGCTCAGACTGTCAGATTCAAATTGAAAGCCGAACTCAAAGTCTCGGACCGTTAGTATAAAAAAAAACGTCTTTTCTCGGCTTGGCTCGGCAACCCTACCCTCTGCTCATCTTCAAGATCTTCGGAAAAGAAGTTTGTGGAAGGTCAATCAACGACTCTGATCCGGGCGTTTTTTGGAGTTGCCCACCTCCCCGCAGCCACTTGTGCGCGCACACACCTGCGACGCCACCGTGTACACCTGCCCCGTAACCACGCGCGCTGCAATTGATTCCCATCTGCGCTCGCCAGCAGCAGACTTGCACGCCGACATACCGTACCGTCAAGCGGGATGGGCGGGAGCATGAGCTCGAAGCGCGAGGAGGGGGCGAAGGACGGTGGGGGTGGAGGCAGGGGCTTACACTCGTCCACTTTTCAACTCAACTTGAGCGCTTTGTATGGGATAGGGGGTGCGCGTAGGGGTTGTGTAGCCCGTATTAAGGGGGTGTGTAGGGTGTGTAGGGTGTGTAGGGTGTGTAGGGTGTGTATGGTGTTTTCTAGTATCACACACGGCTCAAGTTGAGCTCAGAAGTGGACGAGTGTAAGCCCCTGGGTGGGGGAGGAGGAGGAGGTGAAGGAGGACGAGGAGGAGGCGGTGCCGCTCTGGCTTCAGTGGACTTCGCCCCCTTCCTCGCGGACGTCGGCTGCGTGGTGGGCGACGCCCCGACCCCCGCGCAGCTCGCGTGCGCCGCGCAGATCGACGCCGCATGCCGCGACCACGGCTTCCTGGTGAGCCCGCTTGCTCGACCGTACACAGTCGCTACTCGTAGTCATTTCCAAACTTTCCAAACTTTCCAAAACCTTCGAAAAAGAAATTTCCCCAGCTCAACCTGTGCAATCTTTTCGCTGAGACTAGAGCTATTCAAGTTACCCCAACTGTCCTAGCTTAACTTGAGCCCTTTTGTCCCTGAAAACAATCAACTTACCGCACTTGTCAGAATATCTCGAGGTTGCTCAATCCTCAAGGTGTACCCACACACCGTAGACAGAAAACATGTAAGCGCCTTTGGAGTTTGGACTCGATGAAGCAACGTTATTTTATAAAAGTGCACCCTGCTCACGGTACCTCGACAACTTCGGCGTGACTGCCGCCGACGTCACCGACGCATTCGTGTGTTCCAAGCAGCTCTTCGCGCTGAGTGACGAGGAGAAGGCGGCCGTGGCGCTGTACAACCACGTCCCCAACACGGTAAGGGCGGTGCATGATGAACCGATATGACCCATGTTGAAAGCACCTGAAACTAGGCGCTTGAAACTATAAAATGATGAACCACCTTCACACTTTGCTCTCCGACTCAACGTGCAAGGGGCTTACACTCGTCCATTGTTCGGCTGGACGTGAGCACTCGTCACCGCTGCATTGCGTGGTCTCACACAGTTTCAGTGACAAAAACAGCTCAAGTTGAGCTGAGAAGTGGATGAGAGTAAGCCCCTGCAACTTGCGCCACTACGACACGGGCTTCAGCTCGTTCGCCACGCAGAGCCTGAACACGCGGCGGCGGGGACGTATACTCGTTCACTTCACAGCTCAACGTGAGCCGTCTTTGTCACCGGAACCAAACAATACACCCAACGTATCCCAAATAGAGTGCTCATGACAAGCCGAGAAGTGGACGAGTGTAAGCCCCTGCCCGGCGGCCGCCGGACCTCAAAGAGGCAGGGATTTGAGTGCTCGCCGCATCATCCGCCCCACACTGACATAGTGAAGACCACATCACTACCTCATTCCTGCGCCTTCCGGGCCCGACTCACCTGGATTGCATTTGTTATTGCCATCCTACATGTTGTCGTGGAATAAGCGCAGCAGCGCACACTTTGACAACGACTACAGCGGGATGCCGCCGGGTTTCGAGCACATGGCATGGCGGTGCAAGTTGACCCCAGGTTGACCCTCGGTTGACCGCGCTTGGTTTCAGCGCTTGAAGGGGGAATATGATACACTGCTTTGAAGCGTTCCTTTCAATTGCAAGTTGCGCCACTACAACATGGCCGAGAGCTTCTGGGTCAAACTCACTGAAGCGTCCAGGTAGGAACGAGCTCTGGTCAGTTTGCCTATCACAACACCACTAAATACGGTTATTTCACCAACACTGGCTCGCCACGGACCTTATCGGATCACATTCATATCAGTAATAGACACTCTACAGCACGTCGTAGAATGACGTTTACCTCAATATACGAGAGTCTGAAGTGTGGTGGATGACGCATCTCCGCTGTATTCACGTGTCCTTACACCGAGGCGGATGTTCCTGGCGTACGCGTTGGCGCTCAAGATTCCGGCCGAGGACATCCACTTCTTCGAGAAGACATTTTCCACATGGGACCAGTGCACGCTTCGCTTCCAGCATTTCCCGCCGTGCGGCTTCACCCCGGACTCTCAGGCAGGTCCTATGTCCCCCTTTCAGCCGGTACTTTCAGGCGTCCGGTCCTGAAACCACGAACACCTCAAAGTCAATAACGAACCACTTGTGTTATCCCACTTAATAGCTCAATGATGCTCAATGACTTGAGTGAACCCAGTCAACAACTCAAGGCTACTTGATAACCGCTTGTTTTATCCCACATCATACATTCACGGTGCTCCGTTTGAGGGGACAAAACACATTTGTGAAGGCCTGACTCTCAGGGTGACACGGATGTGGGACAGATTCGCGTCGGTGAACACACAGGCACGGCACAGTTTAGTGGTGTCCTATTTACACGTCGGGAAGATACAGACTCAATCGTGTCGCAATCAATGTTGAAAGCGCCTGGTTTCAGCGCTTGAATCTAGATCATGATGAGCCGCCTTCGAATATCGCTTTCAATATCAACTTGCACTTATATGCGGGTGATACGGGGGGCTTACCTTGGGTGTTTGGAATTTGACGCTGTGGATTAACGACAATGTTGATAGGTGTCATGTCAGGGGGGCGGTTTCAAACAAGGACTTTGATGGTTAGATAAACATATTGATACAGGCCCTGACCCATAGATTTGAACTTGCACCCATTCTATAGCGCTTGACATTAGCGACGCGGATAATACGAGGGCCTTACATTTGGACTTTGGAATGCTGACGCTGCTGTTTCACGACAGCGCGGCGAGCGGGGTAGGTCCTGGCATATCTTTCTCGCATCGTCATAGGATCCCATGTGACTTAAGAGACGGGGGTTCACGACACGTTGGGTGACGTGGCGGGCAATTAATTGTAGGCCTTGGAGCGAGGAGGGGCTGCAGGTGAAGAGTGTGGCGGGCGGCGCGGTGGGGGGCGCTGCGGGTACGGCTGCATATATCGGCTGCCACGTCATTCATTACGTTCTGTACCATCGTTCAGACCAGCCTTGAATGACATGTGTGAGGTGACGATATTTTTTCATGTAGCCCTAGAATGATAACGCTTGCCACGAGCCACATCACTCTCACCATGTTTTATACTCTTCTCGCTTAGAGTCTACACCTTTGAGTCAGACTACGTCATATGAGGTGGCGAGCCATCCTACGAAGACGCGTCGACGTTAATGTCCATCTATGAAGCCTTGTCATTGAATCACAATGAGGTGTGGAACCCTGGACGTCGGGGGCGAGCACGGGGGTTGGCTGGACGCGAGCGGGCGGGGAGGATCCACCGCCATCGTCAACACGGGGTACGGACCAGCACATGTTGCCCGCCACGTCATCGACGCTCATTTTCAACCATCTGTCTTTGAGTAAATTGACATTCTATGACGTGGCGCGACCACCATCTACGCGCATCTTGAATCATCTGTTGATGACGTAAACGATGCCCTATGACGTGGCGAGCAATATCTGCCGGGCACTAACCCTCGGGCGCTGCTGGCGCGGTGGACCAACGACGAGTGGAAGGTACGGCCCGCAACCCGCCAGAAATCGCTCCAAACAACACGGGGTGGCTCGCTGGCATTTACTTATCTCAAGAAACGAGCGCTTCAACGGTGTTCAAGCACATTCTGGGCAATTTCTGCCAGGACCCACCTTTTCCATGCGCACTAGAAATCAAGGAACAGCAGACGCGATCGACTGTTACATATTGAGCAGTACCATTATGAGACCCAAAAATACTAATAAACCCAAACCCTAAACCCTAGCCATACTCTACCCTTGTGCCGGCGGACCCTTGCAGAAGGCGACGGCGCACCGCGTGGTGACCCCAAGCGCGGCGGCCGCGGCCCGCGACCGGTACTCCATCGCGTTCTTCGTCAACCCCGACGCCGGGGTGGTCGTCGCCGCACACCCGCGCACCGTGGCGGCCGGGGCGGCGGCAGGGGCTTACACTCGTCCACGTGTCAGCTCGACTTGAGCCTTTTTTGTCACCGAATGCAGTGAGTGACCCATCAAATTCCACCGAAAGTGCTCACGTCAAGCTGAAACATGGACGAGTGTAAGCCCTTGGGCGCCGGCCAAGTACCCCCCCATCTCCTCCAAGCAGTTCTTGGAGATGAAACTGCGGGAGATGAGCCATCAGTGAGTGAAAAGAGAGAGACAGGGAGAGAAAGAGAAAGACGCGTCAGCGTGTATGAGGAGGCACCAGGCTTTCGCCTTGGCCCCCGTCCAGTGAGTAGAGGTGAGACACCTGTGAGTGAGGTCCACGAGGTGATGCTCCCCGAGAGAATTATGACCAGCAATTCGTGAGCAGTTCGTAGTTGACAGTGTGATTTGAAATGTGTCTGACAGCCGCCGCTTACCCGTGCAGTGTGGGTGTGGATGTGGCGGGCCGCAGGCGAGGCGGCGGCCGAGTACTCCCCCCGTCACCGCCGAGTTCTACGTGGACATGATGACTACATTTGTAACAAAATTACCTTCTTATGCATGGACCATGTGTGTTGCGGAGAGCACAACCATTGCGCTCACATGGGAGTATTTTCCCACTCCATCAATCAGAACTGCCCGGTAGCTCAACATATTTACACAGGGAGTGCGCGGCTGTCCCGCTCCGCCGCGCTGCGCTTGACGCCGGTGGCGGCGGCGGGTGTGGCGGTGGCAGCAGCGGCGGCAGGCGCGGCGGCGGCGGGGCCACGGAGGGCGCGGCGGGCGTTGGCGTGCACGGCAGCCGCGG
>Ga0307489_10002489_pt1 | contig 12321 bp, 22 predicted proteins | sample SB12metaG_FD_202247 | JGI IMG/M metagenome (GOLD analysis project Ga0307489, IMG submission 202247) | Sea-ice brine microbial communities from Beaufort Sea near Barrow, Alaska, United States - SB 1.2 | ecosystem: Environmental > Aquatic > Marine > Coastal | place: USA: Alaska | collected...
GCGGCGCTGGCGGACATGTTGTCGCCTTCGTTCAACGCCGAGCTTCGCGCGGCGACGCTGGACAACGCCACGCGCCCCGCCACCGCGTACGGCGCGCGTTGGAATCAGCTGGACGACTCGGGTAAGGCGAGCCGGAATATGCTTCATCTTTTGCCCAAATTCCCTATGCTTAATTTCCCAAATGCAGCCTATTATGCTCGAATTATGCCCAATTATGCCCAATTTCATGCCTAAAATTCCCGGCACATGCCGGGCGTTTTCGATTTGCCTATTATGCCAAAAGTAATGCCGGCATATTCCGGATGGCCCTAGACTGGGGAACCACGCACCTCTCCGTGGTTGACGCGGACCGCAACGCTGTGGCCATGACCTCCACCGTCAACACCCTGTTCGGCTCTAAGGTGCGGCCACCGTCATCCAAATCATGTTCGCATGCACGACCCTCGTTTGTCGAGTTGAGTGTTGCCGCCCTGTGAAGTGGCGAGCATGTTATCCAAGTAAAGTTAACATGACGATAGAGAGAAGTTGCTGACTCTGTGTGGCGTGGCGAGCATGTGATACGATTCAAGTGGATAGGACAACATTGCCAAAGGTTCAAGCGATGGGAGGAGAGAGGTGATTAGCGGTACACTATGGGCAATGAGCCAGAATAAAGAGAAATCCGATGTGGTGAGTCCGGGCCCTGGTCCGCGGTGGTGTCACCGTCCACGGGCATCGTGCTCAACAATGAGATGGACGACTTCAGCTCCCCGGGTGTGCCCAACACCTATGGCCTGGCGCCCTCCGAGGTAGGGCCTCACAGATGTCGCTCGCCACCTCATCGGATGGCACAGCCCCGCTCGGCTGCGGCGGCCCGCGGCCCGCGCGATGTCCGCACCGCCGCGTCTCTGGTCTCCCCCCCCCATTCAACTCAAGAAACGAGGACGCACAATGCGTTGAATGAGGTGGTGGCCATATTTACCACACCCTACTGTGAGGCCAACTACATCGCGCCTCGGAGGCGGCCGCTGTCGTCCATGTCGCCGACCATCGTCCTCGACGGAACCGGGACCCTGTTCGCCGTGGCCGGGGCTTCGGGCAGGGCCTTACATACCTACTGTTGCCAGCTTCACCATACGTGCCTTGGATGTGCCTTGGATGTGCTATGTGGGATTACTCAAGTGGTGTTGGGGACAAAGGGCTTAAATTACGCGCTGAAATGAATGCTGCCTGAGCGGCGGCGGCGGCAGCCGTAGTGTACTGGTACAGTGTGATCAAGCAGTCTGTGCTTATACTTACACAAGGCCCTGGCTTCAGGCGGCCCCCGCATAATCACCGCCACAGCGCAGGTGTTGCTGAACGTGATAGCCCGGGGCATGCATCCGTTGGCGGCGGTGAACGCGCCTCGGATCCACCACCAGTTGATTCCGCATAAAGTGTACGCGGAGAAGCAGAGGTGCCTGCTAGACGGCCCGCTGCGGAAGTTTCCGGAGGAGGAGGTGGGCGCATTCCCGCATTCCCGCCGCATTCAAATCCCCATTTATTTGAGTTACGTGTCATCGTATGACGTGGCGAGCCATGTCTATCAGGCACTTTCCCGCCACGTCATTCAACGCATGTTGCGCCCTCGTTCCTTGAGTTAAGCGTCATCGTATGACGTGGCGAGGCATTGTGCATCTGGCCTTCGGCGGAGGTGGCGGCACTGCGGGCGCGGGGGCACCAGGTGAACTCATTAGCTTGAACCCGTCATCCTTTTCAAGTGAACCCAACAGTCTGTAAAGTAGAATCCAACATCCTATCAAACTGAGCCCAACATCCTACAGTATCAAAGTGAACCCAACGTCCTATCAAAGTGAACACAACATCATATGCAATTGAGCTGTCAAAGTGGACCCAACATCCTATGAATGTGAACCCAACATCCTGCAACGTGAGGCTTACATCGTACAACGTTCGAATGCGACTGACATCCTTCCAACTTGCGCCCACCTCACAGGTGGCATACAGCGCGGGGAAGACCGCCGTGACGCAGCTCATAGTGGTGGACCCGGACACGGGGCGGGTAGGGTCAACATCCAGAGCTTACACAAACTGGAAACCATATCTTTAAACCGTGCGAACTTCCGGGATTTAACTAGCGCATATACTTAGAGGTAATGCTAATACAGACAGACAGGGCCTGACAGGTGGTGCTCGCCACGTCATGTGACCCCGTTGAACTCAAGAAACGAAGGTCTAAAGCGTGGAGGATTGACTGGGCGGGCAGTATGTTCCAGGCCCTAGAGGCAGGTGCACGCCGTGAGCGACGCGCGCAAGGGGGGGCGCCCGGCGGCGTACTGAGCTCTGAAGAAATGTTCGATTGAATCTCTAGTCATACCACAGGGTGGGACAGTTTATCCATACACTGAAATGATCGATATCATATTTTATAATAATGACTCGCAATCGGAGCTGCCGGATCTTCGACATGCCGGATGTTCTCAGATCTATTGTACTTTATTTGTGTGTGACCGCTACGAGTAGACCTACATGTATAAAATATCCCGAATTGTATGTGTATCACAAGTAGCCCGCGCAGCCCACGCAGTTTACAGCCGCCACCGCCCGTCGCGCCCCCGCGCCCATTCCAGCACCTGAAACTGCGGAGCGTTCTGTACACACATCCTCGTTCTACGGGCAGTCGTGCTCCCGCGCCCACTGCAACACTCCAGGTGCCCGAAGCGACCGGCGAGTGCAAAACGCGGTGGGTGCGGCGGCTGCACGCAGGCACTCGGCCGTCTTGCACTTGTGCGGCAGCACGGTTGCCCCGAGCCAGCGTCCGAAGAAAAGCCGGAGGATGATGTCCGAGAGGGACCTGCTTCGCAGTCTTCCAGGGTACCTCAAAATGGCTGTCAACGCTCTTCGAGTCGGAAGACTCGAGTAAATAGACGGTCAGATTTGCCATACAATGCTGCAATATGGCGATTCGACCGTCTATTACTGAAGAATTGGCGACCGCCATTTGAGGTGCCCTGGAAACCTGCGAAGGGCGTGCACTTCGATGGATAGTCGCATATCGATCATTACAGCTTCATGAACAAACGTTCACCCTATAGTAGAGCTATGACTTTGCACTAAAAAAACAGAAAATAATGAATGAAAGTTTCCGTCAATGCTAGTACGCCGCCGGGTGCCCCCCCTTGCGCGCGTCGCTGACGGCGTGCACCCGCCCCGTGTCCGGGTCCACCACTATGAGCTGCGTCACGGCGGTCTTCCCCGTCCCGTGGTACTCCACCTCGTGCCCGCGCGCCAGGGGCTTACACTCGTCCACTTTTCGGCTCAACGTAAGCATACTTTGTGGGATACGTTGGGAGCATGATTTTCCCCCAGTCTATTAGACAGGGGGATATGGGGATGGTTGACCAAAACGGCTCAGGTTGAGCTGAAAAGTGAGCGAGTGTAAGCCCCTGCCGCGCGCCCGCAGCCCCGCCACCTCCTCCTCCGGCACCCGCCGCAGCGGGCCGTCCCCCAGGCACCTCTGCTCCTCTGCGTACACTATGTCCGGAATCAACTGGTGGTGGATCCGCGGCGTGTTCACCGCCGCCAACGGGTCCATACCCCGCGCAATGACGTTCAGCAACACCTGCGCCGTGGCGGTAATTATGCGGGGGCCGCCTGAAGCCAGGGCCTTCTGTAAGTATGAACACAGACTGCTTGACCACACTGCACCAGTACACCACTGTTGCCGCCGCCGCCGCCGCCCAGGCAGTATTCCTTTCAGCGAGCAGTTTAAGCCGTTTGTCCCCGACACCAGTTGGGTAACCCCACATAGCACATCCAAAGCACATGCGAGGCACATCCAAGGCCCCTCCAAGGCACATCCGAGGTAACAGTAGGTATGTAAGGCCCTGCCCGAAGCCCCCGCCACGGCGAAAACCTTCGCGGTCCCGGAGCTTTCGTCGATGACGATAGTCGGCGACATGGACGACAACGGGCGCTTTCTCGGCGCGATGAAGTTGGCCTCGGAGGGCGCCAAGCCGTAGTGATTCCGCACACCCGGGGAACTGAAATCGTCCATCTCGTTGTTCAGCACGATGCCCGTGGACGGCGACACCACCTTGGATCCGAATTCGGTGTTGATGGTGGAGGTCATCGACACCGCGTTGCGCTCCGCGTCAACCACGCAGAGGTGCGTAGTGCCAGAGTCGTCCAACTGGTTCCACTGCGCGCCGTACGCGGTGGCGGGGCGCGTGGCGTTGTCCAGCGTCGCCGTGCGAAGCTCGGAGTTGAACGAAGGCGACAACATGTCCGCCAGCGCCGCCGCCAAGTTGGGCAACGCCGCTTCGGGGTCACCGAGGTTCATCCGCATTGCGAAGGCGTTTTTGAACGCCTCGGCCAGCCGGTGCGTGCCCAGGGTCCCGGGTGAGCTCAGCGGCCGCGCGTAGCCTCCGAGAAACTCCAGGACTTGGGCCACCGCGGCGCCGCCGGAGGAGGGCGGAGGCATGCCCAGCAGGGTGAACCCCATCGCCTGTGCCCGCAGCGGTGCCATGATCCTCGGCCGGTACTGCGCTAAGTCAGCCGCGGTCACGATGCCCCCGGCGTCGCGAATGTCCTGCGCCAGAGACTCCGCCAGCGGCCCCTCGCGCAGGATTCCTGCCCCCTCATCGGCCACCCGGCGGAGCGTGGCTGCCAACCGGGTATTGCGACACGTGTCACCCTCTAGCAGCGGATCCATCGTCCCCGGCTTCAGAAACACCTCCGCCATCGTCTAAGGACAAGCAGATGTCTCCGGCCACGTCATCGACACGCAATGTGAACCCTCGTGTCTTGAGAACAACGGTATCCTATGACGTGGCGAGCAATACCAGCCAGGCCACGTCATCCGACACAGTTTTGAACCGTCATTCCTTTGAGTCAAATGGCATCCTATGACGTGGCGAGCAACATCTGCCAGGCCATGCCGTCGTTGGATATATGGCCAGGTCACCGGCGAACTCTGCTATGTGGATCGCCAACGATTTGCCCACCGAGAAGCCGTCGGCGAGATCTGCGGCGGGGGTGACAAGCCGCGACCAGGGCAGGCGGCCGTGCCGCTGCCACGCCAGGTACAGGCCGTGCAGTTCGGTGGGCACCGCCACCGCCAGTCCGCCCAACACGCTGGACGCCCCCGCCGCCAGGAACATGTCGCGCGACGCCGCCGCGGGCGCCTCCTCGCGGAACTCGATCACCTCAGACGTACCGCTGGCGTTGTGTATCACCATGAAAGCGCCGCCGCCGACCAGGGCCTTCCACTCGTTCCTGTCTCACCTTACCTCAACCACTTTCCAGGGATAACTCCCGGTGGTTTCACTTCGCGGACAAAACAGCTGCCGCTGCCACTTGAGCTGAAAAGGGCACGATGCTACGGCCCTGCCGCCGACGCCGCTGGAGTAGGGGTGGAGGATGCCGAGGCAGAGGGCGGTGGCCACGGCGGCGTCCACGGCGCCGCCGCCCTCCTGCAGCACGGCGCCGCCGATGGCGCTGCAGCGGGGCTCGTCCGCCGCCACCGCGCCGTTCATTCCCGACGCGAGCTCCGGCGCCTCCTCCTCACCCGCGTCTGCGCTGCTGTCATATGCGCTCCCAACGTTTCGGCCAGCTGTCACCGCCACCCCCACTACTACGAAGACGAGGATCACATTAATGACGGCGCAGAGTGAGAGGCAGCGCACGGCGCGGCCCGCCTCCAGCTAGGGATAAGCAAATGCTACCCGCCACGTCAATGACACGCATTTTGAACCGTCGTTTCTTGAGTGCAATGGCATTCTATGGCGTGGCGACCATGACGGCATCCTGCGAGTATGACGTGGCGAGCAGTGTCCGGCAGGTCCCACCTCGGGCCCGACACGGCCCAGGCCCAGGCACCCCTTCGCGCGCCGCGTGAAGCCATCCTCCGCGCTCAGGCGGGCGCGCAGCAACCCTCCTGTAGACTCGACGGCGGGGGCGGGGGCGGGGCAGGGGCGGGGCGTGCGTTCAGCGCTCCGTCGGGCCTCACGGTCACTCAGTTTGCGGAGAGACGCGCGTTTGGACGCGCGTCGGTGGGACGAAGGCGGTGGGGCGGCGGGCGGGGGGCGGGGAGCGGGGGACGGTCAGGAAGAAACAGGAGCTTCAGTTTGCGAAAGGGATGCTGGTTGGGTCCGGGGTGTCGCGCGTGAAGCACACTCACCGTCGCTGTCACTGCGTCGCCCATCACTGAGCGCCAGGTCGACATCGGCGCAGTCCAGCTCCCCGCCCCTCCGGGGCCGCATTTCCACGTCCGCGGGGGCCGCCATCTCTGGCCTGTGAGTAAGGAGTGAACGACGTGACACACGTGCAACGTCTTACGTTTACCTTCGGGTCAGCGGGTGCCCATTTGTCTTGACACGTGTGCAAAATAACCCTAAACCCGGTTCCAGTTTCCCTCACTCGCTGGAAGATAGCTGCAAAGAGCACCGCCGCGCCGTTGCGCCTGACACACGCGCGCGCCTCACCCGATATGGCGGCCATCACCGAGGAGGCCGCTGCGCCCCCCGCGCTTCCCGACGGCCCGGCACGCGTCTGCGACCTCCTGCCTACAGGCCTCACCCCGGAGGAAGTCACGGACAGGGTAAACACCACACCACCCATCCACAGCTTTTTGCGTTTTGGGTCCCTCCTGTCCGCGAGCAATGCGCCGCCCAGGGTCGGAGCAAAGCGAGCCCGCACAAGGGGCGTCAGCCTTCTCTGTGTGCGGAGCAAAGAGAGGCACACAGTGTCGAAAGTCCCCACGAGGACGTTTGGTGGCATCCACGCTCCAATCAGAGAACCCGTTTGTCAGACTACCTTTTGCTTTACAGAACCCGTTGGGGTCCCATATTCGGCCCACGGACCCCACGAGTATTATTACTGCCGGCGCGACGCGCGACCACGGCGCTGAATCGCCCCGCGTGTTGCCCCCGCCGCACGCAGTGGTTCGACAGCATGGCGTCGGACGACACGCACATGTTCCTGGCGTGCACCGCGGCGAGCACGCGGGTGGCGGAACGCGGCGCGTCGACGGCGAAAGGCAGCTTCTTCAGCGTGGACTGGCAAGGACGTACTATGAAGTGTTTCACATGCTTTCCCCCAATTCCCTGGCGAGCACCGGTACACTATGTGGTGGATAAGTAATGAGGTGAGCACCGGCACACCACTTACCTCAAAGCAAGGAGAGACGCGTTTCCCCGTTTCAGCTTTCCGCCCCACTGTCCTGCTTGCGTCGTAGTCGGCAGTTGAGTCCACGGGTTTCGCTTTCTCACCGACTCTTGGGAGTGCGTGCGGCGGTCTCAACTCTCGACCGGTTTCGCACGTGTGTCCTGCTCGTGGAACGAACGCAGTGAGTCGACCACGGACCAGTGACACTACTTGGCTAAAGCGACGGCATTCTACTGGAATGACTGTCGTTGGCTAACGCGGCAGCATTGTGTCGGGTGGGGTAACCCTAAACCCTAAACCCTAAACCCTAAACCCTAACTCGGCGGCATTGTGTCGGGTGGGGGGACCTTGAGCTGCGGCACAAGGGGCGCGAGAAGGTGCGGAAGTACGGTGCGACGTACAAGTTCGTGAGCCAGAGTGAAATCACGGACGCTCGGGAGGAGGGCGGGGAGGAGACGTGCACGGTGACGTACACTCCGCACTTCGGCGCCGTGCCGGGCTACGTGAAGGCAGGGTCGGACCGCCCTGATACCACGCCTTAGCCTTGGACTTGCGTGCCGCCACCTAGGGAAACGCAGAGATTACCTACCCACCACGTCATCAGATGCACTTTGAACCCTCATTTCTTGGGGAGTTATATGACACCCTACGAGTATGACGTGGTAAGCAGTTTCTGCCAGCCCCCATCATCAAGCATAGTTTGCACCCTCGTTTCTTGAATTTAACGGCACCTCATGACGTGGCGAGCAACATTTGCCAGACCCTAGGTGGAGGGGGCCACGTTGGGGGCGGTGCCTCTGAGGCAGGGGCTTACACTCGTTCACTTTTCGGCTCAACGTAAGCACAGTTTGGTGCATGATTTTCCCGCAGCCTATTAGACAGGGGAACACGAGTTGGTGACCAAAACGGCTCATGTTGAGCTGAACATTGGACGAGTGTAAGCCCCTGCTGTGAGGGGCCCGGACCCGGCGGCGCAGGGCCCGCCCGCCGTGGTGGTCAGCCTGGTGCGGGAACTGGAGCAGTGGAGGGTCACCTCCGCGCTGTACTGACGTTGAGGTTTGCTGGCTTACTACCTGGCACCAATTAGGCATTTAGACTCTTTAGCTAACATGCTCCTACTAGTCTGCAATTGAAAGAAAAGAAAACAATGAGAATGTAAACTGAAAAGCTCTACTCGTATAATAACTGTGGGGCTGCGGACATTGTCCTTGAGCTTTCAGCTCAACAGGCGGGGCGACGCGCTTGGTTTGCTATGTGAAAAACAAACGTACCAGTGTGTAAGTTTGTTGTAATTTTTCATCATAATAGCTCATATAACACAAAAAATGGCCGGCACTAATGTGTGCTAGCGTTAAAACAATCGGCATACACGTCCCGCTGCCGTCTACATATTCATATTTTTACAGAAGAGCCTTCCCTTCGTCGCCGAAGGTCCGGCTCAGACACGTTGTGTCACATACTAACGATCTCAATCACGACCACACTCTCACAGCTTGACATCCTTGACCCCAGCCAACCAGATCACACAGCTCACAGCAAATGGGCCAATTATAATTGGACCTACTCGCCCCAGCCAATTACAGCTATGACCGCCCCGCCCCAGCCAGTCACAATCACATCTTGGAGCGGCCGGCGCCCTTGATGAGCTTGGCGTGCAGCAGGTCGGCGTACCCGGGCGGCACGTGGCTAGCGTTGAACGGCGCGTCCTGCACCTGCTCGTACAGCCGCCGGTACACGTCGCCGTCCCAGGGCAGGGTCTACACACAGTGTTCCAGGGTGCCTCAAATGGCGGCCAACGGGTCTCGAATTCGAGACCTTGAGTAAATAGACGGTCAGATTTGCCATACAATGGTACAATATGGCGATTCGACCGTTTATTTCTCAAGAATCGGCAACCGCTGGAAAAGTGGGAAGGTATGCCACCCACCACCACGTCATTCACATCACGAAACAGCTTGATGAAACGTTGGAGGGGCAGGTAACCACCCGAGACCAATTCAATCAAGTCACCAAAATGCCTTGGTGAACACTTGCGAGGGCAGGGTAACCACCCAAGACCACATCAATCACGTCACGAAACTGCCCGTCACCGTGATGTCATCAGGGGGGGAAGATTGCGAAACAGCCCCAACAAGTTGGAGCAGTGACCCTACCCGATGCGCCCAGCGCGGAGTTGAGGAAGTAGTCGTCCAACGCGAAGGAGTCGACCAGCGCGGCGGCGTCGGGGCGCAGCTCCGCCAGCAGCACGTTGATCTCCGTGCGCACGGCCGCCGCCTGCTGGCAGGGGCTTACACTCGTCCACTTTTCAGCTCAACTTGAGCGCTCTGAATGGGTTAGGGGGTGCGCGTAGGGATTGTGTAGCCCGTGTCAGGGGGGTGTTAGGGGGTGTTCAGTGTGTGTGGGGTGTTTTTGTGTGTCAGACACGGCTCAAGTTGAGCAGAAAAGTGAACGAGTGTAAGTCCCCGCCTGGCGCGCGCTCACGTGCCCGTCCTCGATGAAGTCACCCATGCTGTAGCGGCGCAAGTTGAATTTGAAAGCAAAACCTGAAAGCAGATCATCATATTTTAGTTTCGAGCGCTTAGTTGTGCGCGCTTTCAACATGATTTTCATAGGGTCAACCTGCACCGCCCTACCATGCTGTCGTCCATGGCGGCCAGCGCGTGCAGCGCCACCAGCCGCGACATCACGGCAGACGTGCCATCGCCCACCCACGCCGAGGGTCGTCCTTAACCACTTTTCCAAGCTAAGCTCCTTCCCTAACCACTTTTCAAGCTGATCTCCTTGCCTAACCACTTTTTCGAGCCGAACTTCAGCATTCTGCGGTACCAAATGGAACTATGCGAATGGTTTGGGGGAGAAACAGCTGGACGTGGAAGCTGGGAGATTACTTACGTAGGCCAAGGCCCTGCCTGCAGTTTGGATTCCGCCATGGCGTCCACGAAGTTGAGGAGAATCACGTACGAGCAGTGCGCTTTGGCCGCCTTGATCCAGGCAATCATGTCGCGGGACATGGCGGTGTCGGCGGAGGTGGCGCCGGCGCGCTGGGCCGCGGCCACCACCTGGCTGTAGCAGCGCAAGTTGAATTTGAAAGCAAATTTTGAAAGCGGTCTATGATACTTCAGTTGTAAGAGCTTAATTCCAGGCGCTTTCAGCATGGGTTTGATAGGGTCAACCTGCACCGCCTCACCTGGCGCCGCGCCGCGTGGGCGAAGGCGGAGAGCAGCGCGTCCGTGTCGCGGAGGCCCACGCTGTAGCGGTGCAGGTTGAATTTGAACGAAAACTTTCAAAGCAGTTCATCAGGATTCAGTTTCAAGCGCTTAGTTCCAGGCGGTTTCAACGCGGGTTTGATATGGTCAACCTGCACCGCCCTACCACGCCGTGGCCGAGCGGCGAGTTGGGCTCGTCACCGCCGCTGCCCTGCAGGAGGTACTGCGAGTTACCCGCCGCCATGGTGTAGCGGCGCAAGTAGATTTTGAAAGCAAACATTGAAAGCAGTATACCACATTTTAGTTTCAAGTGCTTAGTTTCAGGCGATTTCAACATGGGTTTGATAGGGGCAACCCGCACGGCCCTACCATGGGCACCTGCTCCACACCCACGGCGCCGCCGCCGCTTTTCGCCGAAGCCGCGGCGGCGGCGCGCGCGATCTTGAGCAGGTAACGCGCCGTCTGAAGGCACAAAACGTTGTTGTCGCCCTCGTACGTGGCGTTGGGCGCGTAGTTGCCAAACGTGGTTCCGAAACCCGCCAGTGCCATGTAGCCGTGGCCGCCGCAGCATAGGCGGCACAGCTCGATCGCGTCCTTGGTGGCCCACGAACAGTACGCCTTCAGGCCCGATGACGTAGCGTGCAGCTCCGGTAGCTAGGGCTTGGCATGAAAAGTGCGTGAAACCACTTAGACACTGAGCAACAACTAGTACTAAGTCGTCCAAATGGAGCGTTCTGATTAGTCGAGCGGGACGACTTAGCACTAAGTCAAACTCAGTGTCTAAGTGGTTTGACGCACTTTGTCACAGCTGTTGCTTGCAACATCACACGATATTGGTTTACTCAAGAAATGGGGGTCAAAGGGCGTGTCAATGACGTGGCGAGAGACATCTGGCGGGCCCTACCGGCAGCGCGGAGAAGTCACCGTCCTCGCGGCTGGTCTTCTCGTACTTGTAGTACATGCGGCGCATGAAGTCCGAGGTGCAGTGGAAGGCGAAGGCCTTGGCCAGCACCGGGAACAGCGAGCGCTGGCTGTGCTGGTAGTCGATCACCTGCAGCCAGGGGCTTACACTCGTCGACTATTCAGCTCAACGTAAGCACATTTTGAGGGATACCTTGGGTGCATGATTGTCCCCCAGTCTATTGGAACAGGAAGACAACGAGAGGTGCGACCAACACGGTTTAGGTTGAGCTGAGAAGTGGACGAGTGTAAGCCCCTGCCTGCAGCTCCAGGCCGGGCGGCGCCGTGCTGCCGTCCGACATTTCGCCGCCCGGGTTCGACTGCCGCCGAATCAGGTTGTACCTTCAGATAGGGACCGGCGGGTCGTGAATTGGGATTGTGGCTTGTGCTCGACATGTCTTAGGCGTCGACTGCCGCCGCACCAGGTTCTATCTGCTCATGGGTCCGGGAAATCTGTGCTCAAAGGGCTCGGTAGACTGCGCTCAAAGGGCCCGGCGGATTGTGCTCGCCCCGGTGACGGCTTCCTTCACGGTGGCACTGGCCTGAAGAAACGAGGGCAAACTGTCGCGTGAATGTGGCGGGAAGGTGCATGCGGCCGGGCGCCGTAGCGGGGGAGGCGGAGTGTTTGTGTGAGGAAGTAATCTTAAGATTTTGAGATCTGATATCTCAGATCTAAGATCTCAGATCTCAACCCTAAGTACAACCTTCGGGACCTGCCTGATGGCGATGGTGACGGCCTTCTTCATGTAAAGCGCGGAGCTCATCACGATGTCGCTGCGCACGAAGACCATGGTGTAGCGGCGCAGGTTGAATTCGACAGTATTTTTCGAAAGCGGTTCACAATATCTTAGTTTCAAGCGCTTAGATCCAGGCGCTTTCAAAAACGGATTTGATAGGGTCAACCTGCACCGCCCTGCCATGGTGCCATAGGCGGCCTTGGACACCGGCGGCGGGTGGTAGGTGCCGTCCGGGTCCACCTGCGCGTGCTTCATCAGCATCGCGCGCCGCC
>Ga0307489_10002490_pt1 | contig 12310 bp, 15 predicted proteins | sample SB12metaG_FD_202247 | JGI IMG/M metagenome (GOLD analysis project Ga0307489, IMG submission 202247) | Sea-ice brine microbial communities from Beaufort Sea near Barrow, Alaska, United States - SB 1.2 | ecosystem: Environmental > Aquatic > Marine > Coastal | place: USA: Alaska | collected...
CTGCCGCCGCCGCCGCCGCTGCCGCCGCCGCTGCCGCCGCCGCTGCCAGCGCTGCCGCCGCTGCCAGCGCTGCCGGCACAGATCCTACGCGCAGGCCGTCGCGCAGCCCCTCGCGCAGCCCCTCGCGCAGCCCCGTCGCGCGCCCCCCATGCACCATCACCGTGGTGCCCTTCGCGCGCACAACCAGCGCGGGCATGATCGTGGCGCAGAAGGGCGTCTCCTGGGCGCTCACCAACAGAACGCGCGTCGACGCGAATACCACGGTGGACGTGTACTTGGGCACGGACTGGCGGGACCCGCCCTACGACGCCTCAAAAGGGGCTGTGCTACGGTTGACGCTGGCGCGGTCGGCGTGCGTGGTTCACGCGCCGGATCTGTCAATCACAGTCGGCGAAGTGGTGGCGGCGCTCAAGGTGGCGACGAAAGCAACCATGGGGGATGCGCCGGAGGGCACCGACCCGAACGAGTTCGACCTTGACTCGCTAGACATGGACCGCTACGACCGCGTCGCCTTCGACTCCTCCGTGCTCGCCAACACGATGCCGCTCTCGACGGTCGTGAAACAAAAAGTGTACAGAATAGCGAACCCAATGATGTTACGCATGCTGCTGCGAACGTAGACTATCAAACGTGAATAGCCAGCCATACGAAGTATGCCATCATCGTTCCACACAGAAAACCGAACGCCGCGCCCGTGACCTGCCACGGCACCGACGGACCAGCAGCGTAAACGCGCCCAGACCCCCCCGCCGTTTTGAGCTCGGCTCCTTCTAAATAGCGTTCTGACTCGTACAGAATCAACTCGCGTGTTGCCTGAGCCGCCTTCATCACCCGCGGCCTCGCAGCTCGCGAAGAAATGAAAAATGACGACATGTAAGTCTCAAAATATGCAAAATCAGAACAACTCTATAAAGTCCACGAACCCTCAACTCGCATCTCACTTCCACCGCACATCCGCCGGAACCATGCACGCTCTATCGCTGCTCCGCGCCTCAAAAAAAGTAAACATCTTCCTTGTGCCCCAAGGCCGGGGCGAATCAAAGTGCTCGACGGCGCCGATCCTGCGCAGCATTTGGTCGGCGCCCACCGAACCGAATGTTTGGAGAATATTCAGCATGCACTACGGCCGCACGGCAAACATCACCGTCAAGATGCCGCGCGCGCACACCTTCGGCGCCCGCCACGTCATCACTACGAGCACGGGTCGGAAACAATATGGCATGGTTCTCAAATACCCCATGGCGCAGTCCGAGACGACGCTCGACCCGCTCCGCCGGCTCCACGCCAAGCTGAAGGCGCACCTCGCGAAGCCGAGCGTCTTTACATTGCTGCTGCCGCAGACCACGCGAGATATGGTCAGGCAAATTAACTACGATGCCCCAGACCTCCCGAGCGAGTCGAAAACGAAGATTTTCACAGCGCGCGTGCATGACAAGGTGGACGCGCTTTTCGGGGCCGACAGTTCGTTCATGGTGTACACGGACTGCAACACTATCGTGCTCGGCGTCATCGACGTCCCTGAAAGTATGGCTTCAAGCGATTTCCTCAACCGCTTCAGCGCCCAAGGCACCAAGCCGTATGTCTGTCTGGCCGACGCCATCATCAACTTGTACGCCATCGTGGTCTCGCATGACGAGGAGCAGATTTCCCTAGACATTCGAATCGAGCACATCTCGCACGGCGCGAACATCCAGCATGCCTTTTAGCCGATTTCAATTTTAGCCGACTTCAGCAACAGCTGACGGTCACTTTGACGAAGACGTAATATGGCTGGTCACAGATGACGGACGCGATGTCCTTGTTTTTGTTGCACGACAGCTCGGCGACCACGGTAGTCGCGTCGTCGAACGACTCGCGCACGTCGCCCAGAACCTGTTGGATTTTTAGGCGGCAAAACGCGTACTCGTCCTTCTGTAGAACAAACCTGCCACTGGCCGCCTGCTTGGCTCTGTGCATCTTCTCGAGCGACGTCTCCGTGGTGCGCTCGAAACACCCCTCGATGTGCGTCAGGAGCGCGGGCGGCAACGTCACCTGCCCCTCCGTCTGCACGGTCGCGTCCAGGTAATCCGCGATGCTTTCGTCGCTCAGCATCCCGAAGTCTTTTCGCGGACCGGGGTCGTCCGCCTTGCGCTCGAACATCTTCGGGTGCTGGGTTGCAAGCGCGAGTGGGTACTTGCCGTCCGCTCCGGCGACGGCTGAGCGGATCTGGTCTTCGCCGTCGCACCCGAGGTGAAGCGAGAGGAACAGCGGCGACAGGGGCGCTTCGGTCGACCCCGTCGACGACAGCACGTCCACCGCGAGCACCAGACACTTCTCCAGACAGAGATGCTCCGCGCAGTCGTGCTCGATCAGGTTGCATTTCGTGCACACGACGCCGTGCGCGAGGTGATCCTCGTTCTCGGGCGCGTAGGGGTCGAACGTGAACATGATGACGATTTCGTGGGTTTCGGGCAGCCACTCTTGGGTGAGCAGGTCGCCAGACCGCGCTTCGTGTGGTTTGGTCGACATGCCCCCCCCGTCGAGTCTCACTATAAAGGGGCACCGCCATTTCCCTTAAGTAAAGGCGCGCCGCGATGGCCGACATCCGGGCGCATTCGCAGACCTTGCTCGTGAAAGAGAGCATCATGGCGGCCGTGAAGCCCGATGAGAGGGGGCGCGTCCGCTTGAGCGAGCCGCTCCTGCGCCAGACGGAGGGCAGAATAGTGGTGGAAAATTTCGACTCGCTCTGTGTCACGAGGCTCATAGCGACGCTGCCGCGACGAAGCCGAGTGTTCAGTCGGGCGCCGCACCGAGGGGGGCGTGAAGTCGTGCTCTCGAGACTGGACGTCTACTACCCGCTCGACGACTGCGTCTGGCGCATGCGCAAGCTCATCATGTTCGTCATGTGGATCGTCTTCCCGCTCGTCGGAGCCTTCGTGTTCTTGTTCACCTAATTAAGCTATTGCACGGTCATGAATACTTATTGGAAGGGGGTGGTGCTGGAAAGGTGCTCGGATGTTCAGCCGAAAGCGAAAAGCTGGGCACCCGTTGACGGTGAGCGAGAACGAATTAGTGGACGCGATTTGCGAGTGGGAGGACGCGTGCGGAGGCAAGTACACCGTGCATAAGGAGAAGTTCAAGGGCCACGACTATATTTCTCTCGACATCACAGGTGTCGACGAGGTGCTCGCGGACGACGTGTTTGACCTCGTCTCGCGAGACCCGCTGATCGCGCGATACTCGTGCGATTTCGCGAAACAGGCCTTGACGTTCGTGCTCGAGACCCATCGCCGAAAGGTGCCCAACGCGCCGCTGGTCGCACCGACCGGGCCGGTCAGCGGCAACGCCGAGTCTACGGATCAGTTGGCTCTGCAAAAGGAGCTTGATGCGGTCCGCCCGCACGCGTTGACGGAGACAGAAGAGGACCTCGTGATGGTGTGCAAGTGCGTGCTCGCCGTCCGGCGCTCGATTTCAATGCTCAACAAAATCTCGGACTCGGTCAAGTTTGACTACACGAGCACGCCCGGGCTCTTCCGCATCACCGCTCGGGGCATGGCCAAGGTCGAGCCGAAGTTGTTCGCCGCCTTCAAGCGATTACGAGCCGATTTTGACGCGGAGGTGATGTTGATATTGTCGCCCAAATCAGAGCAGTGCGTGCAAATCAGCCTGAAGAAAGCAAAGGCTTTGGTGAACGTATAAAAGGGATGGTGCGTTGAATGATAAAATGGCGAGTTCGTATGTCGATCGGGGGGCTCGCGAATACGAGGGGAGCGAGGTCAGTGGGAGACCCCCTCGCGAAATCGAGCGGAGCGAGGTCAGTGGGAGGGACCCCCATGGGTTCGTGCCGAACGAAGACCTCGGTGAGCCGCCGAGCACGCGCCTTGTCAGAGCGCCCGGTGATGCCGACGCGCTCAGCTGCTCGGAGGATGGGACGGTGTGCTTCGCGTGCGGCTTCGTCAAAACCAAAGCAAACAAAGACCCCTTCAACCTCGCGGAAGCGGAAGACGCCTTCACCGACATGCAAAAAATGATCGACCAGCATTACAACAAAGGGATTTCAAACCCCGCGCTCGTCGATATGATATACGAGTTCTATAACGCAGAAATACGTCCTCTGGGCGACTACGGGGCGTGGACGCGGATTTCGATAGGGAGGCACCTGCTGTATCACCGGAACGACGAAGACGTCATGGTGAACGAGGTCGTCAACATGCTCTACGCGCAAGTGCAGTCGCTGAGGAACAAGGTGTGGGTCGAGAACGTGTTGGATGGCTGTGTCGAGCCCCACATAAAAAATCTCACGACGCTGAACCAGCTGGTGAATACCATGACAAGCACGCTAGGAAAGAGGAAGGCTTTGCGGTCGTAAAGGTCTAGCGATAGTTTAGGGTTTAGATTATAAAGCGCCGATGTGCTCGAATGGCACGGTTGTCTTGAACCACGCGACAGCGTCCCGCGCCGCGCGCGCGCACTTGTACCCGCTGAGCTCCATCGCGACTCGCACAACATCCTCCGTGTCCGCGACCCAGAGCCCCGCCATGAGAACCCCAAGCTTCTTCTTCGGCGGCAACGCCTCCAGCAGGCGCGGCATGGCGCCTTCACGGGACTGGAGTGCCATGCCCGCAGACAGTTTAGAGAGGGCGCTGATGATGGATCTGACGGGGCACGACTCGGCGGTGCGCCGCGCCCAAAACTTGACCCGGGCGTAGCAGTACGGGTCGAGGCTCCCGCTCGTGTCGAGAATGACGTCCCGCACGACCCTGATCAGGGTTTCGTGCTGAAACTTCTGCTCGGGGAGTCGCGACGCCTCACAAAGACGCAAAATAATCGCCGACGGCGAGTTGGTCGCGTCGGAGCCGGACGAACTGTTCATCGGGGCTCGTGATCTCGTCATACCATTTATGGTTGGTAAATATCAAAAAAACGTCCTCGTGTGCTGCCTCCGCCCACTCGAGGAAGTGGCTCCACCGCACGCCGAGGTGCCGCGACAGGGCGATGAGAGAGATGTTATCAATTCGCGAATGCTTCAGGATTTCGATGCGCGACTCGATGTATTGCACGCCCTCTCGCCAGCAGAGCGGCTCTTCGTCGGATTCGATTCCGGCCTCACAGTCGTCAAAGATGGTGAGAGGTACGCACGTCAACAGGCCGTTGTCGGCAACCACGCTTTCCATCGCCTCTTTGCTCGGACGAGACTGTCTTATATAACCATTATCTGTACCCAGCGTTGGTCAGAATCTATGCCGCATGGCGAGCCTCTACACACTCACCATCGACGGGCGTGAGCCCCCCGCTGTCTTCGCAGCATTTGACGCAGATGCCGTGCCCTACACGCGGACAAATTTGGACTGTGGTGACTTCGAGCTCGCCTCGGACACCGGCGCCATCGCGGTTATTGCCGAGCGGAAAACCTTCGGCGACCTATGCGGATCCATCTCGAGCAAGCACCTCCAGGAACAAATGTGCCGCATGACCGAGAAGTGCAAGGCGACGGGGGCCAGGCCGCTGCTCATCATCGAATGCGATAAAGTGCACTCGTGGGAAGGGAAGCATGGGGGCCTAGGCCTAAAATATGTCGATTGCGTGCTTCTAAAGTATTCCCTCGAAGGCGTGTCAGTCTTGAGGACATCTGACACGGCACACACGCGCGACGTCGTGAAGTGGATCATGGACAGATGCACCGCGGGAAAGGTCCCCACGTTCGCGCCGACGCTCAACTTCAAGGCAGAGGCCGGGCAAACGTACCGCAAGAAAGATTTCGGGGGAGGAACGACCCCGTGGGCCAGCATGCTCACGGCGATCCCCGGAGTGTCGAAAGCCAAGGCGAAGGTGATCGTGAAGGGGTACGCCAGCGCGCGCGCGCTGGTGAAGCACTTGGAGGCGAAGAAGCCGATGGCCGTCGCAGGCATTGGGAAAGTTACGGAGAGCGCGATCACGAAGGCGCTCCTAGGCGATATGTAAGTGCGCTAGGGCGTATATAAGCACTCCTATCCGGCGCCGGTCAAAATGTCCTATCCGGCGCGCGAGAGTCTCGCGAGAGTAGAGACTCGGGAAGGCAGCGGGTGTACAGACTGTGGCGTAGATGAAGAATGTATCGACAACATCTCTCTTGACGAGCTTATGTTCCCCGCGTACAAGAACACTGCCAACGGTATCTGCTATAACGAGTCCACCGTCCGAGATGTCATAAATCACACGCCGGCGGGCATGCGCCCTCGCGAACCCTCCAACAGAGCTATATGGGTTTTACCGGAAGAGTTTCGCGATGATGCCGACCCGAGTTTTACCAATCACATGTTCATTATGCACCTGCTCAAAATCGGGAACACGCGCTTGGCCAGCGAAAGGTATTATGAAACGAAGCATTCCATGAAACATTTCAGTGCGGCCATGGTCGCAGATTTTTTCGAGGGCGGGATGGAAACAGAAGCTCGCGACATGTATCACGCGACGAAGAGATACGCGTTGAAGCTATACGACGTCGATGATATCGTTTTGCTGTATTATACAGGGATGCATGACGAGGCGCGCGACTTGCATTTACGGCTAGTGCGGGAACTTGCGACGAAGGATTTCGGAAACGTACCGAGCTATGATGTAGATAAAATCCTCTTATTAGAGGGCAGTGGTATGGACGACCAGGCGGGAGACCTTCATAACCGCAGCCTCGAGTTCGCCGAACGGTATGAGGCGCTCGACATCATAGCACTGGCTACCAACGGGCTGAAACAGATGGCCGTCGATTTGCATAACAAAACTATTGGTCTCGTCAAAGCTTATTATGACGTGAGTGATATCGTCGGAATTGCTAATGTCGGCTTGAAGGAGCAGGCCATCGATTTGCATAACCATACGATTCGCCATGCTTTTCGAGTGTACGACGAGGTTGAAATCGCAGCGCTGGCTAGCGCTGGGATGAAATCGCAAGCCGCCGAGTTACATAATATGACTATATAAATGCCTTGCGTATTAAAGCGGCGCCGTCGTACATTTGAAAAGCATGCAAGCGATACTAGCCATTATCGAGTCGCCCCTAAACGATCGATCTATGTCGCTCACCAAGCTTTTCTCGAACCCGCTGGACGACTCCAGCAGCGAGGATGGGTCCGAGGCCGAGTCGGCGGGAGACCGCGACATGGCCCCCGCGCCCCTAGCGCGACTCTCGTCGCTCGCACTCACGCCGGCCAGAGCGCCCAATGCGCCCGTGACGGCAGAGGGTGTGCGCGGGTTCATCAAAAAAACCCTGGAGTACTATGAGCTCGACGACGAGGATCGCGCCGCGCACCACCCAACGTACAATGCCGGCGTGCAGCCCATGCAGGACATCTGCCTGGAGCACTACGAAGCGCTCATCGACGACCCGGCGTGGAGCGCGCGTGCGCGAGAGCTGTTCGTCGCGATCCAGTACAGCGCGTCGGTGTCATACTCGGAGCTCGATAACGACGAGACCAAGCGCGAGGGGCCAGAGGCGCTGGTCACGGTGGACCTCTTCCGCCACGGCACGGGCAACAAGGTGGAGAAGAAGAACTGTCAGAGCGTGCACATCGTCCGGAACCACCTCTTCGACTTCGAGAACGAGCGAGCGCTCTACGCGTTCGCGCAGAGCAACCCGGGCGACATCACCGACCGGGACGACGGCTGCCCCGTCACGGTCGCGGACCCCGGCACCGAGGACGAGTTCCTGAAGCGCGTGCAGGACGCCGCGCATCTCGCGGACGGCAGCGACGCGCCAGTCGCCGTGCGTCGGCTCGAGGGGCAGAAGTGCGTGACGGAGCACGTGCGCCCCACCGAAAGCTTTGTTGTGGAGAAAGCCACGCAAGTCACATGGGTCCAAAGTTTGTACGAGCTATTTAGCTGGTTCGTCCGCGTGCAGGGGCAGCCTCTCGCCGACTGGAAGAAGACCACTAACAAGGAGGACCTTTTGACGGCCGAGACAAAAAAGTTCATGCGGAAATACAACTTAAGCAACGCCCTGTCCATTTTGGATGTACCTATCCACTCTGCGGCGGCGACCAAATCTACCTCTCGCAAGCCGAAGAAGATGACGGCTTTCGAGAACTACTGGCGGGTGCAGAAGCACGAGCTGCCGCCGAAGACCAAGAAGGACCTCTTCGAGGAGTGGAAGTGCATGGATCTCGAATTCAAGGACCAGTTCAAGACGAACCCCACGCTCAAGCGCCCCGTGGCGACAACCGAGCTCGCCTCCGACTCTGACGATGACCAGCCCTTGCTCGCGCCCGCTCCGCCGAAGAAGAAGGCGCGGAAGCAGCTGACGCCGACTCCGTCACCGCCTAGCTCGCCCGAGCCCGACGACGCCGTGGCCGCGCCTCTTGCCGCGCCTCTTGCCGCGCCTCTAGCCTCGCCTAAACCACCCCCGGCCACGGCCCCCGAGTATGTCAAGAAGAAGAAGGTTTCGAAGCATCACAAGAGTTCCGCGGCGCAGGCTCCCGAGCCGCCCATGCAGACGCAGAGCGGCGGGTTGCTTCACGGCGTCTTCGTGCACAACATGGACGCGGCGATCGCCGCGTCTCGGCTGGACAAGATTACCCCCTTCGACGACATCGTCGCCGTCGCCATGGCGTTGCCCGAAGACGCGCGCGTGCGGTACACGCACAAGGCCATCGTGAAGATGATTTCGACGGCCGACCCCGACACCGCGGAGTCGTTGAAGATGAGCTTCCGCATATTCAACGCGATGTTCGGGCCGGCGCCGCCATCGCCCAAGCAGGAGGAGGAGGCGGACTTCGTGTAATGTAATATTAAATATTCTATAACTTGCGTAGAGCCCGATCGGTTTCATACAGCGCGCGCCCGGCGCACGCATCCTCGTGGCGGGGCTTCCAGTCGGCCGCCTGGCACTCCGTGGAGCAGTAGCGCGTGGGGCACCAGCGGCACCGGCGGAGCTTCTTCTGCCGGTCGAACGGCCCGACGGGTTCCGCTGCTATGTTGGAAGCCGTCTTCCCGCACATTCGGCAGCACGTCAGCAGCATGGACTCCCACGTCGCGGCCGACTCCTCGGGTGTGGGCGTGGCCACGACGGTGAAGCACGCGATGTCGAGCGCGGTGCTCCGCGCCGGAACAGGGTGGCGCGGGCATTCGGGGCAGTGCTCCCCGGCCGAACAGGGTGGTCCGGGCATGCCGGTCCGCACGGTCCCGTCGGCGCCCGCCGAGACGTAGAGCTCGCACAGTGTGGTGTTGCCCATGCGCGCCGCGAGCATGAGTGGCGTCCAGCCGCCGAAGAGGAGGTGGGCACCGGTGGCCATGCGGAGGTTCACGTCTGCTTTGAACGCGAGCAATTCCAAAGCGATCTTCGGCACGTGGCCCAAGCTCGCGAGACAGAGCGGGGTGAAGGACTGGCCCCCGCGCTCGTTGGGCAGCGCGCCGCTCTGGCACAGCGAGCGTACGGTGGCCAGGTGGAAGGCATCGTCGGGGTCCGCCTTGCGTTGCGCGGCCCCAACCGGCAGCTCGCTGGGGATCGCGGCCATGAGGGGCGTCATCCCCTCCTCGTCCTCGTAATTCGCGAGTTCCGGGAAGAGAGAGAGCACGCGCTGGACCTCGGTGCTGTCGTGGGCGGTCGCCGCGATCATGATCTGCACGCGCGCCTCGTCGAGTGCAGAAGGATGATATTCCTCGGAAGGTAAGCGGCAACGCGGCGCGCGGGCACCGCGTCGGACCCCTTGAGGTTTGACGACCGTACGGCGGCCCCTGCTCATCTAGCAAATTTCGGGTTTTGTGAGGACTCGGGGGGCAACGGGGTCTTATATAATCGAAACATCTCTCAAATCTTTGAGCTTTTTTGAGCTTTCGTATTCGATATTTTCAAGATCTAAGAGGGTGCCGAGGGTGCCGCGCGTTTTTGGGTTTGTGTAACCCGCCTGCCCGTCACAACTCTCACTTCCCGCACGTTTTCCCAGTCCGTCACGATGGCGCGCGTCCAAACCGGCGTGGTCGCCGCCAAGACCCCCGCCAAGATCCCCACCAAGGCCCCCGCCAACCCCCCCACCAAGGCCGCCGCCAATCCCCCCGCCAACCCCCCCACCAAGGCCGCCGCCAATCCCCCCGCAAACCCCCCCACCAACCCCCCCGCCAAGACCCCACGTAAGATGCCTGCCAAAGATGACGAGGCCGCCGCCAAGCCCCCCGCCAAGCCCCCCGCCAAGACCCCCGCCAAGCCCGCCCGTAACATGCCGACCAAAGATGCCGAGGCCGCCGCGAAGACGACCCTTTTGGCTGACTTCGCCGATCCTGGCACCAACGCATTTAGTCAGAAGAAGGACGGCGGTGGCGCTTCTTCCAGCGGCCTGAAGCGGAAGCACACGAGCCGCGGCGGTGACGCCGACAGCTCTGACGACGACGTAGGGATAACAGCCGCATGTTTTCATTGGATCTGATAAAACAATTTTGCATTGGCTCTGACCAACCCATTTTTCTTTGGCTCTGTCCCTCAATCACGGCCAACGAGAACAACACTGATTACGGCGAGGCGCGCGACAAAGTCACACGCTTGGTCGACACCCTCACGTTCGCGGCCGCCGCTGGTCTCTCTATCGCGGCACCGCTGCGTGAACTGCAGCGCGTCATCGGCGCCGCTTTCGACGAGGAGGCAGTTGCGGAGGAGGAGGATGCAGTTGCGGAGGAGGATGAAGCAGTCGGCGAGGAGGAGGAGGAAGTCGGCGAGGAGGAGGAAGAGGCGGCCGAGGAGGGGGGAGTATAAATTTAGGATGTGAGTATCCTGTTTGATACAAACCTGCCTGCCTGCACCATTGTGATCTATTCGATATTTTCAAGATCTAAGGCTCCGCGTGGATGCGCGCTATTCGGCAGCGGTCGTCTTCGTAATACTCGCCATCGAATGTTTTGTGAACAAAGCGCTCAAAGGGCCCCTCCGAGGCCATGAAGAGCTGAAACACGCGGTTGTCGACACCCTTCCTGACCTGCTCCTTGAACTCGTGTTTGAGCGCGGCGCGGACCTGCTTGCAGCCGTGGCAGCCGCCTATCCGGCACGACTCCACGCACTTCTCGCCGGCCTGCGCGGAAGTCCATTGCCCGTACAGGCCCGACATCATGTGCGCGATACGCGCGCGCCTGTCAGCAGTGCGAGGCATCTTCCTGACGCCTTTGAGCGCGGAAGCTCTGTTCGAGGCATTCTTCGAGGGCTCGCGCCAGGTCCGCGCGCCGGTCTTGGACACCGCCATGTTGAGTTGCGCCTGCTTCCGCAAAAAGTCGTCGAACGTGTGCTCGTCGAAGTACTGCTTGAAGGGCGCTTGGCACAGCAGGTTGACGACGGGGGGGAGGTAGTGTTGCCTCGACACGCGCTTGATGGATTTCACCTTGAAGATGATGTCTGGGTCGGGGAAGTGCTCCACGGGCGGCGTCGTTTCCGGCGCGTGCGCGAGCTGCGCGTCGTTGTCGAGCGCGTCCCACTCCTGCGTGAGCGCGTCGCCGCGCACGCAGCCCTGCCCTTCCTTAGCTATGTAAAAATTCTCCTCGGCGCACTGGCCTGTGGTAAACATCCCTATGCGATGGAGCCGCTCTTGCAGATCGGGGGTGAGCGCGACGCCGTGGTTGCCATCTCGCGTGTTCTGCCCGAAAAAACAAAAGCACACAGACTTGTTGTTCAGCTTGCAGTCGAAGCACCGGCCGGGGAACTCGCAGCCCACGATCGTCACCCGCAGAAGCCTCCCCGCGTGGTTGAAGATGGACGACATGGAGTGCCGCCACCTGTCGGGCGTCGCCAGCGGCACGATGCCGTTGGCCACGATGAAGGGGTAATCGGTCACCTTCGGGTAGTGGAACAAATCCGCTGGCTCCCCCGCCTCCTCGTCACTGGCGTCCTCCTCCTCGCCGGCGTCCTCCTCATCGGGTTTCATTAGTCCCACTTGTGCGAAAAAAGTGAACCCGAGAATAAATGCCACGAGGCTCATGTGCAAAACCGAGCGCCATATTTTCGAGACTTTTGTGGGGGTTTTTGAGACTATGGTTTGGTTGGTCGAGGAAATCGGGCAGAGACGTTCTTCGGGGCGACACTTGGGCCGTTCATTGCGGAGCGCCTGCCGATTCGTACTGGTGGCGCATAGTTCTTGGCGCTCTTAGACGACAAGCGCTTTGCGTCCATCGCCGCTTTCAAAACTTGGGTGAACGTAGGCCCGGCGCTCACGGGCTCGTGCTCGAGCAGAGAAGACATAATCGCAGGCTCAGGGGGCGGAAATTGTATATATATGAGCAACGCGAACATGTTGAACGGACAATGGACTCAGAGTCGGATGACGGGTCGGACGTGGAGGGGTTCTACGATGCAATCCCGGAAGACACTCTCACGTACAAGACATGC
>Ga0307489_10002492_pt1 | contig 12307 bp, 16 predicted proteins | sample SB12metaG_FD_202247 | JGI IMG/M metagenome (GOLD analysis project Ga0307489, IMG submission 202247) | Sea-ice brine microbial communities from Beaufort Sea near Barrow, Alaska, United States - SB 1.2 | ecosystem: Environmental > Aquatic > Marine > Coastal | place: USA: Alaska | collected...
AAAGTGGACGAGTGTAAGCCCCTGCCACGGGCCCGCCGCTCTCGCACTTCATCACGGCGGCGTCCAAGGCGTAGCGGCGCAAGTTCAGATTCAAAGCAAAGTTTGAAAGCGGCTCATCATGTTATAGCTTCAATCGCTGATACTAGGCGCGCCTTCAACTCGGGTGTTGATAGAGGTTCATCATATCATAGCTTCAAGCGCTGATACCAGGCGCGCTTTCAACTCTATTGTTGATAGAGGTTATCATATTATGGCTTCAAGCACTGATACCAGGCGCGGTGTCAATTCGGGTGTTGATACTGTCAACCTGCACCGCTCCACCGTGGAGGCGCAGGTCGTCTGGTACTCCGGGCACGTCTTGCATCCATCGTACATGCTGAAAGCGTCGGTGCACTCGTAGAAGTACCGGGTATAGCGCCGCATGTTGAATTTGAAAGCAAAACTTAGAAGCGGTTCATCACATGGTATTTTCAAGCGCTGAAACCATAGCCGCTTTCAACTCGGCTTTTGATAGGGCGGCTCGTCGCATGACAGCTTCAAGCCCTGGAATTATAGCCGGTTTTTGATAGGGTCAACCTGCACCGCCCCACCTTGGTACCGCGGTCAGTACAATGCGTGCCGATCTGGCCGAAGCACTTAGTCTCCGGCGAGTTCCGGCACGCGTCGCAGCTGTACGTGCGGCACGTCGGCGTCGAGCACGCCTAGGTGTACTGCCGCACGTTCAATTCGAAAGCACAGCTCAAAAACAATTTATCGTATTGCAGTTCCAATCGCCGAAACCAGGCGCAGGCGCGCTTTCAACACGCACGTGGCAAATGAAAGCAAAGTTTGAAAGCTTCTCATCACATTTTAGTTTCAAGCGCGCGCTGATTACAGACAGCAAGTGCGCTTCCAACTCGGACTATGATACTGTCAGACACTGTCAACCTGCACCGCCCTACCCAGGTCGCGCCGCGGTCGGTTGCCACTAGCACCAGCTTGCCCGCGCGGTCGACGTACAGCGACACGCCCTTGACGGCGAAGGCGCCGGCGGGGAGCCCGTCGATCCCCGCGGGCATGGTCTCGCCAACCACTCTGAGCGCCGCGCTCGCCGGGACAAACTCCTTGCCGAGGTGCCAGATGTTGCCCACCTCCACGGTGGCCGGCGCCTCGGCGAAGTAGCTCGCCCAGTTGTAGCGGCGCAAGTAGAATGTGAAAGCAAGATTTGAAAGCGGTTCGTCAGGATTTAGTTTCAAGCGCTGAGTTCCAAGCGCTTCCAAAGTGGGTTTGATAGGGTCAACCTGCACCAGCCTACCCAGTCGATTGCAGTGGTGCCGCTGTGTACGTCGAAGGTGATGTCCGCCCGCTGCTCCCCGTCGGCCATGCGGTGGTGGAAGATCGGCGTGGGGAACAGCTGGCTGGTGTCCTGAAACACCGGCTTCCAGTGTCGCAGCCACAGGTAGGTGGAGATGGTGAAGGCGGCGCGCGAGGCCGACGTCGCACCGGAAACGGGGTCACCGAAGACGGTTGGCGCGTCCCAGGAGTGAACAGCGGTGACGGCCCAATTAGCGTCTGCATGACCTCTTTTTGGTTCCAGCTGCTGCGGTGCGAAGTTGCGAGGCGACGACCACGGCAGTTGCGGCTCGCGCCACCGGCCGAGGATCATCTTCTTGGCGCTGATGCCGGGGAGCGATGGCGCGCCGCCGGCCGCCACAGCCTCCAGTGGGTTCTGCCACATGTACTCCCATATTGTAGCGGCGCAAGTTCAAATTGGAAGCAAAGCTTTGAAGTGGTACATCAAGTTTCAGGTTCAAACGCTGAAACCAGGCGCGGTTTCAATAGGCCGATTCCGGCATATCGCCATGGGTGAAATGCCCATACAGAGTGGCGGGCAAAGCGTCAGCGCTCGGCGCGGGAAGCGATATACCGAAACCGGCCTATTCGGGTTTGATAGGGTCAATCTGCAACGCCCCACCACATCAACAGGTCCCGGACGCCGGACAGGGAATAGTCGAAGAATTGATGGCCGCGATTGGCGTCACGGGGGCCAGGGGTGCTGCCCCAAGCAGTACTTCCGTAGCTTATAAATTCGGTGTTCCCGTGGGTCAGTCCCATTTCCCATTCATTGCCGTCCTTGGTGTAGCGGCGCACGTTGAAATTGAAAGCAAAGTTTGAAAGCAGTCCATCGCATTTCAATGGTCCGGTTTCGGTATATCGCCGGGCTGAAATGCCCATACAGAGTTGAGGGCAAAGCGTCAGCGCTCCGCGCGTGAAAGCGTGCGCCATGTTGAATACCCATACAGAGTTGCAGGCAAAGCGTCAGCGCTCGGCGCGGGCAGCGATATAGCGAAAACGGCCTATTCCAAGCGCTGGCTGGGACCAAGCGCGCTTTCAAAACGAGTTTGATACAGGCAGCCTGTACCGCCCCCACCTTGGTGCCACCGATAAAAAGCGTATCCGGGTACGCCGGGCTGGTATCGAACTGGTAGTGGTCCTGGGTGTAGCGGCGCAAGTTCAAATTGAAAGCAACGTTTGAAAGCAATTCATCGCATCTTATGACAAAATGCCATTAAGTGAGATGGCGTCTTTTGACTCAAGAATCTTGAGTTTGATTTTTGAGCACGGGCCCGAAAATATATTGCTTCAAGGCACTTTATCCTAGTCTCATGCGCTGCAACCAGTCGCGAATTCAATCCTGGATTTGTTAGTTTTCGACTTGCTCCGCCCCACCTGAGCTGGGATCTCCCGCAGCTCGCCCCAAGAGTTTGTGTTGATGCCTTCGAACGGGCGGCTTTCACCCATAGTGTAGCGCCGCAAGCTGCAATTGAAAGCAAAGTTTGAAAGCGGTTCATCTTATGATAGCCCCAACCGCTGATACCATATGCACTTTCAACACTGGTTTTAATATGACATTTAAAGACAAGCCCACGCCCGAAAATATATTTTACCTCAAGACGTCTTGAGTTAGAAGGTCCGAAAGTTACATTTTCGAACGTCGGCTTGTCCTTAGATGTCATGCTGGCAACCTGCATCGCCCTGCCATGGTATATGACAGCAGAGGGGGGTGCCAGTCGTGGCTGTTTTCCCGCGTCGTAGCGGCGCAAGTTGAATTTCAAAGCGAAACTGGAAACCAGTTCATCCATATTTGTGTTTCAAGCGCTGAAACCATAGGCGCTTTCAGCACGGATCTTGATACTCTTCACCGGGTGCACCGCCCTACCAGGTCGGGGTGACGAAGCGACGCACCTTGCTGTAATGGCGCAAGATGAATTTGAAAGCAAAACTTGAAAGCGATTCATCACATTCAAGTTGCCAGCGCTGAACCCTAGCGCGCCTTCAACTCGGTTTTTGATAATGTCAACTGCACTGCGTACTACACAGTTCAGTCCCCGTATCAAATGGGCACATTTGCTCCCTGTCCCTTTTCCTTGAGTCAACTCGTCGATTCCCGTAAAGCTGTCGTGTGGCGCAACCTCTCTGTTTCAAAACGCTGCACGTTTTTATTTCCCACCTCAAGGTTGATTAGACCGTCGATATCGAGAAAATCAATATATGAAAAACAAGTCGCGCGTACAAACATGTCCCAATCTGGGACATTTTAGCGTGGAGCAAATGTGCCCATTTGATACGGGGACTGAACTGTGTAGTAAGATGGAATTTGAAAGCAAGTGCGGATCATCATATTTTGGTTTCAAGAGATGAAACCAGGGGCGCTTTGGACACGGATGGCACTGTCAGCGGGCACCGCCCCACTTTGCCGTTGGCCATCTCGCGGTCGTATCCTTGATGTAGCGGCGCACGTTGAAATTCAAAGCATCGCTTGACAGCAGTTCATCACATTTATAGTTTCAAGCGAGTACTCTGATTGCAGACACCAGGCGGCGCACGGGGTCAGGGCGAAAGCCTGGAGCCTCCTCATATACGCAGAAGCGTCTCTCTTTCAGACACCAGGCGGCGCGCTTTCAAGTCGGAATTTGATACTGTCAACCTACGCCGCCCTGCCTTGGTTGACGCATCCCATCGGGGACCCGCCCCCGGCCACCGGCCCCGCCGCTCGCGCGCAGTCCCGGTCGGGAAACGGCACACCGAATTGTGGTGCCGCAAGTTGATTTTGAAAGCAAACCTCGAAAGCAATTCATCATAATTTAGTTACAAGCGCTGATTGCAGACACCAAAGGCGCTTTCAACTCGGCTTTGATGCTGTCAACCTGCACTACCCTACCGGGGATGCCGTATCGAACCTCCGCCAAAACCTCAGCGGGGCTGCGCAGGTACTGATCAGCGCCAACGATTAGCCACCGGGTTGTAGCGGCGCACGTTGAAATAGGCCGATTTCGGTATATCGCCTGGGTTAATTGCCTGCCCATACAGAATTGCGGGCAAAGCGTCAGCGCTCCGCGCGTGAAAGCGGGCGCCAGGTACAATGCCCATACACACTTGCGGGCAAAGCGTCAGCGCTCGGCGCGGGAAGCGATGTACCGAAATCGGCCTATTGAAAGCAATTTGAAAGTGTGTCATCACATTTTAGTTGCAGGCGAGTACCCCGAAACCAGGCGGCGCCCTTTCAACGTGCACGGCCCTACCGGGTGCTTCGAGAAGGTCCGTCGGCGCCACCTGGGTGTAGTGGCGCAAGTTGAGTTTGAGAGCAAAGTTTGAAAGCGGTTCATCATGTATTAGTTTCAAGCGCTGAAACCAGGCGGCGCTTTAAACACGGGTTGTGATACAGTCAAGCTGCACCAGCGAAGGCCCCAAGGAGGATTTTGCGAGTGCACGTCCGGTCTCTCTTCGAGACATATGAGCAAACAGTCAGGCCGGCAGCCTGCACCGCCCCACCCGGGTCTCTCGGCACGCGCGCGAGCGCGCCCATCGGCAGCTCCGAGAGGCAGTGCCAGGCAGAAAACGCTCAAAACATTATAGAGAGAGACGCGTCAGCGTGTATGAGGAGGCACCCGGCTTCCGCCTTGGCCCCCGTGCTCAAACATCACAACGACGGAAATTCACTGTGTAATCGAGGGTTTAGCTCTAGAAAGCGTTGAAAGGCATCTGAGCATTTTCCGCCAAGGGGTGTAGCTCTAGTAGCGGCGCAAGTGAAATTTGGAAGCATAGCTTAAAGGCGGTATATCACATTTTGATTTCACGAGCTGAAACCAGGCGAACCTACCGCGAGGGTCGGGCGCGGGTCGGTCACGGCGGCTGAGCCGTCGGCTAGGGCCTGGCGAATAATGCCTGCCACATCTTTATCCACATTTCGGACCCCCGTTGCTTGAGATGCTTGGCATCCTATGACGTGGCAAGCATTTTCCGCCAGGCCCTAGGTTGGACCCTCGTTTCTTAAGTTACTGGGCATCCTATGACGTGGCAAGCATTATCCGCCAGGCCCTAATTTAGACTTCCCTTTCTTAAGTTACCTGGCATCCCATGACATGGCAAGCATTATCCGCCAGGCCCTGCCGTCGGCGTTGAGGTACGCGTCGCAGTTGATCCAATCCATCGCCAGGTCCACCAGGATCTTCGGCTCCGTTTCGCGAAGGTGGAACGACGGGGTCTCGGTCGTGCAACGGATCCACTCCTCGCCGAAGTCCGTTGCCTTGGCGTAGCAGCCCAACATGAATTTGAAAGCAAATTTTGAAAGCGGTTCATCACAAATTAGTTTCAAGTGCTTAGATCCCGGCGTCTTCGACATGGATTTCATCGGGTCATCCTGCACCGCCTTACCTTGGCGTAGTACGTCCCGAAGAATCGTGAGTTGCACTCACCTTCGGGCGATTCGTGCGGCCACGTTGTAGGGGCGCAAGTTTAAATTGAATGCAAAAGTTGATAGTGGTTCATCACATTTTAGTGTCAGGACATTAGTTCCAGGCGCTTTCAACGTGGGTCTGATGGGGTCAACCTGCACCACCCTACCACGTGTTGCTCGCGCACCCTTGCTTGAAGACGAAGTGCATGACCTTGTCCTTCTCGTAGAACTGCAGCGCGACACTCAGCGTGTTGGGCCACACGTTGCGCATCAGGATGGCGTTGCGCATAAAGTCGCGCAGCTCGAGGCCCGGCAGCAGGGGCTTACACCCGTCCTCTTTTGAGCTCAACCTGAGCCGTTTCTGGCCCAAAATACACCCTAAATACCCCCTCATACCCCCCGACACCTCCTAAACACCCCCTACGCAATCCCCAAATGCATACCCTATATCACAGAAAGCGCTTACGTTGAGCCGAAAAATGGACGAGTGTCAGCCCCTGCCCGTGAGCGGCTGCTCGTTGGGCGCCAGGCGGATCGTGTCCAGCGCCTCCCGCCAGCAGGGTCGCAGAGCACAAGCACTCCAACCGAAATCGGATACTCGATTACTCGATGACGGGATGACTCGATGACTCGTTTACTCGATTACTCGATTCCTCGATGACTCGATTACTTGATTACTCGATTACTCGAATTCTCGATTACTTGATTACTCGTGTGATGGCACCCGTCGGTCCGCATGACGCGCCTTGTTCGTTCAGGTCCTCAAGGTAAAGAATGCTCAACAACAGGGTGGCAGGCTCTGGGTCCAGGGTACGTGGGTTCGTGGGTGCGTCTTCTCTTGCAGGTTTGTGCAGGGTAAACAGTGCTCCATAACCGGTGGGCTCGGGGTCATGTTGGTGCCCCCGTGTTGTTGGCATGGGCTTACACTCGTTCACGTTAGAGTTCAACTTGAGCAACTCCAGGACACATTCATGAGTTAATTTTGGTTATACAGTGGACGGAAGAGCACAAGTTGCGCTGAAATGGGAACGAGTCTAAGCCCCTGGTTGTCGGCCCCTGCCAGGCGGTCCAGCCGCCGCTGCCCGCGCACCACTGCCAGCGGGGCCGGGTTTGGGGGGGTATGATGTCAGCCAACGGGGCCGGGGTGGGGGGATATGCCAGTGAGCAGGGTCCTCGGGGGTTGGGTCGGGGTGTATGTGAGCAGATTGAGAAGGTTGAGCCAGAGAAGGTTCAACCTACTAAGAGAAAACGGTTGAACTCAAGAGAACCCAAGGTTGACCCAAGGATACACACAAGGTTGAACTCGCGGAAGGTTGAACCCAAGAGAAGTAGGATGAACAAGGTGTAGAAGCAATCAGAGATTTCCAAAAATCGCCGAATAATCACAAGAAAATCTCCAAAAATACCAAGATGCTTGAGTAAATAGACCGTCGATGAGAATGAACTGTGTCGAGTCATCGGAAAAAAACGTTGTTGAATGTTGGAATGTTGTGAATGGCCGCGTACCGGTGGGCCTGTAGGTGGTGGACTGGCCGTACTTCTGCCGCGAGTCATCCGCGGCGCCCGCGCGAAGGGCCCCAACACACCGCCGCCGCCGCCGCGGGTTAGCGCTGCAGCCACCTGTGTTGCTCGCCTCCAAAGCAAGTATCAAATATTGTCAAAAATGAACGTTGCTGGACCACAATGCAGGGAGGCCGCCACGGCGCGTGCGGGGTGCGCGTAGGGGGGGGTCGTCGAAGCGCGCCACGAAAGTCGCCGGCGACCGCGTCGCGAGACACGCACTCCGCGGCCCCAGGCCCCGCGCGCGCGCGGGCCAAGTGCCACGCAGAGGCCGCGGCAGAGTTCGTGGGCGCCTCTCACCAAATCCAGAAGAGGAAACACGAAACTGCATTTCATGACAGGTGTTCCCGCGCCCCGCCTGAGACAGCGTTACCCACGTAGCAGCTCGCCAGCGGGTCGCCGCAGTTCTCCGCGAGCACCACCGCGGCGTGCACCGCCAGCGCCATGCATAGCGCCAGGCGACCGCCCCCTCGGCGGTCGAGCATGGTTCAAGTTGAGCGATTTGTGCTCAAGTTGTGTGGCGACATGCCGTGGGAAAATCTGAATCGTCTGCAGGAGATCTTTCCACTTTTTCGCTTTGTTTTTTTACTCAAGAATGACGGTCTATTTATGCAGGCTCCTGAAAACAAATCGGTCCGTACGTATCCGAGCAGCCGAGTGCGAGCAGAATCGACCGGGCGGGGGGATTTTTCAGTTGTCAGTTAGTTGGGGTGCCTACTCGTCGTGGTTCCTTCATCTCCCACGGTTTGACGTGTCCCCCCACCGCCACTCGGCGCACGCTCGCGAGCACCATGAGAGAGGGTCTGGCAGGTATTGCTCGCCACGTCAACAACCTCACCACTTTGAACCCTCAACAGGGACAGGGCGAAAGAAGCCTGGTGCTCCCTTCTATACACGCGGACGCGTCTGTCTCTCGCGCGCTGGTGCCTCCTTATCCACGCCGTCACGTCTCTCGCTCACACGGGGGGCAGGGCGAAAGCCTGGTGCCTCCCCATACACGCGGAAGCGTCTCTCTCTCACGGCGGGGCGGCAGGCGCCAGGGCGAAAGCCTGGTGCCTCCGTAGTATACACGCGGAAACAGTCTCAGTCTCACCAAGGCACTTTGAACCCTTCTCGTGCCTTGAGTGAACATACAGCCTATGACGTGGCGAGCACATCTGCCGCGCCCTACCACTGATCGCCGCCGCGCGCGCCGCGCCGCACCGCCGCTGCCGCCGCCACGCAGCTGGCGCACCGCTCTGGACCCTGCTCGTCACCGCGGGGGCGAGGGTGAGGGCGAAAGCCTGGTGCCTCCTTGGAAGCGGCTCTGGCTCTTACGCAGGGAACATCAACGCGGGTTCTCGGAGTGCGCTGCGGGGGCCGCGGCGGCGCCGTCGAGGCAGTCGGGCGTGTCACGTGGCGGTGGCGTCCCACGAGGCGCCGCGGGAGCAGTGCCGGCGCCGGCGCCGCCCCGCCCCTCGTACCGGCGCCGGCCCGCCCCTCGTACCTCGCGGCAGCGGCGGCGGACGGGTACACCGGTACACCATGAGCAAACAGTCAGGGAGGAGGACGCCGCGCAAGTTGAGATCGAGGGACAAATTTGAAAGCGGTACATCATATTTTAGCTCCAATCGCTGAAACCAAGCACGGTCAACCCGCCGCCACTCGTTCTTTTTCATCGTTCGATTCTGAGTCTGACAGTCTGATTGAGATCTACGGGAAGCCCCAACCACCGACTGACAGTGCACATGGGCATGGCGATTATGCACGCTACCTCAATCAGCAACCTGATGTTACCATCATTTCTCGAGTCAAGTGGCACCCTGTGACGTGGCGAGTGTTGATGTCCTGCTAGCTGGGCTCTTCTTCCGGGCGCCGGCGGCGTCCAATGCACCGGGCGCCGGGCACCGCGCCGGGCGCGCGTGTTCTGTGGCGACACCACCGGCGAGGCGTTTCATCACTCACCTTTTCAACCCAGCTTTAGGTCTTCGTGTCGTTGTCACGTTAAAACCGCTGGCAGTTGAAATTCCACTTGACGCCTCGAAGATGCTCAGTCTGTTAGTTAGTGTTGAGCTGAAAAGGCAACTAGTGCAGCGCCGCAGGTCGCCACGGCGTCCGGGTCATCCAGGGCCACCCCCGCCGCGTGGGGCCAGATGACACCACCCAGTCCCCGTTTGGCTTCACTTCATGTATTTTATGCAAGGGGGGCAGGGCGAAAGCCCGGTGCCTCCTTACACACGCGGAAGCGTCTCTCTCTCACTCACAAGCATTCTCGAGGTACTGAATTGGGATAACTCGAGCGCTTCAGCAGGGACAAAACCACTGACAGCATGCCAGCTAGTGACGGCTCAAGCTTGTAATGATGGGCCGTCATACTCGTAGCTGGCTGACAGACATGGGGACTTGTAGACACATACAGCCCTGTGGGAAGGGGGCACGCTTCCTGAAAGCGTCCGGGTGTCGGGGGCGGCGAGGGGGCAAGCAAGGGTGTAGTACATCTTCCATGCGGCGCTGGACACCGCCCTGGCCTCCGCCGCCGCCGCCGTCCCCCCCAGCCGCCGCCGCCGACCCCCCGCCGCCGACGTCGCCGCCGCCGCCGCCGATATCGCCGCCGCCTAGGGTGGTGGAACGGAGTGACCGTGTGTCAACTCGCCGCTCTCGGCGGGCACCTAGAGTGTGTTGCTAGCAGTGGGCGCGGGAGCACGACTGCCCGTGGACCGAGCAAACATGTGGCTGCGGTGGCCGCGAACGGCGGGCATGTTGCTCAATCGGCGCCGCGGAAGTGGAGGAGCCGAAGCCGCGGGGCCGGCGCCAGGCGGGTGTGGCGCGCCGGATCGCGGTGGGTGCGAGGGCGGTGCGCGCGCCGATCGACTGCATGGTGATGCGCGAGTGCCTGCGACGCGGCCGACAGGCATGTGCTGTGCTCTTATGCGCGAGAGGCTGTCACTGAAGTCGACTGACTGACAGCATAGATCGCATGAGGTGGAGGAGGTGGGTGGTGGAGGGGGCGTGATGTGTACCGGTACACGCGCGGCAATCTAGCATGGTCACTGATCACTACATGTCAAAACTTAAGAGCTCATTTCATTGACAGTGCGTGCGGGCGGGTATCATTATTGCGGGAAGCACCTTAAGCTCCAGATGTTTTATTTCACAGAAGTATGTGTACGGGTAGACGGGGGGCAGGGCGAAAGCCTGGTGCCTCCTTATACACGCGGAAGCGTATTTCTCCTCCTTCGGAAGTATGTGTCTGTGCTTTGCCTCGCCGTTCATCGGTCACGCGTTCAGCAACTTGGTTGCGTCTATTGCATCAGAGCACCGCACCGCCATACGAGACACGACGAAGCAAACGAGCATGGTGAAGAAGCTCGTGTTCCCGGCACCGGCAGTGCACGAGGCGTGCAGTCTACGGCGTGCACCGGTACACTACGCCACGCTGGAGTCCACCGGCACCCCGACCCGCAGCTTCTCCTCCACCTAGGGCCCGGCAGATATTGCTCGCCGAGTAACCCAACGCAAATTTAACCCTCGTTCATTGAGTTCAATGGCATCCTATGACGTGGCGAGCAACATCTGCCGGGCCCTAGGTTTCGGTGCTGCCCGGGTTCTGAGGTTTCAAATTGCGCTGGATGACACGGCGAGCCACATCTGGCGGGCCCTACCTCCAGCAGCTCGTGAACGTTGTACTGGCGCGTGGCGTGGAACCCGGGTAGCACCGATACCAGCGCCACGCTGTGATACACGTGAATCACTATAGTCTCGTCCTCCTCGTGGAGGTCCACCTTGTAGTCGGGCTCCGGCAGCAGCGCACCCACCGCGCGAATCAGCTCCTGGCGGGGGAGGTCCGTCTCGCCGTGGTGCTCGTAGTGCACCGCAAACGTGGTGGGCCCGCCGTGGGGCGCCGGGCGGGGGATGGGGAAGTGCTGCGTCAGGAGCGACTTCACCGCCTCCACGATGTGTGGCACAGTGGCGGGGCAGGTGCGCTCCACGGGGACGAGGCGCGCCAGGTACTGGGGGCGCTCCGTGCTGTAGCGCCGCAAGTTGACAGTGAAAGCAAAGTTTGAAAGCGGTCCATCATATTGTAGCTTAAACTGCTGAAAGCATAGGCACTTTCAACACGGGGTTTGATACTGTCAACCTGCGCGCTGCGCCGCCTCACCTCGGGTGGGGGCGCCGCCAAACACAAGTTGTCGATGGCCAGCTGCCCGAACGCCACCACCGGGTTGCAGGGTTTTACACGAGTGTCCTTTTCACTTGAACGTTACATTATTTTCAATCCATGTGTCCATACGGAGGGGAGGCACCTGCGGAGGCACGTACGGAGGCACCCACGGAGGCACCAGCCGTTTGCCCAGCCCAGCCCATGTTTTGTGCCTGAAACCACTCAGCACTCATCCCGTAAAGGGCACTGGTGTCACGGCCCCGCCGGGTTGTGGCCGCGGGGGGCCATGGCCTCGTCGGGTCGCTCGGGATCGTACAGGTGCATGGGCAGGAACGTGCAGCCCAGCTCACCCTTCTGGTGGAGGGACAGGCTGGGGCCGAAGAGGTCCTCGTGCGCGGCGGGCGGCGGCGGGGCCGGGGGCGGGGGCGCGCCGGGCGTGCGGAGGGGCGTGACGAGCTCCACGGTGGAGAGCAGGTGCTTGGCCTCCTCCACCGCGCGGTGCGCGTCCTTCTTCCCCGACTGCACCGTGCACAGGAACCCTGAAGCCCGCGGGGGCGAGGCGTGGCGAGGAGGAGCGCGCGAGTGAGGCATTAACACACGAAAAGGAGAGGAGAAGCAGATGAGACGAGAAGAGAAGAGAGATACGACATGCGGAGACAATAGGAGAAGACGAGAGCAGAGAGATGACTCTTGACTAAAAGAGACGCGCGTGGTACTGTTGCGAGTCAGACCACAGCTCTTAAAACGACAACGACCTACTCAACAACTGAAACCGTCCAAGTGTGTTTTTTACGTCTTTATTACGTCGGTTTATGCGCATGCGTTCAACTCCATTGATTTTCCCGTAACCTCACACTAATTCAAAGCATATTTCACCCTTAGTTTATTGC
>Ga0307489_10002493_pt1 | contig 12304 bp, 10 predicted proteins | sample SB12metaG_FD_202247 | JGI IMG/M metagenome (GOLD analysis project Ga0307489, IMG submission 202247) | Sea-ice brine microbial communities from Beaufort Sea near Barrow, Alaska, United States - SB 1.2 | ecosystem: Environmental > Aquatic > Marine > Coastal | place: USA: Alaska | collected...
GAATCGCATCCTATGATGTGTCAAACAATATCTGCCAAGCTTTAGCAAATATTGCCTGTCGCGTCATCCAACGCATGTCATGCCCTCATGTATTGAGTTGAATTGCACCCTATGACGTGGCGAGCATTATCTGGCCGGCCCTACCGCGTCCCACACGCCGCGCGCATGCAGCGCCCGGAACGCATCCTCCGTGCCGGGTCACCGCACGCTACTGCCACGCGGTTAGAACACCCAACATCACACACAGGCAGGTAGTCAGACGAACCACCGACGTGTTATACAGAGTGACTCAGTGACCACCCTGGCATGTACGCGGCGAGCTCGCAACACGTGGTAAGATCACCCAACATCACACATAGGTATTTAGTCAGACACGGCAGTGGGTCTTAGGCTGAGCTGCGCAGCACCCCGCCATGTAGGCGGCGAGCTCGTAGGTGGAGTAGTCGCGAAAGTCGCGCCGCACCCGCGTCCAGGGCCGCCACACGCCGCCTGCGCCCCTGTCTGTCCTGTCCGCGTGTGCATAGAGTAGGCGTACACACACCGCATCCTCCTAGAGCCTCACACGCCGTCATGTCTGTTGGTGGGTAGAGTAGGGGTACACACTCACCGCATCCACACTCGTGGCCTCACACGCCGCCCTGTCCGTTGGTGCATAGCGTAGGGGTCCACACTCACCGCATCCTCGTCCTTGGCAATCTATGGCCTGACGCGGTGTCCCCTTTTCACTTCTGCTGAAGCCGTCACTCGTCACAGCTGAAAGTGTGTGTGTGTGTGCGTGCGTGTTCAAAAGCGGACTAGGCCGGCACGGCTCAGGTTGAGCTGAACAGTAAGATGCCGTATGAGGGGAGGGCCTGCCGTTATCTCGCCGCGGCACACCTCCAGCGCCTTCCACACGCCCTCCAGCAGGGCCCCAGACTCGTTCCCTCTCCACCTCAACTTCCACGCACCCGTTTCGACCCGTCTGCCCTTCCCCGAAGCCACTCACGTCGCCCCTCAAGGAAGCCATAGGTAAGTTATCACGCGAACACAATGTAATGCCCCGCCATCGAACTTGCTGCCACTGAACTTGCTGCTACCGGCGCTGCCGCCGGACAGGGCCTTGCCGCGTTCCCGTGGTCGCTTCAATTGAGCGGCTTCGAGGCACCTTCGAGGTGGAGGTGTCAGGGACTCGACGACTTAGGTTCCTGACTTCTCACGCGGCCCACCCCGGACAGCCGGACCGGTCACCCGTCTGGTCGCCACCGAGGGCGCCCGTTTGCTGGACTATGTGCCTGTGCCAAGGGGGCTCGTCGAGCGACCCCCGCCGCCGATGTTTCCCCGTAGAGGGCGTCGGGGGCACGATGGGTAGCGGCGACCGCATAAACAAATAAGCTGATATGTATTGAACGTAAGAGGCGGAGGCCCGACCGCTCGGGGAGTCCACGCGGGTGGCGTCGGGCACGGCGGCTCCTTCCATCACGCGCATCCTGCCGCCGATACCGGCGGAGGAGGTGGTGTCGCGCGCGGCGGCGGCGGCGGCGGCGGCGGCGGGGTCGGCGCGGGCGCGGTTGCTGCTGCTCGTGCGGGCACCACGCGTGGAGGTCGCGGTGTAGTCGCGCGGCGCCGCCGCCTGGCACGCTGCCGGCGCAGGAAAGAGCAGCACTACGGCGAGTACGAGCCGCGCCGCTGCCCTCCACCCGAAGGGGGCCGCGGCGAGGCGCGGGCGGGAAGCGCGCGCCATGTTGTGTGTGTGCTTGGGTATCGCAGGTAGGTAGGCCAGCGGCTGACTGGTCAGCATCGGTGGGTCAAAAACCAACAGTCAGCCATGGGGCCGACAAATTAACCTTCGTACTTACGGAACTTACCGAGGAAACCCCGTCCTGCGTCCCTCGACTGGTCTCAGTATGAGTAGCTCGTGACCTCACTCAGTGAGGGCCACACAACACTGCGTCAGTGTAGACCATAGCTCGCGCTCGCGCTGCCCGCAGGCGCACTCTACCGCTTGCAGTACAAGCTTGCCGCGCATCAGACTTGCCGCCCCGTCCCCCCTCCGCCGTGACTGGCGGCGGCGATACCATCAGTACCGCGCACGCAGCCCTCTATGCCGTACGCCGACTCCGCCCAACGTGCCACCGCCTCCTCCTCCCCCGCCCCCTCCTTCCCCGGTCCCCGCTCCCCGCTCCCCGCTCCCCGCGCCTCTCGCTCCCCGCTCTGCTCGTCCATCGGGATGCCCTCCCAACGCGCCACCCCCGGCCGGTCCCCTCGCCCCTCGTTCCCCGGGGCGGGCCGCCCGCGTATCCTACGCCTGGTGGCGGCGGCGGTAGCGGTGGCACTACTATCAGTGTCGGGCACGGAGGCGTCGCGGTACGACTCCCCGGGCCCGTACGCCGTTGCGCAGACAACGATCTCAATCGCGGCTGCCGCGCCGGGCTCCGCTGGTAGCCCTTTCGGCCTGGGCGGCGAGGAGGGCGTGCTTGCGGTGCACTACCCGGCGTTCGTGGCGCCCGGGACCCGCCTGCCGTTTGCATACTACCAGCACCCGACGCACGGGTGGCAGGGGCTTACACTCGTTCACTTCTCAGCTCAACTTGAGCGCTTTTCATGGGATAGGGGGTGCGCGTAGGAGTTGTGTAGGCCGTGTTCAGGGGGTGTTGGGGGGTATTTAGGGTGGGTAGGGTGTTTTGGTGTGTCAGACACGGCTCAAGTTAAGCTGGAAAGTGAAGGAGTGTAAGCCCCTAACGGGTGGTCCTTCCAGGGGTGGACCACCCAGAACGACGCCATGCTGCGCTTACTGGCCAGCCAAGGCGTGACAATGTTCAGCCAAATAAAGATTGGGAACCCGGGCGGGGAGGGTGGCGCTGCGCCGATCACGGGCATGCTGCTGCCGGGCGGCGAAAGTAGCTCGAAGGCGGCGGGTTGGTACCCGCGCATCCAGGCGTTCATCATGCACGCCGTGATGCAGGTGGCCCGCCGCAGCGAGGATGACCCCAGCTTCGCGTTTTACCAGAACCTGCTGCCAGAGGCTGCGCTCATGGGGTTCAGCACGGGCGGGGCGCTCATCATCTACGCGGCGGAGGAGTTGCAGCGCGCGGCGCCGGGCCTCGTGCGCGCCATCGTGGCGGTGGCGCCCACCAGCGGGGACACCCCCTACGGCAACGAGCAGTTTGCGCTGCGTGCCGACCGCCTGACGGTTCCGATGCTGATCACAGCGGGGCGCGACGACACCAAGATGGGGGGGCTGGCCGGGCTCGTGGCGTATGGGGACACATCAGTGCTGGCGCCGCGGATCGGCGTGGTGGTGGAGGGTGCGAACCACTGCCACATCTACATCCCCATCGGCTCCCAGTGCAAGCTATTCTCCGAGGAGGACATCGGGTATATGGCCGCGGTTGACCGCCACGTGGCCGGTGCGTTCCTGTCCCTCTACCTCCTGGGCGACACGGCGGCGGCGGACTCCGTGTGGACGGGCGCGGCGACCATCAACGCGGAGGGGCCCTGGACGGTGGCCGTCAAGGCGCAGTCCCTGGTGGAGCTCACGATGGGTGGCGGCGACATGGCGTACGGGTTCAACGCGGAGCGCGGCGCGTGGCAGACGCGGCTGCCGGCCCGGGCGCGCGTCGCCACCTCGGCCGCCCTAGAGGATGTCCGCGATGTGGCGTCGTGCGCTTGCCCTGTGGAGGTGATAGTGGAGAGCATCAAGGTGGAGGGCGGCGGCGGTGGCGGCGGCGAAATGGCGCTGACGGTGACCCTCGACGCGGATTCACTCGTTGACAGCACGAGCCCAGCGCAAGCCGTGGGGTCCTCCGTCGTGGCCCAGTGCGCCGCGACCGCCGGCGCGGCCAATGTGGAGGTGGTGCTGGAATGGGAGGCGGCGGCGGCGAGGTACACGGGCGGCGCCCTGGTGGAAATCCGTCGGCCGGTTGCCGGCCGCATCGCGGGGAATGAGTCGCGGGCGGCGGGGGCTGAGCGCGTGACAGCAGCGGTGGGCGGCAGGAGGCGCAGCGTAGGCTCTGAGCTGGCAGTGGGCGGGGCAGCGGCGATGGTGCGCGCGCAGGGGGCGGCGGAGGAGGAAGGGCAAGCGGACAGGGCGGACGGGGCGCGGGCGGATGAGGTGGCGCACGGTGTGGTCGACGACGCAGACCGCGCCCCGCGCCCCTGGCAGCCGCCGCCGCACATGGTCCGCCTGCGCGCGCGCAACCTGTGCGACGGCGGTAGTGCGACGTACACCACCTTGCGGGTGCTGCCGCCGGTCATCGCCGGTGCCGCCCCCGCCCCCGCCCCCGCCCCCGCCCCCGCGCCCGCCAAACCGCCCCCGGCGCTGCTGCCCCTTGACAGGATCTCCTCTTGACAGGCAGATAATGCCCTACAAAACCGTGCTGTGGTGCCCATCGTGTGAGTGTACAGAGTGGAGACTTAGAGAAGTCCGTTAGCACACGATAGAGCTAGTGCCAACAGTCAGTGTATATTTGTGATATGGTTCCCTCCCTTTGGGCGAGGGTGGTTCGGCAGCCAATGAATTTCCGCGTGATCTCCGAGTGCTTCGACGGCGAGGTCACGCTCGCATGCATTCATGTTGATAATGATATAATGATATATACCTTGAGATGACTCATACCAGAGCTAGTGGCGTTCTGGGAGTTTCCATACATGCGTGGCAGTCTGAGGTGTCTGCGTGTGATATGGGATATACAGTCAAATGACGGAAGCTACTCAGAGGGCTTCCTTTGGGGGTCTAAATGGAGGGCCTAGCTTGTGTGTTTCATTGCTGTTGAGGACTTGATCGTTAGACTTGCAATATAAGACGGAACCATATTCAACGGCCAATCGCCAGTCGTCACTCGTGATCACGGCACGGCGTCTAATCGCCTGCCAATCACAGCTCGGGGGCATCCTCGCCAGCCAATCACAGCTCAGAGTCGTCGTGCAGCGCGAAGTGCTCCGCCTCCGCCACCTCTCGCGCGCTCTTCCTCACTGTAGGGGCGCAAGTTGAAATGGAAAGCAACGCTTGAAAGCGATGCACCATGTTTTAGCTTCAATCGCTGCCAGCCTCCTACCAACCGCGGCGGTCAAACCGCGGCGGTCAAACCAGGGTCAACCTGGGGTCAACCTGCACCGCCCTGCCTTGCGTCCGCGCCCCCCAACTGCTCTGTCGTCGCCTTCTGCGCCCCCCCCTCGCCGCCGTCGCCGCCGCCGGCGCCGCCGGCGCCGCACGTGGCCCGGTCGAAGTCCAGGGTGACGGAGCCCACCAGCGGCACCCCCGTGGCCATCACGCTGATCGCCCCTGCGGCCCGCGCATACCGGATGGTGAACTCGACCTCCGCCAACGCGTACTTGGCCAGCACCTGCTCGAAACACTTCGCCTTGGGGCTCGACAGCGTGGCCAGCGAGTCGTCGGTTTTGTCGAACCTGTACTTGTTCCCGCGGCACTGGGGCACCACGCGGTAGCGGCGCAACTTGACATTGAATGCAACGTTTGAGAGTAGTTATCATATGATAGTTTCAAGCACTGAAGCCATGGGCGCTTTTAATTTTCAACACAGGTTTTGATTCTGTCCACTTGCACCGGCCTACCACGATGTCGCCGTTGAGGAGGGCTTCGAAGGAGAACGCGCTGTTGGTCTGCACGCAGGGGCTTACACTCGTCCACTTTTCGGATCAACGTAAGCACCTTTTGAGGGACATGCTGGGTAATTTCAGGGGTTCAGTGACCAAAAACGGCTCAGGTTGAGCTGAGAAGTGGACGATTGTGGAAGCCCCTGCCTGCACGTCCAGGTTGACGGCGACGTCAAACATGCCCATCAGATTCAGCGAGGCGCAGTACTTCCCGGCCGGGATCGCCTTGCCCCGGGGGATCACCATCTTGGGGACCTCCTCCTCCTCCTTCTCCTCTTCCTCCTCCACCGATTTGTTGGCCTCAGAATCTGTTCTGATGTTGCTCAACAGCTCCCGAGCGCCGCCGTTGTCTGCGTTATAGGTCTCGTCTGTCTGTCCGTCAGCCGTGTCGTCCGTACCCGTACCTGGGTCCTGAGCAGGCGCGGGCGGCAGCGCCCCGGGCACGTGGCCGTCCTGGCAGTCGCACCCGTCCCGCTGGCCCTTCATGTACTCGCCGCACCCCGCCAGCGCGCTGTACCGCCGCAAGTTGGAATTGAAAGCGAATTTTGAAAGCAGTTTGTGATACTAATAATAGTTGCAAGCGCTGAAACCATAGGCGCTGTCAATACGGGTATTGATAGTGTCAACCTGCAGTGCCCTACCTTGGACCACTCCTCCATGTGCCGCGCGCTCTTCATGCACTGCTCGTGTCCGTCGGCCGCGGGCGGGCACTTGGCCCTCATGCAGTCCACCAGCTTGCGGTCGCACGTCTTCTTGGGCTTCCCGCACGTGCCGTAGCACTCGTCGTGCGCGTCGCAGCACGAGGTGAGCCCGTGCGCCTCCCATGCCGCCTCGCTCTCGGCCTGCTCGTAGCCATCCATCTCCACGTTGAAGGTCGACGTCATGCAGCCGTCCGCCACGGGCAGGAACCCGGCGCGCTTGGTCGCGCGCGCGCCGCCCGGGCACTTGAAGCTGCACGCGCCGCCTGCCTTGTTGGAGCTCTCCGCCTCCTTCATGCCCGACACCAGGTCCTTGAGCGCATCACCAAGGTTGTCGTCGAACGACAGGGTCTTACTGAACTTCATGTTCTTAGCCTGGACAAGGACGCGCGATGGGAGGCCCAGGCCGAGGGCGGCGAGCGCGCACAGCACCGGCAGCGCGGCGAGGCGGGACATCAGGTGTTGGCGATGATAATGGGGATGATGATGCATTTGGAGTGGAATAGCGCCAGGAAGCGGCGCCGTGCTGGCGGTGATGACGATGGGTGGCCGCACTCAAAATCTAACCCACGAGTGCGAGCGCGAGTACCCCAAACCCTAAACCTTAAAACCCTACCCTCACTGACTGGTGACTGCGCACGCGCCCAAGGACAGCGAATCGATAGTTTATTTATCGAGGGCTCTTCGGTACGCGGAGCGCTCGTAGAGCTACTCGTAGCATCAGCATAGCGAGAGACACTGTCTAACATTGTTGCAGCACGGCATCTCTCAAATACATCAAATGGCATCACGGGATTCGCAGCGAGCCGAAACTCGAGTGGCACCTGTACTCATTCCTACTCGGATGGTCGCTCTGAGGAGAGCTGCAGCCAGGTTCATACTGTACCCTCTATGAAAATGTTGTTCTGCAGTCTAGGTGATTCGGTTGACCCATCAGGCTACGAGTAGCCAGTCTACCTTTGAATACACACACTCCTCACTCCATTGCATCACTCTCAGTGATCCTACCGGAGGATTACACAGCCGCTCTTTTGCATCGCCCCGCCCTCCTCCCACTCTGCGGGCACGCTCGTCAGCGGGTTCCCTTCGAGGTCCAACCTCGTGAGCGCGGTGAGCCCCGACAGCTCCGCCGGCACGCTCGTCAGCTGGTTCTCGCTTAGGTACAACCTCTTCAGCGCGGTTAGCGTCCCGAACTCCGCGGGCACGCTCGTCAGCTGGTTCGCGCGAAGGATGAACGTCGTCATGGCGGTGAGCGCCCCCAGCTCCGCAGGCACGCTCGTCAGCTGGTTGTTGCCGAGGATCAACCTCCTCAGCGCGGTTAGCTTACCGAGCTCCGCCGGCACGCTCGTTAGCTGGTTATAACCGAGGTTCGTCTCTGTGAGTGAGGTGGCCAGCCCGAGCTCCGCTGGCACACTGGTCAACTGGTTCCCGTTGAGGTAAAGATGCGTCAACTCCGAGGGGTCAGGCCAAGGCAGATCTCGCTCGCCACGTGAGTAACCGCACTTTGAACCTTCGTCTCCCGAGTTTATCGATAATGACACTCTATGCCGAGTCAAGCAGGCGCAGGCAAGCGGGCGCGGACAAGCGGGCGCGGGCCCTACGGAGAGCGCCCCCAGCTCCGTCGGCACGCTCGTCAGCTGGTTGCTGCTGAGATATAGCCTCTTCAGTGCAGTAAGCGCCCCGAGCTCTGCTGGCACGCTCGTCAGCTGGTTCCCGCTGAGGAACAACCTCGTCAGCGCGGTGAGCGTCCCGAGAGCAGCGGGCACGCTCGTCAGCTGGTTCCGGCTGAGGCTCAACGACTTCAACGCAGTGAGCCCCCCCAGCTCCGCCGGCACGCTCGTCAGCAGATTCTCGCCGAGCTCCAACCGCTTCAGCGCGGTAAGCCCCGCGAGTCCAGCCGACACGCTCGTCAGCTGGTTCCCATTGAGGTCCAGATTGTTCAGCGCCGAAGGGTCAGGCCAAGGCAGATCTCGCTCGCCACGTAAGTAACCGCACTTTGAACCTTCGTCTCTTGAGTTTATCGATGATGACACTCTATGCCGAGTCAAGCAGGCGCGCAAGTGGCGCGGACAAGCGGGTGCGGGCCCTACGGTAAGTGCCCCCAGCGCCGCCGGTACCTCGCCAGTCAAACGTTTCGCCAGAAGTTTGATCCTAACCACCCGCCCCGCATCCGCGCCGCCCGCCTGGCCGAAGGTGACCCCCTCCCACGCCGTCACGGGCTTGCTGTCGTCCCACAGCCAGGGGCTTACACTCGTTCACTTCTCAGCTCAACATGCGAAAGAAAAAAAAACCTTGGGACACATCGCTCACGTTAAAGCTCAACTTGAGCACCTTCGGGACACATCGCTCACGTTAAAGCTCAACTTGAGCACCTTCGGGACACATCCACGGGTTAAAGCTCAACTTGAGCACCTTCGGGACACATCGCTCACGTTAAAGCTCAACTTGAGCACCTTCGGGACACATCCACGGGTTACTTTGGGGCATATGTAAAATGGGGGACAAAGTGAGCTTGAGCTGAGCGGAGACGGGCAGAGTAAGCTCAGGTTGAGCGGAAATGGGAACGAGCGTGTGAAGCCCTGCCCACAGCGCGCGCAGCTCGGGGCACTGATCGCGCCACGCGCGAAGCACGTTGACGTCCGCTTCCACCGGCTCAACATCAGCAACAGTCGCCTCTGGTGCCTTCGAGGTGTTCGGGGCCTTCGAGGTTTCGAGGGACGCGGACGCGGCGACGCGGGAGAGAGGGCGGGTTTGGCGGGCGGGCTTGGCGCGCCGAAGCCCGGCGGGGGCGAGGGCGATGCGCACGCCGAGACACTGCATTGGGAGTGAGGGGTGTGCTGCGTCAGAGGGGTGTGCGACGAGGGCGAATGAGGAGCGCAGAGGATGTGCACTCAGCTACTGCGACGAGGGCGAATGACGTGGCAGCACCGGCTGATGACCGGGCAGCATGGTATGACTATGACTGGTTGGATTCTTGGATAAGCTTTGCGTGCCGACTGCCGCGCCCATTCACGACCTACGCCGGTGCAGCATGCAGTGCACGACGATCAGGGCGCGCGGCGTCGGCCGCGCCGCCACTCCCTTATCCTCCCGCCGCCCGGCGATGGCGGCCGCGGCGCGGCGCGCTGCGGGGGTGGTGCGCCGCCCGCGGGTGTCCGCGGTGAAGCCCACGGCGATGGCCACTGGTGGCAGGGCTACCGACACACGGCGTCCGGATTGTTTGCTCGTACGTACCGGTGTACCCAATCACACTCGCCGCCTCTTCATCCCTGGCCTGGTCACTCGTACCCATTTCCGCTAGCACCTGACAGTTTGCTCTTGGCGTTCCGGTGCAACCCGTGCACGCTCCACGCAACAGATGTTGCCCGCCGAGTCACCACAAGAGAATAAATATCGGGGCCTCACAATCCAAGCGCCACCCACGGCGTCCCCTTTTCAGCTCAACTTGAGCCGCTTTGTCCCTGACACGAACGGTGGCTCCGCGGGTAGCGCTGGTGCCCTGGTGAAGGGTGGTGCCGGGTGCCGCAGCTGCACTCTGCAGGTGGAGGGTCGCGCTCGCTTCCAACGCCTCCCAACTTAAAACATCTCCCAAAAGAAATATCGTTAAAAAAAGGAAAAGTGCTCTGTTTTGGCCATGGGCACTGGGGGCGGGAGCGGGAGCAAAGCGGGCGGCAAGCCGAAGCCGGCGGCGGAGCGGAAGACCTCGAACCTCATCACACCGAAGCCGCGATATGCCCACGGTACGTACACACTCGCCGCGTACTCCTCCCTGGCCTGGCCACTCGTCCCCTGACTGTTTGCTCATACTGTACCCCCGACCTCACCAGCCTCCACCTTTCCTCGCCTGGGGGGCGAAGGAATATAGAATAGAGACCCGCCGTACAAAAATCCACATCTCCCCATTCATTCACCTGCATCAGGGGTGTTGAGGGAGTATTACGGGGGTATAGGGGTGTTTTAGGGGGGTTATCAGCGGTCGAGGAGGGATGCATCAGCGTTATGATAGGGGTGTATGAGGGGTGTGTGAGGGTGTAATCAGGGGTGGGTCAAGGGTTTGTCATCAAAGTCGCGCTCGTCCCGCACTTCAACGGATACCAGTGTGCGAGGATGCGCCGGAATGTATAATTGCTTTGGCGAGGTGGTCTCTTCTCCATAAATATTGAGCCCGGCGTATTGTGCGGAGGAGCGGGGGCACGCGACTGCCGGGTGCCAGGCATGTTGCGACAGCGTCTGAACCACGCAGTGGAAGCGGTTACTGCGATACTATGTGGTAGCGGTGCGTCACATGCCTGGGGACAGTTAGAGCGGTATGACACAGGCCTGAGGCCAGCTCCCTCAGTGCAGCTGCAGCTGCAGCGTGCAGTGAGTCTCTGGTCTATACATTCACACCAGGCAGACACCAACACTCCCCCCCCCGTCCCCCGTCCGTCTCTCTGCTCGCAGGCGAGGAGCCGTGGTACATCGACAAGGTGGGGCGGTGCAGGTTGAACCTATTAAACCCACGTTGAAAGCGCCTGGAACTAAGCGCCTGCAACTGGAATATAGTAAACTGCTTGAAACTTTGCTTTCAATTTCAACTTGCGCCGGTACAACAAGGAGACCGGCAAGGCGCCGGGGCTGCTGCAGGTGGCGGTGTTCGCGCTGTCGCAGCTGTTCGTCGGGGTGGTGATGCAGCCCCTCGCTGTGGTCATCAACGACTTCTGGGCGCCGTACATCGCCAAGTGAGTAGCGCGAAACTAAGCGGGAGCGGCGACCTTGGGGGCGACGTGGGGTGGCGGAGGCTGGGGCGGAGGGGGTGGATCGGGAGGCGGGGGGGGCGGCGGGGCGGGGAGCGCAGTTCCAGATTATGATGAAGTGCTCGTTAGGATGAAGTGCTCTGTGACGGGGTGCACGGTGCGCCTGCAGTTCCCGACCCTGGACTGCGATCCACGCACCAAGCAGTCAGCGGCGGTGGCGGACCGGTTGGGCGGCAGGGGAGTCGGCGGGAGCGGCGGCGGGGGGTGGGGTTGGGTGGGGGCACGTGGGGTGGAGATGGGCGGTGGAGGCGAACAATGTCGGCGGCGTCGGCGGCCGTGGTGTCGGGCGCCAAGTGAGTGCCATCACTAAGCGAGTGTCGCCTTAGTCAGCAGGGAGGTGCAGTGTACGGGGGCCTTACACTCGTTCCTCGTTCCTTGTTGCCGTGGCGATGGCGGCCTAGCGTGAGCATCTTTGCGATATGAGGTGGGCATGGTTTCATGTACACAACCACAGCGGTGCCAGCTGCCAGCGTGGCAGTTGAGGTCAGAAGGGAACGCGTGTGGGTCGCCGCGTGGTTCGCGGTTGCAAAGTACATCAACACGTGTGGTGGTACACACCCCTTCCAGCGGTGCGGTGGTAGACACCCTCTCGTGTGGTGGTATACACCCCCTAGTGTGGTGGTAAAGTACCCCTGTTGTGGTGGCGATCATCCCCTCGAGCGTTGGAAAGAGTGAGCTGGTTTTGAATACTCGCTCGTAGCATGGGGAGTGCGGATGTTGATTGTTGGATGTTGGAGATCGGGGCGGTGTGGAGCCACCCACGGGTGTGCGGGGGGCGAGCCGCGCCTGTAATGCACGTATGGCCGCTGCTCGTCGCGCATCTCTCGCCACGCGAGCGGCGGCCAAGCTCGTTCCCAGCAGCACGCCATTCGAGTACAAATATGACCAAACTCAACGTCCAAATTCGGGTTGAGGTAGAGCCCCGAGGCCAGAAAGCAGGCCACTCTTCATATTAACGCAGGTACTGTTTAGGGCGATGATAGGTGATTTCAGTGATGAACATGGCTCAAGTTGAGCTGGCAAGTGGGCGAGTGTATTCGGCAGAATGCCGCCAAATACCGCAAAACTGAACTTCATTTATGTCGTGTCGATGTCGTGTCGTGTATGTCGTGTGTCGCTTTTACCAGTTAATAGACCACCAACTTCAAAAAACTGCCACGCTACATGTGCGCCCTAATATTTCTCTTCAGTTACCGACCGTCGATTCAACTCAAGGAT
>Ga0307489_10002494_pt1 | contig 12301 bp, 11 predicted proteins | sample SB12metaG_FD_202247 | JGI IMG/M metagenome (GOLD analysis project Ga0307489, IMG submission 202247) | Sea-ice brine microbial communities from Beaufort Sea near Barrow, Alaska, United States - SB 1.2 | ecosystem: Environmental > Aquatic > Marine > Coastal | place: USA: Alaska | collected...
GAAGGTGTAAAAAAATGGAGACCCTCCTGCCCCATGGGTCTTCCCAAATGCGAACCGTCAACAGCGCCGCCGCGATTGAAGAGGGACTGCTGCAGGGGATGTGGGACTATCCCAAATCCACTGTGGGGCCCGGCCACTGGAATCTCTCAATCATCGCGTTCGATATCCCCTTTTTCGTGCTGCTCTTCCTCGGCGGATTCCTGCTGATGACCACGGGCACCAGTCGCCTGAAGAAGAACCTGAAGGTAGATTTCACCGACCCCCAAGCGGTGACGAGTCTGATGAACTTCTGCAGCAACGGTGGGCCTCAAGGAGAGACGGCAGATCTCAGTTCGATCGCCGACTCGCCGCCGCCCGCGCCGCCCGCGAGAAGGGTGGCCACGAATCCCGAACGCAAGCAAGGAGTGGCCACGAATCAGCAGCAGCAACAGCAGGGAGAGGCCAGGCGGCCTTTGCTTCGCCACGGTGTAGCGGCGCAAGTTGAATCTGAAAGCAAAGTCTTCCTCTTGCTTTCAAGAACCCGCATTCGCCCTCACAGCGGGTTTGATCGCGGCAAGAGACCTCGCGGCAGGTTGAAACTCGGCAAGTCCCGATCGGCGAGTTACATAACCGGCCAAACGGGAACTGCCGCGGGCTGCACTGCCGATTTCGGTGGCAGGTCCTCTCCAGTCTGGCAGTTCTGGGGGTCAGCAAGGCCACAAAAATCGAAAAATGTGGCCCTGCTGGTTCTTGAAAGCAAGAGGAAGTCTGAAAGCGGTCCATCATATCATAGATTCATAGTTTCAACTTTCAAGAGTATAGTTTCCGGCACGTTCAACTCGATTCCATCGGGTCATCCTGCACCGCCCTACCACAGGTGTCAAAAGTGCCCAGGTTTATCAGAGGTTGCTGCCGCGGGTTGCTGCTGCTGGCCGAAAAAAACGACGCGAATGCGCACCTCGAAGCGTGTGCCAGTGGACGCCTTTAGTCACTTTACCTCGGTAATGTGCGACGTGGGAATTCGTATGTCATCATCATCATCGGCATCGTCGGTATCGTCCTCCGCCTCCTCCTCCTCCTCCTCCTCCTGCTCCTCCTCCTCCTACTCCGCCGCCAAGCCACGCGCGATATCCGCCAACGTAACCTCCTCCTCCGACTCAGCCTCCTCCTCCTCCACCGCCGCCACCTGCACCTGCTCCTCCTCCTCCGCCTCTACCGCGTCCTCCCTGTCAGCCTCATCCTCCACCTCCTCCTCCCCCTCTTCCACCACCTTCTCCACCTGCTTCAGCTCCTCCTTCTGGTGCTGCTGCTCCTCCTCCTCCGTCGCCGTCGCCTCCTCCACCTCCTCCTTCAGGTTGTCAGGTTCATCTTTCCGTGATATCGTCGATGGCGGGCCTCGGCCCTTCACTTTCTCCTTCAGGTCCTCCTCCTCCGTCCATCATGTCATCCGGGAGCTGACGCGCAGAGTGGAAGCCCGGTGCGGAAGGAGAACAGCTCGGGAGCGGTGACACGACGCCAGGTGGTGGTCTGCTGGCTGATGGCTGGCTGTCCACAAGATGAATGCGCTCCGCCTGCGCCAAACAAACAAACAACGTGAAATCTTCAGTCAGCAGCATTGTTGATGACAGTGAGACCTGACTTGATGACTGACTGGCTTCAACTCAGCGCACGTCTCGCCAAGATGCTCGGAAGTTGCCGGCGCCCGGGCAGGCAGGTACGAGGTACGTCTAGCGAGCGGCGAAGGCCGACAGCAAGATTCACAGTAAATCCCTGCACCCGCGGCCGTTTCTAAATGCAAAAACCCGCCGCACAATCTGTGCGGAGGGCATGCCACGAGCACGCGTAGGGTACTTCGAGTCCAACGGCTTCGCGCGGAGGATGCGCGATGTTGTCGGGCCCTCTCAAAGCGCTCGACCGCTCGAGTGCACGCACTGTGCGCTGGCACAAGCAAGTGCTTGTCTCAATCCAACCATTGTTGCTACGAGGACGGTGTCTTCACCTTGATTGAGGGGACTTCAAAAGGTGGCTGAATGGGGTTGTCTGGGAGCGTACCGAGTACCCGCGTTTGGAGGCGGTCGCGACTGTGCGTTTTAGAGCACGCCTCCGCGTTACGCGCACGCGCGACCGCGCACGGTGGGTGTGGAGATTCTTCCGTCTTCATAGGATCGTGACGAAGCGACAATAATGCGGACAAGGGAGACGAGGAGACCGTTATACGCGCAGATCCGGTGGGGGGCAGAATGGCGGTGCCACAGTTCGCCCTCCCCCAACGGTCGATCACTATCGCCGACGCTCGCCCTAACAACAGCGTCGTCCTCGACGGCATCCCCGTCGCGTGCGTGGTCCTATGCGTGTCGACCCGCGTCGCCCGGTACTTGACGCGGGTGAGACCCGGCCGATTTACCGAGCATTCCTGAGATCTTCCGTCCTTCGTGCGTCGTTCAGATCTCAAATGCCGTCCCGTCAGGAAAGGCGCAAAGCCGAGCGTGATGCCGCCAAGCGCGCGCCGGCCAAGGCAGGCGCCGCGGGCGCCGCGGGCGCTCCGGGCGCCGCAGGAGCGGCGGGCGCCGCGGGAGCCGCGGGAGCCGCGGGAGCCGCGGAAGCTGCCGCCGCCCTCGCGAACTTAAACCAGCGGCTCGGTGACTGGACAACGCAAGCGGCGGATCCCGAAGCGCTGGTTCGAGTGCTCGGGATCGCGGTCGTGAAGCAAAGGGCCGACGCAGGTGACCGGGGTGACCTGCGCAGCGGGGCATAGGGCAAGGATACATGACTGCAGCGCGCGGGCGTGGGGGTGCGGGGTCGCTGGGCGCGGCCGGCAGCTCGCCAATAGCGGATGTAGGGTTTGCACTTTTTTGCACCGCGCAGTTTCCAGGACTGTCGATCCATGTGGTCATCACCTGAAGGTGACCAGACAAATCATATTTGATATGTGTGGTTGCCAACCCTAGGCTGAGGAGGGCATGGCGCTTCTGGAGAAAGCGGCAAGGCAAGGGCACGCGTACGCTATGTGCGAGTTGGGTGGTATTCACCATGAGCGGAAGGAATACGAGCAAGCGGTGGGGTGGTTCACCAAGGGCGCCGAGGCTGGGTTGCCGCGAGCGATGCATAACCTGGCGACCTTGCTCGACATGGGGGACGGCGTGGCAGCGCCCGACTACCCGGCGGCGGCTGGGTGGTACAAGCATGGCGGTGCAGGCTGACCCCAGGTTGACCTCGGGTTGATCCTGGGTTGGCCGCGCTTAGTTTCATCAGCGCATGCTATATGACGCTACATCAATATGCTGACCCGTTTTCAAACTTTGCTTCAAATTTCAACATGTGCCGCTATATGAAGGCGCGCGGCAGAAGCCGGTAGTGGGGAAGAAGTCGGGGTCGCGGCGCACATCCTTGCCACGATGTACATTGTCGGCCGCGGTAGGGCCTGGCAAAGCAATGCCTGCCACATCATCCTCCATATTTCTGTCCTTCGTTTCTCGTTCCAGCGATAGAAGATCGAGTGTAGCTCGACAGCAGTGTCTTACTATGATGTCAAAGAATACCTCGACCAGTATCATCTCCGCTACAGGCTGCGTCAGAGCACGGGCAACACTCCGCGCTACCGGTCGCCCCGGCACTCTGCACTGCGTTTTGTTATTATCATTACTGATGTGGGTGGAACATGTTACTAGAGCTGAAGTGCCTGATTCGTGCCCCACAGTGAGCCTGGTGAGCAGCACGCGCATGACCCCGTTTGTTTTTCCCTGGCATACGCAGATCCGGTGGGGGGGGGGATTCGTGATCCCGGCAAGAGAGCACGGGGGTTGTGAGAAAGAAAGCCCGGCACGACCCACCAGCTGTATGCGTTCGCATTGGCCCGAGCCAGCCGCTCGACGGACGTACAAAACGCCCGAGCCGCACTGTCACTCCGACCCTTCGACAAGCGCGGGAGCCCCGAGGCCAGCACGGCCGCCAGCCACGGCCGTCCCACTTGCGCGAGCATGGTGCGGCCCATTGGGTCCGGTGGGTTGATCGAGGGGGGGGTCACGCGCCAAGGGAGAGAGAAGCTGGCCGAGGTTTTCATTTCTAGGTCAAGATCTGATCTGACTGTCTGACTTTTCCCCCACAAGACGAAAGCCTGTGAAGCGATACCACACAAAGCACCACGCGGGGTCCGTGCGCACGGCTTGTAATTCACGGCGATCGAGCAGTGGCAGTGATCGCGCCGAGTGAGCGCGCGCAGCAGACGCGCAGGGACGCCGAAGGGGGCTCTTTGGACGCTCAGACGCGGCTCGGAACGTGGCACCTCCTGGGTGAGGAGGGCCTCGAGCAAGACCTCGTAGAGGCGACGGCGTGGTTTTACACGGCGGCCGACCTCGGGCATGCCGCCGCTCAGTTCGCCCTCGGTAGGTCATACCATAATGGCACGGGGTTCGAGCAGAGCTACGCGCTGGCGGCGGAGTGGGCACGCAAGGCGGCCGACCAAGGCGACGCTGGGGCTCAGTTTTTTGTGGGGGATATTTACGCGCGTGGGAGGGTGGGCGTGAAGGACTTGCCTCTGGGGAAGAGATACCTGGAGCTGTGCAGCGCGCAGGGAGACGAGGCCGCCGTCGCGCTCCTGACCGATCTCAGGAAATGTGCGTCCTGCGGGAAGCTCGACGTGCACCACATGATCTGCGCGTGGTGCCGCAACGTGCGGTACTGCGACAAAGGCTGCCAGCTGCGGCACTGGCAGCGCCCGGTGGACCCGCACAAGCCCCACTGCGGCCGGCGGCGCGAGGTGGTGGTGGAGGCGGGAGGGTCCTCCTCGGAGAGCGCGGATCTCAGCGCTGAGAGAAGCCAGAGTGACGCGGGGGTGACGGTGGCAGCCGCGACGGGTGCGGCGGAGGAGGCGGTTGCGGCGGCGGAGGCGGCGGCGGCGCGGGCGAAGACGACAGCGACGGCGGAAAAGGAGAAGGCAGCCGCTGCGGTGACGGCAGCGGAGGCGGCGGTGGCAAATACGCAGGTCGCGGCGGCAGCGGCGGACGAGGCGAGGGAGGAGGCGGTGGCGGCAAGGGTAGTGGCGGAGGCAGCGCACGCGGCGGCGAACGCAGCCCATGTGGATGCAGCCGGCGAGGACGGCGGCGGCGGCGGCGGGGGAGGCGTCGGCGGCGGCGACGGCGGCGGTGGCAGCGGCGGTGGCGGCGGCGAATGCAACCGTGGAGTTGGCGGAGGCGTTTCGCGTGGCGACTGTTCATGCGGATGAGTTGGCGGCGGTGCGCACGGCGGCTATCCAAGAGGTCAAGGAGGCGCAAGCGGCGGCTCACCAGGCGTCTCGCCGGGCGACGACGGCGATGGCAGTGGCGGAGGCCCGCCAGGCGTCTCTCCGGGCGGCCACGGAGGTGCTGGCAGCCCTGGCGGCTCGTTAGGTCGGTGCAGGTGGTGGCGGCGGCTGTTCACGCAGCGTCGAGTACGGGCCATGAAGGCGACGGCGTCGGCAGGCGTCAACACGTAGACATTGGCCGGGTTGGACCTGGAGGTTGGAGGTGGGTGTGGTGCAGCCAGAGATGGCAGCGGCACTTGAGGCGACTGCGGATCCCGGCGCCGACAACGGCGAGTACACGATGAACGTGGCGCTGGCGGCGGTGACGACAGAGGCAAGGGCGAATAGGGAGGCGGCGAAGGCCGCGGTGGAGGCGGCGAGCGCGTGGTGGGGTGGTGCTGAGACAGCGGTGACGGCGGCGACGGCGGCGATGTGGGCGGCGCCGGCGGCGAGCAAGGAGGAGAACAAGAAGAGGGTCGAATTGGGGGACGCGAAAGTGAAGGCGGCGGACACGACGACGCCGGCGGCAATGGAGGCGGCCCTTGAGGCGCAGGAGGCCTTTGAGGCGGCCATGGCGGTGCTGCGGGCGGTTGTTTGGTTAGGCGGCATCAGTTTTAGGGTTCAGGCAGCGGCGGAGGCGGCAGGCCCTTTCACGCGGCACCGAGTGCGGTCAGGAAGGCGGCCGCGGGCGGGCGTCGACGAGGATACATTGGCGGGGATGAAGGGGGAGACGGCACTTGCGAGGGGAAGGTTTGCGATGGAACGTGTCAGTACGCCGCTGGCAGCGGGCACGAGAATGAAGTTGGCGCGGGAGCACGGCTGCCAGTGGAACTAGTGACGTGAACATGCGCGGCTTTTGGTGGGGACCTGGCTGGAGGTTTCAAAGTGGTCGCGGGGGGGGCACTGCCCTTGGAACTCGTTGACGTGTACGGTAATCATCAAGTATGAGCACCTGGAGCTGTGTGGGCGCGGGAGCACGGCTGTCCGTGGAACGCGGCGACGCGTGACTCGGAGGCAACGAGCCAACGAATCAAATGATATTCTGACAACCTGCCTTTGTCCGTCTGAGGCCGACTGCCGGTGGCAGCTGAATACTCAAAACAGACCATGATGCGCCGGAAGCGGAGACTCTAGGAGGACGTTCACGACTACATCAAATGATGTGAATGGCTTATGACGATACGCGATCTCTTTCACTTTTCTTTCTTCATCTGCAAGATGCTTCTCCTCAGGGTCGAGGACTTTGTTGGGTCCATCGAGCGGCTAGCATGAACCAAGGCTAGGGGGTGCCCGTGGGATGAGGACATATGCTTGGCCGCTGCTCGGGGCGGGTACCTGGAGGTGTTGAAGTGGGCGTGGGAGCGCCGTTGCCCGTGGAACTCGTGGGTTTGTTCGTCCGCTGCGCGGGGCGGCCACTTGGCAGTGCTGCAGTGGGCGCACGAGCATGGGTGCGGGTGGGACGAGGGGACGTGTTCGGCCGCCGCATTGGGCGCGCACCTGGAGGCGCTGAGGTGGGCGCACGAGCATGGCTGCCCGTGGTGCGCATACACGTGTTCGCACGCCGCTATCGGTGGGCACCTGCATGTGCTGCAGTGGGCGCAGGAGCACGGCTGCCCTTGGGACTCGGGGACGTGCGCATACGCAGCTTTGGGCGGGCACCTGGAGGTGTTGAAGTGGACGCGGGAGCACGACTGCCCGTGGGATGAGGAGACCTGCACGGACGCCGTGGATGGCGGGCACCTGGATGTGCTGAAGTGGGCACGGGAGCATGGCTGTCCGTGGACCGCGGCGACGCGTGACCTGGCCGCCACCAAGGGATATTCCGACAACCTTCCTCTGTCCGTATGAGGCCGACCACCGCAACTGGATACCCAGAACACACGATGATGCGCCGAGGGCGAAGATCCGGACGTCGACGATGCAGCCAAATGATGATGCATGACTTATGATGATGTGCTTTCTCTTTCACTCAAGCGTTGAACAATTAAATAAACGCGGCGGCTCATTGCCTCGCGGGACGTGCAGCTAGTCGCTAGAACATCATCCGACAGCATTAGGTGCACGTATATGCGAGTACTCGTATCGCACTGTGGTTGTTTGGTGCCATGAGCCAACAAAATGTGATGATGGGCCGGGTGAATCCCGGTGCTCCCGCGGCTGTGCAGGTCAAGTGTTGCTCATAGATGATGAAACTACTACTACGTATAGATGTTGTATATCGACGTGAAAGTACACACACACACACACAGCTGACACTGCGGCAAGCCCCCGCCGCCGCCGCTGTGCCTTGGCTGCCACCTTGAAGCTCCCTATGGAAAAGTCGGTCGCAACGGGTCCGGCCGGCCATTTTGTGTTTTGACGTCAAAGAACGCTATGACTTGCTCCCCCCCTGCCACCCGTACGCCCCACAACCACCGCACAGCCGCCGCCGCTGCGCCACGCCACGTACGGTTCCTTCCGCAATGCAAAACCCCGCCGCAGTCCTCGACGCTTCCGCCGCCGATCGCCCCCCGGACCGCTACGTCGTGCGCCCCGCGGGCATGCTCGCCGATATTTTGGGAGCGGCCGACTTGGGGGAGGAAGAGTTGTTGCTCACGCTGCGGGAGCTAGGGTTGATAACCTACCCGTCGCCCCTGCTCGGGGGGCTGACCGAGAAGCTGCCCGAGGTGCTCGCGGCGGAGGTGCTACCGTGGCTGGAACCCACGGATGTCGTTGTGTTCGGGCAGGTGGCGCGCGCCTGCCGCGCGGCAGTGGTGGCCTTCGGCGTGCCGCAAGAAGAGGAGATGGAGAGGTGGAGCGACGATAGCGACGATAGCGACCACGAGGGCACCGGGGGAGGGCCTCTTCTCCTCCGGGTTATGGAATTTGTCGGGTCCGTCGAGCGGCTGGCTTGGGCCAAGGAGAGGGGGTGCCCGTGGGATCATGAAGTGTTCGCGGCCGCAGCCTTCTGCGAAAACTTGGATGTACTGAGGTGGGCGTGGGAGCGCCGTTGCCCGTGGAACTGGCAGGTGTGCTGCTCACGGCTGGCGCCTAGAGGTGCTGCAGGTGACCTCCGAAACTGGCGTTTGCGCGTGTCGCCGCATCCAACCAGCAGTTATGCCACCGCAACCACTTTAAACTCTAGGTGGCCGCCAATGAAGCGCACGTCTACCAGCCCCACTCGCAGCCGTGCTCGCGCGCCCGCATCAACACCCGCAGTTGCCCGGCCCGAGCGGTGATTCGCACGTAATCGAGTCCCACAGGCAGCCGAGACGCTCCCGAAGGCACTTCAGCACCTCCAGGTGCCCGACCCGCGCGGCGAGCGCACACGTCCGGTGGTTGTACCAAGGGCACATCCGGTTGGGGTCTGGCAAATATTGCTCGCCATGTCAAAGGATGCAATTCAACTCAAGAAACGAGGGTTCAACATTCATTTGAGGACGTGGCTGGCAAATGTTTCTCGCCACGTCACATGGTGATATTGGACTCATTTGACACGGGTTCAACATTTGTTGGATGACGTGTCTGGCACATATTGCTCGCCAAGTCATATGGTGATGTATGACGCAAGAGACGAGGGTTCAACATCCATTGGATGACGTGGCTGGCACATATTGGTCGCCGAGGTACAAGATGCAATTGAACTCAATAGACGCGGGTTTAACATACCTTACATGACGTGGCTGGCACATAATATCGCTTGCCACGTCACATGATGCTTTTTGACTCGAGCAACGAGGGTTTCCTGTGCGTCGGATGACGTGGCGTGCAAGATATGACGGGCCCTACCTCCGCTTCGTCCTGAGCCACGCTGTAGCGGCGCATGTTGGAATTGAAAGCAAACGTTGAAAGCTGTATACGATATTGTAGCTTCAAGCGCTGGAGCCATAGGCGCTTTCATCACGGGTTCTGATACTGTCAACCTCGCACCGCCCAACCACGCCAGCTACTGCAACGATGCGAAATAGTGCGTGAGCTTGAGCGGCACACCGCCCCTCGAGTCCCCGCGCGCGGCATGCCGGAGGCCACCACCGCGGCCAGACACGGCCGCCCTGTCCGCGCCAGCAGCAGCAGCGCGATATCCGTGGGGTCAGCCTCGCCAGCACCTCCTCCTTGAAGAGGTCGGGGTACTGATCGATAAACGCATGCAGCGGCGAGCAGAGGCACTGGGGACAGGGCGACAGCCCGGTGCCTCTTCATACACAAGAAAGCGTCTCTCCTCTCCTCTCTCTCCTCTCGAGCAGAGGTTCACTTCCGGTTGTGTTCCATGGAGAAGCGGAGGCCGCCCTTGAGCTCCGCCAGCAGCTTCGCGGCACTCACCGCCGCCGCGAGCGTGTCCCGCCGCCGAGTGCTGCCGAGGCGTCGTTGTCCGCGTCGTTGTCGTTGTCGTCGCCGTCCTCGTCATTGTCGCCCGAGCGGCCCGCCTTCTGCTGCCGCGGCTCGGGCGCGGCGACACAGGAGGCGGTCCCCGACATACCACGATACCACTGCGCGCGCCAGCGAGGCCAACGCGAGGTTAAAATGAACGGCGTAGCCTTCTCCCTCTTGTGCGCGCCACCGCGCCCCCAAAACAACGACTCAAAAGAGCACGGATTCGCCAAAAACAGACCAAGAACATATGGCGACGGCCAGAGGCGCCAAAGCGTCGTCGTCGACCCCCGAGCGGCCCGAGCGCGGGTGCGGCGAGACAGGAGACCACGATACCAGTGCGTGCGCCTGCGAGGTCAGCGCTCGGTCAGTCGCGCAGCCCTCTCTCGCGCGCTATTTTGTGCGCGCCACTGCGTCCCCACACAAAACTCATGCAATCACCCCTATGCTGACGTGGCGATTATCGTATCGTAGTACCAGTCGTAGCTTGGCGCACCCCGGGAGAAGTCAGCTCAGTGCAACGTGCACGGCGTCGCCCCAGTCACAACGGTATACGCCACTCCACCACCGGCGACAGGGAGGCTTGCGCGGCGACGCGAACGTAAATTGTATGTAGCTCCGTCGTCGGAGCTTCATATCGTTGCACCTCAGACGCACACACAACAATACCAGAAGGTGGAACAAATAAACGACTCGTCCTCGTCCTCGAGGAACCGAACGGCGCCGTCCCCCAACCTGAAGCGGACGGGGACGACGCACGAGGGAACTCGACCAGCGCGGCATGGCCAGCATATGGACCGCGGGCGCGGTGGTCGTCGCCGGGGTCCTCGGTATGGCCTTCCGATCGTTCGCTTTTCACGTTCTCAGCTCTGCTACCTGAGCCGCTTGTGCTCACTAGAACCACCCAAACCACCCGCCGTACCCCACGAGAAGAGCTGAAGTTGAGCTGAAAATTGGACAAGTGCAAGGCCCTGGCCCTCGGCCTCGCCGCCGCCGTGGTCGGCATCGGACTCGCCGCCAGAGTCGACGGCCTCGACATGCGAATCCAGATCGCGGTCCTGCTCGCCGCCCTCGCCGCCCTGCCGGCCTTGCTGTGGTAGAGCCTGGCAGATATGGCTCTCCACGTCATGTGAGTCCATTTAACTCAAGAAATGAGCAATGTGGGGGATGACCTGGCAGGCGTTATGTATCAGGCCCCACGCTTTGGCACGTGTGCACAACGCATCCCGTCTTCGAGCCGGACGAGACGCCCCAACCGCCCTCGGGAGAGAAGGACAACTCCCCAGAATATGGACTCGACGATATCGGCATGGCCAACATCTGGACTGCTGGCGCAGTGATGGTCGCCGGAGTCCTCGGCCTCGCCGCCGGTAGGGCATGGCGCATGATGCCAGCCACGTCAGGAGATAGACTCTCCCGCGTGTATGATGAGGCACATTCAGGCTTTCGCACCAGGCCCCGGCCCTGCCACGTCATACATCTCATTGTAAACCCTCGTGTACTGAGTTGAGTGCCAGCCTGCGACGTGGCCAGTATATTCTGGCAGGCCCTCGCCGCCGGCGTCGTCGGCCTCGGCCTTGCCGCGGGCGTGGTGGGCCTGGACCTGCGCATTCAGATCGCGGTAGCGCCTGGCAGATATACCTCGCCACGTCATAAGTTGCCGTTTAACTCAATAAATGAGGGTTCAAAGTGGGTAAGATGTCGTGGCGAACAATATCCACCAGGCCCTGGATCACGGTCCTGCTCGCCCTCCTGCCAGTAGGGCCTGGCAGATATTGCCCGCCACATCATCCCACACACTGTAAACCCTCGTCTCTTGTGCCAAATGGCAGACCTATGACGTGGCGAGCAACATATGCCAGGCCCTGTCATTTACCGCACTTTGAACCCTCGTATGTTGAGTTCATGTCAACATATGACGTGGCGAGCAATATCCGCCAGGCCCGCCCTGCCGGCCGCGCTGTGGCACGTGTTTCGGCACGTGTGCTCGTCGCTGCCACCTGCGCCGTGGTAGGGCCTGGCACATCATAATGCCTGCCACGTCATCCTTCACACTGTAGACCCTCGCTTCTTCAGCTGAATACCCTTTTTTTAAACAAAATATACCCTCCCCCCTTCAGTTAAATGAAAACACATGACGTGGCGAGCATTAACCCTGTCAGGCCCTGCGCCGTGGCGCGTGTTCTCGTCGGACTACTATACGCCGCCCCCGGCGCCGCCCCTGACAGCGCCCTCAACCCCTGCGCTGCGCAAGTCACCCAGGTACCTACTCACTCGTCTGCCTCACACAAACACTCCCCCGCCCTCGCCTTCAGCTGCCACCCAGAGTGACAAGATATCGCACATCGATACTGTCATCTCCCATATCGATACTGTCATCCTCCATATCGATACTGTCATCTTAAGGTCATCATCCATATCGATACTGTCATCTTCCATATTGATACTGTCATCTTAAGGTCATTTTATATATCGATACTGTCATCTTGTCCTACGCAGTTCTGCAGAGTGACAAGATATGGAGGATCGATCTCCAGGATGACCGTGAATCCTGTCATCCTGTCGGTTTTAGGTCATCCTGCGGGTCATCCTGACAGGATTTTGGGGCACTGTGGGACAAACACTCCACCCAGCTAGCCTCTTGTCTGAGAGAGTCACCTAGTGCAGGGCTCGAGCGTGCGTGACGAGCGCTGAATG
>Ga0307489_10002495_pt1 | contig 12301 bp, 11 predicted proteins | sample SB12metaG_FD_202247 | JGI IMG/M metagenome (GOLD analysis project Ga0307489, IMG submission 202247) | Sea-ice brine microbial communities from Beaufort Sea near Barrow, Alaska, United States - SB 1.2 | ecosystem: Environmental > Aquatic > Marine > Coastal | place: USA: Alaska | collected...
CGCGAGACGAAGCTGCCGGCAGACTTGATGGCGGCGGCGCCCTCTGGCGCGATGGAGTCGAACACCTGAAACACGTGCGGCATGCCTTCCCACTCCTGCACTTCAATGTCGACCCCGGCGTCGGCGATGGTTGCGGCGAACACGCGCCCCTCGCCCGCGAGCACCTCGATTCCTCCGAGCTGCAGGAGCATCGGCGGCAACTCGCCGCCGCCACCGCCGCCGCCGCCGCCGCCGCCGCCGCCTGGGCGCTGCCCCTCCCCGCCCGCTCCGCCCCAAAGCTCTGCGCACAACAGGTTACTTGGCGGGTGGGGCTCCGCTCCGGAGCCGAACACGATTTCGCTGATGAACCCGATGCAGTGCTCCACATCGCTCAGGTAATCCACGGAGGCCTCCGCGTTCCCCCACGACTCCGCCGACGCCGGGTGCTCGCGCCCCGGGTCTAGCCGGGCTGTAGAGGCGCACGTTGAAACTGAAAGCAAATTTGAAACCACACAATCCCATTTTAATATCAGCGCTGGAAAGCATAGGCGCTTACAACACGGGTTTCAACTGGCGGCGCCCTACCAAGGGCTCAGGAGCACCACCCCCGCGGGCTGGCGCGCAGCGTGCGACCGCTTGAGTGACAGCACCAGCCCCAGCGCCAGGTGCGCTCCCGCGCTGTCGCCACCGATCACCTTTCATCCGGGGCCACAGAAACCCCGCTCGACGCGTCACAGGGAGGTCGTTTAAACCCAGTCTCCGCTTTCGGGACGGGAGGGTCTGAAGGCCCTCATATGATTGGGCAACAGGATACCGGTACGCTCTCGACCAATCATACGTGGGCCTTCAGACCCTCCTTTTCCAAAGCGGAGACTGGGTTTAAGGCAACGCACAAACGGTTACAATGTGGCGATGACGTAACGAGCAGTAATGCGGTTCCCTACAACGCTCCCCGGGTCGACGGCGCCGCCGGCGGGGTCCACCAGCCAGTCGTACGCGGCGCGGACAGCGGCCAGCATCCCCGCGTAGTCCGCCTCCGGCGCCAGGGGGTACTCCACTGACAGCACACGCGCGTCTGCTTCCGCACCCACCGAGGAGAGTAGACGCGCGTTCGTCATCGCATTACAGAGGATGAAAGCGCCCCCGTGCACCCACATGACCACCCGCTGAGGCGCCGCCGGCGACGCTGCCGCCAGACCCCCAGGAGTCATCCAAACGGCGGGGCAACCCCCCGCGTCGACCCGCTCCACTCGGGTGCCTCTCGCGGAAGGGTGCAACACGTGGGATACGCGGTGGTGGGATAGACGTGAGCCTTCGATGCATTCATCGGCGTCTCAACATACAAGCACACTCACACACGACGTATTCACGTTCACGTTTTCTTTTAGACAGACGAGAGACGTGAAGCAAATCGACGTGGGGTTGGGCCCTACGGCAACGGCGGGACTCCCGCGTCCATTATGTTCCTGACGCTGCGCACATACGCGTTGACTTCGGCCAGCTTCGCGGCGTCCCCAGAGCGGAGCGCCTGCATCTCGCGATCGCTCAGCGTTTCGGCGAGAAAGCCTCCTAGCAGCAGGGGCTTACACTCGTCCACTTCTCAGCTCAACTTGAGCCGTGCCTGACACAAGAAAACATTCTACACACCCTAAACACCTTCCAACACCTCCTTAACACGGACTACACAACCCTTTCGCGCGCCCCCTATCGCATGAAAAGCGCTCAAGTTGAGCTCGAGTGTAAGCCCCTGCCTAGCAGCTCCACCGCCAAGGTGAGCGAGAAGGACCAGTTGCGCGGGTAGTGCGCGTGTAGGTCGCCGCCCGCGCGGCGGACTAGTGCGGTGCCTCCCTTGCGAACCATACTCGAGCCGATGGCAACGGACCGAGTAAAAGTCATCGACGTAAGAGATGGGAAGACGGTCTCTCTCCTCTGCACTCCCGTGGGAAGCTCCGACGATGCCTCCGCCCTCGCCCTCGCCCTGTCGAGGGTCGAAGCATCCGCCTCGGAAGGGTTCGTCTCCACCCCGACCGAGCCGCTCGCACCGGTGGCATCATCCACCGAGCCCTGGCGCTCCTCGTGAAGTGCTCGCACCGGTGGCGTCGCCCGCTGAACCCGCCTCCCCACCACAGCCCCGACACTCCTCCCCACCGCGTGCAGCGCGGGCCGCGTCGTAGCCAGTCTGCACGAGCACAGCTTGGCTAATCCCGCCATGTTTCTCAGCCGTCGACGTGACCACCGTCCACCAGCACCACACACGAGAGGAACTCGGCGGTCAGTTCCAGAAGCGCACCGCGGTGGGTGCGTGCGTGTGTGTGTTGCGTAGGGAGCTGTCGCGGAGGGTAGGCAAGGGTGGGAATGGGAGGCGACGGGCTGACAGGTGGAGGAGAAAGTGACACGTGGATGTTTGATGAGACGGGCTGACCAATCAGCGAAGGGCTGACGGTTTGTATCCCATTGAGTCGCGATTTCAGTGCTGGAAGAATGGGGGTATTGGGGGATGGGGGGACACAAACATGATTGCGCCACGTTCGCCACGCTCGAGTCGCAGTACCTCGCCTTGACGAGTCGGAGCGAGAACAATGGGGAGGAGGAGGGGGACGGGGAGGGGGTGGAGGATTAGGAGGTGGAGGACGAGGAGGAGGACGAGGAGGAGGTCGAGGGGGAGGAAGAGGAGGAGGAGTAAGAGGAGGAGGAGGGGGAGGAGGAGGAGAAGGACGTGGATGAAGCATGGAGACACCTGCGCTCGATGTAGAAGGGCTGAAGCTGTAGATTATGACTTACTGGTACTGTCGTAGCTGGCGAGAAATTGCTTCCATCGACTCCGTGCCGTCCAGTTCAGTTTCACCGCAACGACGTAATGCTCAAGGAACGCGAATGGGGCTGGGACAGAGGAGGGATGCGTCAGATCATTCCTAGCAATAGCGTGTCGCGTGTGATGGCTATCTTCCTACTAAGGGAAAGCTTCTACAAGCGACGCGCCACGCCGCGCTACGAGCTCAAAACAATCTATCATCCAGCCACACCCGTGTTGGGGGAGCGCGGCACGAACATCGCCGCGGATGCGCTCAAGCCAGGCAAGTCCGCCGCCAGGAGTTCACCGTCCTCGTCGTAATCCTCGGTAGTAGCCTCGACGGCAGCGGCGGCGGCGGCGGCGGCGGCGGCGGCGGCGGCGGTGGCCCCGTCGGAGCTAGAGTCGTCGCTGGCCAAGGGGTCGCCGCTGCCGCTGCCGTCGACGTCGACTGCGCCGCTCGTCTCCTCCGCCGCCTCCTCTGCCCCCGCTACCGCCTCCTCCGCCGCCCTCTCCGCCCCCGCTACCGCCTCCTCCGACCCCCCCGCCGACCCCTCGACCGCCCCCTCCGCCCCCTCCAATGCCCCCTCCACTACCTCCTCCGCCGCCCCCTCCGCTGCCCCCTGCACTTCCTCCTCCGTCGCCTCCTCCACCACCCCCTCTACCGCCTGCTCTGCTGCCTCCTTCGCCGCCTGCGCCGCCGCCGCCTCCACCGCCGCCGCCGCCGCCGCCGCCTCCGCCGCCTTCTCCGCCTTGTCCGCGTCATCAGCAGCCTGCACGAACGCCTGGCGGCCCGCGTGCGACAGCGCCAGCACCCGCTTGAAGGACTCGTCCGCGCCGTTGTACTCCAGCACCGCCAGGGCGGAGATGCGCATGCGCTTCCCCACGATCTGCCCCATTTTGCTGCGCGTCAGTGCGAACACCGTGGGTGTGCCGTTGGCACGCGCGTCCTCGATGATGCGGCCGAGCACCAGGGGCTTACACTCGTTCACTTCTCAGCTCAACTTGAGCGCTTTTTATGGGATGGGGGATGCGCGTAAGGATTGTGTAGCCATGTTAAGGGGGTGTTAGGGGGTGTTAGGGGGTGTTTCTGGTGTGTAGGGTGGTCTCTTGTGTCAGACACGGCTCAAGATGAGCTGAGAAGTGGACGAGTGTAAGCCCCTGCCGAGCATGTCGTCCAGCCCTCCCTCGGACTCCGTCTGCTCGATGTTGGGCGCCACGACGACCGCCTTGGCGTGACCGAGCTGCACCGCCTTGGCCACCTCCCGCAGACCGAACACCAGCCGCCGCCGCATCTTGGCCTTGATCGGGTCCTTGGCGTACGCGCGGTCCTGGAACCGTTTGAGCTCCCCGATGCACTCCACCACCGCGGCGTTCAGATCCGGCGAGATCACCTGCGCGCAGTACCGGATGGAGGCTCCGGTTCCCAGGTACGTGTGGGGTTGCTGCTTCACTTTCTTGGCGACGGGCGCGGCGGCAGGCGCCGCAGCGGAGCCGCCGACCCCGGCGGCGGCGGCGGCGGCGGCGGCGGCTCTGCGCTCCGCGGACGCGTGCTTCTTGCCGGCGATGTGCGACTCCCACGCGTCCGGCCCCGAGCAGACCACGCCGCACGTCTCGCACGTGCGCATGACGCCCTTCTCCTTGGCTCCTTTCGCTTTGGCCTTCTTGCCGCCGCTGCCCCCCTTGCCCGCTCCCTGCGCGGCGGGGTCAGCGGTCTCCTCCTCCTCCTCCTCCTCCTTCTCCTCCTCCTCCTCATCCTCCTTCGCTCCGAGCAGCACGTCCCTGAACCCCCGCCCGCTGCCCCACGCCGAGGGAGCTCCCCACGGCGCGGACGTCGCCACCACGTCTGCCAGCCCCGGACCGCATGCTGACGACTCGGTCGGCACACCGGCGGCGACCTGGTCTGTATCCGCGGGCACCTGAAGTTCCGGCGCGCCCTCGACCGCCGCTGGTGTGCCTTCGACCGCGGGAGCTGTGTCTGCCGCTGCCGCCGCCTCCACCCCCGCTGCCGCCCTCACCGCCTCCACCGCCTCCGCCGCATCCGCCGCCTCCGCCGCCCCCAACGCCTCCGCCGCCTGAAGCGCCTCCTCGCTCTCGTCGGCCTCGTCCTCAGAGTCTCCGTCGTCGTCGGAGTCGTCGCCGTCATCCTCCAGGTAAATGAGGTCGACCGCCACCCTCCCGGCGTCCCCCCCATCCCCGGCGCCGTCACCCGACGGCATGATGACGAGGTTCACGTACACGCGCCCCACCTCGATGGTCACCTCAATCTCGCGCTCCGCCTCGGCCTCCGCGGCGGCGGCAGCGGTGGCCGTCGCCGTCGCCTCGGCCTCCACCTCCTCCGCCGCCGCTGCCTTGGCCGTCGCTCGCTCCTCCCGCTCCCGCACGATGATTTTCTTGAGCTTGGTGAGCTTCTTCTTCTTCTTACCCCCCTCCTGCTCCTTCCCGCGCCGCTTCACCATCGCCGTGGAGCTGGCCTGGTTGGGGTTCATCATCATCTCACCGCCCACCCGGGGCCGCCCAACCGCCGCCGCCGCCGCCGTGGCGCGCCGCTCCTTCTTGGACGGCTTCGCCTCGCGGATGTACGCCGACAGCGAGGCCGCGAGGTTGGCGATGGGCGCGTCGCCCGGCCGACCGCGGGGCTGCTGCAGGATCTCACCCAGCTGCAGTGCCATGCGCTCGGGCTTGGTCTTGGCTCCGCCGTCGCCCGGCACCGCGTGGCCCGCGGCGATGAGCGCCGCCTCGATCGCCTTGGCCTCCATGGAGTTGAGCCCGAAGTGGCTGGCCGCCAGGTGCTGCTCCAGCGGGCGGTAGCTGGTGTACATCTTGCCGCACACGCGGCACTTGATCTTGCCGAAGCCGTCCACCTTGCTGAGCCGCGCGTTGGCCGCCAGCTTCTCGGCCGTCACCACCGGCACCTTGGGCGGTGCCGGTGCGGTCACCTCGCTGCGCGCCACCCATGACGACGCGGCACCCGGCGCCGCCCCTGCCGCGGCCCCCCGCCCGCGGAGCATGTCCGCCCACCCGCCCCCGCCCCCGCCCCCGCCGCCGCCCCCGCCCCCGCCCCCGGGCCCGCCGCTGCCTCCAGGCGCGGGACCTCCCGCCGCCACGGTCCTAATTATCGACGCGCCGTGTGGATGCGCGTGGCCGGCGGGATGATTAGCGGCGTCGCCGAACGCCGGGGCGATCCTAGCCGGTGTCGCCGGCGACGAGCGGAGCACAGTGGTGGCCTCCTCCTGCAGAATCTGCGTCATGTGCGCCACCTGGTTGACGGGTTTCGCCACGCCGCCCCACGCCGGAACAGCGGGCGGCTGGGCCGGAACCATGACCGTGGGCGGTGCCACGGGCGCCGCCGCGCTCGGCGCGGATGCGGCGGCTTGACCCGTCGCGCGCGCCGCCGGCTTGTCGGCGCCTTGTTTGCCCGCGCGTTTCCCGGCGCCCGGTGTGCTCCTCGCCGCTCCCTCCGACCTGTCGCCGCCACTCTTAGTCGCCGCCGCCGCCACCCCCCGGAGGCGCGCAGCGCCGCCTATCCCCCACGCGTTTCCCTCCCCGCCCACGCCCCCGCCCCCGCCCACGCCCCTGCCCCCGCCCCCGCCCCCGCCCCCGCTTCCGCCGTCGCCCCCGCCTCCGGTCCGCTCAGCGGCAGGGGCTCGCTTGTTGTCCCCCGCCCGTGACGCCGCACCCGCCGGCGCCGCAGAGGAGGGCCCGCTCGGCCTGGACGAGTGCTCGAAGCGCGTGGTCAGGCGGTCGCCCGCGTGGCGCGTCTCCTTGGCGTCCAGCGCGAGCAGGTCGGCGGGCAGGTTGAACTTGCGCCAGCTACTGGCGCGCGCGCCCGCGTCGGCGGGCAACCCGCGGATGAACTTGCCGCAGCGGAAGCCCCCGCCGCCGGGGCCGGGGCCGGGCGCCCGATGCGAGGAGCGCAGCACGGCGTGCACCACCTCGGGGAATTCCTCCAGGTACGCGCGCAGCAGGCTCGCCGCGGAAGGTGCGAACTCCCACGCTACCGGGGCGTCCGAGCCGGGTGCGGGCGCGGCGTCAGCGCCCGCCGCCGCGCGCGCGAGCGACGAGCCCTGGAGGTTGAGGCCGACCACGAGCTCGGACGGCATCGCGAGCACCCCGGCGCGGGCGAGCACGTCGACCACCCCCCCCGACCCGAAGATGCCGTCGGGGTCCAGCACGGACCCCAGGGGCGGGAGCGCCGCCTCGATCGTTCGCGCGCTCACCCACGCCCCGTCGTCGACGGCACCCTCGAGCCCCATGACGACGACAGGGCGCCGGAGGCTCGCGCCACTCGAAACGGTTTCACGACACAAGAGCCAGTTACTAAATGATCCGCTCGGCTGGCTCACCGACAGGGAGCACGGGCTGAACCGACAGCGGCGGTGAGCGAACGCCGCGCGAAGATGGGAGTCACGAATCGCGTCGGCGCCTGGCGCTGTGAGCTGCGGCGTTGGTGTGGGCGCGGTAGCACTGGATCGTTCGTTGGGGTGCCCTCTCCAGACCGCCGCCATACTAATGCCTCGGAATTTGGGCGGATTCGGGCAGATTCCCGTTCCCGGATCCGCACGCCAACCCAGCCTGCGGTGCATGCATTGTCGTGGAGTGTATTGACGGAGAACGGTACGGCAGGGTGTCCTCGGGTGACACCGCGACCGACAGGTCCCCGAATCTCTTAAATCGGGTGCCCGGGAGCCATGGCGTCGCGCGCGAGGCAGGGCCCTCGTTCCCACCCACGTCCCAACCCCAGCGCAGTTTTCCCAAGGGCAAGATGTAGGATGTTACCTTTCCACCGCACCCTGCCCCCCCCTTGTCGTGCGCCTATGCTTGTGTTGTGGCGCTCTATCATGTGCAGCTGACGCGTGTGGTGTGGCAGCCGTGGACCCTAGGGCCGGGCGCCGCAGCGCCGCCCTGTGGCTGGCCGCGTGTCTCGTGCTCGTGCTCCTGGTGGCGGCTCCGGGCAGTGTGGAGGCAAAGAAGAAGAAGAAAAACAAGGCGCGTCAGCGTCGGCAGGGCAACCGCGAGCCGGCCGCGGCCCCCAGCGGCGGCGGCAGCGGCGTCGTCGGCGGCGGAGGTAGCGGAGGCAGCGTCGACGGCGGCGGCGGCGGCGGCGGGGCCCGCGAGAGCGAGACGATGCCCCGGACGCGCGACGACGCGCTGGTGTGGCACTCCGAGGGAACCCAGGAGTCGAGCTGGAGCTGGCGGGGCGCGCGGAGGAAGCTGACGCGGACGTGGGAGGATCTGTCGGCGGGGGCGAACAGCTTCGGCGAGAAGGTGCACATGCCGTCGCAGCGCGAGCGCGAGATGGCGTGGTACTACACCAAGCTGGTGGGGTCGCGGATGAAGGCGGGGTGGGTCGGCATCGACTGGAACAAGCTGGCGGAGGAGATCCCCGAGGTCAAGGGCTTCCTGCGGACCTACGCGGAGTTCAAAAACGCCACCGGGTTCGCCGCCGGGTGGCGGGGGGTCATCGTCGTGCCAGCGATGTTCATGTGGGGGGTGGCGAAGTTCTTGGCGGGTCTGGCGATGTCACCGGTGAGCACCATGTACTCGGCGGGGCGGTGGGTGTGCTCGTCGTGGGTGTCCACGGCGGGCGCCCTGCTGCTGGGCGCCGTGCTGTACCAGAGCACCACCGTCAAGCTCACCGTGACTCCGGCGGGGATGCCGCCGCTGCCGCCCGGCGCGCAGGAGGTGTATCATCGCAGGAGGCCGCAGCGCGGGCACTTCACGGCGGACAACATGCCCAAGAACCTGCGGGGTCGTCAGGTGAACGCCAAGGACTGCTGGGCGCGCGTCAACGTGAGCAGCGGGCGACTCGTCTACCGGGCTCTGGGGGACCCCGGGCCCGACAACGTTCGGGAGAAGGTCCTCTCGTACATGACGGGCGGCGCCATCATACCCCCGCAGATGCCGTTCGAGATTTCGCCGGCGGATGGGAAAGCGTTTAGGTTTAGGATGGTGTATTACCGCGTGCCGCCTCCAGCCGCCGCTGTCGACGCGGCTTCGAGCTCGCCGAGCGAGGAGAAGGCGTACACGCGCAAGATTACTTTCGGTAGCCGGCGGAGCGAAGCGGGAGGAACGAGATCATAGGTAGAGCATCGTGTTTTGTATATACATCATCGTCATTTGTTGTTACATGGTGTGCGCTCCTACGACGAATCGTCATTCGTCACCGGCGTACCGCGCGCACATAACCGCGTCACTGACTCACTTCTTGAGGGTGGCGAGGTAGCCGGCGATCTCGGGCTTGGCCTCCATCTTGGCCTGGAGCCAGGGGCTTACACCCGTCCACTTTTCAGCTCAACCTGAGCCGTGTTTATCACTGACAGACCGACGCCAACCAGCATATGCCCCGAAAAGTGCTTACGTTGAGCTGAAAAACTGGACGAGTGACAGCCCCTGCCTGGAACGCCTTGATCTTGGGGAAGGCGTCGGCGCAGTCGGCGGGGATGTGGTCCAGGTTGCCGGAGGTGAGCCAGCGCACCGTGGTCAGGAACTGCGCGTCCGCGATGGTCACCTTGTCACCCGCCAGGTACTCGGACCGCTGCAGCATCTTCTCGAAGTGCCCCAGGTAGTACGGGATGTGCGTGGCGGCGATCTCCTGGCGCATCTCCTTCACCTCGGTGTAGCGGTGCAAGTTGAAATTGAAAGCGAAGTTTAAAAGCACATTATGACTTTCTAGTTACAAGCGCTGAAACCATAGGCGCTTTCAACACAGGATCTGATACTGGCAACCTGCACCGCCCTACCTTGGCCTCCCGGGCGCGCGCCGACAGGGTCTTGTCCGTGGCGGCGCCGATGGAGGGGCGGATCTTGGAGCGCAAGTCCTCGTCCAGCCCGATCGCCTCGTCCACCCTCATGAAGCGCCGCAACTTCAATCGAAAGCAAACGTTGAAAGCAGTTCATGATATTATAGTTTCAAGCGGTGAGACAATAGGCGCTTTCAACACGGGTATTGATAGAGTGAAGGTTGAGCGGCCTACCTTGAGCGCGGCCAAGGGGTCACGCGGGCGCAGGCCGGTGACGGCGCCGGCGTAGGCCAGCATGGCGGCGGACTGCGCGAAGGTGTGCCCGTCCACCAGGGGCTTACACTCGTTCACTTCTCAGCTTAACTTGAGCGCTTATTATGGGATAGGGGGTGCGCGTAGGGCTTGTGCAGCCCATGTTGAGGGGGTGTTAGGGGGTGTTTAAAGTGTGTAGGGTGTTTCTGTGTGTCAGACACGGCTCAAGTTGCGAAAGTGAACGAGTGTAAGCCCCTGCCGTCCACTACCATGACGGGCAGCTGCCCGTAGGGGGTGCTGGCCTTCATCTCGCCCCACTCGGCGAAGGCCACGCGGGTGTCCTTGAAGGGCACCTTGCCCAGGAGCAGGGCGAACCGCACCTTCTCGGCCGCGCCGGCGTGTAGCTGCGCAAGTTGAAATTGGAAAGCAAAACTCGATAGCAGATTATCATATTGTAGTTTCAAGCGCTTAATTCCAGACGCTTTCACACATGGGCTCCATCGGTGGAGGGTGCACCGCCTTATCCGCAATATCGAAGTAGGTGAGGTCGATGCTCTTCGGCTTGACGACGAGGCCGAGGGAGGGCACCATGTCTGCGGGAAGGCGGCAGGGGCACTCAGGCGCCGAAGATGAGTGAATGAACGAATGACGGGACAACCCTCCAAGCCACAACTTACCAGGGTAGGCTTCGACGAAACCGACGGCCCCAACCGCGCCCACCGCAGCGCCCGCAGCAGCGCTCATCATAAACTGCATTATGTCGAGACCTGTTGAGGCAAAGCACATAAGATAGCTATGTCAGGGCAATCATTCCCTCGGAATGCTGGAATGCGTGAAATTCCGAAATCTTCACAACGCACGTGCGCCAGGAGGCGAAATATCAAACATGCTGGAGGTAATTTGTGGACGAGGCCCAATGTGCGCCGGCTTCAGCGAGGTGCGCAAGGGGCTGGGCGCGTCAGCGGAAACGGGCGGGCAGGTGGAGGCCAGGGAATATCTCCTTAGGAGGCAACAAAAGCACTCTGGCTGACCAGGACACAGGAAGGAAGGATAGTGGAAAGGAAACGAGGAAGGGAGGAAGGGAGCCGGTGAAGATAGCACACATGTATTACGCCGGACGCCAGCATACGAGGTGTGGTGCAATTTTAGCAAGTCGGCCGTGGAAGGCGCAAGCAAAAGGTGTGGTTACCCAGTGCACTAGTGGTCAAGTGGGGATATAGACCATTCAACAAGCAAGTGTTCACCATGAAAATAAGCCTTGTTGTTAACAAAACCGAGACGTCCGCGTCCCAAGATCAATGGGCGGTCGGAGGACGGCGAGGTTTGCCCACGCACCTGAAAGGGAGGGGAGGTCTGCCGCGAACCTGTTCGGCGAATTCAGTTGGCGCCCGGGAAGCGACGCGTGAGTGGTGGCTCCTGGGAAGAACCGCGGCGTTGGAAGTGCCAAGGGGTTGCGCGTACCGGCGCGCTACGCGCCGATATCATCATGGTTTGAGGTTTGAGCCACCTTGGGTGAACCCGTTTTTATAACGTTTGTTCTCCCTATCAACGCGCGCCATTCATCGGCGGAAGTCAATGTGGGGGCAGCAGTGTCAAACGGTGTCTGGCAGCGCGCAGCGCGCTCACGATTCATAGAGGCTCGAACCTGAGTTTTGCCTCGTGATTGGATGATAAGGTTTTAACGAGAATTTTAGAGCATCTCGACCAATGAGAATGCAGTAAAGTACCCATCCTTGAAACGGCGGGGGCGGGTGTTCTTGGCGGTTTGGTGGAGTTTTGGCAATGTTGGACAATGTTCATGATGTGCACCGCTTCGCTCTCTCGTCTTGGATGTCGGAACGAGGAACTCTCGGAAGCACAAACGAAAGGGAGACAGGCAACCGCTGGCAGTTCGAACCTTACGTGGTGCGAGCGAGGTGGAGGCGGCATACAATCCACGGCGCGCAACAGCGTGGCATGAAGTAGAGGCGTCCGCGTCCACTGCCTCCCAGCAGCTGAGCTCGCCGCCGCCGCCCGCGGCCGAGGCGCGCGAAGAGACCAAAAAGTGCGTGCCATCTCCGCTTGCCCGTTTTTACCTTCCGAGGCGCCCTCACCTCGGATGGTCCGCGCACCTTTACCCCACGGCATCCATATCCCGCGTCGCCGTCGCACCGGCTCGAGGGAGTGCGAGGAACGCGAGGTTGTTTGGCTCGCGCGTCCGTCACTGGGGCATCGGAGCGCCGCGGCGGCTCGATAGCCCGCCCCGAGCAGGCGCCCATTCGTCGTCCCACGCCGCAACGCTCCGCCCTCGGGGTCGACCACTGCGCCGCGCGCGCCGCGCCGACGTCGCCCTCCCCCCCTCGCGCTCACCCCCCCTCCCCCCCCCGTCTCGCAGTGGCGGACATCAAGTTCGAGAACTATGTGCTGTCCCGCTGCGGCACGCGGCTCATCAGGAAGATCCTCATCGCCAACAACGGCCGTGCGTCCCCTTACCTCCCCATTGTCCAGTCAATCCTTGTCGGATCGAACCGAACCACCGAATCGCGCGCCCGAAGCGCGA
>Ga0307489_10002496_pt1 | contig 12300 bp, 21 predicted proteins | sample SB12metaG_FD_202247 | JGI IMG/M metagenome (GOLD analysis project Ga0307489, IMG submission 202247) | Sea-ice brine microbial communities from Beaufort Sea near Barrow, Alaska, United States - SB 1.2 | ecosystem: Environmental > Aquatic > Marine > Coastal | place: USA: Alaska | collected...
TTTAAATGCATACACGCTCCCATTGGCTCACTCACACACTTCCCTTCCACTCAACCGCGGTAGTGGGATACACACACGCTCTCATTCACGCAGTCATTCACACATTCACACACTTCACTGTTTTACTCCGCCGCGGCAGTGGGATCCCGCCTGGCCCGGCTGCTTTCCGTCTCCACCAACCCACCCGGGCCAAAACTGTAGGACCGGTTTCCGTCGTCGTAGCCGGGCTCCCGCTTAGTATCGGCGCAAGTAGAATTTGAAAGCAAACGTTGAATGCAGTCGCCTATTTAACAGTTTCAAGAGCTTCGTGATTAGTTCTAGGCGCTTTCAACTGGCCTTCATCGGTCGAACTTGCACCGCCTTACCGCTTGCGCTTCCAGCGTGCTCGCTTCGTCACCGCCTGCATGACCGGATCGCACGTAACGAGACCCCAGCTCTCAGGGCCAAGCAGATACTTCTCGCCACATCATGAGATGCCATTCTACTCAAGACACGACCACCCCCCCGCCTTCCTCGCGCCGCAGACATGCTATGACGAGACAAGCAATATCGTTGATCCCCCCCCCAACCATTAACGAGTCCCCCACCCCCTCGCCTTCTTCCACCCCCCCAGCCTTCCCACACCCAACCAAGCTCAAAATACGTGTCGATGATGTGGCAAGCAATACATGCCTGGCCCTACCCATTCTTCTTGACCAGGTCCAGGGCGTCGGGCGTATCCGGGTGCGGCGCCCCTGGGGTGTTGAGTGCCATCATGTGCCGCTCCAGCAAAGTCATGAGACGCTCGAGTACGAATGTGCACTTCTGGTAAGGCCAGATTCATAACGCTCGCCGCGTAAAACAATTCTCGAATGTTTTCGGGCAACAACAATGCCTTCACCCTATTTCAGCGACATAACGGCTCAGGTTGAGCGGAGAAGTAGACGAGTTGAAATGTCTCAGGTCGAGCTGGAAAGTGTGCGCGAGTGTAAGCCGCTGGAAGGTTTAAAACGCTCGACTGAACTCACGAGGGTGCAAAAGAACACAACAAACGGGGGTGTGATGACGGCCTACCTCGTTCCCGTTGTGGTCACGGGCCAGCATCCCCGCCCCGGCGCACACCGCCCGCGCCGCGTCTTCCCACGCGATGTCCTTGGGCCGCAACCCCACGCCCCGCACCCACTGTAACGTGGCTTCCTTCAGCCGTGTCTTCGACACCTTGACCCAGGGCCTGACATTCATCGCTCGCCACGTCATGTCATAGAATGCCATATAACTGAAGAAACGAGGGTAAAGAAATGAGGTGGATGACGGGGCCTAGGAGATATTGCTATTGCATACCACGCCATCACCACGTCATCGTCACAGGACGCCATTCGAATCAAGAAAGGTGGGATCGAAATGCGTGCTGATAACGGGGCGGGCAGGGTTCCAAGTTAAGTGCGTGTCGATGATGGCGGGCAGATATTGCTCGCCACTTAATAGGATACCATCTGATTCAAGGGCTCGAAACTGCGAGTACTGGCTTGTCCCTACCTTGACGTTCCACTTGTCGCGCATTTTGTTGAAGCCTTTGTCTTGTTGCAAGTTCTCCCACACCTCATCCTTGTCATAGCGGCGCAAGTTGAATGTTCAAAGCAAAGTTAGTAAGCGCTAGATCATATTTCAGCTTCAGAAGCGCTGAAACCGGGCGCGGTCAACACAGGCTCAACCTGCACCACCCCACCTTGTCAGCTTGATCCACAAGGGTCTTACACTTTGCGACGCCGGGGTCTAGGTTCGGGTCCTCGGTCATGAATGGCACGCACCGAAACAGGCCCGATATCTTCTGCTCTCTATACCAGTCGACCCGAGCTGTAGGAGCGCGTCCAGAGTGCTAAATTCAAAGTTTGAAAGCGGTTCATCATATCCTAGCTTCAATCGCAAAATGCAGTGCGCAAAAACAAGCGCAGTCAACCCGGATTTCACTTCCAATTGCGGAAATCTGCACCTGGGTTTAGCCTCAATCGCCCTACCAAGCGATATTCCAGTTAATTTCTCTGCGGCTCTCCGCCAAGCAGTAGTGACGCAAGTTGAAATTGAAAGCAAAACTTGAAAGCAAATGATCATAGTATAGTTTCAAGCGCTTAGAGGAATGTGATGATTTGTATGGGCATTCTGGGAGCACACTGCTCTTCCGTTATTGTAAGTTGAGCCCTACATTTGCAAGCGCTTTCAACATTAACGTCATGATTTCAACCTGCACCGCCCTACCACGCGGCCTGGGTGGGTGTCGAAGGAGGACGGCATGGTGCACGTCATCGCCATCTCTTCGAAGGTGTGGGTATTGATGCCATCGCGCACGCCGTTCAGGGCCAAACACTCGTTCCCTTGTCAGCTGCAATTCAGCGCCTTCAAGATGTGTAGGTCTAGAGGGGCAATTTGCGTGTTCTACGTGTCAAGTGGAGTAACTTGACCTACTTGAGTGGTTTAGATGTTAATGGGGCAACTGGAGTGGTTTATTGGGGTAACGTGAGTGATTTCAGGGACAAGCCAGAGTCTAGGCCTGCCGTCGTTAGTGGTGAACGCTTTCATCCTGTCAATACGCATGGGCGCGAGCAGCGTGCGCAGGGTGTCGTCGCTCACCCGGCCGCGAGGGCCAAGAGTTATTCTTGCTAACGTTCTTCGAGCCCCAAGGCACTCACGTGGAGAGCACTGACCAATCCGCTCCGCCATATCAAGTGGTCAGACACGAACGCCTTTGAGGGTTAAAGGCCGTATTAAGGGGCACGATTCTAAAGCTATCTTTTAGTGACAATCAATTAGTGATGCTCGTCACGTCGTGGTCAACCATGTGAAGCGGGTTATAACAAGTGGTTGGATGAGGTGGCGCGCTGTACAATAATTGGATGAGATTGTGCGATGTATTCGCGCTCCTCCCTACCGGCCGCCGGTCCACGCCCGCGCCTCGTCCATCATCCGCGGCAGGGCTGCCTCAGTCTGCAAACAACACAATATTTAGTCTCAACAGCTTCTTGAAGGTGGGCACCCCTCTGGCCCCGAACAACAAAAAAACAAAAGCAAAGCACAGCATTTTACGAGGACAATCTGTCCTCCGCCGCCCCGTCCCCCCAGCCCCCGCATCTCCTCCCCCAACTCCTCCTCCTTCGAGCCGAACCTCAGCCGAGCCCTCCTCCGAGTTTAGAGTGGGCTCAGAAAAAGGTGGGCACCCCGAACCCCCAAAAACAGTTATTGTGTACGAACTCTTAATTATCACTGGACAGACCTCGGGTGCGCCGTCGAGGACTTTCTGCTTCTCCTCGACGGCCTTCTCACGTTCCTTCACGCCGTTCATCAAATCATCGAGCAGCTTGCGGACCTTCGGCAGGTCCTCAGCGGGCACGGCGTTGGCCACTGCAACGACACGGGTTGAGATGTGCAGCGAAAGAGGGAGTTTAGATGGGGGAGAGACAGGATGGGTCAGTGACGAGATTGCTCGTCCTCGCCACGTCATAGAACGCGATTGCTCTGGAGAAGCAAGGGCTGCAATTGAAAAGCGTGTCGATGGGGTGGCGGGCAATAGGGCTGGCTGATGTTGCTCGCCACGTCACAGCGCGAGGGATGTCATTTAACTCAAAGAAACGAGGGTTCAAAATGCGCGCACATACCGTCGCGGGCGAGTGTAGATTGCTGCGTGGCGCGGCCCGCGGCGGCGAGCGCGGCGGTGATGACGCGAGCCGCCTCCGCGTTGCTGATGGCGTTCATTGGGTTCAGAGCCGGGTCCATGTACTCTCCATCAGGAATCTCGTGCAGGGATGCCATGGCGACGCTATGCGGCGCGCGGCATTGTGAGAGCGAGTCAAATGATGGCGAGCTTGTGTGCAAAAAGGCTTCGATTTTGTGGAGAACGAGTCGAAAACGAGCACCCGCCAGAACTACAAGTCGCGCGCGCAGACAGCAGTGCTCCGACAAGGGCCCACACACGACGGCACGCGCGAACCGAAAGACAACGCCACCCCCCGCCCCATCACCCCACACATCGCGGCACGCACGAACCGGAAGACCACCCATCCCCTCCCGCAAAAAGACCCCCACCGCCCGCCATGTCGAGCCGCACGCGGCTGATGAAGGAGCTGAAGGAGATCAACAAGGACACGGACGAGACCATCCGCCTCGTGCCGAACGACAACGGGGAGAACCTGTACAAGTGGACCGCCACCCTCATGGCAGGGCACATGCGGCGACGCAGCCTCTGACGCGGGTGTGACCGTGGTACGCGGCGTTGGTGATGGTCCCAGGCTGCCAGGGACCTTCTGTCAGAGTCGTGGGAACGTGCCCAGGCTGCCAGAATCATCTCGTGGGCCGGTCTGGGGTTGGCGCGTTGGAAGGGAAGACCCGCGGGGGCGGGTCGCGTACCTTCGGTGACTCAGTGATGCCTTGGTGGCGACCCAATCATGGGACCCATGTCGGGGGCGAGGTTGGCAGCGCCGGGGAGTCGGGGCTACTGCGCGGAGACAGCGAGGGCTCTTTTCTTGTTTTTACTGTCCCCGTCTTCGGACCTCGTGCCCTCCCCCGTCCACTCCACCCCACGTGGCAAAATGCGTGCGTACTGGTGTCAGGCCGTGGCTCGAGGGCCCGCTGGAGACGCCGTTCGAGACTGGCACGTTCACCGTATCCCTCATCGTCCCCGAGGCATACCCGCTGGCGCCTCCCAAGGCGTCCTTCGTGACGAAGATCTTCCACCCCAACGTGCATTTCAAGACGGGCGAGATCTGCCTGGACATCCTCAAGACCGCGTGGAGCCCGGCGTGGACCTTGCACTCGGTGGGGGCTGATGGATAGTGCTCGGCACGTCATAGGATGCCATTCTACTGAATAAACGAGGGTTCACAATGCTTGTGATGACGTGGAAAGCAATATCCATAAATCTGATGGATAATGCTTCCCACGTCGTAGGACGCCATTCAACTCAAGAAACGAGGGTTCTAATTGCGTGATTGATGGATAGTGCTTGCCACGTCATAGGATGCCATTCAACTCAAGCAACAACGCGGGTTCAAAATCCGTTTGATGACGCAGCAAGCACTATCCATCAGTCCCTAGCACTCGGTATGCCGCGCGATCCTGGTCATGCTGTGCAACCCGGAGCCGGACAGCCCGCTCAACTGCGACGCCGGCAACATGCTGCGCGCGGGTGACGACATGGCGTACTGGAGCCTGGCACGCATGTACACCGTGGTAGGGCCTGGCAGATATTGCCCATCTCCTCATCCACCACCCGGTGTACCGGTGCTCGCCACATCATCCACCACCTAGTGTACCGGTGCTCGCACTAGTGTACCGGTGCTCGCCACATCATCCACCGCAGAGTGTACCGGTGCTCGCCGCGTTGTTGAACGCGTTTTCAACCCTCGCTTCTCGAGTTAAACGTCGTCCTAATCCTATGAGTTGCCTGACCCCAGCACTTGCCACGTCATCCAACGCGTATGGAATCCTCGGTTCACGAACCAAACGTCTAACTATGATGCTGCCTCACCCTGCACGGTGGAGGAGGCAGGGGGCGTGTGCGCGGACGACCCATACTATCCGCCTGTCAAAGAGAACCGCGAGCGGGAGGCGGGGGAGAAGGAATTCTGGGAGAAGGAGTTGTGGGAGGAGGATAACAACGCCGGTGTCGACGCGCCGTGCACGGCGGCGTACCTCGCGGAAATCGCAGCAGGCGTACATACCAACCGTACTGGGAAGGAAGCGGAAGCTGGGGCGAGGGCGGAGGCGGGGGCGGGGGCGGGGGCTGGGGCGGGGGCGAGCGGGAGCGGGAGCGGCGGTGCCAGTGGCAGTGGCGGCGGTGGCAGTGGGAGCGGGGATGGCCGGGGGGGCAGCGGGGGCGGGGGCAGTGGCAGCGGCGGAGGCGGAGGCAGCGGCAGCGGAGGGGGCGGCGGCGGCAGTGGCGGCGGCACAGGCGCTAACGCGGTGGACCCGCGCCGCGCCGCTGCAGACGCAGCCGCCACGCGCTTCGCCGCTTCCGCCGCCGCCTCCCGCGCCGAGCTTCGTGCCGCCGACGCTGCCGACGCCTTGGCCAAATCCAAGCTGGTCTAGGTATGAGGTCTCAGGGTTTAGGGTTTAGGCCAACGTTCTGTAGGTCTAGGTCTCAGGTCTCAGGGTTTAGGCTTAAGGCCAACGTTCTGTAGGTAACTGCAGTTTTACCATGTTGTAGACCATTGTATTCATGTACCTCCAGACCCGCGCGCCGTCGCCGCCGCCGCTGCCGCCACCGCGCGCTTCGCCTTTTCCGCCGACGCATCCCGCGCCGCACTCCAAGCCGCCGACGCCGCCGACGCCGCCGACGCCTTGGCCAAATCCAAAATTGTGTAGGTCTTAGCATTTAGGGTTTAGGCCAACGGCAAAGCTGTCTTGATCTACAGCATCTTGCTTGTATTGGCCTAGTCTGTATTGGATATCAACGGTCGCACCTGTAGTATTTGGTACCACCTGTAGAACCTTGGAGATTGGTTTCTCGATCAAGCGGGGTTTTTGTCATAAACCGTTTTAGTGTATAATAGTTTCTGCAACACCCCGCGAGTATACTCCTCGGGTACGCGTGGTTTCCATGCGTAGTTCATCTGGCGTGGTACCAGGCAGGGGGGTTATTGAGAATAACGACTCGACGGACGGCTAGACGACGATAAACCGATAGACGAGCATCCCAGAACGGTTGGATGAGCTGGGTAATTGCTCATACAGACGTGCGGACGTGATTCGTGGTGATATCGCGGACGTGATTCGAAAGTGGAATCTCAGCGGCTCGCTTGCAACGCGCACGTAAACGCGCTTCGACCCCGGCACCGCTGCCTAGTACATGGCATTAGATTTCCCCCCCGCTCCGTGGTCTATCGGTGGTGCGGTAGTCCTTCAGCCGAGGAGTAGATTGCCTTCGAATACACATATACCGCGTGACACAAGTATACATATTTAACTCACGTTCGACGAACCCCAATCCGCTCACCTGCTGGGCATACACCAAAACCAACCGCCTCCGCCGTGTCCCAGCTGATAGACTGTAAGGGTAGTCAAGCTTCTGCTCCTGGTACGAGGGCCAGGGCTAAAGCCTGTTGCCCTCCCATACACGGGGAAGCGTCTCTCTCGCTCACGGGGGCTAGGGCGAAAGCCTGGTGCCTCCTTATACATGAGGAAGCGTCTCTCACTCTCTCACGTGGGGCAGGGCGAAAGCCTGGTGTGGTGCCCCCTCATACACGTGGAAGCGCCTCTCACTCTCGTTCCTCCTCCTGGTGCTGCCCCGCTAGGAGCACGGCGACACTACCCGACACAAACACAGCCCAGATGACAGCTCCAGCCATTTTGTCGGTCACCCAGTGCCTGTTGCCGACGACGCTTCCCACGGCAGTAATAGCGTTGGGGCTTAATGAACGTTTTCAAAATATATTACATTACAAAGCATATCTCCCAATAACCAATCGCCCTCTATGCAATCAGCCCTTGATTGAGGTGTCGTCTTACTCCTCCTCTTGGTGCTGCCACGCTCGAAGCACAACAACGCTGCCCGACACAAACAAAACCCCGATGGCCGCCCCGGCCATCGTGTCAGTCACCCAGTCATAGGGCCTGGCGGATATTGCTTGCCACGTCATCCAACGCGCTTTGCACCCTTATCTCTTGAATTGAATGGCACCATATGACGTGGCGAGCAACATCTGCCAAATCATACCCAGTGCCGGTTGCCGACAACGCGCCCCGCCGCGGTGATAGCGGTCACCGCCGCCCACAATGCAAGCCTCGCATCGCGCCCCACCGGCGCCCCTGCCCCTGCCCCTGCGACGCGCTCGACGCCTTGGGCTGCCACCGGCGTAGCCGCCGCTGCATCCGAATCGCCATCCGTGCCGCTGCCGCCGCCGCCGGGCTTTGTGACGACTTCCCACATGGGGTCGAGGAGCACGAAGAGTGCGAGACCGGCGAGCAGACCAGCGGCAGCGGTGTGGCCGCTGGGAAACGCGTAACTGGTCATGAGGTCGGACGGGCGCTCACGGCCAAACAACTCCTCCAGTCAGGGCCTGCCACATATTGATATTGCTTGCCACGTTAAGGACAGGACGCCATGTAGCTAGGAGAACGAGGGTTTGAAATGCGTTGGATGCGGGGCCTGGCATGTGTTTCGCGCCAAGTCGTAAGATACCGTTCACCTCAAGACACAAGAGCATAATATGTGTGTCAACGACGAGACGGCAGTAACGACGTGGCGGGAAGTATTTGCCAGACCCTCCCCACCTTCAGTGTCCCGACCACGGCGGTGACGGAGAACTGCGCGGCCCACGCAACGCCCACTCGGCGCCGGATGTCCCGGTCACCGCTCGCAGTCACAGCGAGCAGTGCCGACGACGCCACTAGAGCGCCGAAGCCGAGCGTCGGGACCACGTTCGACACCTTCGACGCCACGTCCAGACGGAAGGCTGCGCTGGTTGTCGCGAGGACGGCTTGGTGCGCACCCTCGTTGTGGCGGCACAAGTTGAATTTGAAAGCAAACTTTGTTACCAGTTCATCGTGTTTTAGCTTCAAGCGCTGAAATCAAGCGCGGTCGACCCGGGGTCAAGCGGTGTCAAGCTGGGGTCAAGTTGGGGTCAACCGGGGTCAACCCAGGGTCAACCTGGGGTCAACCCGGGGTCAACCTGGGGTCAGCCCGGGGTCAACGTGGGGGCAACCTGTGGTCAGCCTGGGGTCGGTCAGCCTGGGGTCAACCTGCAGCGCCCTACCTCGTCCCCGCCGGCGAGTAAATGCGTGGTCTCCAGGTCCAGGGCGAGCAAGGCGAACACGCCCACGGCTGCGAGCATGACGCCGGCGGACCCGACGTCCGCGTCGAGCGGGAGGTTGGTGGAGACGGCGCCCGGCTGTAGCGGCGCAAGCTGTAAATGAAAGCAACACTTGAAAGCAGTGTATGTATTTCAGTTGCAAGTGCTGAGACCAGGCGCTTTCAACAACACTGCATTTCAATGGGTGTCAAACTGCACCGCCTACCCGGAGACGAAGACGACACCGACGACGACGCCGACGGTGACGCCACGTCCAGGGCGGCGGGGGGCACAACACTCTCCTCTTCCTTGGTCGTGTCAACTGTCGATATCGTGTCTTCGACAGCGTGGCGTCTCCAACTCGGCGGTTCGGTCGCCCCGCGGCGCGCGCCGGTTCCGCCGCACACGCCATGCCGTAGGGCCTGGCGGATAGCGCTCGCCACGTCGTCCAACGCACTGTGCATCTTCGTCTCATGAGTGACACTACAGGGCCTGGCGGACAACGCTCGCCACGTCAATCAACGCACTTTGGTTCTTTTCTCTTTGAGTAACCGGCACCCTAGGGTCGTCACGTGGCGAGCATTATCCGCCAGCCCCTACCATGCTGATTCTGGTGCCTCGAGACGAGCTGTTGTTGCGGAAGTGTCGCGGACGTAGCCGCCAACGTGCGGGGCCGGGCGCGGGCAACATTTCGGTCGGCGAATGCGGATGCCGCGCGTGTGACAGCTGTCGCTCTCGTAGGTGGACAAAGCACGGGCGTGCGGTGCCGCTGCCGCTGCTTTCCTGCCCCTGCCCCGAGCGACGGCACCGCCGGCGCCGAGACGCACCGCATCGCCAGCATACTGCCGAGTGAAAGACCCGCGGGCAAGTGTGGGCGGGGCGTGTGCGCGGCGCTCGAGCGAGCCCGGCCCTGCCAATGCCGAAGCTGCGCAAATCCGGTGGGGTAAAACGTAAACGTTTGTCCCCAACCGGATCTGCTCAGAACCCCCGGATGTCTTGGCCAGCGTGGTGCACTGGTTGCAGAAGGGAGAACACGAGGTAGATGACACTAGACGTGTTCCGTAGAGTGGCGCAGGAAGGGCATACGTATTGCGTCAACGAAGAGTGCGAGGTTGTGGGGCAACTGAAGGAGTTCAAAGTTTGCCCGCAGTGCAAGACCGCAAGGTACTGCGCGACGCGTGCCAGAAACAGGATTGGAATGCGGGTGGGCACAAGGAAACATGTGGCACCGGCACGCCTCACTAAGTCACCCAGTACAGCGATTAAGAGTTTTAACTCGGAACCGTGTTCATTCGCAGCGTTAAAACACGGTATTGCGGCGATGCGTGCCAGAATTTGGACTGGATGAAGGGTGGGCACAACACGACAGGTTGCACAATCCACGGTCGCAAGTGATGTAAAGTTGTACGCAAAGCCTCCGTTCCTGCTCATCCAGCCGTATAACTCACGACGTGTTACATAGATAGCTAGTGCAGAGTCTTCGAGAAAGCGCGCAATCCTCAAGAAACCACACACCCGCGAGCTTGAGCGTTGCTTCCATTCGTCGCCTTCACTCTACTCGTCATCGCATCGCATCTGCATGCGCTCGGCGGTCAATCAATTCGATCAATGCTGAGAGGCAGAGGGACGCCCCCGCTACGCTCACACCCCCTATCGCGCTCGCCGGTCAATCACTTCAATCCAGGCCGAGGCGCAGGGTGACAGCCAGGCGGTGGGCGTCCAGCCCCTCCACCTCCGCCATCTTCGCCACCTGTCATGCCCCCACTGGCCCCGACTGGCCGCACCGCCACATGTCACGCCCCCGCTGGCCGCAGCGCCACCTGTCACGCGCCTACTGGCCACACCGCCACCTGACACGTCCCCAATGACCGCCCAACCACCTGTCACGCCCTCACCGGCCGCAACTTCACATGTCACGCCGCCACTGGCTGCCCCGCCACCTGTCAATCCGTACCGAGGCGCAGGGTGACGGCCAAGCGGTGCGCATCCAGCCCCTCCACCTCCGCCATCTTCGCCACGGACGGCCCCAGCGCCTGCAGCCCCTCGTACGTCAGCTCCTGCACCAGCGCGCAGGGCCGAGTAAGCAATGTACGCCACCTCAATGAATGGCATGCAACTCAAAAATTGAGGATTCAACGTGGGGTGTGACGTGGCGAGCTTCATCATGATGTGTCGAGTGTTATATGCTTTGTCTCAATTGACTGTCCAGGTCATTCGCCAAACATAGACATGTCGATAGGGTCACCTGACCACAGTATGCATGGGGTTTTCCATGACGTGCTGACCACGGTCATTCGCTAAACACAGACGTCACCCGACCAAGGTATACATGGGGGAGTCAAACCCTGTCCGCACTCACTGCCCCGATGGTTCGCCAAATACAGACTTGTCGATATGGTCACCTGACCAAAGCATGCAAGGGGGAGTCAATGACGTGGTGATATTCGTGTACTGTGTTCCCACGGACTGCCCCATTTATTGGCCAAACATAGACGTGTCGATATGGTAAAATGACCAAAGTATGCACGGGGGAGTCAAACCCTGCCGTCATGTACTTGATGAAGGAGTCCAGGCTGACACCGCTGTACATGCGGCTGTACCCGTACGTGGGCAGCACGTGGTTGGTCCCGCTGGCGTAATCGCCCACCGATTCGGGGGTCCACCGCCCCGGAAAGTAGGGCCCGCCAGATACCGCTCGCCACGTCATACGATACCAGATTGCTCAATAAACGAGATTTCGACTCGCGTATTGATGATTGAATGACATGGCAGGCAATAGGCCTGGCGGGTATTGCTCGCCACGTCAAAGTGTGTCATTACCTCAAGAGACGAGGGTCCAAAATGCGTTGAATGATGTGGCGGGCAATATCTGCTTCGGCCCTAGTTGCCACTTTGCACTGACTTCCCCGGTCATTCACCAAACAAAGATGTGGCGATATGGCCACCCGAGCAAACAGTTCACTTGGGGGAGTCAACCCCAAATTCCCCGATGGAATGTCACTACACACCGACTCCCCAAGCCATTCACCAAACGAAGCTGTGGCGATATGGCCACCCGACCAAACAATTGACTGGGAGAATCAATGTCATCCAGACCCTACCAGGAAGATGGACCCGGCGTTGTCCAGCTGGTCCAAAAACGACTCGGCATTGTCCACATTGACGATGAGGTGCTCCGGCGCGTAACTGTTGCTGAACAAGCACGCCTCCGCCATGTCCTTCACTACAACGGCGTACGAGTGCCCCAGCGCCGAGGAGTAGGGTTGGAGCAATGCATTATTTTTAGTGAGGGACCATTACCAACACAGCTTGAGGAGGTGAAGGAGGAGGTGGAGGAGAAGACAGTGGGTGGAGGGGGAGCAGCAGGGAAGGAGGTGGAGCATGCGGAGGGGGATGAGGGTTAGGAGACGGAGGTGGTGGAGGAGGAGGAGGAGGAGGAGGAGGAGGAGGAGGAGGAGGAGGAGGAGGGGGAGGAGGAGGAGGAGGAGGAGGAGGAGAGGAAGAATGAGGAGAAGCATCAGAAGGAGGATGCTAAGGAGGAGAA
>Ga0307489_10002497_pt1 | contig 12296 bp, 12 predicted proteins | sample SB12metaG_FD_202247 | JGI IMG/M metagenome (GOLD analysis project Ga0307489, IMG submission 202247) | Sea-ice brine microbial communities from Beaufort Sea near Barrow, Alaska, United States - SB 1.2 | ecosystem: Environmental > Aquatic > Marine > Coastal | place: USA: Alaska | collected...
ATGAATGTGTGATACTCTGTGGTCTTACCACGTGTTAAACTACAATGTGATAAACTGCTTTCAAGCGTTGCTTTCAATTTGAACTTGCGGCGCTATTCCATGGCCACGGACCTGGGCGGCGCGGCGGCCACAGCGGGGTGCGCGGCGCTGCTGGAGGCGCCCAGGTATGGCGCTGCAGCTTGAACCCATGATACCTGTGCTGAAACCGCCTGGACCTAAGCGCTTGAAACTAAAATGACGTAAACTGCTTTCAAATGTTACTTTCAATTTCAGCTTGCGGCACTACATGTAGCGCGGCGGGGGCGGGGGCGTCGTGCGTGTGGGCCGACGACCGCACTATCGCCATCTTCTTTGGTGACTCTCCCACACTCATGCCGGGGGTCGCCCTGGCGCTCAAGCCGGATGTCATCATGAACAAAGCGGGGAACTCGTACACTGCTAGTGGCACCGCGATGGTGGCGGCGCCCGCGCTGCCGCTGCCCACGGTCGCCGCGCTGTCCGCGGCGGCGGCGGTGGGGCCGTGTGACGCCCTCACGCTCGACGCCTCGGCGTCATCCGGCGGCGGCGGCCGCGCCATGACGTACAGCTTCGCCGTCACCGCCGCCGCCGCCGACGCCAGCTCTGTGTCCGTGGCCATTGCCGACGCCGCCGCCGCGGGCCCCGTGATCGTCCTGGGCGCTGACGCACTGACCCCGGGCGTTACCTACACGTTCTCGGTTCGCGTGACGGACTACGCGGGGGGAACCTCGGTATCCTCAGCGGTGGTCACCAAGGGGCAGTATCCCAAGCCCATTGCACAGGTTCTGGGCGGATCCGCCCGCGCTGCGCGTCGCTCTGAGGCGGTCAACCTGGAAGCTGACGCCACTCTGCCCGACGCCGGGTGCGCCGCTGCCGCCGGCGCTTTCGTCGGCGCCGGCATTACCTTCCAGTGGTGAGGCGGTGCAGCTTGAACCGATGAAGCCCGTGTTGACAGCGCCAGATATTTGCTCTTTGAAACTAATATATGATGACCCGCTTTCAAACTTTGCTTTCAATTTCGATTTGCGCCGCTACACAGCGGGCGCTGGTGGATGGCCCGCTGCTAGGCGCCGCGGACTTCCCCGACGCCGCAGCACACGCGCTGCACGTCGCCACGCTGGCGTCGCGGCGCCTGTACATCCCGCCTCGCACACTGACCGCGGGCCAGGTAGGGGGTGTTTAGGGGTTGATTTTGGCTATTTAAGGCTATATACGGGGGATTTCAGGAGTGTGTTAAGGGGGTGTTTAGGGGGCATTAAGGGACTGCTTGGGGGTCGTTTAGGTGGAATTTAGGGGGTATGTAGGAAGTGGTGCAGGTTGACGGTATTAGGACCCGTGTTGAAACCAGTGCGCGCCTGTGGTGTCAGCAATCAGCGCTTGAAGCTACAAGGTGATGAAGCGCTTTCAAACTTTGATTTCGAATTCAACTTGCGGCGCTAAAGCCAGGTGTACAGCTGGCGGCTGCGGTCGACGCTGGCCATCAACCCGGCACTCTACTCCGACTCCGTGGTGGCGGTCACCGTGGCGTCCAGCCCCATCCAGCCCAACCTCCTTGGTAGGGCAGTGCAGGTTGACCCCAGGATGACGTCGGGTTGACCTCAAATTAACCCCCCATGTTGACCCCAGGAAGGCTGTGCTTGGTTTCAGCGCATGATGCTGAATGTGATGAACCGATTTCAATTTTCTCTCACATTCAACTTGCGACGCTACCCCTGGGCGGCGCGGTTCGCACGGCGTTCGTGACGGCGCCGCTAACACTGGAGGTGGCGCCGGTGGACCCGGATGACGCTAAGGTAAGGCGCTCCACGTTGACCCCAGATTGATCCTAGATTGACCCAAGCTTGACCCCGGGTTGACCCCAGGTTGATCCCGGGTTGACCCCAGGTACACCCCAAGCTGACCCAAGGTTGACCCCAGGTTGACCCCGAATTGATCGCGCTGGGTTTCTTCGCTTGAAGCTGATGTAAGATAATCTGCAATCAGACATTGCGTTCTAATTCAATTTGCGCCGCTACACCAAGGACTCGCAGGGGGTGCCCTACCCGTTCGCCTACACCTGGTCATGCGCCACCGAGGCTGGGGAGGCCTGCGTCTTGCCGGCGGATCAGACCCCGGCTGAGTACTTCCAGAGTTCGCCCAAGGTGGTGTTTCCGGCCGGGGCGCTGAGCGCGGCGACGTACGTCTTCAGCGTGCGTGTGACACGTCAGCCGGCGGCGGTCGGTCGGACCGTCACAACTGCCATGACGGTGACGCTGCGCGCGCCGCCCGCCGGCGTCACCGACACGGCCGCCACCACGCTGCGCGCCTCAGGCAACCCCACGGCAGGGCGGTGCAGGTTGACCCCGCTTCGACCGCGCTTGGTTTCAGCGATTGAAGCTAAATTGCGATGAACCGCTTTCAGACTTTGCTTTCAAGTAAAACTTGCGCTGCTACACCACGGGGGTGGCCGCGCCCAGCGACCGCCTCACCCTGCGAGCGGACCTCGCGGGCTGCCCCGGTGGCGCCGCTGCGTGCGGCGTGCGCTGGAGCTGTGTCCAAGGTTGGGTCTGGCAGAAACTGCTCCGAATGTCCTTCAATTTATTTTGAAGCCTCGTTTCTTGAGTTGAATGGCCTCCTATGACGTGGCGCGCAATATCTGCCGGACCATATTGCAAGGCGACCTGACGGGCGGTACTTTGCTGAACGCGGCGGCGGAGACACCGCTCAACCAGGCCCTGCTGTCAATCAAGCCTGGGGTGCTCACCGCCGGGCAGCAGTACGTGTTCCGCGCCTCGGCCACGGGCGACGCAGACGGGCTGACGGCGGATGTAGCGGTGGATGCCAACGCGCCCCCCCGCGGCGGTGGCATTACGGCGGCGCCGCTGGTGCCCTCCGATACCACCGCCGCTGCCACGCTGGCGGCGCTGGGCAGGGCGGTGCAGATTGACCCTACGAAACCCACGTGGAATGCGCCTTTGTCTTGAGAAACTGCTTTCAAACTTTGCTTTCAATTTCAACTTGCGTCGCTACAACTGGGCGTGGGCCGCTTCACCATGCGAGCCATGGGGTGGGCCGACCAGGCAGGGGCTGACACTCGTCCACAGCTCAGCTCAACCTGAGCCAGTTTTGGTCATTGAAGCCACAGCGCGCGTCCACTTCCGAGCTCAACCTGAGCCGTTTTTGTGGATTAAACACACAGCCTAGCCCACAGAAAGTGCTCACGACAAACTGATGAGTCGAGGTGTGCAGCCCAGAAAAGGTGCTTACGTTGAGCAGAGAAGTGGACGAGTGTAAGCCCCTGGGACCAGGCCGCGCACTACCCGCTGTCGTACGAGTTCTCCTTCGCCGACGGGGGCTCCGCGGCCGCGGCAGGGGCGAACACTCGTCCACTTTTCGGCTCAACCTAAGCGCTTTCTGTGGGATAAGGGGTGCAGTTAGGGGTTTTTTAGGGGGTGTTTAGGAGGTGACAGGGGGTAATCGGGGGTTTTTATGGATTATTTTGTGTCAGAAACGGCTCAGGCTGAACTCAAAAGTGGACGAGTGAAAGCCCCTGCGCCGTGGCGCCGCTGGGACCCGCGCAGTCGTCCAACGTCCTGGACGTTCTGCTCCCGCAGGGCACCCACGTGGTGACGATTCGTGTCGCCGACGCTTACGGCAGGGGCTCACACTCGTCCACTTCTCAACTCAACCTGAGCCGTTTCTGACACAAAATATACCCGATACATCCCCTAATACCCTCCAACACCTCCTAAACGCCCCCTAAACAAGCTCTAAATGCACCCCCTATCCCACAGAAAGTGCATTCGTTGAGCCAAAAAGTGGACGATTGTGAGCCCCTGGCTTACGGCGCCGCCGCCACCGCCACCACCACCGTCACCGTCGCGCCCCCGACCACCAATGCCAGCAAACGCCGCTCACTCCTCCAACTCCAACTCCAATCCCCCCGCGCGCTTCCTGATATTCCCGATTACAGCCGTACGCTTCCGGAATTTCCGGAATCCGGGCGGTCTCTGCTGGAATCCAGCCCCGGCCGCTCGCGCTCGCTGCTCCAGTCGGTGGTACCCGTGACGGATTATGCGGAGTTATCCGCGGCGCAGGTGATTATCCGGGAGCTGCTGGAGCCAGCCATGGCCATTGGGGCGTCCACTCAGGCGGTGCAGGCTGCCGGGATATACTCGGCCAAGTTCGGCAAGTCGCCGGCCGGGGCCATACTGGCGGGATGCGCGGAGCCGGGGGCCATCGCCGCCGAGCATGTCAAGGTGGCGGAGGCCTTGCTCAAGGTGCGTGCACTTCTGCCCAAAAACACCCAAACGCCCAAAATGGACCCTAAAACTCTCCCGACGCACCCAACCCGCACTCCAGAGCTCACCCAACTAACCCAACATGTTCCCAGAGGTTCACGGGAGTCACCCAAGTTGCCCGAGCTCAGGGCTCGAAGGGTTTAGGGTTTAGGGTTCAGAACGTGCATTGACACGCTCTCTCTCTCCCCATGTTCCCCTGCATCAGGTGCGCGACACGACCGTGCGCACGACCCCCGGCGTGACGCAGTCGCTGTGCGCCGCGGCGCCGCTCCTCAGCGACCCCGCGGCAGGGGCTTACACTCGTCCACTTTTCGGCTCAACGTAAGCACATTTTGTGGGAGACGTTGGGTGCAAGATTTTCCCCCAGTCTGTTAGACAGGGGGACGCGAGGAGGTGTGACCAAAACGGCTTAGGTTGAGCGGTAAAGTGGACGAGTTTAAGCCCCTGCCCCACGGCCGGCAGCGCCGCCGTCGCCGCCGCCGTCGCCGCCGTCTTCACGCGCGACGTCCCCGCCGCCGGCACCACCGCCGCCGCCGCCGCCGGCACCGCCGGGCCCGCGCCGGACGCCCCGGGACTCCAGTGCGCGGTGGAGTTGGTGTCGAACTTGATTGCTGCGGAGGTGAGCGGGTGCTACGGCGCGGCGCCACCGGTAGGGCGGTGCAGGTTGACCCTATCAAACCCACATTGAAAGCGCCGGACACTAAGCGCTTAGAACTGATATATGATGAGACGGTCTCAAACTTTGCTTTCAAATTCAACTTGCGCTACTGTACCCCGGCGGCGGCGGCGCGGGAGGTGCTCAGCGCCGCGATCGACGACGCCGCGGTAGGGCCCTCTGCCAATTGCCGATTTCGGTATATCGCTCCCTGCGCCGAGCGCTGACGCCTTTCCCGCAACTCTGTATGGGCATTCAACCTGACGCCCGCTTTCCCGCGCGGAGCGCTGACGCTTTGCCTACAACTCTGTACGGGCATTTCACCTTGGCGTTATTCCAAAATCGGCACATTGCTCAAGGCATCCTTCAACACATTGACTAAGCCGCGTTTCTTGCGTGGCAGTGCATCCCGCCTCTCAATGTGTGGAGCATTTGCAGGCGGACAACCCTAGGTTCATGAGTCGCAACGCTGTATCAGCCCAACTGATGTGTTGGGCCCATGTTTATTGCGGGGCCCTACCTGTCGGCGGCGGCGGGGCGGGCGCTGATCCCGGGGGGCGACGCGCTGAGCGCCGAGTCGCCCTGGCTGTCGCTGGCGTTGCGCGCCGCGGAACCCTCGGCGGCCGTGGGCCTGCCGATCACGGTGGCGACCGCCGTGGCGGGGGCCTCGGCGACGTTCAACATCCCGGGCTCCGCCGCCGGCGCCGCCTTCGCGGGCGGGCCAGGGGCGATGGTGGTGTCCGTGGCGCATTACCGGCAGAGCTCGCCCGTTGCCGCCCTCGCCGCCGAGGTCCTGGGCGAGCGCCTGGTCAGCCGCACCACCTCTCTCGCGGTGTCCCACCCCAGCACAACCATCACCGCCTCCGCCGCCGTCCCCGCGCTCGACGTGACGCTGGCGTTCGACCGCGCGCTGCGGGACGACCCGGGCAACGCCGGACGGTACCCGGATGTGATGTTTTACGACGCGGCGCGCTGGAATGCCACGCTCAAGCCGTCCTCGGTGGGGCGCTGCAGCTTGAACCCATGAAACCCACGTTGAAAGTGCCCGAAACTAAGCGCTCGAGCTGTGAAAAAGTGTCAAAAGCGCCTGGAACTAAGCGCTTGTAACCATGAAATCCATCATGAAAGTGCCTGGAACTAAGTTCTTAAAACTATGACATGCTTTCAAACTTTGCTTTTAAGTTCAACTTGCGGCACTAGTCCTCGGGGTGGAAGTACCCGGGTTGGCTGGAGACGGGGGGCGTGAACCGGTCGTCGGAGGTCGCGGCAACGAGCTCGGCCACGGGGCGCTTCGAGCCGTTGCCGGGGCCGCGGCTGGCGTTGGCGGTGGTGATGCGTGACAACGCGGCGCCGCCGCCGCCGCTGCCGGCGTCGCCGCCCCCGGCGCTGCCGCCCCCGTCGCCGCCCCCGCCCCTCACCTCCCCTCCCCCCCCGCCCCTGTCCGAGCCCACCGTAGGGCGGCGCAGATTGACCCCAGGTTGACCCTGTGATGACCGCGCTTAGTTTCAGCGCTTGAAGCTAAATTTCGATAAATGCTTTCAAGCTTTGCTGTCAGTCTCAACTTGCGCCGCTACACAACGGATAACACCGTGTTGTACATCATCGCGGGCGCGGCGTCCGGCGGCGGAGTCCTCCTCGGTGAGGCGGTGCAGCTTCACCCTATGACACCCAAGTTGACACCGCCTGGAACCGCCTGGAACGAAGCGCTTGAAACTAAAACATGACGAACTGATTTCAAAGTTTGCTTTCAAATTCAACCGGCGCCGCTACGGCTCGCCTGCATCGGCTTCGCCATCTGGCAGGGGCTGACACGCGTCCACTATTTTGCTCAACTTGAGCCGTTTTTGTCGCTGAGATTCAACAATAGATCACACCAAAAGTGCTTACGTTGACATCACCCCAAAAGTGCTTATGTTGAGCTGAACAGTGCACGAGTGGAAGCCTCTGCCGTCTGGTACACCACGCGGAAGAACGCGCGGGACATGCGGGAGAAACTGAAGATGGGCGGGGTGTCGAACGACCCGGGCGGGCTCCGCTTCGACCCCTTCGGCGGCGGCGGCGCCGGTGCCGGGGCCCCGAAGAAAAGCAGCAAGCAGGTGAAATGGGAGGCCAGCCGGCGCAAGGAGCGGGAGGCAGAATTTTACACTCGTCCACTTCTCAGCTCAACCTGAGCCGTTTCCGACACCTAAAACATCCCCTGAACGCCTGAGAACCCCCTCCACCCCCGTCGTAAGTAATCCCCCATACACCCCCTAAACGCCCCTTGTGCCACGAAAAGCGCTTGCGTTGAGCTGAAAAGTGGACGAGTGTAAGCCCCTGGCGGAAGGCCAGCCGGGTGGCGGACGAGGCCGCCGGCGTGCGCGCGTCCGAGGTGGGGCGTTGCGGGTTGACCCCAGGTTCACCCAGGGATGACCCCGGGTTGACCGTGCTTGGTTTCAGCGCTTGAAGCTAAACCATGATGGAGCGCTTTCAACTTTGCTTTCGACTTCAACTTGCGGCGCTACACGGAGGTGGGCGGCGGCAGCGGCGTCTTCAGTGGGCTGTTGGCGGGCAGGTCAGGAGGCAGCGGCAGCGGTGTGTTCGGGGGCAGATCGGGGGGCAGGGGCTCACACTCGTTCACTTTTCAGCTCAATGTCAGCCGTGTCTGACACAAAAAACACCCTACACACCCTAAAAATCCCATAACACCCCATTTACACATGCTACGCAACCCCTACGCGCACCCCCCATCCCATAATCAGCGCTCAAGTTGAGATGATAAGTGAACGTGTGTAAGCCCCTGTCGGGGGGCAGTGGCGTGTTCGGGGGGCTGTTTGCGCGGGAGCATGGCGCCAAGGTTGGGCGGTGCAGGTTGACCCTATCAAAACCCGTGTTGAAAGCGCCTATGGTCTCAGCGCTTGAAGCTAGAATGTGATGAACCGCTTACAAATTTTGCTTTCAAATTGAACTTGCTCCGCTCCACGAAGGTGTTGCCGGCCGACAAGGTGAGGAGGTGCAGGTTGAAGGTTTCAAAACCCGTGTTGAAAGCGCCTACGATTTCAGCGCTTGAAGCTACAATGTGGTGAAACGCTTTCAAACTTTGCTTGCAGATTCAACTTGCGCCGCTATGACAAGGGCACACGGCGCAGCAAACTCAGCGGCGGGAAATCGATGTTCCTAGGTAGGTTGTGCAGGTTGACCCTATGAAACCCACATTGGCAACGCCTGGACCTAAGCGCTTGAAACTAGGACATGAGGCACTGCTTTCAAAGTTTGCTTTCAATCTCAACCTGCGCCACTACACCAAGTGGGCTCCGCGGAGCAGGTGACGAAAGAGGTGGACGACGAGCCAGAGCGCCTGCGGGCAGGGCTTTAGGGTTTAGGCTTTAGAGTTGTTTAGGGTTTAAGGCTGGTGCACTCCTCTACTTGCATGCTCACCCTGATCCCTTTTTGTCACTGACACCACCCAACGTATCCCACGAACAGTGCTTGCGTTGAGATCAAATGTGGACCGAGTGTATGGGGCTTGCACTCATCGACCCTTCTCAGCTCAATCTGAGCCGTTCTGTCGCTCTTACCACTCAACATATCCCACGACATCCCAACCCTAAACCCTCCTGAACCCTGAACCCTAAACCCTAAACTCTAAACCCTAAACCCTAAACCCTAAACCCTGTTGAGCTGAAAAGTGAAGGAGTGTTTCGCCTCTTGCCGCAGGATCGTGCCACGGCCAAGGTAGGGTGGTGCAAGTTGACCCTATGAAACCCGCGTCGAAAGCGCCTTGGAATTAGCGCTTGAAACTACAATGTGGTGAACCGCCTTCAAAATTTGCTTTCAAATTCAACTTGCGCTGCTACACCAAGGGGGAGACGATCGACCCGAACTTCGCGTGGGAGGGCGCCAGCGGCAGGGCCTTCCACTCGTTCCCCTTTCACCTCACCCTGACTGTTTGCTCATAGTGTATGACAAAATGCGTGGAACCACTTAGACACTTAGCAACAAGTAGTACTAAGTCGTCCAAATGGAGCGTTCTGATTGGTCGAGCGGGCACTAAGTCAGACTAAGTAGCACTAAGTCAGTCTAAGTGTCTAAGTGGTTTGGCGCACTTTGTCATACCGGTGTATCCGTACGCTCTTGCCGCAGACTCCATGCACCCTGGTCTTCAAACAATCGTTCCCTTTTCAATTTAGCTGAAGCACCTCCGTGGGGTAACATAAGTGGGGTCATTTGCAAATCGGCTCAAGTTGAGCTGAACATGGGAACGATACACAGTCCCTCGCTAACGGGCGCGGCGACGGTGGCTGGGGCGGCGGCAGCGGTAGCGGAGGCGGCTGGGGTGGCGGTGGCGGCGGCCGCGGCAGTATCGGTTCAGGCCCCAAGTCGCTGGCGTAGAAAAAACAAAGAAAATAAAAGTACTCGCGACTCGGGGGAGACGGGGGAGGAATCCATCATGAGGAGGTTTCAAAGTATTCGAGAATCCGGACATGGGTGAAAGAGCCTATCCTAGAATCAAACAAGAAAACAGCAAAACGGAACTACAGCGTCATCATCAACCGCAGCAGTCAGGCAGTTGCTTTGGCATCATAATCCGTCAAGGATTTTGTTGCCTTCGCGTGAGTGAGCAGTTTTGTTTCAACAAAACACAACTGAGCAGCAGCACGGACTGTAGTTTTTTGCCTTAGCGCTCGTGGGGGGCGTGTCGGACGGCGAATGACGTGCGAAAAATGTGAAAGTTTACTTCTTGCTACATATCTATTTTGCTTGTAATTTATATTCAGCGGACATAGCCGCATTCCTAAACGAAGCACACTCGCATCGCCTCACGTCACCGTGTGTCGATTTGTGTCAATTTGATTCGCCTCGCGTCGTATCAAGTCTTACGCGACACTTCTCCCGGCCTTGGCCAGACACCCGCAGCCAGTCCGTCCCCGTCCTGGCAGTTCCGGGGTATGCCGCCCGGCAAACACTTGCGCAGTCGATGAATCAACTGTCTCGCACTATGTTTGCCCATAATGTTGCAGACTTTTGACAGCGTTGATGATGACGCAATTCAGGCGCCATCAGACTCCATTTGTATGCGCGACTCCTGCACGGTCAGACCCAGCGGCACCCCCGGCTAGCGCCAGGCAGACATTGTGTTCATTCATTGATAGGGTGCGGAGTGTGCGCAGCGTTTTGATAGGGATGTACCTGGGTGAGTTGGTGCAACGAAAGAGTTCATTTGGGTGGACTGGCGTCAGCACTTGAGGTAAGCTTAGGTGAGTTGGTGCAACGAGAGAGGAGATTTGGGTGAACTGGTGTGAGCACTTGAGGTGAGTTTAGGTGAGTTGGTGCAACGAGAGATGTGATTCAGGTGGACTGGTGTGAGCAGTTGAGGTGAGTTGGTGCGATGAGAGAGTTTTGAGCGTTGCGAGCTTGCCGCCTCACATGTATGTTGCGGATGCAGTACGCCCCCCCCCGCGCGGACACCGACATCCTTCTTCCGGGTTGGCGGGATGGGCCGAAGCGTTGGCTGTCTCCCTGGTACGGTCTTGGTGGGCTACGCGCCCTTAGATATCTCGATTTGTGTCGCGCAACGCGTCCCCCTGTTTCTTTCGAGCGAATCCACCCACCAAGCTCCGGGTTTGGCTACTCAGGGTGCTGCTGCCGGGGTTAGTGGGGGCTCTGGGGCCGGGGCTTGGCGCTTTGCACCCGGTGCAGGTGGAGGGTCTGGGCCCGCTGGCATTCGACCAGGGCGACGCCAAGGGTTCGCGGAAGAAGGTTCAACCAATCATGCTCGAGCATCTCTACAAGGAGGGGGTGGCAAAGAGCTGTACTAGTCCGACTGTCTGTCCGAGCTGCTAGCTGCTTCTATTTGTAACGCAGTATTTAGCTGCTTCGATGGCTTCTGGGCAGCTGGTACCCTGCTACCCCTTGCCTTCAAGTTTTTTCGCAAAGTCACCCCTCGCGGGCCGCAAAACCCCGCCACAGCAAACGCACCCCCTCGCACCCCGCACGGTTACACACCTCAATCCTGACACCGTTTAATCACCGGGCCTTGCGCACCCTAAATCATCGCACGCCTCCTTCGCATCCCGTCGTATGTACGCACGCACGTGGTGGGTCAGGCTTCGCAGCCGCCACAGCCGTCAGAGCCGTGTATCATAGACTCGGTGACAGCTGTCACAACAACAGTCACATCATGACCGTTTGAGTCACACAACGTGGAGCATCATACCGGCTGGTAGGAGGCGGGGACGGCGGCGGCGGGTCTCGACATGATGCGTGACGCAAATGGCACCATCAGTTTGTTTCATCGTTTAAAGTCGAATTTAAAGCAGCTATGGTGTATACGGGTGCTGATATTGTGCACATTGCCGCCGGCAAGAGCGGCTACGGCGGGGCGGGGAAGCTGACGCCCGCGGCCTTGAGCGTCTCCGCGACGTACGCTTTCTTCTCCGCGCTCCCTCTCAGGACATCCCACTCGAACCACGGCACGGAGAGGACCGTGCGGTAGCGCCTCCTCAAGAACTTGTCGCGCAGCTCCGTTTTCGGCGTCTTCGTCGAGTTGCGAGACGCGTCGCCTGGCGTATCCCCCTTGCCGCCGTCGGAGCTGTTGATGAAGTGAGTCGGCCCGTCGAACTCGATCGCGACTTCGTCGACAGGCAGGTACACGTCGATCGAAAACTTGCCACACTCCGACAGGCACTCCACCTCGCAGCGAACGCCGAGCTCGCCGATGATGGAAGCAGCGTCCTTTACCCAGGTAGGCACCGAGATGCCCTCGCGAGCGTCGCGCATCCACGCCTCCCGCGCCTCGTGCATGATCCATGGCGGGAACGTCACCTCGTCCCGCACGTCCCCGCCGACCAGCTCGGTGTGTATCATGTGCGCGTGGAACAGCATGAGAGCTTCAACATCCTTCACAGCGTCCACGTCGAGCCCACCGGCTATCCGCCACAGAGAGGGATAGCACGCGGGGAGCGGCCAGCTCTGCGTGGCTGCCAAAGTAGAGAAACTCCACAACATATTTGCCAACTGTTGGGGCGTCATGCTCGGACTCGTCCGCACCACAGCAACCTCCAACGCCGCCCGCGCCTCAGCCCCCGGCATCAACTCCAAGGTCGCGAAGCTCCATGCCGTGTTCGCCACGTGCTGCGGCTGCATGCCCGGACCCACCCGTACCACCTCGGCCTCCAGCGCTGCCCGCGCCTCAGCGCCCGGCATCAGTCCCAAGGTCGCAAAGCTCCATGCCGTGTTTGCGACGTTCTGGTCGGTCATCCCCGGACCCACACGCACCAGCGCGGCCTCCAGCGCCGCGATCGCCCCAGCCCCCGGCATCAGCCTCAGGGTCGCGAAGCTCCACGCCGTATTTGCGGTGTCCT
>Ga0307489_10002498_pt1 | contig 12295 bp, 19 predicted proteins | sample SB12metaG_FD_202247 | JGI IMG/M metagenome (GOLD analysis project Ga0307489, IMG submission 202247) | Sea-ice brine microbial communities from Beaufort Sea near Barrow, Alaska, United States - SB 1.2 | ecosystem: Environmental > Aquatic > Marine > Coastal | place: USA: Alaska | collected...
AACACGTTGCCTCGGTCCAGTCGCAACCCTGCTCCCGCGCCCACTTCAGCACGTCCAGGTGCCCGCCCATAGCTGCGAATGCACACGTCCACGAGTCCCAAGGGCAGCCGTGCTCCCGCGCATACTGCAACACGTGCAGGTGCCCACAGAAAGCGGCGTGGGAAACCGTGTCTTGGCTCCACGGGCACCCCTGCTCGTGCGCCCACCTCAGCACCACCAGGCGACCTCCCCGAGCGGCGAGTGTACACGTCCACTCGGTCCAGTCGCACCCGTGCTCACGCGCCCACTGCAGCACCTCCAGGTGCCCGCCCTTGGCGGCGTATGCACAAATGGACGCGTTCCACTCGCAACCCCTCGCCTTGGCCCAAGCCAGCCGCTCGACGGACCCCACGAAGTGCTCGACCCTGAGGAGAAGCGGCCCTCCCTCGGTGCCCTCGTCGTCGCTATCGTCGCTCGTTTCCTCCTCTTGCGGCACGCCGAAGGCCACCACCGCCGCGCGGCACGCGCGCCCAGCCTGCCCGAACAACACCAGATCCGTGAGGTCCAGCCGCGCCAGCACCTCCGCCGCGAGCACCTCGGGCAGATCCTCTAGCAGCCCCTCCAGCAGCGGCGACGGGTACATTATCAACCCTAGCTCCCGCAGCCTGAGCAACATCTCGTCCTCCCCCAACTCGACCGCTCCCAGAAGCTCGGCGAGCCCGCCCGCCGGGCGCACGACGTAGCGGTTCGGGGGCCGATCGGCGGGGGCGGCGGCGGGGGTTTGCATGACGGAAGGAAGTAAGTGGCGTGGTGGCGGCGGCGGTTGTTGTGCGGTGGTTGTGGGGCGTGCCGGTGGAGGGAGCGCAAGCGGCTCTTCAAAAAGTCCGCGGCCGGCCGGATTCGTGGCGACCGACCGGGGAGGATAAAAAAAATATAGGTCAAAACGCCAGCTCCCAAGGCCTGCAACACTGCTGCAACGCGCGAGCGCGCACGACCAACGCGGCGCTTGTGTTGGGTCAAGGCGGCAGCAGCGGAGGCGCACATAACACGGAACACATGGAGACAGGCGCGGGTGCAGGCGGTGAGATCGATGGGGCAGGGGCTGGGTCAGTGGCGCGGTGGCACCCTCCCGCGGTGCCCGAGGATGGGAACACGTGGACTGGAGCTCGAACCCGCTCGCGGACGCGCGGCGCGGCAGTGATGCCCGAGATGTCGCCCCCCTCCCCCGCCTCTTCCCCTCCTCCTTCGCCGCCGCTGCTCGATCTGGTCCAGAAGCACCCCGACCTGTTCGAGGTGGAGGTGCTCGCGCGGCTCGACCCCGCGGACCGCGCCGTGCTCGCGCAGGTGGGGTGGCCTTGGCAGCGGGCGGTGGTGCGGGCAGCGGGGCCGGGCAGGCGGGACCCCCTCCAAATCGCGGGGAAGAGTGCTGGGGTGCCGCTCATGGTCGGTGATTTCGTCGGTTCCGTCAAGCGGCTGGCTTGGGCCAAGGCGAACGGGTGCCCGTGGGAGGCGAGGACGTGCGCGGACGCCGTGTTGGGCGGGCACATGCAGTCAAAGCGGAATCTGCAGTTGGAGAGTTTGATGGTTGCTGCCCGTCGACACTTTTCAAAAGCAGCTGTTGGGGGCGGGAACCTGGAGGTGCTGAAGTGGGTGCGGGAGCACGATTGCCCGTGGGATGAAGGCACGTGTGCCTAACGCCGCGCTGCGAGGGGACCTGGAGGCGTTGCAGTGGGCGCGGGAGCACGGGTGCCCGTGGGATGGGCGGACGTGGGAATTCGCCGCAGAGGGCGGGCACCCTGCGGTGTTTCGGTGGGCGTGGGAGAACGACTGCGAATGGGACGAGGAAGACGGTTGTAGGCTCGCCGCTCGGGGCGGGAATCTGGAGGTGTTGAAGCAGGCGCTTGCGCTGGGCTGTCCGTGGAACGGGTCATCCTCGTGCTCCCACGGGCGTGCGTGGTCGAACGCGTTGTGCACTCGCCGCTGAGGGCGGGCACCTGGAGATGTTGATGTGGGCGCGAGAGCAGGGCTGCCCGTGGCAGCACGAGGACGAGGAGGAAAGTTACAGCATGCACATTTGTGCAGTCGCCGCGGGGGGCGGGCATCTGGAGGTGTTGAAGTGGTTGTGGGAGCACGACTGCCCATGGAATGCGTGGACCTGTGCACGCGCCGCTGCAGGCGGGCATCTAGAGGTGTTAAAGTGGGCGCGGGAGCATGACTGCACGTGGAGCGAGGCGACGTGTGCACAGGCCGCTCTTGGCGGGCACCTGATGGTGCTGCAGTGGGCGCGGGCGCACGGCTGCCCGTGGAACTATCGGACGCGCGAATTTGCCGCTGCGTTCCAGGGGGCTCGCCATGTGGAGTTGCTGCAGTGGGCGGTGGAGCACGGTGCTCCTTAAGACACGCAGACAACGCTCGCTGCGGCGGCCATGGTGGCGGGGGCGGCGGCGTCGGTGGCGGCGGCGGGGTTCTGCATTGCGGAAGGAAGACGAAGAGCGGGTTGTGTGCGGATGGCGGACGTTGAGCGTTGGTTGTGAGGGGGCGGGGGCTGACATTAATTGATTAATAGAGCAGCTCGGGCGTTCGGATGGTGAGCGCACGTCTGGGTTGGAGGAGGGCTACATTTTTATCGGGTTCGTTTAGTGGAGCGAGACATTAGCGCACTGGATCTGATGGTCAGGAGGGGTCTACCCTAGAGAGACTTGTGAAGTGCAACGCGTGCGCGTGGTCAACGTATTAGTTTTTATTTTTCGAACCACGAAACACCTAAGTTGCACACGTTCACAGCATCCCTCCGTCGAGCGCCCCGACGGCGAGCTCGATGAGCTTAACGCGGTCCAGGTTGGCGGTGATGGCGGCCGCCTGCGCCGCCACCTCCGCAGCCACACGCGGGTCTCCGGCGGCCCCGATACCATAACCGGCAGCGTCAACACCAATGCCATTCCCATTCCCAAACCCGCCGCCCCCGCCGCCGCCGCCCTTGCCGCCGCCGCCCTTGCCGCCGCCAGTTCCTCCGTACCCCATGACGTGTACCTCCTCCACCTCCTCCGAGGGACAGGTAAATATGACATGTGCACTATGAGCAAGCATCTAGGGAAGGAGTGTTAGGCCTGGAGCAAGCAGCGGGGTATACAAGTGAACTCAGAGAAATCAGTCAGGGAACTCGCCCTGTCGTACGATGCAAGTAATGAGTATCAACATGAGGTAGCAAGCAGTGTGCATCAACCCCCACCTCCTCGGCGCGGCGCTTGAGCTCGTCCAGCTTTGTGTAGCGGCGCAAGTTGAAATTGAAAGCAAACGTGAAAGCAGTTAATCATATTTTAGCTTGAAGCGCTTAGTTCCATGCGCTTTCATCGTGGGTTTCATCGGGTCAACCTGCAGCGCCCCTACCTTTGACCCCAGCAGCGGCAGGTCATCTGAGTTGGCCTGCAGCGTGGTCTGGAAGGCCCCCTCCGCGCGGGTCAGCGGGTGCGGCAGCGACCGCTCCACCGCGCAGCAGGGTCCTTGAGAACAAGCACTCGAACCGGGATCGGAGCATGACTTTGAACTTACCTTCAGGGGTCATACAGACGCGCCGCGGAGGATGAGGAGGATTATCAGTCTCGAGTTACGTGCTTGTGCTGACTAACTTCGCAGTTTTCGAGGGGGGCACAAATGGCGGTCAACGCAGTCCAAATTTGGAAATTAGAGTTAATAGACGGTCATATGCGCCACATAAAACACAATATGGCAAATCGACCATCTATTATTCGAGAATAGGCGACCGCCATTTGTGCCCCCATGGAGGTATACGAAGAACCACCCTGCCTTCGCGAGTTGGCGGAGGCGGTCGCGGATGTCCTGGTGCACGGCGTTGGCGTGCTCGAGCTTGAGGCGCAGGGCCTCGCGGCGGGAGCGCACCGTGCCCAGCCCCTCGCGGATGGCGGCGGCCTCGGCGCGCTGCCGCCGGATCTCGGTGCCGAGGCGCAGGCTGTGGCGGCGCGTGGCGGCGTGCACCCGGTGCGCATACCTCAGGTGCCGCTCCTTCACCCAGGGACATCTGAAGTATGCTAAAAATATCAAATGTGTAATTTACCTCAAGCATGACAAGGAGGCACCAGGCTTCAGCCCAGGAGACCCCAGAAGAGGGATACTCCAAGGGTTTGCAGCGCGGTGGATGATGCGGCACGCACCAGTATCCGATACAATATGACAAAGGAAGTGAAGCTGTTACCAATAACGATCGATATTGATCGACATTGATCGTTGATTTTTATCCTGCTCAGACTCGTCGAAATGTCGAAGTCTCCTCTCGACCAATCACAGACAGCAGGGTAACTATTGATCGATGTCGATCAATGCCGATGGTCATCGGTGTCAGCTTCACTTTGTGTGACATACGTAGACACACGTCCCCGCCTTGAGCGCCACGGCGGCGGCGGCGAGCGCGGCGTTGCCCTCGGTGGAGCCGGGCTTGAGGGAGCCGGCGCCCGGCGGCGGCGCGGGCGCCGCCCCCCCTGGCCCCGCCGCCAGCGTGCGCAGCTCCGCCCCTGCCGCCGCAGCATCCACCGCCGCCGCCGCCGCCGCCGCAGCGCCCCGACCCTAGGGCCAAATACGTATTGCTCGCCTCGTCACACGACGCAAATGTTACTTTTTCTGGACGCTTCGAGTGGGCGTCGTTTGAGGATTTTCATCGAGCATCTGTTTTGTGTGCTTTAGTTACTACATTGCGTACGATTCCTGCCTTATCGCCGTCTAGATCATCACCGTCCAGCGCCTGGGGCAGCGGGGGACTGGGATGCAACCCGTGGGTGACACCGGCGGCGTCCACCGCGATGAGCAGGCCCTCGGCCAGCGGGTCACCGATGGGCGCCACCCCCAGCAGCACCTCCGCCGAGTCCAGCAGGGTCACCACCGACGGCAGCGTCAGCTCGCCTCCCCCGCCCCCACCCCCGCCTTCGCCGTCCCCGCTGCCGCCCCCACCACCGCCGCTGCCGTGCTCCTCCTCGTCCACCGCGCCCTCCACGGTAGCCAGCCACGTGAGGGTGACGCCGTGCACGGCGCCGGCCACGCAACAGAACACGCGCTTGCGGCACCCCGGGTCAGGGCCTTACACTCGTCCGCTTTGAAGCTCAACGTAAACGCTTTCTGTGGGATACGGGGTGCATCTGGAGGTTGTTTAGAGTGTCTTTGTGAGGTGTCAGGGGGTATTAGGGGGTGTGTAGGTGTAATTTGTGTCAGAAATGGCTCAGGCTGAGCTGAAAAGTGGACGAGTGTAAGCTCCTGCCCCGGGTCCCACGCCACGCTCACGAACGGCGCCAGCTCGTTGGCGGCGGTGGCGGCGGCGGACCGCGCGCCCCGCAGCGGCGACCCGCCCCCGGCGCTGATGAACGAAGTCGCCGACGCCAGCTGTATGCGATCGATCGCGAGCAGCGGGGGCAGCGCGCCCTCGTCGTCATCAGTGACTAGCGGCGCCAGGGCCAATGGGGGACCGCCGTACGCCGCCGCCTCCGCCGCCGCCGCCTCGTCATCCGCGCTGACAGCGGCCCACCCGGGGGATGGCTCCTTGGGGAGGATCAGGATGTCGAGCGTGGCCGCCACTGCGCCGCCGTCTCATAGGACCCAACAAATATTGCACGCCACGTCATCCAACGCATCGTGATTGGTAAACCAGGAACCCTCGAACCCTTGTTTCGTGAGTCAAATGATATCCTATGACGTGGCGAGTACCGTCTGGCAGGCCCTGCCATCCGATGTGAGATCCGCCGCCGCGGCGCCGGTGCGCTGGTGCGCGATGGCCAGCAGCGCCCCACCGCCCTCGCCGCCACCTCGGGCCACCCAGACAATGCTCGCCGCGTCATAGGATGGATGCCATGCAACTCTATAAACGAGGGTGTACATGCGTGTCGATTACGTGGCGGGCGATGTCTGCCAGGCCTCACCAGCGGCGAAGGGCGCGGCGGCGAGACAGCGCGCGACGACGCCGCGACCGAGCATCCCCGCGCCGCCGCCGCCATCGTCGCCGTCCGCCGGGCTGGTGCCCAGCGGGAGCGGACCCCGCAACGCCGTCGCCATGCCCTCAGGCCAGGGCCGTTTTTTAGCTCGTTTCTCCAGTTTAACATTCAGCTGTCAGTCCGTTGATACCACCTGAGTGATCCCATGTGGTACCTCAAAGGTACGTAAGTTTAGCTGGAAAACGTTAAATATTCGGGTAGTGTGCGGACCTGCCTGAAGGCGCATGGGGCGCGCCGCCACTGTGGGACCACCCGCCCACAGCGCCCCGTCGGGGTCCCCACCCCCGCCGCCGCCCCCGTGACCGTCGTCGTCCTCGTCGTCATCATCGCCGTCGTCATCATCGTACCCCGCTACCCCCCACCCGCCGCCGCCGCCTCCGCCGCCGCCGCGCCGCCGCCCGCTCCCTCTCCCCCGCTCCCGCTCCCCCATCGACCCAGCCAGCGTGGGGAAGGTCCCCGCCAGCCACAGCTCGGATTGCGTGTCCGGTGGAACCAGGGATTCCAGGGTGACCCGCGGGAAGCGGGCGCCCCAATCTTAAGGCCTGGCAGATATTGCTCGCCGCGTCATAGTATACCAGCTGATCAAAGAAACAGGGTTCGAAATGCATTTCCATGACGAGTTGAGCAGCACCTTGGATATACATGCATGTGGGGAGCGATATCTGGGTGGCCCTACCCAGGGTGCGAAGGGGCACATGGTGTAGACGTCACCCTCGCGGCCCAGCAGCACCAGCGCCAGTGCGCCCCACCCGTGCGGCGGCGCGAAGGCAAAGTCCACCACGTCGGGGCGCAGCGGGTACGGCCCCGGGTGAGCCCCGCGCCCCCACGGGTCCAGCCGGGACATAGGGTTCTCCTTCGATTTCATCCACCGTTAGCATCGCATCAACACTTGACCTCTATCCCCCCCCCCCTCCCCCGCACACACACGCGAGTGCCACGAATAGCTTGCTGGCTCTGTTCAAAGTTACCTCTCAAAGCTGCGAATGGGGAAGACCTCTTTTGGCCCAGGCTGAGCCGGTTATCCTGAAAGGGACTCACGAGGCGGGTGCGATCCCTGCCGGAAGGCCTGCTGCACCTCGCCCACGGCGGCATCGAAGACGTGCAGGGTGCCGTCGGACAGCAGCACCACCAGGTGCCCGTCGCTGTTAGGGTGCCACGTGGCGCGAAGCACCCGCACGCTCGGGTGGATCGCAAACTCCTCCTCCACCCAGGGCCCGCCAGACATTGCTCGCCTTGTCATAGGATGCCATGCTACTCAACACACGAGGGTTCACAGTGTACTGGGTGACGTGGCGAGCAATGTTTGCCAGGCCCTACCTCCAGCAGCGGGACAGAGCGGCACCCGGCTCCGTCGAGGTCGCCCAGGTCCACCTCGCCCCCGCCGCCGCCCATGCCGCTCCTGAGGCTGACGACAACGAGGGCGGAGGAGGCGGGCGCGGAGCTGCCGTGCGCGTGCCGCAGCCCGCCCAGCACGGCGAAGTGCCCGCTCGGGCTCACGGCGATCGTGCGGGGCTCGAAGTCGATGGAAGGCTCGGGTTCAAACACCTTCACGGCGGTGCCGCCACCGGGCGTTCCGAGCGAGTCGAGGTCGGGGCCGCCATCACCGTCGTCGTCGTCATCATCGGCCGCGCCGCTACGCGCCGCCGCGGCGATGTGCCGCGCCGCCGCCGCGCGCACCACCCCGTCGGCGCCCAGCGCGTACAGCATCCCGCGCCCGTCCTCCGCCAGCACGCTCGGCGCCGGCATCAGCTCCTCGTCCAACTTCTCCCCATCTTTGCGCGTGCAGTGCCCCAGCAACGAATCCATCGCGTGAACAGTCAACAGGCGGTGACCGGCGGTCCGATTCGGCCCGAGGGAACCTAGAAACCAGTCTTGCTCCTCACTTGGTCGTGTTGAAGGTGCCGGTGCCGGGAGCGTACTTGTTCAGCACCCACGCCACGTCCGGGCGCGAGCGGGAGATGATTATCGCAGTCTTTTCGGGCTCCTCGTCCTTGTGGGCCACGAAACTTTCGCGCGACAGGTTTTGGTAGTAGCCCTGGGTCTCGCGCGGCAGCTTGCGTGTGGCGCGGAGCACCTCGCGGTAGAAGGCGAGGCCTGGTGCCTTGCTACTCATCAATCGGGGGTTCTCCGATGCCGTAGGTGCCGGCAGGGGCGCGTGAACGTGTGCGGGGCGCAGCTTCAAAACCGCAACCGCGCGGGCAACCTGCTTTAGGGTTTAATTAGGCTTTAGGGTTATTGATGCAGCTGCGGCTGACGCTGACGAGGAGAATTTGAAAGCCGCTTCACTCACCATGCGCCGCGCGGCTCCACCGCCGGCACTGTAAAGTGCAAGCGCGCGAACCTTTAGCGCCACCCACGGCCCCGCGTAGTCACCAGGGTCGGGGGGCTCCAGCCACGCGTCTATCAGCGGCTCAGTGACGCATCAATTAGCAAATGAGCACCAGCACAAGCGAGGACGACGTCGGTGCCTACCCGCACACTCGAGGGTTACCGCAGTCGCCGGAGTCCTCCAACCCTGCCCCGCCACCGCGCCACCGCCAGCCCCAGCCGTTGTCGCCCGCGTCCTCCTCCGTCGCTGGATCCTCCCTGCGCGGCTCCCCCCGCCGCCGCGGCCGTGGCTCCGGCCCCGGAGGCCCGACGGGGCCCTCCAGCCCATCCCTGGTAGAGCCTGCCAGATATTGCTCGCCACGTCATCGGTTGCCGTTTCACTCAAGAAACGAGGCACACAAATGCGTCTCGATGAAGCGACGGGCAACATGCCTGAAAATACATATCTTCGCTCGCCGCGTACAAGCATACCTTTCACTCAATAAACGATGGTTCAAAATGCGTGTACCTGACGTGGCGGGCAATATCTGGCAGGCCTTAGACACTGGCACAGATGCAAGCGTCGACGGAGCAGGGCGACGGAGTGTGGGACGCCCTCACCGCCATCTTCACCGACAGTATGGCCACTTCACCTCACCCTGTTTCAGCTCCACTTGAGCGCCTTCGAGGGATAATTCTGTGGGGTCCGGGACCAAGCGTAAGTGCCAGCTGGAAAAGGGAACCGGTGTAAGGCTGCGGGAGGAGGAGGCGGCGAGTGTGTACGGGTACACCGGTACACGACAAGCAACACGTGAGGGCACGGGGGTGGCGGCCCTGGTGGCGGTGGACCAGCAGGGCGGCGCGGGGGACGAGCAGGAGGCCCTGGCGGAGACCCTGGAGAGCCTGCGGGCAGGGCTCAACAGCGAGCCGTTTTATCCCTGAAACCACTCAAGTTACCTCACTCGACGTTCCCTTTCCACTTTCCAGCTCGGCTGCGAGCTGTTCTCTTTTGTCACTGGGACCCTCGATTTACCCCCCTCATCGCCTGAATATGCTCACGAACCAAGCCACCACTAACCCAGAGGTGCATTCGTTCACTTTTCAGCTCCACCGCCTGCCATCACAGCTGTGGGTGCCCGAAACCACTGGCACTTAGTCCCAACTCAAGTCCTCAAAGTGCACAAGTTGAGGCATCCCGGCAACGAGCGTGAGGCCCGGGGTGCGGGGGCTGCTGGACATGCACCTGCAGCTGCGGAGGAAGACCGCGGTGCTGGGCTCCAAGCGGGAGCAGGTCATTCGAGACCGGCAGGGCGCACATATACCTGTTATGGGCTGAGTAAATAGTGCTCGCCATGTCACCCACCACATTAAAGACCCTCGGTATTTCAGTTGGATGACAGCCTAGCGGTTTTATGGTTATGGGAGGTCTCGTTTACCCGTTGTTTATGGTAGTATCAGATTAGGGGGAATTGGTTTGTTACTCAGGAACGTCGTCTTCGTACTGACAACGAGCAGAGGGGGGGGGACATACACTAGTTTCACAGTAAACTACGGCTAGTGCTTGCGGTAGTGAAGTGTTTTACTGCCGGCAGGTACAGGGCTGAGTGAATCATGCAAAGATACGTGACCCACCACACTTAAGACCCGCGTTTCTCGCGTTGACTGTCATGGCCTGAGTAAGTCATGCTCGCTATGTCACCCACCACATTTAAGTTAATAGTATCTCGAGTCGAATGTTATCCTATGACGCGGCGCGCATGATGTACTCGGATACTCACCTCTCGATACGTGCCCGTTGCCCGAACCATGACTACAACACCAGACCCCCAAACCGATTCCAGACCCGGTTTGCCGGACTATTTGGTTTGATTCTCATCGTGTGAGCGCGTTGGGACTCGATGGATATCATTTTGACAGCAAAACTCATCAACATGGTTTACTCGGCCTTATGGAGCGGGACGCGGCGCTAGAGCGGCTGACGGAGATGGAGAGGGAGACCGCATGGGGGGCGGGGCCCGGGGGGGCGGGGCCCGCCCACTCCGTCATGTTTCCACCTGGCGGCACTTGAACCGTTTTGTCCCTGCCCCCGGTCACACTGTTCCCCTCGAAAGTGCTCCAGCTAAGCTGAGGGTCAAGCTGATGGCGAGCTCAGGGTCAAGTTAAGCTAAAAAGGCAAATGTTGTAGGGCCCTGGCGGGGGGGACAGCGGCGTAGCCCAGCAAGGAGCGCGCGTCAGAGTCCGAGCATTCCGACGCGGCGGGCGAATCACAGTAGTCCGATGCAGCGGGCGTGGGGGGCGTACGCCGACGACGACGATGACTAGTAGCCCTGGTGGCTGGTGCGCGCGAATTGAGTATAGTCTGTCCACAAATAGCCTCTGTTGTACCTGTCTGCACGGCACATAGCTCTAGTTTCTGCGGTGTCCACGCCGTCAAGTTGTTACACTACTAGGTGTCCGAACAAGTCGACGAGTGCGAGTGCCTTCTCAGGAGCGGAAACTTGAATGTTCTACCATTGCATTCTCTCTTTTTAGACTTTGAGCGAATGCTCCACACGTCGCCTTGTGCCCACCCCTAGTCCAATTCTGTTTCTGACACGCGTCGCCGCAGTAGCGGGTGTTCTTGCACTGCGGGGAAACTTTGGAGTCCTTCAGATGTCCCACAACCTCTCACCCGTTGTCGTGGCAATACTGTGCCACCTCCACCACTTATATGCGTGACCTGTCGAGATCGTCAACATAGTCCGAGTGCGGCTGGGCCCTACACAAGTTCCCTTTTCAGCTCAACCTGAGCCGTTAGCTCGTCATGTGTACACCCATCCGCGTCTTATCTAACAGGCAGACAGGCCATCCTGTATCAGCCTTTGAGTTGTTGTAGCAATGTCAGCATCTCGTGGTGCCTGCGATCAGCGGCGACACGTCTACACTCATCCGCGTCCCACGGCAAGTCATGCCCCCGCGCCCGCCTCAGCGCCTCCGAGTGAGTTCATTCAATCGTGGTGGATGGCGAGGCGAACAGCGGTTCACTATTTCGCTTACTCGTTTGTTGAAGAGACAGACGCGGATCCTTCCGGGATGAACAATCTCCTATGCACAGTCCTCCGCGTCTCATCGCACGTGGCATCCGCTATCAGCCTCCGAGCTATTGTATCAGTCCAGCATTTCTTGGGTCCCACCCACAGCGAGCCTACACATCCGCCGGTCCCACGGGCAGTGGTGCACCCGCCTCTACCTCAGCACATCCAGATGCCATCCACCAGCGGCCCACGCACAAACGCATAAACTCATCCCACGGGCAGTCGTGCTCCCGCACCCACCGCAGCACCTTCAGCTGTCCGGCCTCAGCAGCGGACACACAACGTTCACCCCATTCCAAGGGCAGTCGTGCTCCCGCGCCCACTGCAGCACCTCCAGGTGCCCGCCCACAGCGGCAAGGTACAGTTATTATTATCCCACGGGCACCCGTACTCCCGCGCCCACCGCAGCACCTCCGGGCGCCCGCTATGAGCGGCGAGGTACAGGTCTTCTCGTCCCACGGGCAGTCGCGGCCAGCGCCCACAGCACCACATCCATGCGCCCTCCCTCGCACGCGAGAGCGACCGTCCTATCGGTCCACGGGCACCCGTGCTCCTTCGCCCAAGCCAACCGCTTGACGGACCCGACAAACTGATTGACCTTGAGAGGAACCTCCTCGCTGACGCCCGCGCGCGGGAGGTCAGAGGAGGACTCCACCGCCGTCCTGAAGCCGCGATCTACCCGACGCAACAGGGCGAGGTCTGTGGGGTCCAGCCGCCGCAGCACCTCCTCCTTGAAGAGGTCAGGCAGGGCGAGCAGGTCGAGCAGCCCGACGATGACAACCAGGTTCTGCGGCCGCACGCCCACGACGCGGCCGCCGGGCCCGTCCATCACTACCCACGCCCGCCCCCCCGCGTGGCTCACCACGCGACCGAGGCAGTTGTTCAATTCCATCAGTACCCACGCCGCGCCCGTCAGGCCCTCGCACCGCACGCGCGCGCCCACCG
>Ga0307489_10002499_pt1 | contig 12291 bp, 17 predicted proteins | sample SB12metaG_FD_202247 | JGI IMG/M metagenome (GOLD analysis project Ga0307489, IMG submission 202247) | Sea-ice brine microbial communities from Beaufort Sea near Barrow, Alaska, United States - SB 1.2 | ecosystem: Environmental > Aquatic > Marine > Coastal | place: USA: Alaska | collected...
AGCCTACTCCTGTCGCGACTCGCCCCCCCCCCCCGCCCCTCCCCGCACCCCGCCCCCTCGCATCCTCTCGCATCGCACGCCATGTGGCAGATCAGCAGCGGCACGCTGCACTGCCACCGCGAGCCCGCCGCAGCCACCCCCACTTCCCCAGCCGCCCCCGCGGAGGCCCCTCCCCCACCCTCGCCTCCGCTGCTCGACTTGATCGAGAGGCACCCCGACCTATTCGCGTTGGAAGTGCTCACGCGGCTGCCCCCCGCGGATCACACCGCGCTCGCGGGGGCGTGTCTCGTGTCACGGGACGCGGTGTTCCCCAGATCCATCTTCCCCATCGGCCTCCCCCGCGCGGAGACGCCGGGCGCGGCGCGAGTCTTCAAGATCTCGGCGTTTGTCCAGTCCGCCGAGCGGCTGGCCTGGGCGAAGGACAACGGTTGCCCGTGGGTGGCGAGGACGTTCGCATTCGCCGCTATGTGCGGGCACCTGGAGGCACTAAAGTGGTTGCGGGAGCACGGGTGCCCGTGGGATGAAAGGACCTGTGCATACGCGGCTATGCAGGGGTTCCTGGAGATCTTGAAGTGGGCGCGGCATCACGACTGCCCGTGGACCGAGCAGACGTGTGCATCAGCCGCTCGGTCAGGGCACCTGGATATACTGAGGTGGCTGCAGGAGCACGGGTGCCCGTGGGATAAGGCAACGTGTGAAGGCGCCGCTTCTGGTGGGCACTTGGAGGTATTGCGGTGGGCGCACGGAAACAACTGCCAGTGGAGCGCTCAGACGTGTGCACTCGCTGCTCTGTACGGACATCTTCAAACGCTGCAGTGGTTGCGGGAGAACAACTGTCCGTGGGACGACGCGACGTGCACCTACGCCGCTATGGGCGGGGAGCTCGAGGTGCTGCAGTGGGCACGGGAGCACCACTGTCCTTGGAATGCAGAGACGTGTGCCTACGTCGCTAGGCACGGGAGGCTTGAGTTGCTGAAGTGGGCACGGCAGCACGACTGTCCGTGGGATGCGAGGACGATTGCGTACGCCGCGCTGAAGGGGCACACGGAGGTGCTGCAGTGGGCACGGGAGCACAGGTGCCCCGAAGTGCCAGAGGAGCAGCCGTAGAGTCAGGGTTGGATTGGACTGGTGGAGAGAAAGCATCGCATCCACGAATACAACACACCAGGCAATTGGGCGAACTAAGTGCACGCGGAGAGCGCAGCCCGGCGGTCTCGCACACACCCACCTGGAGCTCGGCATGGGAATATTACAAACCTGACACTGGGAGCGAGACGCGAGAGACGCGGCTACACGCATCAGCGTTGGACACACTATAGACATCATATGATAGTTAGAAAACTGAACATCGATGAATAACAGGGAGGAATGAGAAAACCACATGATGTCCTGCGTCTATCCGTGGTGGAACGGTGGAGAAGCGAGGTGAGACAGGTCGCGTGGACGAGCGCGGATCTGCACATGTTTTGAGAAATCTAAGAATTCACATGGTTCGGTTAGAATCTCAGATCTGAGGAGAACATTAGGTCAGAGGCTCTCCGTGTCGCCTGGCTCCGGCTCCATCGGGCAGCGGCGTAGCGGTGTAAGCCAGCGGACTATGCGCTAGAAGCACGAGCATTTCTGCCGCCGGCGCTCGCCGCGTTGTTTTTGTGTCGTTTCTGCCGAAGTCGATTTGAACCTTATCTCCACTGCAATTGAGGCGATCTTCAAAACAGTACCTAGATCTTACAACGAAACATATTCCGGTGAATTGATTAGCTAAGCACCACGACTGTCCGTGACAAGACTATATCATCATCTCATAAGTAAGCCAAAGGGGCTGGTTCCCCGTTTGTCGATGTAAAGCCGTACAACATTTTATGGATGGGGGGCAGGTCGAAAGACTGGCGCCTCCTCATATACGCGACAGCGTCTCTCTCTATCTCTTCATCATGTCATGGAAAGCATCATCCGTAAGAGCGTCGAGAGGCGTTGGGCGACAGCTCGATGGCCGAATCCATGAAGGCAACCCGCTCGTCGCTCACCACCTCCAGTTCTGGCGCCAGCAGCCTCACATACCTGTATCAGTGGGAGCGGGTTAGGAATGCATACGTTAAGGACAATAAAAACTCGTGACGGACATCGCTTTGCGCGGCGCACGGGAAGCATTGAGGGCACTGAGGGCACTGCGCACAAGGGGGGCAGGTCGAAAACCTGGTGCCTCCTTATACAAGCGGAAACGTCTCTCAAGGGGTGCACGGCGAAGTGTCTCCTAATACACGCGGACGTGTCTCGCTCTGTCTCGCCTCGAGGACACAGCGCACGTACGAGTGGTTGATGGGGACAGAACAGGGTGGAGCGGAATGAGTGGGGTCTGTGAGAAGGGCTGGGATTTTTTCAGTTCAGACACGTACCGGTCAAAGTACAGCATTTGCTTGAGCAGCAGGCCGAACTCGCGCGGGAATTTTACCCCATTCTCGTCACCCACCCTCATAGGAGAGTCATTGAAAACAACGGCTTGACCAGCCTTGGATCGAGGTTGAATCAAAGCAGGACATGGCGCTAGGCGAATACTCACAGGTCGGTCGTTCACCACCAGTGCACCCGAGCGTCTGTATAAGCAATCACCCTGCAGGTAGGTCAGTCGGCCACCACGAAGTGTACCCGCGCGTCTGTATGAGCAATCACCCTGAAGGTAATTTGTGCTCCGATCGCCGTTTCAGACGTTCTCAATGATCCCCCTGCCTCACGACTTCCAGAACCAGTCGGCTCACCTCCTGCTGATCCACAGCCATCGCGGCAGCAGCGCCGTCTTCAAGGGGCTTCAAATCGTCCACCTCTCATGACAACCCAAGCCGTTTTTTGTCGGGGGCTAAGGCAGAAGCCTGGTGCCTCGTCATACACGCTGACGCGTCTCTCTCCAGCCGTTTTCTGTCTCCCAAACCACCCAAACGACCCAACGTATCCCTCAGAAAATGCTCAGCTTAAATTCAGTGTCGGCCTGACCGGTCTCGAGATCGAGGGTCTATTAACTCAAGGGTCGCGACCAGGTCGGACTGGCGGCGGGTCGGTCGGTGGGATGTATGACATGTACTGTTCTGATTGGTCGAACGGGATTCAGTACCAGGTTTTCGATACCGAGTTTAAGCCGGAGAGTGGATGAGTGTGAGCCCATGCCGTCTTCCGTCTCAGTGACCACCACCTTAGTATAGCGACGCAAGTTGAAATAGATATCATCACTTGAAAGCGGTTCATCATATTTTAGCTTCAAGCGCTAAACGCAATCGCGGTCAACGCGGGGTCAACCCAAGGTCAACCTAGAGTCAACTTGGGGTCAATCCTGGGTGAACCCGGAGTTAGCCCGGGGTCAACCTGGTGTCAACATGGGGTCAATATAGGATGAACCCGGGGTCAACCTGGGGTCAAATTGGGGTCAATCTGGGGTCAACCTGGGGTCAACCCGGGGTCAACCTGCACCGCCCAACCTCAGCCTGCAAGTCGGCCAGGGTTTCGTACACGATGCGCAAGTCCTTGGTGTAGTGGCGCAAGTTGAAACTGAAAGCAAAGCTTGGACATGGCTCTTTATGTATTAGCTTCAAGCACTGAAATCAAGCGCGGTCAACCTGGGATCATCCTGAGGTCAACATGGGGTCAACATGAGGTCAACCTGCACCGCCCTACCTTGGCGAACTTGACGGTGTCCACGTCATCCTCCGTCGCGCCCATCTGTACCAACGATTTGGCCATCAGGTCGTAGTCACTATACGTAGGGACGCAAATTTATAGTGCAATCGGTGTCATGTCTGGTATCGAAGACATGGTATCGAAGATATGGTGTCGAAGGTATGGTATCGAGGATACGGTATCGAGTACGAGTACGAGTACGAGTATCGAGTTCCGTTCTACCAATGAGAACTGGACAGTACGAATATCCCGCAGACCGACTCGCTGAAAGTCCATCCGGGTTACGATCCTTGAGTAAATAGACCCATGATTGTGAGGATCTCAGGGTGACCAGTCACCCCGCCTCTGAGTTTAAGAGTAAAACTTGAAACGCAGCGTGGCATGCTCATAACCTATCCACTTGAGTGCACAGCCATTGTCTACTGGTGACATTCGGGGAGATGTGTGGGGAGTTGATACCCCATCCGTTACAGTTACAAATTGCGCCACCCCACCTCGAAGCCGTGGCTTGGAAGAAGATCTGCACAGCGCCCCACACCCCGGGCCTCAGAATAGGGCCTGGCAGATGTTGCCGGTCACGTCATGGACACGCATTCTGATCCCTCGTTTCTTTAGTGAAATGTCTTCTGCATCCTACTGTGCAGTTCTGGGGAACGTCAAAACATTGCATTTCAGATATCCTACAGGTAAAGGAGCCTGAAGGCGCCATTTGAGGAGTGAGTCATAGACCAACAAGATATCATATGATGGAGACTTATTTTCGGCAGTGCTGCATGGAAATTCAATCGCCTGAAGATTCGATTCTATAACTGGATTGCACTACTTGGACAGTTCCCAGATGTGCATAGTATGACGTGGCGAGCAATATCTACCAGGCCCCACGAGATGCGTCCCACGATGCCGAAGTCGATGAACCCGACACGGCCGTCGCGAAGCACCAGTAGGTTTCCGGCGTGGACGTCGGCGTGGAAGGACTCGCACGCGAGCACCGATCCGAACCGTCGAGGAGGGTCATGTAGAACAACGCCTCGCCCGACGATGAATGGGCGAAAACCTACTCAAGGTCCCCGCCGAGGGTATACGTTCATACGACGGTGTGGAATACTATTCCACGAAGCGAGTCACGAAAGTCGGTATGAGCATACACCCTGAAGAGAACTCGTGCTCATTTCTGTGTCCTGCGTCCCTTCGAGCCGTTCGAGCCGTTCAACATGTTCTGCGTTCAGGGGTCGTGTTCTCAATGCTCCCCTTGCCAAGTGTTGAGCGCGGTGATCAGAACCTGCTCGGCGGGATCCCCCGCAGCCTCGCCGCCGCCCTGGTACTTGTACAAGCCAGTGCCCCCGCTCATTGTTGATGATGTCGCCGCCCTCACGGCGTCCAGGTCTGTGAGCGGAGCGCCGTACAATCGCTCCGGTGTTTAGGGACGCAAAATGCCATGGAACGCAAAACTTGAGATAGAATTTGGATGACCCGAAGGAGGAGGCGCGTGTCTGGGAGCGGATTATGCACATAGTCATATGCGACCAGTTGATGATAGCAGTTTTTCCGGTCTATAGTCAAGCGCTGGAATCAATAGCTCCCAGCGCTTCATCCCGTGTTTCAGCTTGCTCCGCCCCACCATTGTGAGCACCTTCGTTGAGGACGCTTCAGTGTACACGAAGGGCGCGACAGCACCGGTGATCTCCGCCGCGTCCAGGTAGTTCTGAAACGCCGCAATGTTCGCCGCCTCCTTCTTGAAATCCACCTCCTTAATGCAGGGACTGACGAATGTGGGCCTCCTCGTCATATGATGCCATTTATGACAAAGTGCGTCAACGTGTAACGAGCAAAGCAAAGCATGGACCAATCACAGGCTCGGAAACAATCACAGGCACAGAAACGAGCCTGTGATTGGTCTATGCTTTGCTGTGCTTTGCTATGCTCGTAACACTTTGACGCACTTTGTCATATCTCAACGAAGCAGGGTTCAAAATGCGTTGGAGCGATTGGTGATGTTGGAGCAGTGCGTCGGAGCAATTGATGACGTGGTGAGCAACACCCATCGGACCGTACCTCCATCATGGATGAGCGGATGTCTCCGACGACGTCTGAGAGGGATAAGCGGGAGAGCTCAGGCTGGAGGAAGGTGAGGACCCGGGAGGCGATGTAGATGAACGAGAGGTCCGCCTTCAGCCAGAGCCTTCCATTGGTTCCCTTTCCAGCTTATTTCAGCTGTCTTGTCCATCCAGGGTCAGGAAGAGATTTTGGTGCCTTCTCATCCGCGCGGAAGCGTCTGTGTCACGGGGTCCAGGGCGAAAGCCTGGTGCCTCGTTTTATGCGCGGAAGCGTCTCTCTCTCATGGGGTACAGGGACAAAGCCTAGCACTTCCTTTCACGCGTGGTAGAGTGCCTCTTTGTTTTGTCCGTGAATGCATTGGCAGTTATGCCTGAAGGTTCTGGAATGTGTGGAAGGCACTGCCTTGAGCGTGTCGGTGACATTGGGCTTGAGCACCTTCACGACCACGTCCTTGCGGCTGCCTCGCAGCACCGCGGCGTGCACCTGCGCCTAGGGACTGACAGATGATGCCCGCCAGGTCATCAAACGCATATTGAATCTTCAATTCCGGAGTCAAATGCCCTTCTTTGGCGTGGCGAGATATATCCGTCACTCCCTACCTGCGCGATGGATGCCGTTGCCAGCGGTACCGGATCAATCGACTCGTACACCGTGCATCAGGGTCACTGCACACGCACACGAACCAACATCGGAGGTGCCCGCATAATTTACCGGGTACTTCCAGGGTGGACGCTCTTTCAGACGCGCGAAGAGGAGGAGGAGGAGGAGGAGGTGGAGTAAGAGGAGGAGGAGAAGTAGGAAGATGAAAAGGAGGAGGAGGACAAGGAGGAGGAAGAGATCCAAGATGGGTAACTGCTAAGAGCTAAGAGACTCAAGAGGGGTGGAGTGCTTGTTCTCAATAACCCCCGTGCCGCGTCCACAGGTTTGCCAAGGTCAGCGGCGATTATGTCGCGGATGACGGCGAAGGGGACCGGTGGGGTTTTGTCGAAACATTTCTGGAACTCCTGGACGTACTCCGCGGGGAAGAGCGTGGGCGAGCTCGCGATGAACTGCCCAAGTTTGATGTACGTCGCACCGGGCGTTAAGGCCTGGTAACATTTTGAACCCTCGTTCATTGAGTCAAATGTCATCCTATGACGTGGGACAACCACATATAACTCGCCACGTCATCGACACGCACGTTGAACCCTCGTCTCTTGAGTAGGGCAAGGGGCTTCCGGGCGGCCATAGTGGCGGGGTTCGGGTCAAGGGGATGAGCAAAGGGATGCGAAGTGCCGGGCCTTGCAAAGCACCTCGAACAGCTGTCGCACGAGTTCCTCGGGCTCGGGCAGGTTTTTGGGGTGAGATATGGGTGTATATGGGGTGCGTCTGGGATTTATCAGGGGTGTAAAGGGGTTTACGAGAGGTGTGTAAGTGCTGTATGAGGGGTGTACGAGGGGTGTATACCGGGTGCATAGGGGTGTATAAGGGGTGTATAAGGGGTGTATCAAGGGCCTCGCCAAGCGCCTCGAACAGCTGTCGCACGAGCACCTCGGTGTAGCGGCGCAAGTTGAAATTGAAAACAGAGTTTGAATACGGTCTATAATAGCAGTGTGGATTTAAGCGCTGAAACCATGCGCGGTTAAGCCGGGTCCGACCCGGGGTCAATACCGGTCAGCTGCACCGGCCTACCTCGGGCTTGGGCGGGTTGTTGGGGTCCTGGATGTAGCGGCGCAGGTTGCAATCGAAAGCAAAGTTTTAAACCGGTTCATCATTGATAAGCAAGCGCTGAAACCAGGCGCTCTTTGACTGCGTGGTTTGATAGTGTCAACCCGTACCGCCCCACCTGCAGCACGCGGGCGCCCAGGGCGGCGCACGCCTGCACCGCCACCATGTAGTGCCGCAAGTTTCAATGAGAAGCAATGTTTGATGTGACAAAGTGCGTCAAACCACTTAGGGACTTAGCGACTTAGCGTGCAAAGTCGTCCCGCTCGACCAATCAGAGCTGTCCATTTGGAGGACTTTATAGCACTCAAAGTTACCAAGTCGCTAAGTGGTTTGACGCACTTTGTCATAGTGGTTCGTCATACAGCTTCAATACGAGTAGCTCAAACCAAGCGCAGTCAGTCAACCTAGGGACAACCTGCACCGCCCGCGCCCTACCACGATTGTGCGGGTGATGCCGCTGGGACCGCTGGCGAGCGCGATCTCTGTGATCTCTTGCAGGAGCTTCATGCAGGAGGGTCGTTTGAGAACAAGCTCCTGAGTCGAGGTCGGCCGTGCGCAAGTGCCCGCTTGACTGACCTTCGGGTTGAACGCTCATTTATTAGACGCGATGATCAGGAGGAGAAGACTGAACGTCGGTCGAATGATTGTTTCCATTAAACCCCCCGCTCCGATACAGCAGGTTCATTGAGTACAAGCACTCGAACCAATATCGGACGTGCCCGCATGACTAACCTTCAGGGTGAATGCTCATTATTGAGACGCGTGGAGGAGGAAGAGGAGGAGAAGGAGGAGAAGGAGGAGGACGGGAAGGAGGACCAGGATACGGCTCTTTCCCAATAGCCCACAACCCCCCTGCCACGGCTTCCTCCGTGCGCTTGATGTTCTCCTCGCGCGTAGGCGGTGGCTTGGCGGTGGAGGAGGAGGAGGAGGAAGAGGAGGAGGCGCCACCAAGAGGAGGTGGGAGCGTGGAGGAGGAAGAGGAGGCAGCGCGCGCAGTGGTCAAAGTAGGGACTCGAACGCTGGAGCGCGCGCGGACATGGGAGGAGGGCGGGGCGGGCTGGCGTCAGGCTTTGCTTCGCTTGGACGGCGGGGGTGCCGACGTGTCGGACGGTTGAAGATGGGGTTGGGTACGAGTCGAGGTACTTTTGGGGGGTCGAACAAATCACGAGATAGGGTGCCAGGCTGACGCCAAAGCCGGCAGCCCAGTTCATCACCCGACGTGACCCCAGCGGCTACCTCGAACGCAACCCGACCCGCCGAACCCCCAACGCCCCACCCCCCCCCAATACGGGCTCCCGTCTCCGACGTTTCAGGCGTCGTGGCGCCTTGTGGGACCTCTCATTCGGCTCACCTGAATGTCTTAGTAGACCCCCGCCTCGGGTTAAGGAGCGGGACCGATGCGCCGGGCAGGCCGCCTCCCCCTCCTCCGCGGGTGGCGACCCTGCCGCACCGCGATAGACCGGCCGCGGTCGGTGCGGAGAGCGACGCCATCGCCATCTCCGCCAAGAGGATGGCGGACAAGTTTTGCTCGGCCGACAACCGTTTCGCGACTCGCAAGATCGCAACGGATTCGCTCCAGGAATGAACTAATTCAGCACGAAACCCTAAATTCAAACTCTAATAAAACCTAAGCCCAGTCCGGCGGCGGCGACAAGTAGCGAATCCAAGTTGTGCAGCGAAGCCCTTTTACCGCCGCGCCAGCTGCCGCCGCCGAATTCGCAACAGTCAACATGGGGGTGAGTGCTTACCAGCCTCGGTGAACATACGTCGACGCGTTTCGCTCGGCGCTGCCGACCAACGGTCAAGCCGTGCCCTGCGCAGCCATCCTTCTGTGTCTGAGTTTTTAGGGTTTGGACTCTTTGGGGCAAAAATATGTGCGGGTGTGGGATGGCGAAGAGCATCCGGCCGGTGGATGTCGGGTTTGCGGCGCCCATTTGCGGTGCTGTCATGTATGGCGGATGACTCGTTCCGTTGCGTGGTGTTGGTGGCGCCTTGGCGTTTGATCATGCGCTCCGCGGCTGGAGAGGTTTCTTCAAAAAAGCTGGGACCAAACGATGGTTTTGCCAGAAATGGTGTCCTGCCGCGAGCCCCCTTGAGCCCGTGCGTGACGCCTCGCCCCCTCGCTGCCTCGCTCCCTTGTCTTGCAAGTACGTCCATCAGCGATACTGTGCTGTATCGCGGGTGATCCGTGGCATGGCGTTGGTTCGGCGTTCGATCTTGCGACGGCTGGAGAGAGTTTTTTCGATAAAGCAACACTGGGTTTTGCCTGGAAAAGGTGTCCTGCCGCCGAGACCCCCTTGAACCACTGTCTGATGCCTCACTCCCTCGCTGCCTTGTCTCGCAGGCCTACAAGTACGTCGAGGAGCTGTGGAAGAAGAAACAGAGCGATGTGCTCCGCTTCCTCCAGCGCGTGCGCGTGTGGGAGTACCGCCAGCTGCCCTCCGTGTGCCGTGTCACCCGCCCCACTCGCCCGGACAAGGCAGGAAGGTCATCTATATTCTTTTTTACTCGACCGACGTTGAATCTCTTCCTTCTCCCCTCATCCTCCCCTCATCCTCCCCCTCCTCATCCTCATCCTCCTCCGTCTTCTCCTCCTACTCCTCTGCCTCCGCCGCGTGTATGCACGCGCGTTCATCCTGAAGTGATTCATGCTCCGAATTCGGTCGAGTTGATTCGTGTTCTCTCTGAAGTAAGTCACGCTCTGATCTCGGTCGAGTGCTTGTTCCCAACGACCCTTCTGCTCGGCGCGCCGCCTGGGGTACAAGGCCAAGCAGGGGTTCTGCATCTACCGCGCGCGCGTGCGCCGCGGTGGCCGCAAGCGGCCCGTCAACAAAGTACGTTACGCTGGCCCGACTACCCACCTCGTGCACGCTTTGTTCGCCCCTCCTGGACACCCAGCGCAGCAGATCAGAAACCGCACCCTGTAGAACTTTTGTTTTGCTCTCTTGTGCATTTCCAATAAACCTAGAGAACGCAGCGTCTCTCTGCCGCGCTGTGCCGCGTGCGTCTGATCGAACAGCCCAACCCGCCTCCGCGGATCGCTCCCCGCGCGATCACGACAGCGGCTTGGGGGTCGATCTTGCTGCCGCTCAGTTTTGTCCTTCTGGCCTGCCCTGCCCCCTGGGGTTTCTTCTGTCATCATAGATCTCCCCCCTAACCCAGCCATCCCGTGCTCCCCGCGGCGCTCCCACAGGGTATCCGCTACGGCAAGCCCGTGCACCAGGGTGTGAAGAAGCTGAAGTTCGCGCGCAACCTGCGGTCGGTCGCCGAGGAGCGCGCCGCGCGCCGCTGCGGCGCCCTGCGCGTGCTCAACTCCTACTGGCTCAACGAGGACTCCGTGTACAAGTACTATGAGGTGATCATGGTGGACCCCATGCACAAGGCAAGGGGGTCATTGATAAAGTACTCGATCCAATGTCCTCCTCCTCCTCCTCATCCTCCTCCTCCTCCTCTTTCGCGTGTCTGTATGCGCGTTCACCCTAGATTAAGTCATGATCCACTCTCGGTCGAGTTCCGGTTCTCAATGTTGATCTCGGCCGCTTGCTTGTTCTCACTGACCCTCCTGCCAGGTGATCCGCAACGATCCCCGCATCAACTGGATCTGCAACCCGGTGCACAAGCACCGCGAGATGCGCGGCCTCACCTCCGCGGGCCGCAAGTACCGCGGCCTTGCCGGCAAGGGCCACAACTACAACAAGGCAGGGCAGCGCAGCTTCACAATTTCAAAGCCTACCTTGTTGAATGTTCCTATGGTTTCAGCGCTTGATCCTCCTGCTCCTGCTTCTCCTCCACCATCTCCTCCTCCTCCTCCTCCTCCTCCTCCTCCTCCTCCTCCTCCTCCTCCTCCTCCTCCCCCTCCTTGTCCTTCTCTTCCTACTCCTACTCCTCCCCCTCCCTCTCCTGAAGCTACAATACGATGAACCGATTCGATGAACCGGTTCAAACTTTGCTCTCAATTTCAACTTCCGACCCTTCAACAAGGCCCGCCCCTCCAAGCGCGGCACCTGGAAGCGCAACCAGCTGCTCTCCCTCCGCCGTTACCGCTAAGTTTCTTAGGGTTTCCCCTAAGTTTCTTAGGGTTTTGGTGGGTGGGTGGTGCGGGGAGATGCTTCTGCAGTTGGTTCTGTACAGTGCGTCGAACCTTCCGTATAGTCTCTTCGTACGGTAGCAGTTTAGTGCACGATGTAGCTTGAGCCAAGCATATGGGGGTATATTTCCAAGCATCGCATCGATAGTCTCGTGTTCGTTGTCATTTCAAAAACATTTATTTTGAAAACAAGCACTCGACCGAAATCCTCCGCCCCGCGCGTCTGTATGATGGGGTTATGGAGAGCAAGCATTCGACCGACGACGAACTCCTCCTCCCAGCGCGTTTTCAACAGCATTCACCCTGAAATTCAGCCATGCTCCGATCTGGGTTTGAGTGCTTGTGCTCAACGATCCCCCACTAACCTTCGAAAGATCTGTAGTCTGGGTTGAAAGCTAGTCAGCCCAATCTGCATTTGAAAACAAACACAGTCTCACAGACTAGACAGACGTTTCTGCGGCAACAGTCTGCGCCCGTGCGAGGCAACAGAGACTACTGGTAAGCCACGAACTTCTTCACAGAGTCTTGCGCGCCCCGCTAGGCTTTATGTCGCACTAGCGCGCAGCCGCCCCTGAGAACGAGGAGAAGGACGCACCCTCCATAGAGTACGCGACGCGCTCGGCAGCGCACGCAGTTACACGACGAACGAACACATCAAAGTGGCATCCTGATATCTTTATTGACATTTTGACCAGAAAATATGTCGATTACTCGACACAATACTGACTCGCGCCAGCTGCCCTTGGAGCAGCGCGTTAAAGCATATCCCTGACTGATTG
>Ga0307489_10002500_pt1 | contig 12288 bp, 10 predicted proteins | sample SB12metaG_FD_202247 | JGI IMG/M metagenome (GOLD analysis project Ga0307489, IMG submission 202247) | Sea-ice brine microbial communities from Beaufort Sea near Barrow, Alaska, United States - SB 1.2 | ecosystem: Environmental > Aquatic > Marine > Coastal | place: USA: Alaska | collected...
CCGCGCTCACCGCGTGCGTCTGGCCGTACAACCGCACGTGCGCCGCGCTGAAGAATTCCTTCCCATCAAAGTCGGCCGCGCCTTTCTGGAAACAGTGCGCGGCGGAGAGCGCTAAACCCGGGGCATATACCACGCATCCACACAGAGAAGTACCGTCGTCCGACGGAAACTCGACGAACAGCGTACAGTAAGAACTCACGTTGAACTGGTTAACTTCCCTCCCGAGTATGATCCGTGGAGACGGGTATACGCGCTGATACCCCGCCACGCCAGCGACGCAATAGATCAGGGCGAGGGAAAAAAGTGGCCATCGGGCCCATCGGGCTCCTTCGATCGCACGACGCATTGGTGTCAACTGTCTGTCTTTACGATGTCCTTATATACTATATTTCTGCTAACCATTTATCAGCCTCTATGTCTTCCCTGGCGTGTTGATCGGCGATCCACTGGCTCGGACTGATCGGCAATCCACCGGTGACGGTAGAATCACCCCAATCCATGGCTTTTGTGGTTTCTACTGGATCTACGAATTTAATGACATCCACGGCCTCTACGGTCTCGGTCACAGGATCGGCCTCATATAAATCCTCGGCCACGACTGCAGCTATGACTTCGGTCACCAGGTCAGCTATGTCATCTGATACGCCTTCAAGCTCGGGCTCAGGCTCGGGCTCAGGCTCGGGCTCGATTTCGGACTCGATTTCGGACTCGATTTCGATCTCGATCACAGGAATATCGGGATTGATTTCGGGTCCAGGCTCTACCTCATGCACAAGTTCGATTTCAATGTCGGAGTCAATTTTTCGACGCTTGGTATAATCAGGCTCCAGTCCATCGTTGTCTTCGTCCGTGTCGGTCTCTGTTGGCACACTACTTTCATAGCCTGACAGATCGACGACACCGTCGTCATCGACGGAAGCCTCATGCTGTGCGGCGCTGAACAGCTGGAATATGTCTTCGTGTGGGCATTGTAAATGTGTCAGGGCAAGCCGCATGTCTTCCGCTTCTCGCGCCTGGAAAGGGAGTCCATTCGGTGGAAGACGGCGCAACACCATGGTCGCCCAATGCGGAATGGGGCCATGGCCTCTCCATATGCCGCTCATTATTTCGTTCGGCATGAAATCGCCAATCAAGCTCACGAGACGGAACGAGTCGAACGCGTCAGAAGCTACGGTGTGAAACGCCGCTGCTTTCGGGCTCGCATCGTAAGTTTGTTTGATGAATGTCGCTAAAGCGAGTTTGCGGAGCGCCGGATGGGGGCCCTTTATTCTCGCTTCGAAATAAACTCGTCTGGGATCGGTTTCCACATGCGGCGAGTCTGTGAGCGTCATTTTGCGCTCGATCATGTGATCGTCAGGTTCGACGAGGAACGCTTCGATCATGGCGTCCGTCATCTTTGAGCGCATGCTCGGTAACGAGTCGGATAACCGCCTAGCCTCTAAATCCAACGCGTCAGCCGTCTCCTCGGCCGCCGCGAGTTCATCACGAGCAAAAGATATTAAGTTTATGGTTCCTTCGCCTTCTTGTTTGATCGTATTGAGTTCGTCGTCTGTGAACCCCCGTAACTCAGCGTCGCCCGGGTCGACTGCGGTTCCATGGCTTAAAATATCCTGCGCGATCATCTTTCGGAACCTGTCCACACATATCACGTTCCGACTTGGCCGAAAATTGTATGTCGACGGGGTTTTCTCTCCAAAAACACAAGGGCGATTGTGTGGGTCTATGTTCGCGACCAAGCACCATGCGAACATGATTGCGAACACGCCGCAGTCTGAGTTATTTTCTTGCATGACCACTTTAGCCACTCGACGGATAAAGGGAAACCTGCCCTTATGGAACGTTCGCGGTCGGCGTTCCCCATCGAGTGCGGGGCTTTCAACAAGTTCGTGATCCAGGCAATCGTACACCCAACGCTCGAGGTTATGAAACTGCCGTAGCATGAGTGCGGTGAACGGCTTGTCCACGTCACGGCACAGCGAGTCGTAGAGCGTCATGACTTCCTTATCCAGATCGATGACCATTATTGTCCAGTGCGTGTTCGTTTCATTCAGTGCGACGATGATCTTGTCGCAACTGGTCATGGTGTACCCTAATCTTTCCTTTGTTGACCACGTCTGCACTCTTTCGAAATCGTATTCACCGACGTCATCGAAGAGCATGGCGAACAAGCTGCTGGTCACGAAGTGTGTCTTCCTCCGTCCCTTAAATTTCGCTTCCCTTACGGCCATGAGCATGAAACAGAAATTGACGATGTCCTCACTCAACCATCTGTCATGTCTTAACTGGGTCATCATCGTGGCCGTGATCGTGACCGAGTTTTTTTTCGTCCCGATAGACCGGACGTGAGCGTCGCCTCCCGCATCGCGGACCGCTCCCCCCGCGGATAAACACGCCCGAGGCTCCATGGATTTCGGTAGCTTTGTCGATTGGAATTCCAACTTTCGTGAAGCGTGTTCGTCGACTAAGTGTAAAAACGCCGTTCGTGAGGCGGGGTCGTTGCCGTAGGTTCCCGTTCGCACGTTGTCTTCCTCGCTGGTGACATCTTTCCATTCACCGTTTTCGTCGGGCAGACATCTGAAGCAAGGAGGCACACGTGGGGGGGTGATCAAAAGAAACAGTTTGCTAAATAGATCTGACATCTTTCTTATTTTTTCGACTCATCGTCGCGCCTAAATAGGTCGAAAATGTATTACAACCTAATTTCGTGCAATGGAAGCGTGAACAACGCATGATGTAACGCCGTTCGCAGAAAACGTTCCGCCTTTGTGTATTTGCTCTTCGCGTACCCGAAACACGACAGCGAGTTCAGCGAGGGAAGGTTGTCGGCGACTGATTTGTCTTTCGCGCACAGCTTGACACCCTTCACCGTCATCCCTTCCCGGAGCATGTAAAGCACAGCCAGACACATGTACGAGATCTTCACCTTCGCGCTCGGCGCATTCGGATGCAGGCGGATGCACATAGCGCAGCAATCTGCACAACGCCGCGCGACGTCGCTCTTCCAATTTGTCTGGGTGCCTTCCGTCGTGCCCGTTTTTGCTCCTTTTTGCATGAGCCGTACAAAATCAAAAATCACTGGCATCAACATCAGTTTCCCGTCCCGGCGTTTTTTCACCACGCCGTTCGCTTGCTTCATCGCCATGTCTACGAGCTTCGTGCTTCGCGTACCTCCCGGGTCATCTCGGCCACACTGCAACATTTTCGTCACCACCCTGTAGCACTCGGCGTACATCTGCTCGCGCGCTCCTCGAGCGTCCTCGGAGTCGGCGATCGGTACTGTCGGAGCGATCGCGGTTTTCGATATCGACGTCGAAGGAATGGTGCTGGACACGTTAAACCGCGTGCTGGAGCTAGTGTAGTCGAAGCACACGACGAAGAGATCACCGACGCATACGCCAGTCTTCGTACACACGTACGCCTCACCGGTGTCGACCACCCACGGACAACTCACGCCCACACACTCGTGATGCTCGTTCTCGTCATTTTCCGCCATGGGGAGGTTTTGTCGCGGCGTGGAAAAAATGAGGAGCATAATGACACGCCGGCGGCTTATGAAGCAATAATCCTAATCTAAATATTTCCGTTTTTTGTTTTTACCGGATGCATCGCTAGATTTTGTAATGCGCGCCTCCACGACGGCTAGCTCAGCACGTAATGTTTGTACTCGAATCTCATCCAACGTTCTAAAAAACGCCTTGGGGTCGTCGATCAAAGACATGTAAGCGAATCGCGCCCAATATGAGAAGGGAAGCACCGTGAACGGGATGTATTTCATCTCGGCGAATTTTGCTACTGCGGCATCTTCTATGGCTTCGAGATCATGTACCGTGATTTGCGTCAACACCCAGCTATTCTTGATGAGTTCCCAATCCACTCCGTCTTTGTACACCAAGTTGTCGGGCAGACGCGGGTGGCGCCGCTCGACATATCCACATCGTTTTGTGGCCACGGGATCTGAGCTCTGAATCGTGACCAGGTTGTGCACGAACAGCACCGGCTCCAGCAAGTTGAACATGTCCGCGATCGGCCTGGCCGGGCCATCTGCCCTTGGATCGTTATTGTACTTCGTTCTCGCATCCCGGTAGGACACCTCCTCCAAACGGATGGTTCCGATCGATTTTCCCTTAGGGTGAGCGTATTTCCAGGCGGCGATGGAGAGGCTCATTTCGTCGAACGTTTTTTTCGCGAACGCAAACACTGTGCGAAAAAAAGTGATCGTCGGCGGTGAAGTCACACAGATTATTGTTACAATTTTTTCCAGCTCACCCGAGCAAATCAAAAAACATGGGTCTCGAATCAAAATCTATACATTTTGAAAGTGAGTTGATTCAAAGAACCCCGGTCAAAGTTTCAAAACGCCGGTCAACACGCATACTTTTTTGCCTTTTAGGGAGCGATTGATTTAAGCGGAACGTGAGGATTCGCGCCGTAGTCCAGGAGCGCTGACACCACGGACGCGTGCCCCCGTCGTGAGGCAGCGTCTAGTGCCGTTGCACCGTCGAACATATTGGTGGCGTCGACATCCTCCCCCGCGGCTAATAAAATCATAACGGTATCAGTGTGGCCCGCGTGAGAGGCGACATACAATGGCGTGATCCCGTGCGCAAATGAGCACTTTCGGCGCCACGAGCTGCCCCCGGGAACGGGCGCCATACATCCATGATTGGTGTGTGTCGCAAACATTCGGACAGCGGGACATACATGTTGACATCTCGTTTTTATAGTGCATCTATATGCTTCGCCCTAGTTCAGCTATCATGACTAGCTCTTAATATTCTGCTTTGAAAGCACATGCATTGCATTGTTCTCATCCCGCGTCTGCTCTGACTTCTTCAACGCCTCCTGTCCCGACTCGAACTTGCACCCATAGGTCTCCTGGCTCCGTACCCCGCTGACCATAGACACCCGCTCGCAGTTTAGGTCTTCCGGCCGAACCTGCAACATGTGCGGGCGCCGGTTCGGGTCCGGGTGGTAATCCAACAGATCACGAATGGCGCTGAACACGGCCCTCCAGTGCTTATGTCGCGCCCGCTTCCTCAAGTGGCGACACGCGAAGGCCTGCCCGTTCGCCGCGATGCTCTTCGCCATCGCCGGGTGGTTGTCCAGCCACTCCATGATAGGGAAGATGTCATCCACGGCGGCGCGCATAATCGGCACGTAGTGGAAGAACGGTATGAGGGCAGAGAAGAAGTGCACGTCTTGAGCGGACGCGGCATGTAGCACCACGCTCCCCAACGCGAGAAGTTCTTCGAAGCGGCCCGAGGTACCCAGGCCGTCCACGTTCACCAAGTACTTGTACTTTACATGGTCGCGCATCGGCACTGTGTCCTTATACCACGCCTCGTCGTCGATGCCCGGCGTCTTCGGGTTCAGTATCGGGTTTTCGCGGTTCACTAACCCAAAGTCGAGTCTCTTCTTCGGGTGTGTGCGGGCCAACTCCACGAGGTATCGGCGAGGACAGGTTCGCGAGTTGAGCGGGTCGTCCGGCGTCTGACCGTCCCGCGCGGTCGCGGGGGACGGCACGTAGGGGCAGTGGTCCCCCCATCGAGCGAAGGCGATTGGCTCTCTTGACTCGAAGGATGGCACGAACTCCGTCGTGTTTTCTGACGAGGACAAACCCGTCGCGTCGCCACCCGACGCCTCCGGTGACACGTCCGACGAGCCCCCTGCAGCGAAGTCGCACACGGAGTCGATCATCGGGTCGTAATAACACGGAACCAGAATGTCCAGTTGCGGCGCCACGTGAAACCTGGATTTATGCACGGCGGCGACCGGAATGTCGAACGCGTGCCGAATATCCTCCTGTGCCGCGGTCAGGTGGTCCATCGGCGCGGCGGTGTCACTCTTGATGCCCACGGAGCCCGTATCACTGAAGGATAGGATGAACTCGGTGGGCGGCCCGTCGTACGTCGCCGCCGCCTCGACTACGTCAAGCAGGGCGGGAGTCATGAACTCGGGCCAATAGCCCGTAGGGTCAATGAACACTTTGCGGTCGGCAACGAGCACATGGTGGTAGAACATTCCGTCCTGCAGCTTGGTACTGTTGCGACGGTACAGAATCTCCAGCGTGCGTGTCACCTGCGCCTCGGTCCACCGCGGGTTGCCCCAAGACAGCGCAGCGTCCTCGTACACGTGCGCCGTCACCTCGTCCAGATCGTCGCCGCCTCCTTCAGCCACCATCGCCGCCACCGCAGCAGGCGCGGCAGCGGGCGCCGCGGCTGCGGCGATCTGAACCTGGGTGGCGGCCAGCTCAGCCTGGGTGGCGGCGAGGGTTGCGGCGTCCTCGGTGCCAATCGTGCCGCCTCCGTCCCCGTTCGGGTCGAAAGCCTCTGACGCACTCATCCTATCTGATAGCCTCTTGCCCGCCATACCCCCAGGGTCCTCGCGGGCGCGGGTGGGGGTGCCGTACAATGTCCGCTGCTTCCAGTTTACAATCGGCCGTCGCGCCGCAGTGAGTGCATCCACAATCTCCTCCGAAAACCACACCGCCAGCAGCGCGCACGCGAATACCGCCGCGCTCTGTACCAAGGTGACTCGCGCGCGGGGCTGTGAGTGTCCCTTGTGCGTCTCGTCGTCGTTTTCTCTTGCCGTAGTCGCGCGCTCAGCGTCTAGCACGACCACACGTTCCACCTTTCGCCCGGGCGCGATCGGTATTGTCGACCACGCCTGTTGCTTCATTTTGGCGTTAAATCTACGTTAAATCTAAATATATACAGCCATGGTGATTTTACGACAGACGCTAGCTGAATGCAGGACGGTGATGAAATAATCCCTCGGCCCTTTCAAAAAGTTTTAACCTAGGATTCGCGGCGACATAAAAATTCTCGGCCGTTTCGGAAGCCTGGTGATTTAAAAATGATGGGCGCTCGGCGGGGTAAATCTCTTGAGCCCGCATCCCCGCATCCCGTCGTATTAAGGAGCTGTGGGCCTAAAAAAGGAAGCATGGTATGTGTAGGAAAGTACCGATGAGTCCTACGGCATATACCGGTCTTGACAAGAGGGAAAAGCGCAAACTTTGGATTGCCCCTTTATATGATGAGCGTGAATTACCAACCCAAACTATCGCTTAACTCGTACGTCGTCACCTCGTCCAAATCGTCGTTGCTTCCTTCACTCATCATCGCCACGATCGTCGCCACCACCGTTGCCGCGCGCGTTTCAGCGCGCGTTTCAGCGGCGATCGCCAAGTTTGTCTGGGCTGCTACGGCAGGTGCGGCGGGTGCGGCAGCCGCGAGCTCAGCCTCGACGATCTGAATCTGGGCGGTGACCAACTCAGCCTCGGTGTTGGCGAGCTCAACCTCGGCGCCGGCCGTGCTGTACTCAGGCGGGCTCGGACCCATCAGTCCAAGTCTGCGTTGCTTCCATTCAATAATCGGCCGTCTCACCACGGTGACCGCATCCGCAATCTCCTCCAGGTACCACACTGCCAGCAACACCGCCAGAAACACGCACGTGAGTACCGCCACGCGCTGTACCAAGGGGACTCGCGCGCGGGGCTGCGGGTGTCCCTTGTACGTCTCGTCGTCGTCACCCCCGCTAGTAGTCGCGAGCTCAGCGTCGAGTACGACCACATGCTCCACTTCTCGCTCGGTCGCGACCGGCACTGTTAACGACGCCTGTTGCTTCATGTTTTGCGAACGAAGGCACTTTCTAGAGGACAAAACTCATGCTTCGAGGTAACGATCACCCTTAAATCGCTATATATACAAAAATGCACATATTACGACAGACGCTAACTATTGCAAAGAAACATCTGACCGCTTTGTAGGGTGCATACTTTTGGTTTTTAGAAGCTTGGTGATTTCAAAGAGTGATGGGCACTTGGCATTGTTGAGCTCATATCCCGTCGTGTAAAGGAGCTATGTGCCTATAAAAGCAAGCATGGCATGTGTATGGAAACACCGATGAGTTCTACGGCATATACCGGTCTCAACTCGAAGGAGAAGAAGAAACTTTGGATTGCCCTAAACCATCATCATGAGTCTAATCGGCTCATCGATTTGGAAGGCATTCAAGTCATAAAACAAGAGGATGAATATCGCAAACGAACGGCTGTCAGGATCCGTACGGCTGAGGAGGTGTCGAAGATTGATGACGCGGAACCGCTTCTTCTTTCGGAACATCTGCACGCTCTGCACGAGGAGGTGTGCACAGTCGACAAAGAGAAAGCAATCCGTGGGAGACTCATCCTCGCGAAAAAGATTGTCGCCAGGTTGGGTGCATACTCCCATGACCGGGTTCCGAAAAACATGAGTAAAAACAAGCTATACCGAGATCAAAACCCTGTTTTCACTTTGATTTTCGACGCGTGTACGGCGTTGCGCTCGTGGTTCAGGATGAACAAGGAAGTTGTGTTTCTTGATAACAAAAAAAACTTGGATCGATGCTCGGTCAACTGGAACGCATTCATGATTCGTGCTCGAAAGATACGAGCAAAGACTTGCTCAAGTACGGAGAGCCAATCACGCTATACAACCTGCACTCATGGGTCACCATCATGCACATCCACCACATGCAATTGAAGGAATCGCGGAAGCTACAGACACGCGATATTCCTGTTCTTGTGCCTAATGACCTCCGTTTTGAGATTCAGTTGCCTTTCACTGTACAAGGAGTGTTGAACTCGTACGGTAAAAAAATGATACTACCAGGCACGCATCCGGAACATGGCCAATCGGAGGCCACTGCAGGTTTCGATTGGGACACATACGTCGATGCAGCGCGTCCAGGTCCTTGGAGGTTAACCGGTGATCTACAGCAGACCATCCAGAGTGTTAATGGGCCTAAGGGGGGCTCAGGGTCTAAAGGGGCCTCAGGGTCTAAAGGGGCCTCAGGGCCTCATGAGCCTCAGGGGTTCAACGACCCCAGGGCCTCTCATGTCCCGGTGCGACCACGTCCTATGTCGGCAGTTACCCCCCCACCGCTTCACGCAAAGCTATCTCCCGGCCCCAATGTACCGACCTCTATTCGGACCCCTGTGCGGGCTCCCAAAAAATGGGATGTACAGCGTCCCACTGGCACTCGTCAGCCATCGGAGCGTGTTCAGATTTCCGCGGCCATAAAAAAGTCGAGGGACGAGGTACCACCGACCGAGCCAGCACCAGCACCGGCACCGGCACAGGCACCGGTGCCGGCACGGCCACGGCCACGGGCACGGCCACGAGCACGGGCCAATTCGGACTCGGATTCGACGATCGATGACAACCATTATGCAGATTCTGATAGTGATGAACCAGTGCACGAAGACGTCAGACGCGATATTTTACGGGGGTTTCAGCCTGAGGTATGGGATGGTTCGATCGAAGAATTGATGAGGAGTCGTCAGCCCGAGGCATATAAACAACGAATCTTGGCCGATTTTGCGAGGTTTTCTCAGCCTGGTGTTGTCGATGAAAATGCTGAGACCGATTCGGAGGACGACGATGATCACAAATCGAAGGAGGACGGTGATGATTCGGGCGATTCGGACTTTCAAGAGGCTGATTTGGTAGATGATGATGAGTCGGACGACGACGATCAAGAGCCGAAAGCGCCGAAAGCGCCGAAACTTAAACTTTCAGCAATGGGACTCGCCCGTAAGCAACATGCTACGCAAATGAGCCAAGCCGGACATCACCACGCCGCGAACGTGATGAAAGCAGACAACGCGAAACGAAAGCTACACTCGCGAATGCTTGAAACGAAAATGCTTGAAATGAGTGTGTATTAAATTATTAGCTATAGGCGACTTTCCAAGCTACTACCTTCCTTTCGAAATCAGTGGCCTTCGCGTACGATCGCTTCGCGGAGATGACGAAGAACCGTCGTTTCGTCTCGGCTATTCCTATTTGAGACGCGGCGTAGTGGAGCATTTTGAACACACCGCTTTCGATTCTGCATTTTCCGCAATCCCCCGCGGGATCCGACGCGTACATTTCGGCGGACAGGTGGAAGAGTCGAAGTGTGTTAGGTTCCTCCAGTTTTTTCGCCAAGTCGTTCATCATCTTTGACGACGTGACGGTCTCCATCCATGTCGCCCTCTGCTGGAGTGAGCACACCACCGCTTTGATGTAAACTATTTTGTACCAGACGTCCTTATCGTAGGTCGATGCGGTCATTGAAACGATGATCTGGTCCTCCATGTCCTTGTAGTCGCCGTCTAGGTTCAAATCGTCATTGAATATCAACATGGTGCCCTCGTTCTCGACCTTCTCAAACAATCCGCCTACTTTCGACATCTTCGAAGAGGAATCGCTGCACTTTTCTTCGCCGGGGTCTTGCCAGTACTCCCTGCTCATGGCCTTCGCCGCGTCGACCTCACGTGAGATTAACGCCCATTGCTCTTTTAGCCGTTGGTGGGTTTCGTACAGTACGAACAGCGTCACGGTGAGCAGCGACACACTGCAGGCTATGCAGATTGCGCCGTTCACCCCGACTTGCTTCAGCGCCCACTTGTAGATGTCAGGCTCGATGAGCAACTTGTACGTGTCGGGATCGGTCATCTGCCTGTAGGCGTCGTTGTCGACGAGCTTTTTGTAGGTTTCTTCCTCGACGAGCTGTGTGTACGATTCCTTGTCGACAACGCCGTCGTACGTGTCGCTGTCGATTATGGTGCTGACGCCGTCCGCGAGCTTTTCGTACTTGAACTGGTTGATGATTTTGATGTAATTCCCGGGGTCACGCACTTGCTTCCACGCGTCTAAGTTGATGATCTTCATGTACATATCGGGCTTGACTATAACATCGCCGGCCGCGATAGCGACGATCGCGATGACGTCAGCGATCGCGAATAAGCTAGCCGCGATGCGCGTATTGAGTAGCGAGTCGCCCACGAAAATGAATGTCCTGATCACCGCGGTACCGAAGTATGCCACGTAAAAACATCCCTCGATGGGTGCCCACTGGCCCCATTCGGCGAAACTCACGTACGAGAAGACGAGACTGACGAAGATCGCCAGTGCCTTCGCCCACGGGTCGCCGCTCTCCGCGTGGCGAGGATTGGACAAGATCAGCATCGAGCTCACGAACAGCGCCGCGAAAGCGAGGAACATGCCTATCGTGGGTGACGACCGCACGAGGCTATTGCGGGTGTGCAGCGTCAGGATGCCGTAGTCGGCGAAGAAGCACGTCACTAGCGCTTGTTCGGAATACCCCTTCCAGTTCGCGGCAGCCAGGAACACGCAGCCGATGCTGTACAGCTCGGTGACGACGAGCAGTTTCGCGAATTCGTCGTCGGCGCCGGCGTAGACGAGGATTGCGAGGTGTAGCGATTTCAGACTGGCGTTGATCGCGAGGCCGATGTCTTTCATGCCTCTCGCTGTTCGGTAAACCGAGACCATACGAAAACAGCCTTGCATGATGTTGAACAGAACAATCGGCAGGAGAACAAGCGCCAAGGGACCATCCTGGAAACGCTCGAAACATGAGATTCCGGCGGCCGCGAGCGTGTTACAGCACAGATCGCTGAGCATGAATTGGCACACGCAGAAAACGCATACGACCAAGTCAACGAGTATTTCGAGCGTTTGTGCGAATACGAGCGCGAAAGTCTGCGTTCCGCCCAATCTTTCGGAGTGTCCAATGCCCGCGCAAGGAACGCTCAAGAGGTGGATCGTACACGCCAACAGCGCGGGGTTGCCCTCGAAAAAAAAAACGAGGGGGACGATGGTCACGAGGAAAAAGGCCGCATCCTCGACAAATTGAGCGCTCACGAACGCGGGTTTAACGTTTACTGATTCGTCGTCTTTATCGCTCCGCACACTCGCACCGCCGACCTTACCGATCGACGACGCCATGTGTGTGATCGAAGAACAAAATGTTTTCTTATATAATATTTTTAGAGCATTACAGCTATTTATTCACCCGAAGCTGGTGTTGCGGCGCCACTCCTCGAGAACGCTTACTACGTCTTCTCGAGTTCCGTACCATTTGAGCTTGCGCGATTTTGCCATTTCGCGGAGTTTTCCGTTGGTATAACCGTTGAGAGTGGGCGGCAAAGCGTGTACTTCAGTCGCCGCGGGGGCTTTCATGGGAGCACCGGGGGGCTCCGTGGGCTTCTTAATCATATTCCTTTTGCTGCGGGCAGGACTAGCCTCTCGGCGGTAGTCTACCTTCATTGGCGCGGGCGGAGGACTCGATGGTGTAGGCGCCCTGGCCCTGGGCTCGGAGGCACGCGGGTCACTGCATTCAGCTCTCCGAAAGGAAGTTGCCCGAAACTTGTGATGCTAAGCCCAGGCGGAGCGGTCACCAGGTATTGGATGTTCCACGCTGGCTGCGCGCTCGCGACGGCCACCAAGACGCTCAATAATG
>Ga0307489_10002502_pt1 | contig 12279 bp, 16 predicted proteins | sample SB12metaG_FD_202247 | JGI IMG/M metagenome (GOLD analysis project Ga0307489, IMG submission 202247) | Sea-ice brine microbial communities from Beaufort Sea near Barrow, Alaska, United States - SB 1.2 | ecosystem: Environmental > Aquatic > Marine > Coastal | place: USA: Alaska | collected...
GTGAAAAAGGGGGTGGGGAGATGTGATTATAGATATATTCTGTGACTTTGTCATACTACCCTAGTGGACATGTTTTTGTAATTTAGAGATGGAAAAGAACAAATCATCTGATGAAAAGTTTTTGAAAAATAAAAGAAAATAAACATCAAATGATGACGCAAACATCTCTGTGAACATGACGCAAACATCTCTGTGAACATGACGGGAGATTTCTGTGGGATTTGCGACGACCAATAAGGGCCTGCTACGTGTATTTACCTTTCGACCAATAAGGGCCTGCCACATGGATCTGTCGGGATTCATTGGGGGATTTAAGAGATGTGATGATGCTCAGATAGAGAGAGGGTCCTATGTTACAGCAGTTTTTTTTTTAATTTATTTTCAAATTTATATTTCTATACGAATTCAAAATAATCCTCTCATCCTCTCATCATCACACCCCAATTATATTTTCATATCTTATTAGAGTAATTAACTATTAAAAATGAAAAAAAAAGGGGATTATTGGGGTGTGATGTTGTGATTATAGATCTATTCTGTGACTTTGTCATACTACCCTAGTGGACATATTTTTGTAATTTAGAGATGGAAAAATCAAAACATATGATGAAAACATTTTGAAATAAAAAATAAAATAAACATCACATCTGAATTCACATCAACATCAACAAACGGTCGGTCGGACAATTTTCGCCGGTCGGATATTTTGAGATCAGATGATCAAGTGACCGCGTCTTTAGGTGACCGTTTTTGCTTTCACATGCGTTTTATTTTACTTTCGTTTGATTGTAAACGTGTGAAACTGAACAAATCTGTCGCAAACTATGGGCAGGAGTACACAGTCCGCTGAAAATAACATGTGATCCGTCTGCTGATATAGACGGATGGCGAGACGTTCAAAACGAAGAGAAAAGTCCGCAGATCCCTTAAGTGCTATAGCTGTGATTCGTCAGTGCCACGTGGACCAGTTAGCGGCTGACACGCGGCTTTGATTTCGACCAATTAGGGGCTAACACGTGGCTCATTTAGATTACGGCGTAGAGGGGGGGGTGCTGAGACCTGTCAAAAATGAGCGAAAAAATCACCGATCTTCGTAAATGCTTTTTCGATGATTTTGACAATGAACCGATTTGAGTCGGGTTTTTGATGCGATTTGATACGATAAAGGCGGGCAGAGTACCTATCAATTCCCGACGATTTGATACGCTAGGCGGGCAGAGTACCTATCAATTCCCGAGGTTCACCGCCTCTTCAACGACTTTCACCGCTTTTCATACCTCGTACGAGTACCCACATCCACACCCCCCACCGGATCTGCGCCGAGGCGCCCACCCCAACCGGATCTGCGCCGAGGTGCCCAACAAGCCACACCCCCCACTGGATCTGCGCAGAGGCGCGCCACACCACGATACATGGATGGCCGTATAACCTGTACCGCTCTGCCGAAACCCCCAGCGGGGCCCTCTGAGGGCCTCGCATAAGTATAATCAAAAATCAAAATGGAGTCGGAGGCAACATTCGGGGAAATCACGTTCCTTGCTACCACTGGACTGGACGTCTACGGAGCTCTGAAACCAAGGATTATTGAATCGAAACAGAGGGCGTGGACCTGTATTTCTCTGCGGACGTCCACCGGGAAGAACAGGGCCGCAACGGATGCGTCCGCGTCCTGTTCGCCATATTCGTAGGAGGTGGACGGATTTATCACGAGGTGTTCCGACCGTTCGCTAAGCGCGCCATTCTAATTGACGCGCGGCGCAACGTGTCGGCGCTCGACGCGTTCCGAGGAAGAATGGAAGATGAAATTTATCAGAGCGTCCTTTTCGTTTCTCCACACTAGTCTGCAACCTCTACTACCTCTCCACGCCCCGCCCCGCCGACACGTGTACTGACCTGCAAAGTACGGAACCGTCCCTTGTACTCATGGAACCCCTGTTGGACGAAGGAACGAGTGTCCCACGGCACGGCACGCCTGTTGAAGAGAGGGATCGTGAGTAGAGGCATCGTTGAGTTGAGGCTTGCGCGGGCGGGGAGCAAGGGTAGGTATCAAGTATAGAAACGTGAATCGATGGATACTTGATACTATGCGCTTGCGATCATTTCATACCTCATAGTTATAGTTTCGATCGATTGACACATGATAAGTAAAAGATCAATCTTGATCATCGAACGTCGATAATCGATACTCCGGCCCCCCTACCAACGGTCTGTTAACCCAAGGAAAGTCCATATTCGTTTCTCGTTTGACGCCGAAACTACCCAAAGCTGCCCAAAACAGGTCTATTCCGCTATATGAGTCGACATATTTATCGAATTACAATTCGTGACCAAAACTGTCAAAAATCGCCCAAAATCGCCCAAAATCGCTTCGCATACAGCAGCGACACACTATCGATTCTATAACGCACGTATCGATTGACACCCACGTTATAGCGATTTTGATCGATAGACCCATTCCGCTATATCATATATCAGCCGACTCAAGAACGGAAATCACTGTATTTCTGCGCGCTCTGCGCCAATGACTTCGGTGTTCGGTCGACTGAGTCCGAGAAAACGCTATTTACGGTGGTGATTTGGCGAGAATGACGCGCGGACAATGGCGTACGAAGTGTCGACGGCGGCCGCGTCGAGGCGCGGAATCCCTTCGTAGTAGTCATGCCGTGGAGTCCGTGGGGTTCGAACGGCGAGTATCGCTGCCGCCGCGCCGTTCGGGCGCTTCCCCGTTTCTTGAGTCATTTGATCGGGAAGTGACGGTCTAAATGTGAGCATCGACCCGCGGCACGGCGGCGGCGATGCTCGCCGTTCGACCCCCACGGAGTCCACGGCATGACTACTACGAAGGGATTCCGCGCCTCGGCGCGGCCGCCGTCGACACTTCGCACGCCATTGTTCGCGCGTCATTCTCGCCAAATCACCACTCAAAAAAACGTTTTCTCGGACTCAGGCGACCGAAGTCATTGGCGCTGGCGCGTCAGTGATATAGCGGAATAGGTCTATTGATGCATGATACATGCAGTTCTATGTGCTTTGTTAAATCGATTGATACTTGCAAGGAGTCTGATCCTTGCCCTGATAATCAAGCTTTGATACCTACCCTTGGCGGGGAGTAGTGCAAGGAAGTGACGCACCTGTGGACAAGCAACAGGCCGGCGGGGATGGCGTGGGCGCGTTCACCGCGCCACCTGCCAGTTCAGTGCCCGCCACGAACGCGAGTTGAGTGTCGTGCGCGGCATCCATCCGGTCGGATCACTGTGTTGTGCGGCGCGTGGCGGAGTGTAGAGCACGCGGCGATGGGAGTGCGTTGACAATCCACTTTTGATTGCTTTGGAGGTGCCAGCACGTGTCGACAAATTGTCTTGTTACCCATGGGCAGTATATGATGTAGCAGAGCGGGCATTCCGTGGTGGGGCGCCTGGGGGCGGGCGCCGGGCGGGAGGGCGAGGAGAGCGGCGGGGCGGGCCGGGACGAGGAGGCCTGATCATCTGCCAGCCCCTGGAGAACGGCACTATGGGATTAATGTCCGGCCTCATTCATGCGCACCGTGCTGCGCGACGGCTTCGTCATATACTGCTTCCCCGGCGGCGGCCAGCTCGGCAAGTCGCACCTCTACAAGTAGAAGTTTATGTGTGCGTGTGTAGGAACCATTATTTCCTGTACAGTGGAAGGAAGGGAGCGCTAGCTCTACGCAGATCGGCAGGGGGGGTCAAACGGGGATTTGGATTTCCCCTTCTATTCTCAGGGTTGATCAGGGTGGACATGTGTTGATCAGGGTCAAATCGCCGATGAACACGTGTTGATCAACCCTGAGATTCTCAGGGTTGATCAACATGATTTTCATATGGCGCAAGGACAGGGATCGTGACCATACCGCGCCACGCGCCATCCCCGTTTGACCCCCCCTGGCGATCTGCGTAGCTCGTGCCTTGTCTGTTGGAGTATACAACGAGTTAAAATGGTCTGTTTTGGTACCTATACCAAGTTACACATCTGACTTTTGGCCACATCAGCAAAACCAATTAATGTACCAGTAAAGCCGTACAACTTAAAAAGAATTCCCATGATTTACGGAAATACTCAAACCCAGTCTTCGCCTCCCCCGGGGGGGCTAAAGGCCCTCATGTGATTGGTCGAGAGATTGGTTCACGAGTCATGATTGGCTCGATCTTCTTGACGAAATCTCACTAGATTGAAACGGCTACCGTCCCTGATTGGTCAATGAAATGACCATCATGAGCTCATGGTCCATGCTTGATCCAGAGGCTGGATTCGGGGGGGTCAGCGGGTAGTCATAGCGGAGACTGGGTTTAAGAGTTCATCTTTGAGAGGGGGTAGCATTTAGCCGAAATGGAATTCGCGTTTGGGTCCCCAAAAAACGCTGGCGCGTAGCGCCAAAGAAATTCCGGCCCGCGGCAGCGAAACCTGATTGAGATTTGGATACTTGTATCCAAAACGCTGCTAATGTGTGCTCTGTGCGAAACCCTGGTGCCACATTATACGTGCATATGCGTGTCTCTCTCAGGTGCTAGATGCCACAGCCGCTACCGCCGCCGGGCCCATGAATATCTAAATGCTCACTCTACTCGTCATCCTCTTCGTTGTCGTCGTCGTCGTCACCGGCCGCGTCGCGGTCGGTGACCATCTGAGCCCAGTCCGCCGCCGCCTTTTCGAGAGACCTCTTGTGTTTACTCTCGAAAGCAGGTCTCTGTTGTCCGAATTGTTGTCGATTACGCTCGATTTTGCTTTGTAGTAAAAACCGCCCACCAACTTGACACCCAAGCGTTACACCACCCCACGTTATATTGTATTGTGTGTCGCCCAAGCGCGTCCCTGGTCTGACGGTACTGGGTGACGTGGCAAAGACATGGATGACGTGGCAGATAAATGAAGCCTTACCAGCGCGTCGTCCAACTGTAGCTGCGTGGCAGCCTGCACGGCGGCGGCGGCCTCCAAGCGCTCATCTTCATCCACGGCGTAGAGTCGATTGGATTATGCTTGCCACGTCACATGTTGATGCTACACAGATCGGTCCTCAGTATTGAGTGACGTGACCAAAGACGTGTATGACGTGTCAACAGACCCAGGCCTTACCAAGGCGTTACTGGCCACCTCGTGCGCGGCGTGTGTGGTGGCCAGAGTCTCGCTGCGCAGCCGGTCGCCTCCCTCGGCACGCAATATTTCCAGCTCGGCGGCGGCGGTAGGTAGGCGCTGCTGGCCTCGATGGCAGTCGCTGTTCTCCTCGCGTTGATATACCTTACACGTCCATGTTTAGTCGTGGCCTTTACCTAGTGTCGTAGTTGTGTCGTCTTACGCCATCCCAGCAAGCATACTTCAAGCAAATGATGATACTGTACATACGTTTCCAGATGGTACATATACAGCTGTAGAACTTCTAGAAATTCTAAAATATGTTCTTGGTGAATTCATTCAGAAGGTATTTATCAAGTATGATTTTGGAATATTACTGGATGAAACCATATTTAATCTCGACCGTTTCAACCCGAATTTCACAGTCGACAAAATTGAAAATCTGCAGTTTCTAATTCAGTTGGACGATTGTCCTTCGATAATGCAAATATTTGGATTGTCAGCTTCCTTTTCTTCTTTATCTTCGACAGCTGGAGGAGGTAATATCCGTATCTATTTTGACTTCGACCTGTCTGACACAGAGTATTCAAACCTCGAAGATCGTGTAGCTCGGAAACTTCTCAGAATTTTGGTAGAATTAACAACACTTCAGACCAGCTATGACGACTTATCAAATGACTTTGAATAACTTCAGACCAGTTATAACGAGTTGAAATCGCCTGAATATGTATTAGTAAATCAAGCTTTGGACATTGAATCAAATATGAACATACTGCCGGAAGCTGGATAACAAATTATGGAAAAAAATACATTCAACGACGGAACTATACTGCCACCGAAATCATGGATATAATAAAGGAGTTTACAATTGGTTTTATGCGAGACATCTCCGTTGCGAAAGGTTATACTATCGTAAAACAAGACAGTGAAATACACCTCGACAGATTCTTCATCGATTTTACGCTCGACGATCCTACATATTTATCGTTCACGCTCTATTATAACCTCTGTCAAGATATATATGATATCATTGATTTGCCTTACATCTATCAGTCAACGACTATCCCATTTGGGAACATGTCGCGTGTATTTTTCAATGTCGATATATCCGAAGATGTGTATCCGAAATCCGACGACCGCATCAATCGAAACATAGAACGAAGATCATCAAAGATGGTTGAAACCAACAACACATTCGCTTATGCAACTATAGTTGGAGTCGGTGGAATAGGCAACAATTACGCTATTACAGATTTTAAACGAAGGGGGGCCTAATGTTGCACCCGACTGCGCCATCACGTGTGTATACCGCTTCTTATGATCGGGTTGACGGTAATTCTAGCTCGGGACTGCTTCTCAACGATCAAGAAGCTTGGGACGATGGATATCAATGGATTTACACCGACGTGGACACGTATAACACTGTGTTAACATATCCTATTAATAATATTAGTTCTATAGATGCCGTGCAATTATATGCACATAATGATAATCTTCGTCCAGGGCATGTAATTGTCATTCTGCATAACGTTTCGCCAAATCCAAAAATGGTGGAAATTGATGATAGCGGGCAGGTGACGAAAAAGTTTTATTCAAACACATCTGTATTTTGGGGCAAGGCAGGTATCTTTGGTTACACTCTGATTCCTCTGTCAACTTCACCGGGATATAGATACCTCGCCTTTTACGGTGAACCCCATTCAACAAATGAGTATAAGCCAACCTTTCAGGAATTAGAACTGCGAAAACCTGACGGTACTAACATTAAATGCAATGAAAACGTCGATGGGATTGAAATTACTCAGTCAAAGGCGTGGGTATACGACGCGGGCTCTAACGAGGGGACAATATTTGATGGAGATTATACATTATCACCACCCTATCTGCAATACGATCTGAGGAATGAATCACAAGCTGATTCAAAGGCTATATACTTTTACATCGATATGGAGTCTAGTCAAGATGTGATGGGTGGAAGTTATTGGGCTTATGTCGACAGCCAATACGATTTCGTTAGTGGTAAACTGTACGGAACAAACACTGATCCTTCCGGCGCTGGCTTTGGTCCTATCCCTGACGAAACAAATACAAACTGGGCATTTACTTGTCACTTAGCAAAGAACGAAAGGATGTAGTCAATAGATAAATCACAAAACGAATCGATTCAGTATTGGGTGTGAACATAAAGTTTTTTTGATTTTTGAACATGTTGTTTGTGTGGATTCTGTTTGATTCATTGTGATTCATTGTGATTTAGTGTAGGTTAGTGTAGGATTAGTGTGGGATAGGAGGGTGATTATTTGGTGAGGATTAATCCTAGATTATCTGTGTTAGGCTTGCTCAAGGCAGACTTTAGGTTTGATCCTCACCTCCTCAACAGGTCACCTCCTCACCACATCTTCCTTTTTCCTTTTTCTTTTTCTTTTCTATATATATACTTACTATAACTACTTACTTCTTACTAATAATTAATGTAATATAACTTCAATAACAGTATTCTGATTAATAATACCACTTCAACCTGGCGGTTCTAATATAAAAGAGATGAGGAAGAAAAACATGACGATGCGATTCTATGTGAACCTGTTGGGGGATTTGTGTGGATATCTTTTGAGGACTTGCGCAGTATTTGATGACCTCTTAGAACCTGCCACGTGTTCCCGGGGACCAGTTAGAATTGGCCACGTGGCTTCAGTGTGGATTTAAAAAAATGATGGTGCGATCTCTGTGGGACATGTTGGGCGATTCTCTGTGGGACATGTTGGGCGATTCTCTGTGGGACATGTTGGGCGGTTCTCTGTGGATTCATTGCGATTCAGTGTGGGCTGGGAGGGTGATTATTTGGTGAGGAATAATCCTAAACTATCTATATTAGGGTCGCTCAAGGCAGACTTTAGGTTTGATCCTCACCAGGTCACCAAGTCACCTGCTCACCACATCTCTATTTTTTTCCTTTTTTCTTTTCCTTTTTCTAGCTCTATATATAACGAATAACTACTTACTAATAAATTCAATAAGAGTATTCAAACTCATTATACCGCTTCAACCTGGCGGTTCAAATATAAAAAATTGAGAAAAAAATTGAGAGAGAACATCATATTTTATTGATGAAAAAAATCAGACAGAAATATCTGTGTACATCACATGTGAATTTATTTTGAATAGAGGTGTGTGGGCTGGGAGGACCAGTTAGAATTTGACAGGTGGATTCATTTATATTTGCCACGTGTTCCAGGGGATCGGTTTGTCCTTTCATTTGCCTTTCATTTTGCTTTCATTTTGCTTTCATTTGATATGGATTATGTCAAAAGTGCTCAATTTGTCACAGGCGATGGGCTAGCTCAAACATGTCAAAAAAGCTGTGATTTCTTCTGCCGATACAGACGGACGGCGAACCGTTCAAAAATGAAGAGAAAGTCCGCCCGACTCCTTAAGTGGGGCACCTGTGATTCTCCTGGGCTCATTTAGCTCACGGTGAAGTGGGGGGGTGCTCAAAGATGTCCAAAAGTCACCGCTTCTCCTTAAGTGCCTTATTCCGATTCAACACGGGAATGTTAGGCGATTTAATTGGGCTGGAATCGATTTCAGTCGGAAATTTTATGCGATTTTAGGCGATTTTTTGGGGCTGTAATGTATTTCAGTCGGGAATTTTAGGCGATTTAATTGGGCTGGTATCGATTCGAGTCGGGAATTTCACCGCCTTTTCAACGACTTTCACCACCTTTCCCAGCTCGTACGAGAGCGGGAAATATTCTCGCAGCCACGATTACCACCCCCGCTGCCAGAGGCACCAGCACTCTCAGGAACGGACGCGGCGCCCCCGCCACCTGTCGGAGGTTCTTCCATATCAATATCCGGCACATCCTCCTCCGGGATATCGCTCGAAACTGCTGAGCGTGCGGCGTTTGACGCCTCGAGCGCGTCCGACACCCTTCTCTTCGCATCTTGTTTTGCTTTGAAAGAATTGCGGGCCTGTGAACCTCTGGTGGCGGGGGGCGATGCCATGTCTATATCGGCCGTGCCAACATCGCCCGGGACAAAGCCAATCGCCATGCCGAACCTACGAGCAATTCCAGCCGGTCGGCACTAGCGAGTTGCGCGTGCGCGCGACGTTGGAGTGCAGGCGCACGGCTCTGCACAATTACAGTTGTTACTAAAACGGAACTTTCTGTCGAGGAAAAGTGAAACAGAACGACAGACTTTCAGCCTCTGTCCCATTTGCCTGTGCCAAGGGGATTTGGATCGTTGGTCTAATTAACTCGTCGAATTTTTACTATCTTTCCCCCTCATTAAACTTGAAAGCAAAACTTGAAAGCAGTGCATTTGACGTTGCATTCTAGACAAGCGCTGATACCGCGCGCTCTTCAAGGTGCGCTCCAATAGAATTCGACCTGCACCGCCCCACCTTGAAGAACCGATTGACGATCTCCAGGTCCTCGCGGATCTCAGTATCGTCTAGTCCGATGCGGTACAGCGGCCGCGCGTCCTCGATGGTCGGCTCTAGAGGTGGCTTGAGCATCGCCATCCTGGCACGGGCTCTGCCGACCCAGGCTCGCAGTCTCAGGTCGAGGAAACTCAACGGACGCGTGCTGATGTACGTGTACATGCCTGCGGCCGGCATATAGGCAAAGATATCGATGTCTGCCTCGCGCCAGGGCCGCACACACGTTTCGTGTTCAGTTCATATGTGAGTGCTTTAACGTGAGGTTTCAGGGACAGAACGGCAATATGAAACGAGCGTACAGGGGCCTGCCGCGAGAAGCTCCTCGGCGTCATCCGGGTCCTCGTCCTCAACTCCGAAGTGTTCGTACAAGTGGGCGAATTCATCATCCGGTGTCTCTCCCTCTCCCGCGCTGTCCCTTCGAACCGCGCTGAACCGACGCACATAGACCCTCTGAGTCCCTGGAGGGTCCCAGAGTATGGATGCCCCGGACCTGCTTGGATTCAATAGAGCCAACCCTTTGCCGTTCCTTATCTGCACAGCCGTAGGCAACGGTTCCCCTCCCAGGCTGATGGTGGGGGTCTCGGGGCGGCTCACGCCCCCTGCGGTCATGTCGGCGTACTTCGCGACGTCCCGCGGGCAGAGTCACCTCATTGTATCATATGATACATGTTCAATCAATACCAAACAGAAACGCGGTGGTTCATTGGTCAAACGCACACAACAATGGACTGTGGCTCTTACCAAACGGAAATGAGGTAATTTGGTCTGCACAGTGAAAGTGAAAGGAGCCCTGCCCACGGGAACGCCAGTGCCGCGGAACGCCAGTGCAGCGGCGCGAATGTCGTGGTGCTGGTCGATCTGGACGTTTGGGTATCCCATGTGCTTCGCCATCTTCAGTACGTGGACCATGCTCGCCAGGCTCACGCCCTCGGTGAATTCTGGGTCGATGCTGGTGCGTCTGTTGAACTTGTTCACAGCGGGCTTGGTAGGTAGTCCGAAGTTCAGGGAGATCACGTCCATCGCCGCCCAAGCTGAAGGCAGTGACCTTGCCACAGAGCAGAGCTGGAAGTTCTCGGTGGAGTACTGCGAGGTGTTCGTCCTCCACTTGCCCTCCGCGGCGTTGCGCGCGACGTTGGCCAACAGGTTCACAATAGGGTGGTCGGAGTCGAACGCGCCCGTGTCGTAGTGCCGCAACTTGAGAGTGAAAGCACGACTTGAAAGCAGTTGAAATGCTTTACTCGTTAGTTGCAAGCACTGCAACCAAGAGCGGTCGACACGGTATCATCCTGGAGTCTACCTGCACTGCCCCACCTTGTTGATCGCGATGGCCGCGTTGCTGAAGATATTCACCTTGTCCCGTAGGCCCTGGCGAGCTTTGAGATCATTCACGCCGCCATCGCCGTTGTCGAGGCGCCCCTTGGCGACTTGGACTTGGACCTTGATAGTTCGTACGCCTCCTTCACCTCGCGCATGATGGCTGTCACAGACCTGGCGGATTCCACCTTCTCAGCCTCACTCTCGAGCTTTTCAACTCTCTGCTCGAGCTGCTTCACACTGTTCACACTGCGCTTTGCAGCGGTAAGCGTAGTCTGCTTCTTCCGAGTAGTAGGGCGTGGTGAGTGTTGCTCGCCGCGTCCTTCGACGCGCTTTGAACCCTCGTGTCTTGAGTTAAATGGCACCCTGTGACGTGGCGAGCAACCGCCAGGCCTTACCGAGAAGAGCTCTGCCATGCAGCCACGCTCCTCGCGGCCACCTTGAGCTTGGTGCTCAGCTGCCGCGCACGCACCAGGAGTTCACCACGCGAAAGTGTGGACAGATTCACCGTTGATGAGCGGAATGTGCGGGGCCGCGTCGCCGCGGCTGTCGGCGTTGACAGCGGCTGCGAGGAGGGCAGGAGGCCCGCTTGCTTCCTCTCTCGCTTAGATGGAATGAGCGGCATCCCACCGTCAGCGGTGACCTCGCGCCCGCGCCGCTTGCCCAGGACGCTAGCGGCGGGTGTCGGCTGAGGAGCGACGAACGTCGGAGCTCCCTGCCTCGCCGCGCGGCGCGTGACGCTCGGCGCGTTCAGCGCTGCGACGGCGCGTGCCTTGAGTGACTGAACTCCCTTAGGATGGCACTTCCGGCAAACGCGCTCCGAGTCCGGCCTCGTCACCGTCAACCCCGCGCTCTGTGCCAGGTAGTCGGCGTGCGTGGCGAACTCGGGCGGGAGGGCGCGATAGCCGTGAGCCTTCTGCGTCCCTCGCGCCTGGTCACCTGCCAACGGAAGAGCAGACGACAAGCACGCGTCAACTCTTCCGACGAATGATGATTTAAGAGACGCGACGGGTCAGGAAGATTGAGCTGGGTCATGCCGGTGAACGCACCACAAAAGCGACACCACGGGAACGTTTAGGGTTCCCCCACGACGGTTTGTTGAACACCATTCGTATGTGCCATGACGACGGGAGCGCGCGTAACGTGCGTTGCGACCGCGCGCGGAAGTCGGAGCGCTTCTCGCCCGCGGATTGGGTCATTTTCGGTAGCCTCAAGCTAGCTAGGTCCGAGCAGGGGTAATAAATAACGGGGTAGAGCACCTTGTGTACAAAACGAAATCACCTATTGACAGAAACATGGACCTTCCTTACTATGCAGTTCTGGGAGGTGTTGAAATCGGTACTGGAACCTTGAGTCAGGTGACTCAGCCTGAACGCGCGGGATGTGTCGTATATCCACCGAGTCACAGACGGTCATGAAATCACGTCCGAAGA
>Ga0307489_10002503_pt1 | contig 12279 bp, 19 predicted proteins | sample SB12metaG_FD_202247 | JGI IMG/M metagenome (GOLD analysis project Ga0307489, IMG submission 202247) | Sea-ice brine microbial communities from Beaufort Sea near Barrow, Alaska, United States - SB 1.2 | ecosystem: Environmental > Aquatic > Marine > Coastal | place: USA: Alaska | collected...
CGTCCTCACGAGTTGATCGGCCTCCGGGCAGGGGCTCACACTCGTTCACGTTAGAGCTCAACTTAAGCAACTCCAGGACACACTCATGAGTTAAGTTGGGTTATACGGTGGACAGAAGAGCTCAAGTTGAGCTGAAATGGGAGCGAGTGTAAGCCCCTGCCTGCGGGACGCCCTCGCGCCCGTGCACCGCGACATGTGTGACGCGGTAGGGCGGTGCAGGTTGACCCTTTGAAATCCGCGTTGAAATCGCCTGGATTTAAGCTCTTGAGACTGAAATGAGATGAAGTGCTTTCAAGTTTTGGTTTCAATTTCAAATTGCGGCGCCACGGCGCGGCGGCGCGCCCGCAGTTCACCTCCTCCTCCTCCGCCTCCGCCGCCGGAGCGTTCGTCGCGGCTGGCGTGTACCACGCGTGCAGTGGCGGGAGCGGCGGGAGCGGCGGCGGCGGCGGCGCGATCCACGCCGGCAACCTGCAGTCGACGCTGCCCTGGTAGAGCGGTGCAGGTTGACCCTATCGAACCCAAGTTGAAACCGCCTTGAACACAGCGCTTGAAACTGAACTATAATAAACTACTTTCAACTTCTGCTCTCAAACTCAACATGCGCCGCTACAACCTGGCTCCACCCCGCCCTGCCCGGCGCTGCCATCTACGACGCCGCGGTTGGGCGGTGCAGGTTGACCCTATCAAACCCACGTTGAATGCGCCTTGGACTAAGCGCTTGAGACTATGTAATGATGGACCGCCTTCAAATGTTGCTTTCAAATTCAACTTGCGGCGCCACGCCGAGGCGGAGCTCGGGCGGCTGCTGCAGGACGTTGACGCCGCCATCGCCGCAGGGGCTTACACTCGTTCCCAATTCAGCTCAACTTGAGCTCTTCTGTCCACCGTATAACCCGACTTAGCTCATGAATGTGTCCTGGAGTTGCTCAAGTTGAGCTATAACTTGAACGAATGTAAGCCCCTGCATCGCGGCCGCGTCATCCCTAGAGGGGACCGACGCCGGGTCTGGGCAGCACCTCAGGCGCGGCAACGGAACCACATCCCCCGCCCCCGCCCGCTCCCCCTCCCGCTCCCCTGCCCACTCCCCCGCCCAATCCCCGGGGCCCGCCTTCGCCCCAACCTTTGCCCCCGAGCACTACAGCGGCGGCGGCGGCGGCGGCAGGGGCTACGGCGGCGGCGGCAGCCGCGGCGGCGGCGGCGGCGGCCGCGGTGTTTTTGCGCGAGCGGCCGGCGGCGGCGGCGGCGGCACGCGGTGGTAGACAGTGAGTGATTGCGAGAAAGAGGATTGAGTGAGGGAGTAAGAGGGAGAAGCACGCTTCCGCGCGATTGAGTGAGGGAGTAAGAGGGAGAAGCACGCTTCCGCGCGTATAAGGAGGCACCAGGCTGTCCCCCTGGCCCCCGTGAGAGAGAGACGCTACCACGTGCACAAGTATCAGGAGGCACCAGGCTTTTACCCTGAACCCTAAACCCTAAACACATGCCTGCTATATATTTAGCTATCCCATGTACATATCGTGATGCTGTTTTCATCATTTAAGGATGCTGTGGTGATTGAATGCCAAACCATCTCATACATTGCAACAAGACTCAATTGAAAAGAATGCCTGCCCCTAGAGCTAGACGAAATTGATGTGTTAAATGTGAAGAAGAATCAATCCTCCTCCTCCTCGTCGTCTCTCTTTTTATTGGCCAGGTGGTGCTTCATGGCCTGCACCTGGACGCAGGGGCTTACACTCGTCCACATCTTTGCTCAACCTGAGCCATTTTGGTCACTGAAACCAGCAAAGCACCCCAACACATGGGACAAAAAGTGCTCACGTTGCGCTGAGGAGTGGACGAGTGTCAGCCCCTGCCTGCACGTCGAAGCGCTCCAGCTGCAACTCGTCGTACATCTTCTGCGGCACGTTGCCTATCTCCACGTAGTACAGCTTGCCCTCCGCCTCCCACCAGGGGCTCACACTCGTCCACTTTTCAGATCAACCTAAGCCGTTTGGGTCACACCTTCCCATGTCCCCCTGTCTTATTGACTGGAGGAAAGTCATGCACCAAACGTATCCCACAGAATGTGCTTATGGGTTGCCCTGGGCTATTAGTCTGGGGGACACGGGGTGGTGTGACCAAAACGGCTTACGTTGAGCTGTAAAGTGGACGAGCGTAAGCCCCTGCCTGCCACGTCACCAGCGGCCGCACCGTCTCCGCCTCCATCATCGCCGACACCGGAAACACCACCTCGTACCAGGGGCTTACACTCGTCCACTGATCAGCTCAACGTGAGCCGTTTCCGACACAAAATGTACCGTAGACACCCCCTAATACCCCCCGAAACCCCATAAGACCTCCCTAAACAACCCCAAAATGCACCCCCTATCCCACAGAAAGCGCTTACGTCGAGCCGAAAAGTTGACGAGTGTGAGCCCCTGCCTCATACTGCCGCGCGAACAGTGTGAGCTTGGTCGCCGCCACGGTCTTCTCGTCCGTCGCTGAGGGGCCCACCGCGCATCCAACACTCGCTTAGGTGACCATCGGGGATATAGCCACGTCTCCGTTTGTTCAAACGAAGCGAGACAGACGACACTTTCCTGTAGTCTAACCGAAATGTTGATTCAAGCACGCGAGGTGGGTGAGCGGCCTGAACTCCCCTTCCACCACCCGCATGTACCCGCACGTGAGGTGACACGCACCACTGCAGGAGCGAGGTATTCAGCGAGTGAGCGGGTACACTGGTACACTATGAGAAGACAGTCAGCACCCCTGCGCACCATTTACGCCTCACTGTAATAAATGCTCAAACCCCCCCACGCTCCATTTCCGCCTCGCGGTAATAAATGCTCTAACCCCCCTACGCACCATCCGAGCCTCCCCGTCATAAATGCTCAAACTCCCTTGCGCGCCATTTACGCCTCACTGTAACAGCTGCTCAACCTCCCCTACGCACTATGGGAAGACAGTGAGCAGCCCTGCCACCATGCGCATGTGCAGCACGTAGGGGGACACGAACCACTGCAGCAGGCCGGTGGTGAAGCAACTGAAGCCGTCGACCAGGGGCTTACACTCGTTTACCAGTCAGCTCAGCTTAAGCGCTGTTGGCAGGACAAGGGGTATGTAGGGAGTGTTTAGGGAGTGCTTAAAGCGGGGTGGAGGGGGTGTTTAGGCGTTTAGGGATGTGTTGAGTGTCAGCAACGGCTCAGGTTGAGCTGAGAAGCGGACGAGTGTAAGCCTCTGCCGTCGACGAGGCAGGACACCGCCAGCTTGGCGCTCCACGCGCTGCCGGGCATCAGGGGCTTACACTCGTACACTTTTCAGCTGAACCTGAGCCATTTCTGACACAAAATACACCTTGAGCACACCCTCCTACATCCTAAAACCTGTTAAACACCCCTTATACACCCTATTACACCCTAATTCACCCCGGTACACCCAACTACCTCCTAAATACCTCCTGAGCAACCCCTAAATGCACCCCCTATCCCACAGAAAGCGCTTACGTTGAGCCGAAAAGTGGACGAGTGTAAGCCCCTGCCGGGCATCGACATCTCGATCACGAACGGGGTGGCCAGCAACGTTGCGGAGGGCCGGGGAAATAACAGGCCGATTTCGGTATATCGTTCCCCGCGCCGAGCGCTGACGCTTTGTCCGCAACTCGGCATGGTCATTCAACCTGGCGCCCGCTTTCCCGCGCGGAGCGCTGACGCGTTGCCCGCAATTCTGTACGGGCATTTCACGCGGGCGATATACCGAAATCGGCCGATTATGCATTGAACAGCCGTGTAGTTGCGTTGAGCACGGAGATGTTCTTGTTCTTGACGTTGCGAGGAGCACAATATATGATGCCGTTTGACTCAACGAACGAGGCTTCAAAGCGTGAATTGATGACGTGGGGGCCGTTGTTTTGCTGTCACTACCGTGGGTTTAGGGTCTAGGGTCTGGGTTTAGGGTTTGGGGTTTAGGGTTTAGAGTGTCCCTACCGTGGCGGTGAGGGAGGCGAGGGAAAGCAACTTCACTTTCACCACGGTGTCCGCCACCTAGGGCCAGGCAGATATTGCAATCCACGTCATAGGATGCCACAATACTCCAGAAACGAGAATTCAGACATGTGTCGATGACGTGGCGGGCACTATCTATTACTCTCCACGTCACAGGATGCCACAATATTCAAGAAACAAGAGTTGAAAATATGTGTCGATGACGTGGCGGGCAATATCTGTGTTGCTCGCCACGTCATATTTGTTGATGACGTGGTAGGCAATATCTGGTAGAACCTACGGCGAGCATGGCGGTGTATCTATCGCCCGTAGGATAGGGCCTGCCAGATAATGCTTGCCCCGTCAACCGACGCATTCTGAATCCTCGCTGCTGGAGGTGCACGGCATCCAGTGACGTGGCGAGCAATATTGTCAAGACCCTGCCTCAGGGCGTCTCACCTCGGAGATTGTGAACATGCTCTGCCGCTTTGCCACGGCCGCCGCCTCCGCCGCCGCCTCTGCCGCCTCCTCCGCCGCGTCATCCCGGGCTAAATCCGCCCCGGCCCCCGCCCCAGCCCCTGGCTCCGCCCCTGCCCCCAGCTCCGCCACCGCTCCCCCCTCCGCCCTCGCCCCCTCCCCCGGCCCCGGCTCCGCCCCCTTCTCTGCCGCACGGCTCGACGCGTGATACCCCGCCGGAGGTCCCATAGTGTGGCCGCCGAGCGACCCCATCGTGTGGCCGTACCGCCACTGGCCACGGGCTTACACTCGTCCACTTTTCAGCTCAACTTGAGCCGTTTCTGACACCTGACATAAAATACACCCTACACACACCTTGACGACCCCCGACACCTGCTGAAAACCCCCTAAACAACTCCTAAATGCACCCCCTATCCCACAGAAAGCGCTCACGTTGAGCCGAAAAGTTGACGAGTGTAAGCCCCTGCCACTGGCTCTGCCCCCGCACCCGAGCCCGCGCGCGCGCTACTTCAACCTCAGCCGGCGACGCCGCCGACGCCCCCGCGGCATCGTCGGGTAGGTGTTTCGAAGAGATAGACGTGGTGGTGGTGCTCGCCGACCGCGACCCGGTGGCATGGGCTTACACTCGTTCACGTCTCAGCTCACCTTTAGCGCTTTTTATGGGATAGGGGGTGCGCGTAGGAGTTGTGTAGCCCATGTTGAAGGGATATTTAAGGTGTGTAGGGTGTTTCCTTGTTGCAGACACGGCTTAAGTTGAGCTGAAAAGTGAACGAGAGTAAGCCCCTGCCAGGTGGGAGCGGCGGCGAGCGGATGTGTGTACCCGGAGGCAGGCATTTGCATTTGCCAGCTGAGGCCCTGGGGCCGCCCGTGCCTCCACGCCCATGGCGCCGCGTGTGTGAGAGTGCCGCCGCCGCCGCTGCCACTTCCTGCTGCAGCGCAACCGCGACGGAGTACCGCGAGGGCGGCGCGCGCGCTCATTCTCTCACGCTAGGAAGGATGGCGAACCCCGCGAGCGTCCGCGACACCGCGAGCAACAACAACAAAACGGAAAATAGGGGTGTTTGGGGGGGTATTTCTGAGGAAAGCCAGCCCCCCCCGAGGGGAGGCGGATTCTCCACGTTGAGGGCACGGCGTCCTCGCGGCCTCGGCAACACTGATAATCGCGGCGGCGACACCACAGCACGGATCGTGCATTCTAACCGCGCCGCCCCGTGCCACAGCGGCCGCATCGATCTCAGCTTCGAGGCACCGGTCACCGGGGGTGGGCGCAACGTCAAGAACGCGGAAGGCGGGCCGGGCCTCCCTTCTCTTTCACCTTGCTTGCCCTGGAGGGATAGCGCCCGCGTCGGTCACCGCTCACGCAGCCAGGGTCTTACATAGTTCCCGGGGCAGCTTAACTCCAGCACCACCGAGGGACCAAGTGGGGTTACTTTGAGTGGTTTCAGACACAAACCCACAGCGATCGCAGCTGTGCCGGCTGGTAATTCTACGTAAACGAGTTGAGGGATCTCGTCTCGCTCGCGCCGTAAAGATGGCGTCGGTGACTGTGAAAGATCTGAAGCGCGCGTTTCGCGAGGATGACAACGCGTTCATTCCGAGTGGCATGGCGGGCGCTATGTCTGAGCGGTCCGAGGCGGCGAGGGGCGGCAAGGGCGGCGGGGGCGGCGGCAGCGGGGGGGAGGATGGGGGGAGCGGCGAATCTGACAAGGAATGGTGGGAGGTGGACGACGAGGAGGAGGAGTACGTGCCTCTGAAAAAGAGGCGTGACCAGGTTGGGCCCAGGGGCTTACACTCGTCCACTGCTCAGTTTAACTTGAGCCGTGTCTAACACACATGAACACCCTACACACCCCAAACACCCCCTGACACCCCCTTAACACGGGCTACACAACCCCATAGGTACACCCCCTATCCCATAAAAAGCGCTCAAGTTGAGCTGAGAAGTGAAGGAGTGTAAGCCCCTGGTTCGGCCTGGCAGATATCGCTCGTGCTCACCACGTCATCCCCACTCCCCCTTCCCGGTCCCTCCTTTCTTGCGTCCAATGCCATCCTATCACGTGGCGAGCAACATCTACCAGGTACTTGGGTCCCCGCCGCGTCATCGACACGTATTTCGAGCCCTCCTTTCTTGAGCCAGACAGCATTCTATGACGAGGCGAGCACGAGTGATATCTACCAGGCCCTGCTACCAGGCGGTGGCGAGCGCGGCGGCGCGGATGGGGCACAAGCTCAAGGTAGGACCTGGCAGATATTGCCCGCCAGGTCGTAAGGTCTCACTCAAGAAACGAGGGTTGGGTTTACAGAGCATTGTATGACGAGGCGAGCAATATCCATCCGCGAGGCCCTGGAACAAGGCGTCAAAGGATGAAGCCGCCGCCGCCGCCGCCGCGGACACCGCCGCAGCCGCCGCGGGCGTAACCGCGGGCGTGCTCGAAGACATCGTCGGGTTCAACGCCGGCGGCACCCAAGCCGGCAACATCACCGGCCCCGGCGCCCCCACCGGCATCCGCGAGTTTGCCCCGGCAAGGCCCTCACTGTTTGCTCATAGTGTACCCGGTACACACGTCGTCATCGGAGTGAAAAGAATATAAACGCACCCGCGTGTACACAAAGGCACCAGACTTTCACCCTGCCCCCCGTACATCGTTGCTGGGCAGACTCCTCGCAAGTGAAACATGTCCTGACTGTTTACTCACAGAGTACCCGCACGCATCATCCTCGAACAAGACTCCTTACAAGCGCGAGTGAAACCCGTTCTGAGTATTCGCTGACAGTGGGTGTAGCGGGCCGTGCGTGACGGCCAGCAAGGAGACCACGTCGCTGCTGTCGCGCGCCGCGGGCCTCAAGATGATGGCCAACAGCTTGACGCCCGCGCAGAAAATGGCGGACGAGGCGGGGCGCCGCACACTCACCCTGGAGGTTTAGGGTTTAGTGTTTAGGGTTTAGGGTTACTCGACACTCACCCTCACACTAGTGTTTAGGGTTTAGGGTTACTCGACACTCACCCTCACACCACTCCACACTCACCCTCACACCACTCCACACTCACCCTCACACCACTCCACACTCACCCTCACGCCACTCCACACTCACCCTCACACCACTCCACACTCACCCTCACACCACTCTCCACACTCACCCTCACACCACTCCACACTCACCCTCACTCCACACTCACCCTCACATCACACCACTCCACACTCACCGGCGTTAAACCCTAACCCCTGAACCCTAACCCTAAACCCCCGACCCTGCGAGGAGGAGGCCTCCATCCTCAAGAACATCACGGAGAAGAAGGCAGGGGCTGACACTCGTTCACGTTAAAGCTCAACATGAGCAACTCCAGGGCACATTCATGAGCTCTAAGTTGGATTAAACGATGGACAGAAGAGCTCAAGTCGAGCTGGAATGGGAACGAGTGTCAGCCCCTGGAAGAAGGCGCTGATGTCGCACTCAGAGCTGGCCAAGGTGGGGCGGTGCAGGTAACCTTAACCCTAAACCCTAAACCCTAAACTCTAAACCCTAATATGACAAAGTGTCGAAAGCTGTAAATTTTCGGCCCTTGATTAAAAAAATCAACTCAAGATTCTTGAGTCAAAAGACACCATATCAATTACGGCATGATATGGTGTCTTTTGACTCAAGAATCTTGAGTTGAATTTTTTGAGCAAGGGCCCGAAAATTTATAGCTTTCAACACTTTGTCATACCTACATCCTAAACCTCCGCGTCTGTTTTTAGCTCTTGAAACTAAGAAGTGATGAATCGCTTTCAAACGTTGCTTTCAGTTTCAACGTGCGGCGCTACACCAAGGGTGTGGAGTACAAGGAGTCGATGGAGACGGGGTGGAAGCCCCCCTCGCACATTCGCGGCATGACCGAGACCGACTGCGAGGCGATCCGCGACAAGTGGCACATTATCGTGGAGGGGGAGAGGATCCCGCCGCCCATCCTCACCTTCAAGGACATGAAGGCGGGGTCGTGCTCAGGGTCGTACCGCAAGCTTTGACCTCTTGTATAAGCGCCTGAAATGGCAGACTTCGCAAGTTTTCAGGGTACCTCAAATGGCGGTCAACGCACCTCGAATCAGAAGACTCGAGTAAATAGACGGTCAGATTTGCCACACAATCGCTCAATATGGCGATTCGACCGTCAGTTACTCCAGAGTTGGCGACCCCCATTCGAGGTACCCTGGAAAAGTGCCTTGGGGCTCGATGAACATTGGTAAATACATAAATGAATAGATAAAGTCATCTGGCGGACCCTGCCTGCAGTTCCCTGCGCCCATCCTTACCGAGCTGCAGAGCAAGGGGATCGCGAAGCCGACGCCGATTCAGATCCAGGGCCTGCCGGTGATCCTGTCGGGGCGCGACATCATCGGCATCGCCTTCACAGGTTCCGGCAAATCGCTCACCTTCGTGCTGCCCATGATCATGGCGGCAGGGGCTTACACTCGCTCCCATTTCCGCTCAATTTGAGCTAATTTTCTCGTTCCGCCCAACTTCAGCTTACTTTGTTACCCACATGGCCCAAGTTAACCCGTCGATGAGTCCCGAAGGTGCTCAAGTTGAGCTCTAACGTGAAAACTGTGTCCCGAAGGTTTTGAAGTTGAGCTCTGAAGGGAGCGAGAGTAAGCCCCTGCATGGCGGCTATGATGGAGGAGCAGCGCATGCCGCTGGCAGGCGGCGAGGGCCCCGTGGGCAGGGGCTTACACTCGTCAACTTCTCAGCTCAACCTGAGCCGTTTCTGACACAAACACACATCCTAAACACCCCCTCATACCTCCAACACCCCCAAAACATCCCCTAAACAACCTTCAAACACACCCCCTATCCCACAGAAAGCGCTGACGTTGAGCTGAGAAGTAGACGAGTGTAAGCCCCTACCTGTGGGCCTCATCATTTGTCCGAGCCGGGAGCTGGCGCGGCAGACGCACGAGGTGGTGGAGGGGTACACCACGGAGCTCTTCAAGCAGGGCATGGCGGAGATGCGCATCATGCTGTGCATGGGCGGCGTGGACGGCAGGGGCTTACACTCGTCCACATTTCAGCTCAACCTGAGCCATGTTTGGTCACTGAAGCCACAGCAAGCGTCCAGTTCTCAGCTCAATCTGAGACGCTTTTGCCCATGACTTCCCGACATTGCCCAGATAAAGTGATCACGCCGAGCTGGGAAGTGGACCCATGTAGCCCTCAAAAAGCGCTTACGTTGAGCTGGAAAGTGGACTAGTGTAAGCCCCTGGTGAACGGCAAGGCGCAGGCCGACATCGTGAAGAACAACGGCGTGCACATGGTGACCGCCACCCCCGGGCGCCTCAAGGACCTGCTGCACACGAAGCGCATGAACCTGGTAAGGCGGTGCAGGTTGACCCTGTCAAACCCACATTGAAAGCGCCTGGAACCAAGCGCTTAGAACTACAATATGATGAGCCGCTTTGTAATTTGCTTTCAAATTCAACTTGCGCCGCTACAACCTGGACCTGTGCAAGTACCTGTGCCTGGACGAGGCGGACCGCATGGTGGACCTGGGGTTCGAGGCAGGGGCGCACACTCGTCCACTTCTCACCTCAACCTGAGCCCTCGAAGGTCTAATAACCCAAGAAACACGTCGACTCACCATCGACTTACCACGTGCCAACACTCTGCAGGGGCTTACACTCGTCCACTTTTGAGCTCAACCTGAGACGTTTTTGCCGATGCGAACGATGAACACGAAAAGTGCTCTGGTCAAGCCGAAAAGTGGACGTCTGTAGTCCACAAAAAGTGCTTACGTTGAGCTGAACAGTGGACGAGTGTCAGCCCCTGGTTCGAGGACGACATCCGCGACATCTACAGCTACTTCAAGACGCAGCGCCAGACCCTGGTAGAGCGGTGCATGTTGAACCTGTGTGACACCCAAGTTGAAACCGCCTGGAACTAAGCGCTTGAAACTACAGTGTGATATATTGCTTTCAACTTCTGCTTTCAAATTCAACTTACGCCGCTAGATCCTGCTGTTCTCCGCCACCATGCCCGTCAAGATCCGCAAGTTCGCGGAGTCCGCGCTGGTCAACCCCATCGTCGTCAACGGTATGGTCTTCACGCTTTCGAGGAGACGAGGGTGACTAGTCACCCCTACACTGAGTTTCAGCTGGTTCGTCCCCAAAATGTCACCAGAACCACTCAAAGATACTTGATTAAAGCTGAGAAGGGAACGGTGGTACTGAGAAGGGAACGGTTGTACTGAGAAGTGAACGGTTGAACTGTAAGACCCTGGTTCGCGTGGGGCGCGCGGGAGCCGCGAACCTTGACGTGATCCAGGAGGTGGAGTACGTGAAGCAGGAGGCGAAGATCGTGTACCTGCTGGAGTGCCTGCAGAAGACCTCGCCGCCCGTCATCATCTTCTGCGAAAACAAGGTAGGGCGGTGCAGGTTGACCCTCTGAAACCCACGGTGAAAGCGCCTGGAACTAATCACTTGAAACTAAAATATGATAAAATGCTCTCAATTTTGCTTCAATTTTGCTTTTAAATCCAACTTACGTCGCTTCAACAAGGCCGACGTCGACGACATCCATGAGTACCTCCTCCTCAAGGGTGTGGAGGCGGTGGCGATCCACGGCGGTAAGGGCCAGGACGAGCGCGACTGGGGCATCGCCGAGTTCAAGAGTCAGCGCAAGGACGTGCTGGCAGGGGCTTACGCTCGTCCACTTCGGAGCTCAACCTGAGCCGTTTCTGACACTCAACACATCCCCTAAACGCCTGGATGCCTGAACACCCCCTCCACCCCCGCCTTAGACACTCCCGAAACACCCCCTAAATACCCATTGTCTCACCAAAAGCGCTTACGTTGAGCTGACAGGTGGACGAGTGTAAGCCCCTGCGTGCTGGTGTCCACGGACGTGGCGTCCAAGGGGATGGACTTCCCCGACATCCAGCACGTCATCAACTACGACATGCCGGAGGAGATTGAAAACTACGTGCACCGCATCGGTCGTACGGGCCGGTGCGGTAAGACGGGCATCGCCACGACTTTCATCAACAAGAACCAGGCGGAGACCGTGCTGCTGGACCTCAAGCATCTCCTGCGCGAAGCCAAGCAGCGCATCCCGCCCGTGCTGGCCATGTTGGACGACCCCATGGACCAGGCCGAGGTAGGGCGGTGCAGGTTGCCCCTATGAAACCCACTTCGAAAGCGCCTGGATCTAAGCGCTTGAAACCAAAAGATGAGAATTACCTTTAAACTTTGCTTTCAATTCCAACTTGCGCCGCTACACCGAGGAGCTCGCCAAGCTCACCGGCACCAAGGGTTGCGCGTACTGCGGCGGGCTGGGGCACCGCATCGGCGACTGCCCCAAGCTGGGCAGCTACAAGGTAGGGCACTGCAGGTTGACCCCATGCAACCCATGTTGAGAGCGCCTAAACTAAGCGCTTAGACTATAATATGATGAATTGATGTCAATTTTGCCTCAGTGTTGCTTTAAGATTCAACTCGTGCCGCTACAACAAGGAGAAGCAGATCGGAGACATGAGCCGCACCGACGTCTTCGGCCAGGGCGGCTTCGGTGGCGAGATGTAATCGCCGCCGCAACCGCCTGCTGTGCAAGTTTTGCCTTTGGGAGGGGGATCGAGTTTTTGTGTTTGGTCAGATTTCACAGTCCAGGGGCGGGGTATGGGCGCTGCCCTGTGCATGTTTTGAGGGTTTGGGGCTCTCTGCTCTGCTTGTCCGGTCCGCCGAGGATTGGGGGTGAGAACCCCTGTGTTTTTATATTTCGTCAGATTGCACAGTCTGCAGAGGGAGACTGCAGGGCGGCTCCGGGGGCGAGAAATGAAGGCACTGCTCCGGGTGTACATGTTTTTCGTTTT
>Ga0307489_10002504_pt1 | contig 12278 bp, 19 predicted proteins | sample SB12metaG_FD_202247 | JGI IMG/M metagenome (GOLD analysis project Ga0307489, IMG submission 202247) | Sea-ice brine microbial communities from Beaufort Sea near Barrow, Alaska, United States - SB 1.2 | ecosystem: Environmental > Aquatic > Marine > Coastal | place: USA: Alaska | collected...
CAGACCCGCATTGAGGCTGTCCCATCGGCCGACCTCGTCACTGAACTCAAGTTTGCGGGCCTGGCAGGGGGGTTATTGAGAACGAGCACTCCGCCGACGTTGAATCTCCTCTTCCTCCTCCTCTTGCTTGTCAGTATGAGCATTCACCCTGAAGGTGAGTCGTGATCCTATCTCGGTCGAGTGCTTCTTCTCAATGACCCTCCTACCTGAGCGAGGTTTTGAACGCCATCGTCACAGTCTCTGACGACATTGTATCAGTCGAGTCATCTACGCAATCGCCGCCGCCGCCGCCGTCTCCACCACCGAAGAACCTCGTCGCGTCTGACACAGCTTCCAGTGCTGAAAGTAGGGCGGTGCAGGACTGCAGGTTGCAGGTTGACACACTATCAAAACCCATGTTGAAATCGCCACATGGTTTCAGCGCTTGAAACTATACTATCATAATCTGGTTTCAACGGTTGCTTTCAATTTCAACTTGCGCCGCTACACCAAGGCGCTGTTGCCGGCGGAGCTTACCGCATGATGATTCTTGTCCAAATCGTGTTCCTCGTCCTTTGCATGGATCTCAACGGCATCTTCGCCCACTTCCCCTCCACCACCACCTCATGAGTGAATGAATCCCCATATTCACTCGTCATCATTTGCCATGTACATTCATTTGTCTGCCAGTCTGGGGGCGAGTGGAAGCCCCCCCCGGTTGGGGGCAGCCGTTGTTCGTCAGTTCATTGACTGCAAGTTGGATTGGGCACTCAGTGATGTGCTTGCACATTCAAGTCGGCACATGCACCTAGCATAGCAGGAGCAACATCCGAAAGACGCCTCCGCGTTATGGTCTTGTTAGCGGGGGACCGGGCTTCGGCCCAAGCGTTTGCTAGCGATGTCACTCGACGAACCGTTTTGACCAACGGCGTCTAAGGCGTTCTGACGACACGAGCAATCGTATCTACGCGCATTTAGTGTGGTCGGATCAGGTTATAGCGACTAGCGTACGCCACGCGAAGCGACTAGCTAGCCGCCGCGTTATTTATGTATGTATTCAGCAAGCTTGCCACGTGCGCTGGAATGTGTCCACGTGCGCTGGGATATTTATTGTGTGCGTGTGTGTGTGTATTCAGAAGCGCAGACTAGGCGAATGATGAACCAGACCACCCATCTCCCCTAGACCACCGTGCGTAGCGTGTGATGCGTATTACCATCGTCGTGTAAATAATTATTCTCTCTCGTCTCTCTCTCATTCAGACCATGAACCGTCGGACCGTGCGACGTGCTATTAAATCTTCGCATCATAGATGGAATATGTGTCCTCGCCCTCTTGCTCATTCAAACCAGTCTGCCCCCCAAGTACCGCCCGGCAGCTCGAACCCCCCTCGTGTCTTCCTCTCCAAAATCTTCATAGATGAAATACGTGTTCTCGGACACCGACACCGACGCTGCACTCGCTCATTCAAACCGACCCCTCGGAGCCTCCGTCGAGTCTCTTTCTCTCATTCGACCGAAGCCCCGCGATCGTCCCTGTCTCTCCCTCTCTCGCTCTCCCTCCCTTGTCTCTCTCTCGCTGTCATCTCATTCAAACCCAGCGACCCCGCGCGAGCCTCCCTCGTGTCTGTACCTCTCTCTCTCACACTTGTGTCTCCTCACACTCTCATTCACACCGACCCCCCGTAAGCCTCCCCTCCTTCGTCCCTCCATCGTCCGTTCCTCGTCCCGCCCTCTCAAAATCTATGTTCTACCCGACCGGCATCAGCCAGCGTGTCCCGCACCACCCTGAACCCCGCCAGCCTCCCCCGCTCCTCCGCGCACCACACGCTAGGGCCAGGTAGATCACGCTCGTGGGTCACAGGATGCCAATGCACTGAAGAAATGGCAGTCAAAAATATGGCTCATGACATGGCATGTATGATATGTGACGTGGCATGCATGCTGTGTGACGTGGCAGGCATGATTTGGTCAGCCCTGCCACGCGTTGTGCTCCGCCACGAGGTGGTGCGGGTCACCGGTCACGAGGGGCAGCCGTTGTCGAGGGCCCACTGGAGCACCTCGTCGTGCCCGGCCTCAGCAGTCTGCTCAACGGTATCCTCGTCCCATGGGCAACTGTGCTCCCGAAGCCACTTCAACGCCTCCAGCTGCCCGCCCTCAGCAGCCAATCGCGACTAAACTATACCGACGGGATTGTTCTGGAGCACATAATATCTCAGTTCACCGGGGACGAGCCGACCATACGCGAATTCTTCGAAGGGAGTCATTTCACGAAGTCAATCGAAACAGAACAAGACCCGAGGTTTCCAGGGGCGCTGAAGGATTGGAGCCATCCCGCCGACTTCGTGTGGCCGCCGTCCTTGCGTTGTTGGCGCGTGGCGCGGTGTGAAAAACTCGTCTACTTCGTGCAAAACGTCATGAAAAAGAGTGGTGCGCGCGCCAGCGCCGGCGTCCGAGAATCCATCTCGGCCATTCTGTTCGTGCGCGCCGTGCTCTCGGGGGGGGCAGAACATCGTCCCGATATCCCGGCGGACTACATGAACTTGTTCGCTTCGCCAGACATGGGTCGGGTGACCCCCGCTCACCTTCACGGTTTCCCTAGCCACAACCTGTTGTTGGTCGTCAAAGGGAAGAAACGGATGGTGGAAGAAACGGAAGAGGAAGCGAATAAGGCGGCGCAAGATGCAGCCGAGGCTGCAGCGAAAGCGGCGGAGGCGGTGCAGATTGCAGCTGAGGAAGATGCGAAGTTGGCCGAGGCTGCGGAAGCTGTGGAGGCTGCAGAAGCTGCGGAAGCGGAGTATAACTTGCGGATTGCAGCGGTGGAAAAAGATGAAGCGAATAAGGCGGCGCAAGATGCAGCCGAGGCTGCAGCGAAAGCGGCGGAGGCGGTGCAGATTGCAGCTTAGGAAGATGCGAAGTCGGCCGCAGCTGCGGAAGCTGCGGAGGCTGCAAAAGCTGCAGAGGCTGCGGAAGCTGAGAAAGCTGCGAAAGCTGCGGCGCTGTCTGCAGCTAACGAAGCGGAGAAGGTCTGTCGGGCAGCCAGGCTGAAGCGACTGGATGAACAAAGCGAAGAGACACGTAGAAGGCTCGCAATTGAGCGGAAAAAAAACGATGAAATAATGGCGAAAAAAAGGGCAAAAGAAGCTAAGGAAAGAGCAAGGAAGGCGGGACTTCTGGTGGCAAATGCCGAGTATAATGCAAGGAAAACAAGAGAATACAATGACGCATTATCGATGCTTCAGGTATGGCAAGACGATTGGTTGAAGTGGTTACTGTCAAAATCATCCCACGACGGCGGAACCAAAACGCCCAAAACGCCCGCGCCGGTTCAACATGAAAAACTCATGAAAGCTCTTGATTCAATTCCCGATCCAATGGAACGATGGGTAAAGCTCCGCAACGATATAATGATACCCCAGAAAAAGAATTATCCGGTAAAAAATCAAGAACATTTCCGAGTCAATTTTTTGAATTTTTATAAGGACGTCAACCCATTCGAAGGACTCACAGCCGATCCTGCATCATCACATATGGACACTGAAGAGTTTTTCGATGCAGCCTTTCAAAACTCGCCAGCTGTGCGTCGAGCTTACGAAGAGCATGTCTCCGCGTCGGTACAACACGCGCGCTCGGTACAACACGGTGGGGTCCTCCGCTTGCGTGGTCCAATCGCCAGGCGGGTTCACATTCAAGTTCGCGAGAGCAGTGGCAGCTCCCGTGGCTGCCGCGGCTCCAGCAGCTTCCGCCTGAGCCGGCGCGCGTTTGGCGGCGTCGCGCTCCGCTTTACTCCGCTCCTGCCGTGACGGCATTCCACAGGATCTGTCGGTGTCGTGCGAGGAAGGGGAGGTCAACGGCGTCAATAAACGGGCGCCGGGCGGGCCGGCACGCAGAGTGTCACGCACACGTCAGCGAGTCCTTCGAGGAGGGCACCTGTCGTTGGCGACGCAGGGGCGCTGCGCGATGTGCTCGAGCTGCGGGGGGGGAAATGGCAACCCCAACATTTTTCACCCCGACCGGAACCCCATCCCCAATGAAAAGAAACCACAAGCTGAAGCTGGGAAGCACCTCGTGACTGTTTGCTCATAGGTGGTTTCTCCGAATTAATTCCATTTGTTTATTACCTGTAATATTCCATTTCGAGGGGCGCACGCGCCCCTCGAAATATTTTGAGGGGCGCACTCGCCCCACAAAAACAGAATTCGTCTGACGGCCAGGGGAAAACAAATATTTTCAGGAGCAAATGCGCCCCTCAACATATTTCGAGGGCTGGAGGGGCGACTTTGCCCCTCAAAATGGAATTAAAAATAACAGTTTTTTCTCTCACCTGTCGCCATATGGCATCTAAATTCCGAGGGCGAGGTTGTCCCCCGGGGTGCCCGGCAAAATATTTCGAGGGGCGCGATGCCACTCCGACACGTGCCGATGACAACTCTCCGTCGGGTGTTGACGGTGGCGGCCGTGGTGCTGGCGGTGCTGGCTCCGCCGGCGGCCGCCAAGGTGCAGTGGGGCAAGGACCGCGAGGCAGGGCCGCGCCACTCCTCCCCTTTTCTTTCCAGGATCCCAACACAACGGTTCGAAGCATCCCTTCAAGGCATGCGGAAACTCAGTGTTCATCTAGCGGCCGAGCCCCACACGCCAGTGGTTACAGGGTCACTACTACGAGCGAATAGTGTGGCAGCGAGCGGCCAGGCCCTCCGATAAGGACTGCAGCAAGAGCCGGTTCCCCAACACGTGCTTGAAGAAATATAATGTAAGTTTATGGGTCTGGTCTGACCGACGTGAACGTATCCTGCTCCCCGATACGCCGTGAGCGATGCCGGGAGCGCCGCCGCCGTCGGCATCCGACTTCGTCCGTCTTATCGTCGTCGTCATCTTCCCGTCCTCCCATCCTCCGATTCTCCTCCTGTCCTCCTCAACCCGTCGTCCTCCTTCTCATTTTACATTTCAAGTTCCCAAGGGGTGGCGTCAACGTGAAACAAGAGCCGCGCTGCCGCCAGCCCCCTGCGTGTCCCGCCTGGGGACCTCGCCTCTCTCCCTCGCGAGCCCGACCCGATCGACGGCGGTGGGCGTGGCGAGCGACGGGGGTTCCGTGGAGCGTGCTGCTGATGTGTTCCACGCGCGGCTCGGGTGGTGGGCGATGGGCGATCGCTTTTCGCTTCTCGTGGCCAAGTGTGCATCGCTCGTCGTTCGCTAGTCGTTCCCTCTGTGGGCGCAACGGTGCAATCGCGCTCCCTCCTCCTCCACACCCTCTTCCTCCTCCTCCTCCTCCTCCTCCTCCTCCTCCTCATGCCGCTCCGTATCCGCATCCTGCTCGCCCTCCTCCTCCTCCTCCTCCTTCTCCTCCTCCTCCTCACTTCATCCGCCTCTCCGCTTCATCCTCGTCCTCCTCCCTAACGCCCCGCCGACGTACCCGCCCCACCTCCTCCTCCCTGACGCCCTCCCCGCCCCCCAACCCAACAGGGCGGCGTGCTGCCCGCCAACCCGAGCAAGGTCCTGGCCAAACACGCCCTGGACAAGACCCGCGTCGCGATCGGACCCGGGCCTAAGAGCAAGCCCGCCGACAAGGCAGGGCGGTGCAGGTTGACCCTATGAGAGCAACGTTTTCAAGCGCCTGGAACAGAGCGCTTCAAACTAAAATATGATAAACTGCTTTCAATTTTGCTTAAACTTTGCTTTCAAATACAACTTGCGCCGCTACAACAAGGCGGCGAAGAAGAAGCCCGCGGGTAAATCAGGCGGGCGCAAGGTGGGGTGGCGCACGTTGAAACCCGTGTTGAAAGCGCCTGGTGGCAGCGCATGAAACAGCGCTTGAGACTCACATTCGAAAACAAACTGTTCCAAGGTTTACTTTCAATTTCGACTAGCGCCCCTACAGCAAGGCTGGGCCGGCCGAAGCGGCAGGTGATGCAGGGGCTCCCGAGGCGGACCAAGTCGTAGCGGACCAGGAGGACGCTGCGCAAACCGCAGGCGTCAAGGTCGATCCCGCCAATGTGTTCGAATCCAGCGGCCCCGCGGATGTGCCCGACGGTGTGCTGGAGCAGGTGGAGGGCGACCTCAGCGGCGCGAAGAAGGAGGTGGCGGCGGGCGGCGAGACCAACCCGTTCGCGCCGGGCGCGTCGCATGATGGCATGTACGGCGGCGGTGATGGCGCCGGCGACAGCGACAGCGGCGGCGGCGGCGAAGAGTCGATCGGCGGTAGGACTTGGCATACGTTGCTCGCCACGTCATTGATTGCCGTTTAACTCAATGGACGAGGGTTTGAAAAGCGTGTCGATGATGTGGCGGGCGATATTAGCCTGGCCCTATGCCACGGCGCCGGCGATAGCGGCAGCGGCGGCACCGGCGAGAGCGCGGGGGAGACTCCCCCGGAGGTAGACAACGCGGCAGCGCCCGGCTCCGAAAACCCCCGCGACTCGCGCCGCGGGAGCTCCCGCGACTCGTGGTTCGGCAAGTTGTTCGGCAAGGTCCAGAAGGCAACGGAGGCGGTGTCGGATTCCGACATCGCGGGTGCGGAGGAGGACGCGGCAACGCCGACGACGACGACGGCGGCGGCGGAGGAAAAGGAGGACGCGACGGCGGCAGAGGCGGCATCGGAGGAGGACGCGACGGCGGCGGCGGCGACGTCTGGGGAGGACGCGGTGACACCAACGACGACGGCGACGGCGGCGGATGAGGACGCAGCAACGCCGACAACTGAGGAGGACGCGGGTGCGTCGACGGCGACGACGGTGTCGGAAGAGAACGCGGCGGCGTCGACATCAGAGGAGGATGCGGCTGAGGCGGCGGCGACGACGATGGAGGAGGACATGGCGACGGCGACAACGCCGACGGCGGCAGCGGAGGGCACGACGACGGCGGTGGCGGCATCGGAGGAGGACGCGGCTGCGGCGACGACAACGGCGACGACAGAGGAGAGACTGGCCGTGGCCGCCGCCGGCGACGCCGCCGCTGATGGATCAGAAGGTAGGGGCCTGGAAGATATTGCTCGCCATGTCACAGGTTTCTTAAGTTTCCCCTCACCTCAATGAACGAGGGCTTGAAATGCTTGTCGATGACCTAGTGGGTAGCGTAATATCAGCCTGGCCCTAAGCCACGTCATAGACTGCCGTACAACTCAATAGACAAGGGTTTGAGATGCTTTTCGATGACTTGGCGGGTAACATCAGCCAGGCCCTATGCCTCGGCGAGAATGCGTCGGCGGAGTCTGCGGAGGAGACCAACACAGAAGCTGACACCGGCACCGACACCGATACCAGCACCGAATCTGCCGACTCTGCGGAGGAGGAGGTGGGCGCGCGGCGCGTCACTGACATCCCCGCTCCCGCTCAAGAGGACACCGATAGCGCGGCACTCACCGAGCGGCTGCAGAGCCTGGCTGTTCCCATCGCGCTGGCGGTGAGCGCTCTATTTCTCGTGGCAGGGCGGTGCAGGTTGATCCCAGGTTGACCCCAGGTTAATGACCCCGGTTTGACTGCGCTTGGCTTCAGCGGTTGATGCTAACATGTGATGGACCGCTTTCAAACTTTGCTTTCAATTTCAACTTGCGCCCCTACATCGTGGCGTTTGCGCTGCGCAAAGAGATCTTGGAGTGTCTGCGCACCTGCGCGTTTCAGTTCGTGTCCGGCGCCTCCAAGAAGAGCGACTCGGGGTAGAGCCTGGCGGATTTTGCCTGCCACGTCACAGGATACCGTTTAACTCTAGAAACGAGGGTTCAATGTGCAATTGCAGTGGATGACAGGCCTGGCGAATGTTGCTCGCCACTTTATAGGATGCCGGTTGACTCGAGAAAGGAGGGTCTGACATGTCGAGGTTGATGCCAGGGCGTGGTAGATGTTGCTCGCCTTGTCATAGAATGACGTTTACTTCGAGAAACGAGGGGTTTAACTGATATGGATGACGTGGCGGGCCCTAACATGGGGACATCTTGGAACGACCAGTCGGTGGGCGGCGGAGGCGGGGGCGGCGGCGGCAAGGGGCTGATGAGCGCGCCGCCTGACGAGTGGGAATTCAAGCAGGAGGCCTCGAAGAAAGAGCTGGCCAGCGCGCGCCTGCGTGCCAAGCTGGGGTTGGAAGGCACCAAATTCAGCATGTGATTCGGACAAATATACAATGTCGCTCCGATGGAAGTTGGAGATGAAAGTTCAAGTTTGCCTATCAATTTTGACTGCAGATTTTTAATTATGGGACATGGCTTTAGTTGTTGGCCAATATTCGCGCAACTTCGCTCAATACGTAGCACGGCCATCGGACTGTCGAGTGTTATGAACATCAACGTTGATTTTGTTGAGAATGGACTGCCCGTTGATTATTGAAAAGAATAAGAAAAATGCTACGACATCTAAAGCAAGCGCCCGAACCGGTGCCCAATCTGTATGTGAGCGCCCTGGTCTCAAGCGTCAGCGTTGGTACATGGGATAATATGTCCAAAAACTCTACATCTAAAAACAATTGCTCAACGATGTGTGGCGCAGCGCGCGGTTGCCCGCCTCGACGTCCACCGCATAATGTACTGTACTAGTGCTCGACGCGTCACCCCATTCAATACAAGTCCGAGTGAACCGGGGCGGGGAGTCCGTGCCCGCCTCGCCCTCCACCTCATAGTAAATTGGTGCTCGCATCGACGTCCACTGCATAGCGTGCCGTACTACTGTGCCGCAGCCCCCCTGCACTCGATCCTCATCCTCTTCCCTGGACTTACACGGCGTTTGGCCCCCCTTGATTTTACCGTGGGGGATCGCCTGACATGTGGATGCTCTCCGGGTGAGGCGGCTTGTAGATCCACCGATCCACCTTCCTCGCCCAATCGCAGGGCCGCAACTACCGTTCCCGCGTTGTTTGCTCAAAGTGTACCGGTGTACCCACACACACCCGCCGCATCCTCCTCTCTGGCCTCGCCACTCGCTCCCGCCCTGTTTGCTCAAGCACGGGAAGACACTAATGACCCTGCCTTCGGGGGGTTGTACTGGCGGTCGTAGTACTCCGCTGCGCCGCTGGCTGCGATGCAGCTGATCGTGAGGATTTGCGCGTGCATGCGCGTGTGGATGATCTTAATCATTATCTCCTCGCCCGGCTTCCTGAGTTCGTACGCCACAGAGCAGGGCCGGGCAGATGTTGCTCGCTGCGTCATCGACACGCATGTTGAACCTTCGTGTCTTGAGTCACGTGGCATCCTATGGTACAGGGCAGGGCCTGACAGATGTTGGCTCGCTGCGTCATCGAAATGCATCTTAAGCCCTCGCTGCTTCATCGACACGCATTTTGAACACTCATGTCTTGTGTTATGGAAACCTGTGGCGTGTCGGGCAATGTCGGGCCTGCCAGATGTCATCGGTGCTTCGTTGACATGCATGTTGAACCCTCGTTTATTGAGTTACCCTATGGCATGACAGGCGGTATCTGCCTGGGCATATCCCCACCAAGGATGCGCCAACCCCGCTGAGCCAGATCCCGCCTGTAGCGAATGGCGCGGCGACGGATGAGGGGACGAACAAACTGTCAGATACAGGGGGTTGGACTAGTTAAAATGACCAGGTCCTCTTATTGTACAATATTGGGTCTTTTTGATGAGTTATAGACCCAAGCCCCGTTGAAAGAACACGCCCCTGTAAAGGCGCAAATGTGTCTGGTCTGCGGCGCCCGGGGAAAGCGCGTGGACGCGCGGCGGTGGGGTCGAGGCGCATCGGGGGGGAAGCGTGGGTTTCTTTCTCCCGCGGATCTAAACCCGACGGTTCGGGGGGCAAAAAAACGTATAAACGTAATCAACTCCATCAAAAACACTCCCCATCGCGCGCATCCGGGGACGGTCGCGCGGAGGAGGAGAGCGGCAGAGGAATGAACGCGTAATGGCGCGGCGCCAGGGTATGGGCGTGTCTGGGGGCGGGGTTCCGTTTTCACGCGGAGCTTATACCCGACTTCAGACGGTTGGTTGCCATGTTGTGCACACTCAAGCTCGTCAAAGCCAACTATAAATAATCCAGCCACGCGACCCCCATCCGCGTGCGCCGCCGGGGGCGGTGACGCTCGGGAAAGAGCGGCCGAAGTGGACGCGCGTGTCAACCCGGCGTCAGGGTGTGCCGGTTTCGACGCCGCGCCAGGGGATGCCACGTAACATTCAAGAAACGAGGATTCGAAGCAGACGTGTCGTTGACGTGGCGGGCAAATATCTGCAAGGTGCCCAGGTCCCATTGTCGGCGGTGGTGCTGGTGGTGGTAACGGCGGTGGTAGTGACGCGCAGCCCTAGAATGCTGTGTTACTCAAGGGTTCGGGGTTCGAAGTGCGTGTCGATGACGTGGCGTCGCGGCGACTCACCGATGGTCTTCAGCTTGTGCTCCTTGCACCATTTCACCACGTCCTGTCGCGGCGACTTACCGATGGTCTTCAGCTGGTACTCCTTGCACCATTTCATCACGTCCTCCATCGTGGAACGATTTCTTGTCAGCTCCAACGTGTAGTGCTTTTGCGACTGTGTCGTGTGTGGTGTGCAGTCTGTGAGAGGGGGCGTTGTGTGGCGGCGGCGGCAGCAGTGGAGGTGTTGAGTGTGTGTCAGGTCTTGGCCTGTTGGTGCGAGCGGGGTTGTGATGAGGGCGGCACCGGGTGGCTCACGACGCTCTCAATCCATAACGATATTTCATATTTGTCATATTCTCAGGCAGTCAGGTTTTGGCGTCCAAAAATAGTCAAACTGCCACCTGTCACAAAACGGTCTAACGGTTGACACCGTGGCGACCGTTGCAGTACTGATAGGACGAACGTGATTGGGCGGAGACACCTCGGCACCTGGTGCGACTTGTCGATCCTCCGATGCCTTCCCTCCCTCACATCTGATGTCCTGACCGGCGCGTGAACGCGCCCCACGCAGACGCCAGGCTCCGCGCGGCGGGCATTCACACGCCCGCCGGTGCGCTGGTACGCTACTACGCGCGCGAGAGCGTGAGCGCGTGAGGATAGTCGGTTGGATAAAGTGCGATAGTCGATAGCGACGACCTTGCAGCTTCTTCGCGCTCCAGAGACGGGAACGGCGAAGGGACAGACGGCGGCAGCTACACGAGGCGGTTCTGGAGGTGTGCCCGGTGGGGTCCAGGGTGGGTGGAGGAGGCGGGCAGGGCAGACTCGGTGCACTCCAGTCCAAAGATTACAAATATCCACAGGGATCGGAAAGGATATCTGAATTTCTGCCTGGGCTGGTTACAAAGATTGCTGAAAACCGCCGCGGCCGCGGCTGCCAAGGAGGGGCACGAACGGTCACGCCTCCCTTCGATCAACAGCGTGCCAAGGTCGAACATCAACGAGAAGAACGCGCCCTCCGACAACCTGGAGCCGCAGCTGGGGGTTGAAAAGAAGCACGTGCTTCGCGCCGGCCCGTCTCCTGGAGTTTGAGACGAAGCACGTGCTGTGCGCGGACCCAGTCCTGGCACGAGCAAGATGCAACGCTCGGAGTCGGACGGTCGGCTGGTGCGCGAGGCCGGCAAGGCGACGGCGCTGCGCGGGATCCTGCGGCCGAGCCGCTACGGCCCGCTGGGCGCCGAGGCAGGGGGGGCGTTGGGAATGCTGCACTACACTAGACGTTGCATCTCCCTCCTCTCCTCCTCCTCTTCCTTATCCTCCTCCTCCTCCCATGGTCTGTATGAGCACTCACCCTGAAGGTGAGTCACGGCAACACATCCGATATCGGCTGGAGTGTCTTACAACTCTCTCTCTCACTCCTGTCAACTCACTCCTATCAACTCGCTCTCACCCACGTATCAGCTCGCTCTGACTCCTATGAACGCCACTCGCCCGACCCTGTTGCGAGGGGGGTGCAGGAGGGAGCCTGCGCGGGGGCAAAAGCTGGGAGATGGGTGGTGGGGCGTGGTGGATAGTCCTCGACACGTCATAGGATGCCATTTAACTCAAGAAACGAGGGTTCAGGGTTCAAACCCCGTTCGATGACGCGGGAGTCACTGTACATTAGGATGCCGTTGAACTCAAGAGACGAGGGTTCAAAACCTGTTTTATGACGCGGGAAGCAATACATCAGGATGCCATATAACTCGAGAACCGAGGGTTCAAACCCGTTTGATGACGTGGCAAGTGACATATGCCTGGCCCTGTGGGCAGGAGGAGAAGGGGCAGGGAGAAGAGGCAGCGACGGAGGGGGAGGGCGGGGGGGGAGTCTGCGTGGGGGTGCCCGGGCAGGGGGGTTATTTAAAACAAGCACTCCACCAACGTTGAATCTCCTCCTCCTCCTCCTCCTCCTCCTCCTCCTCCTCCTCCTCCTCCTCCTCCTCCTCCTCCGCCTCCTCCTCCTCCTCCTCCTCCTCCTC
>Ga0307489_10002508_pt1 | contig 12270 bp, 18 predicted proteins | sample SB12metaG_FD_202247 | JGI IMG/M metagenome (GOLD analysis project Ga0307489, IMG submission 202247) | Sea-ice brine microbial communities from Beaufort Sea near Barrow, Alaska, United States - SB 1.2 | ecosystem: Environmental > Aquatic > Marine > Coastal | place: USA: Alaska | collected...
GCTTATGGTATCATTATCCACTTTCAACGTTTGCTTTCAATGTCAACTTGCGCCGCTACAACCAGGAGAGGAAGACACGCGACACGTCCAAGCCGCGGGGTGAGCGGCGTGAGGCAAAGGCCGGCGGCGGCCGCGGCGGGCCGCGGATGCCCAAGCTGCCGCGGCCACGCCTGCCCAACCTGGCGCCCCTCGGCCGTTACCTCTTCGGCGTCGCGCGGGCAGGGGGGTTACTGAGAACAAGCACTCCACTGACGTTGCATCTCCTGTACCTCCTCCTCCATGGGGGTTGTTACAAACAAGAATTCAACTGACGTTGAATTGACTAATCGAGTCCGCCCTTCCGTATGAGCAATCACCATGAATGTACAAGGTCATAGGTCATACTAGTAGACATGCTCCGATCTCGAATAGAGTGCTTGTTCTCAATGACCCTCCAGCCTTTACAGGGGGAATATTGAGTACACTCCCTCGACCATGACCGAGTCCGCGCGTCTGTATGAGCATTCACCCTGAAGTCTTGCTCCGATCTCGGTTAGAGTGCTTGTTGTCGAGGACTCTCTTGCCAGGTGGTGTCGCCGCCCGCGCTGCTCCTGGCCGCGGCGGGCATCTTCATGGCGGGCAACTTCCGCATCAACCCCAGCCCGGGGTACTACGAGGTAGGGACTGACAGATAGTGCTCGCCACATTTTGAACGCAATTTGGACCCGTGTTTCTTCAATTTATGGCATCCTATGACGTGGCCAGCACTATCACAATCAGTCTTCTTCAGCTAAATGGCATTCTCTGACGTGGCGAGCACTCTCTATCGGTCCCTACTACGAGGTTCAGGAGGGGGACTCGCTGTGCACCATCGCGGGGTGTTTCAATACCAACTGGGAGGAGCTGGTGGAGAAGAACGCCAGCTCCATCGAGAACCCCAACGTCATCTACCCCGGCGACAAAATCAAGCTCAAGTAAGTGAGAAGTTTTTGTACTGTAGCCGTCCGCCAACTGCCGCCTTCTGCTGCTGCCGCTGGAAGCTCACTTTCGTCATCCTCGCTTTCGTTTCTGGAAGTTTGACGCTCAGTTTCGCGCCATCCTCACTTTCGTTTTTCACTCGTCGTCTTTTTTTCTCTCATTGCCGCCGCTCGGCATGGTATGGTATGGAAGGTATGGTATGGTATGTTAATATGGTGAACGCTCTAGCTCCAACTAGAACCCTCGACCAACTTGTAATATTATCGCTCCTTGTCCATTTCCTTCGGAAGCGTCTATCATCCTTAAGGTTCTAAAGGGGGGGGGTATTTATTAACAGGTGGTATAGGGGTCTAATGATTGGAGCAATCGGTGCATCCTTCCTTCATCGTACGAAGCGAAAGCGAAGGCGAAACAAAAAGAATCGCGCTCGACAAATCCCGGGAGCCGCTCGCCCTGATGTATGTGTACGCTTAACAATAAGGGATTTGTGATTCAATAAACGGATGAGGTTGGTATAACGCCCATCATGTACCACAAGGCTCGATTACCGTGAATCTTAATCAAATTGATGCAAAAGCTTAGAATAATAATAAGTGGCCTCAGAACTGCTCTGGGTCTAACACCACGTGCTTGACCGTCTTCCGATCCGTCACGTACACCACGTGCACCGTGCAGAAGGGTCGTTGAGAATTAGCGGTCGACCCCAGATGGAGCGTGACTTACCTTCAGGGTGATGTAGTGCTTCACACAGATGCGCGGGAGAGGAGGAGGAGATTAAATGGCGGTAGAGTGCTTGTTCTCAATGACCCCCCTGCAAAGGCTGAAGGGTTACATATGTTGAGAACAAGCAGTCGACACCAGATGGAGCATGATGACCTTGAGGTTAATGAAGCACTTCACTCAGACGTGCGGACTACGTTCATGGGAACACAATATCGGCCGAGTGCTTGTTCTCAATACCCCCCCTGCCATGCTGTCCGACGAGTGCAGCACCGCCGGGTTGGGCCTGGCAGATATTGCTCGCCACGTCAGTATATGCCTGTGACACAAGAAACGAGGGTTCAAAATGCGCGGCGATGACGTGACGGGCACGGAAAATGGGCCTGGAACACTAGCTCGCCACGTCGTAGAATGTAGTGTTAAGTCAAGAAACGAAGCTTTAAAATGCGTGTCGATGATCTGCCGGGCCGTACCGCCGGGTTGGCGTGCTCGCTGCCACCCTGTCCCGTCAACCCCTCCTTAGTCTTGCCCCCGACCGCCGTGCCCCGCCCACCAGGGCCTTGCACTCCTCCACCTTTCGGATTAACGTAAGCAATTTCTGTGGGAGACGCTGGGTGGTGTCAGTGTCAAATACGGCTCAGGTCGATATGAAAGGTGGACGATTGTAAGCCCCTGCCGCCCTCCCGACCCATCCTCTATCAGGTGCACAGACTCCCAGCTCTGCCCGTCATCGATCGACACCACCACCCGCAACGTGCCAAAAGTCTTGAAGTTGTGCACCAGCACTTAGAACCTGGCAGATATTGCTCGCCACGTCACGAGATAACGACATTTTTTACTAACGTTCATCGAGCCCTGAGGCGATTCATATGGTGAGCATCAACCAACCCCCTGCGCCACTTCAAGCGGACAGACCCTAAGGTGTGTAAGGGTTAAGGCCGTATCTCATGATAACGTGTAACTCAATGAAGGAGGGATCAATCTGCATGTCAATGACGTGGCGAGAAATGTCTGCCCTGTCCACCAACACCAACCACACCACCCGCTGACTCAAGAAACGAGGCTTCAAACTGCATGTCGATGACGTGGCGAGCAATCTATGTCCAGCCCACCAGCACTAACCGCACCACCCGCTAAGTCGAGAAACCAGGGTCCAATCTGCGTGTCGATGACGTGGCATACTCGAGCAATATCTGCCGGGCCCCACCAGCACCACCCGCCCATCCGACAGTTTCGCAGTGTCGAACCCGCTGTTGGGTGTCTTGAGCTTGGTGGCCTCCACAGGTGTCCACGTTAACCCCCCGTCGGTGGACTGCGAGCGCAGAATTCGACCATCCTCCAGCGAGTAGGGTGTGACGGATATTGCGAGTGCTCCATGTCATAGAATGCCATTCAAGTCAAGCAACGAGGGTCTTAAATACGTGTTCATAACTTGGCGGGCAATGGGCCTGGAAGGTGTTGCTCGCCAAGTCAAAGGATGCCATACAATCCGAGAGACGAGGGTTCACAGTGCGTTGGAGACTTGGCAAGCTCTATTCGCCAGGTTCTACCAAGGTGGGGTCGGTCGGATGCATCATCGCCACCAAAGTCCCCTCATCCGTGAAGTAGATGCTGGGTTCCGCCCCGTCCAGCAGGGCCTTCCACTCGTCCATTTGTAATTGAAATCACCCGAAAGATCCCACTCAAAAGTGTGAAAGTTGAGCTAATATGACAAGGTGCGCCAAACCTCTTATTCAGTTAGTGAGACTTAGTGCTAAGTCGTCCCAATGCAGCGTTCTGATTGGTCGGGCGGGACGACATAGTACTACTTGTTGCTAAGTGTGTAAGTGGTTTGGCGCACTTTGTCATAAGTGGACGAGTGTAAGCCCCTGCCGCCCAGCGCCCCACCCTCCTCCGCGATAATAGGCCCATGCCGGCTCCAGTGCCGTCCAAAGTCCGGTGTCATATCCACCCACGACGCCGCGGCGCCGAACGACCGCGCGTCGGAAGGGCAAATAATGCTCTGGTCTTCGGGCAAAATGAGCGGCTTGTTCTTCGCCGGCCCGATGATCCCCCCAGGCAGCGCCTCCTCCCGCCAGGGGCTCACACTCGTCCACATCTCAGCTCTACCTGAGCCGTCTTTGTCACTAACAGACTGACGCCACCCAGCGTATCCCACACAAAGTGCTTACGTTGAGCTAAAATAGTGGACGAGTGTAAGCCCCTGCCTCCCGCCCCCACGTATCGCCGCCGTCCGCCGAGCGCCGCAGAAACCCGCTCCAAGCCTCGGGTGACGGGCCCCTCTTATAGAACATAACCACCTCCCCCTCAAGCGAGGGTCAAGCAAACATTGCCCGCCATGTCATCCCAGGCAGTGGGCGCAGTATCGGGCAGTGCTCGTCGGTGTTGGGTAATGCTCCGCGGTGCCAGGTGGCGCCTCACAGGCACTGCGAACCCTCGTTGTGTGAATTTAAATGGCATCCTATGACGTGACGAGCATTATCCACTCGCCCCCCCACCTCCGGCAGCTTCAGCAGCACCGGGTTCCAGCACGGCACCCCGTTGCGCGCCGCCACTGCCACCTTGGGCGCCGCCCACGCGCCCTCGTCCGCATACAGCCGCGACGTGTAGCACACCGTGTCCGCCTTGCCCGCGACTAGAGGCTTACACTGAACCACTTTTAGGATATGACTGAGCCGTTTGTATGCAATTTGGCCACCGAAACCATCCAAGCTGTTCCCCCAAACATGCTTACCTTGTGCCGAAAAGTGGACGAGTGTAAGCCCCTGCCCTCTACAAAGCCGCCCATGAAAGCCACTAACATCTCGCCGATATCAAGCTCGATGATAGAGGGCATCGCCACGGTGCGGAACGGCTGCGAGCGCGGCTCGAACAGCAGCTCCGTGCTGTACCGGCGCAAATTGAAATTAAAAGCACAGTCTTTCAGTTCATCACATTGTAGCTGCAAGCGCTTAGGTCCAGGCGGTTTCAACACGGATTGTTGCATTCAGCTTGCACCACCACATTGTAGTCTGAAGCGCTAGTTCCAGGCAATTTTGACCCGGGGTCAACCTGCACCGCCCCACCTTGCGCAGCAGCGTGTCGCCCGAGTCCATCGCCCGGTAGTACCGCAGGTCATCGATGGCGTCAGACTTTTTGTGCACCCCCTTCGCCTTGGGCATCCCAGTGCTCAGGGACCGGTGAATGACGGTGGACATTGTTTGGTCATTGACACCGAAACGCACGTGACTTTTTTGGTGAGGGACCATATCCGTGCCTAGGCCCTGTGAATAACGGTGGAAGCTTGTTTGGTCACCGACACCAAATATCAAGCACTTGTTTGGCGAGGTGACCATACCGTCTTTCTGATGTCTTTCTGTCGACACACTGCCCCTTCCGCCCCCACCGCCGTCCTCCTCTTCATCGTCCCGGACTTTCCCGTTGCGTTTGTTATTGTGCTCCCGCGGGCGCTTGGCCAGGCGGCCGGGTGCGTCGTCGTCGTCTCGGTTGGCCATGGGGCGCGCCTCGCCCGCGACGAGAGCCTGCTAGACATACCCCGCCACGTCGTTGACACGCATGATGAACCCGCGAATCTTGAGTTGAACGGATTTGCGTGACGCGGCGATCCTATCTGCGAGACCCTACCTGCAGCACTGAGCAAAAATACTCAAAATACCCATACCGGCAGCCCTAATATGTGCCCTTTATTGAGCTTCGTCACGTCAACTAGTGCATTATGGACCCTCGTGTATTGAGAAAATGGCATCCTACGACGTGGCGAGCCCCACCTCGAGCGAGGTGCAGCATGAAGAGTGATGTGGCGAGCAGGCCGCACACGCTCAGGCCCGGGAAGTAGAGCCTGGCACTGCTCACCCTGTTTCATTGAGTCAAATGGCATCCTATGACGTGTTGCTCCGGTCGCCACCTCGTCGACACGCAACTCGAACCTCGTCTGTTGAGTTAAACGGCATCCAATGACGTGTACAAGGCGAAGGCGAGCACAGTCTATGCCACCTCATCGACTCGCATTTCGAACCCTCGTCTCTTGAGTTAAATTGCAACCCATGACGTGGAGTATGAGTACTCGAAGGCGAGCACAGTCGGTGCCAGGCCCTACCATGAAAAAGGCGGGGTGGCACACGAAGGAACCTGCGTGTGCGGGGTGTAGCGGTGCAGTATGAGCAATTAGTCAGGCGCCGTCGGTGGCGGCATTTGGGCACCAAAAAGGTGGGCACCGAAAGAATGTCGAAGAAATATTTTGCCCCCGGCACTCTGGACGCACACGGTGGGGCGGCGCTCGGGTGCACCGGCAAACTACACGCATACGGTAACGTGATCAAACGGTGACGGTGACTCTGCTCCGACCCTCGGTAGACACTCAGCGTCGCAGAGCAGACGCATATGCGCAGACAAGTGTGTTTGCTCGTTGAGAGTTGCAAAGACGAAATATAGATGTCAGGTGCGCGCTGAGAGAGGGTGCGTTGGCGGTGTTGCGGGGCATGCGGGAGCGCACCCTGGGGACGGCGCTCTCGGGGGCGCTTTCCCGTGATGGGGCCGCCCGGGTGGGCCATGGTGGACGCTCTCGACAGGCGGCGACAGTGGCGCCGTGTGTGCAGTTGTGCCGCGCAGGCCCGAACTCGAGGGTTGGGGGCACCGGCACGTGAAGAAACCCTAAACCGGCCGCCAGCGGAACCCTACACCCTAAATTCGAGCCGCGCCTGTCAGCCTCCCATTCTTCCCGGGCACGCGTTCAGTATCACACGCGCTCCGCGTCGCCTGCAGGGGCGGGAGGCGGCACAGGGAGGGAAGTAGGCGGCGGGAGGGAGCGGGATCCGGGGGAGGCCGGCGGCTGCGGGAGCGGGAGCGGCGCAGGCGGGGGTTGGCGGAAGTTCCAGGCTCTTTCCAGTGCCTGCTCTGTATATTGTATATTTGTACATACCGAGGCGAGGGCGCAGCGGCGTCTAGAAGCACGCCGCCGCCGCCGCCGCCGCGATGTTCTCAGGCTGGTTCGGCAAGGAGGGTGACAAGGATGGGGGCGCGGAGGGGGGCGCGCCGCCGGGACTGTTCACCGAGTACCCCCATCCCGAAAATTGGCGCGCGATTGTGGACGAGCTGTTCGCACGCTTCGGCCCCGCTGGCGAGCAGATCCCCTTGGACATGTGCCCGTGCGGCGGGCGCAAGGCAGGGGCTTACACTGGTCCACCTATCAGCCCACCCTGTGCCGTGTTCGATCACTCAAGCCACAGCAAGCATCCGCTTCTCAGCTTTATGACCTGAGACGCTTTTTCCAATGTCACCTCTGGACATAACCCACTAAAAGTGCTCACTTCAAACCGAAGAGTGAAGGAGTGTAGCCCACCAAAAGTGCTTATATTGAGCCGAAAAGTGGACGAGTGTAAGCCCCTGGCGCAAGGCCACGGTGCGCCGCTTCCTCGTCGCGCGCAAGTACAAGGTTGACGAGGTAGGGACTTACACTCGTCCACTTTTCGGCTCATCTTAAGTGCCTTTGTGGGATCGTTGTGTGGTTTCTTGGAGTTTTAGAAGCAACAATGGCTCAAGTTGAGCTGAGAAGTGGACGAGTGTAAGCCCCTAGGAAGAGGCCGAGCAGATGTTGCGCGACACCATCGGGTGGCGGCAGACGGCAGGGCTGTGCAGGTTGACCCCAGGTTGACCTTGGGCTGACCTGCCCGCGACCGGTGTCAGCGCTTGAAGCCTAGATGTGATGAACCGCTTTCAAAGTTTGCCTTCAGTTTCAACTTGCGCCGCTACGAGACGGTGGCGGTGGGGGACGTGAGGGGGGTGGACAACATCCTGGCTGCCAAGCCGCGCTGGGCAGAGGCTTACACTCGTCCACTTTTCAGCTCAACCTGAGCTGTTTCTGACACAAAATACACCCTACAGACCCCCTTAACTACCCATGAACACCCTGTAGACAACTTTGACATGCACCCCCTATCCCACAGAAAGCGCTTACGTTGAGCCGAAAAGTGGACGAGTGTAAGCCCCTAGCAGTGGGACCTCCTGCGCGACAACCGCGCCATCATCCCATCCACGCCTTTCCACTGCTATGCCAAGCAGGCAGGGGCTTACACTCGCCCACTTCTCAGCTCAACTTGAGCCCTCTCTGACACTGAAAATATCCCTCAAACGCCTAAACACCCCCTGCCATTCCGCCATAAATACTCCGTAAGCATCCCTTAAACCCCCCTTGTCCCACAAAACGCGCCTCCGTTGAGCTGAAAAGCGGACGAGTGTAAGCTCCTGCAAGCAGGGATACCCAGTGTACATGCTGCGGCTGGGAAAGGGCGACGGCGCGCTGGCCACCAACGCCGGGGAGGAGTGCCACGTGTACTGCAGCCTCATACGCGGCGAGCATCTCAGCAAAGTGATCGTCCCCGAGGCGCAGAGGAGGTAGGGGCTTACTCTCGTCCACTTTTTTCCAGCTCAACATCTGCACTTTCTGTGAGACACGCTGGTTGGTGTCACTCTGTCAGTGACAGAAGCGGCTCAGGTTGAGCTGAAAGTGGACCAGTACAAGCCCTTCATAAGAGGTATAAGGCAGCGGGCGGTTATGAGGGGATGCGGAAACGGGCGGCGGAGGCGGAGGTGGCGGAGGCGGGGGGAGCGGCGCCGGCGCCGGCGCCGGAGACAGTGGACGGGGCCGACGATGGGGATGACTTTGACCTAATGGACAAGCAAGTGGTCATCGTGGATCTCGAGGGCATCGGCATGTCTGCGCTGCGGTGCCTGTACGTCTTCAAGGTATGGTGGTGCAGGTTGACCCCATGTTCCCCACGGGTTGACTGCACTTGGTTTCAGCTCTTGAAGCTAATATTTGACAGACAAATTGCAAACTTTGCTTGCAATTTCAACTTACGCCGCTACATCAAGGTGATCAACTCGGTGGCCTCGTTCAACTACCCAGAGCTCTCCAAGGCCATCTACATCCTCAACTCCCCCTCGGTAAGGCGCTGCAGGTTGACCCCAGGTTGACCCAGGTTGACCCTATGTTGATCGCTCTAGGTTTCCGCGCTTGAAGCTGAAATATGATGAACCGCTTTCAAACTTTGCTTTCAAGTTTAACTCGCGCCGCTACACCTCGGTGTTCGACTACATCTGGTCAGCCGTCAAGCCCCTGCTCGCCGCGCACACGCAGAGCAAGATCCGCATATTCCAAACCGGCCCAGAGCAGTACAAGGTAGGACGGTGCAGGTTGAAATCTGTGTTTTCAAGCACGGGATGATACATCGTTGGCGTGTATGCCTTAATGCCAGTGCGTGATACTCTGCGATCTTACCACGTGCTACTCTATTTCTAGCGCCTGGTTTCAGTGCGTGAAACTGGAGTGCGACAAAACACTTTCAAAGATTGTTTCAATTTCAACTTGCGCCGCTACAACAAGGCGCTGCGGCGTGTCCTGGCGGACGACGACATTCCGGACTACCTGACGCCGCAGGTTGCGGGCGAGGCGGTGCGGGGTCGGGCCGGGTGCGTCACCGACGCGGCGGCGCCGGAGGTCCGCCCCGAGGGGGTCCGGGACATGGATGTCTGGATCGAGTCCTTGTCGGAGCACCCCGACAAGAAGAACCCAATGGCCTAGAGATTTATTTCTAACGTTCATCGAGCCCCACTGCGCTTCACATGGTGAGCTTAATCAACCCTCTCCGCCCTTTCCAGCTGACAGACCTTTTCAAGGTTGTCAAGGTTTATGGCCGTATCGAGAGGCATTTTTCTAACTAATGCTAATTCTAGTTAAATGTTATAATATTGGAGAGAAACAGTGTTAACACGTGTGTACGGAGACACCAGGCTAGCGTCCAGGCCCGTATGAAAGAGAGACGCTTCCGCGTGTGTGGAATGAGACTCACGATTCCACGTCAGTATGGAGGCACCATATTTTCGCCTTGGCCCCCGTAATGGCGGCCCCGCACGCGATCGGCGCAGGGCGGTGTGCGAAGCGAACTACTCGATGTAGCTTCCGGTTGCTGGCAGTCGTTCTCTATTCTGACGGTTAAATTGTTGCTGTTGGTGTTGGCGCCGCGTGGAGATTGGGCGTGCTGTGCTGAGGCAATGTTTTCAGAGTCGGGGAGACATGTAATAACTTAAAGGATGGGTTTCCATGTGCTCGGGCTGGAGGGAACGAGCGAGCAGTTGATCAACCCGTGTCATCAACCAGCGGCAGTGCAGGATGAGGACGAACCCTAGCCCTATGCCCACAAGCCCCATCCCTATCCCTAAACTCTGAACCCTAAACCCTACTCGTACCACTACCCATAAGCCCTATGGCCCTATCCTAAGCCCTGAACCCTAATGCCCTAATAATCCTAAACCAAACCATACAGGCACATCACCGAAAGAAACAAAGGGCGCGGCAAGATGTCCGTCTGATCCTTTTTAGATCGTATGAGCAATTAGTATAAATGGCGATCGCTGATCAACCTTTTCGCGAGAAAAGAAACGAGGTGAGGTGAGGTGGTTATGGTTATTCCGAACGTGAGGTCTGAGAAATAAACGGGCACGAATCCTCAGCGCTCAGACTGTCAGGGAAGCACACAACGGCGGCGGCTCAACGCCCGCAGTGGACCCTCCCCGCCGGCTGCTCCACCTCCCGCGGCGCTGGCGGCGCCGGCGCGCGGGCCGGGCCCGGGGGCCTTTTCCCCAAGCGCATCGAACAAGTGAAGGGACAACATTTCGGGGTTGTCGGTTGAGTGAAGGGAGGGGACTCCCGGGAGGAGGAGCCGGGGCGTGAGGCGGCATGGCGAAACCCGGGAGGTGCGTTAACCTCCGCGTGTGCGGCTCTATGTTTAGCAGGTTCTGGATCCGCGCGACAAGCGGGCACCCCGGCGGCGGGGCTCCCGACGTGCAGCGGGGGGCTCCTCTCTGTGTCGGTCGTTATTGGTGTGGAATGTGGAGTCTCATGCGTCGAGGCTCGAGCGACGGGGACGAGGCGGAGGGTTCGGCGACGCCTCGCGCGGTCTCCGTTCTAACGGCGGTGGCGGCCTGACACGGGAACCATCGCCCTGCCGCGCGTGTCTCTGTGCATCACACCCAACGCCTCATACACCGTCAGTCGAGAACCCCACCCCATCGTTGCGGTACTCGACGCGTTCAACTCTGCAACGTTCAACTCACGTTTTTGGACTGACCATGGTGCTTATCGCGTTGCGGTGGAGGCCTGACACGGAAACCCAGGCCCTGCCGCGCGTAGTTATGTATTCCACATCTGTACCCGCATACCTCATACATCCTCAGTCGAGAACCCCACCCACGCAGTAACTCGACGCGTTACACTCGACGCGTCATATCTTCCACATTCACTCTTTGGTTGCACTGACCTGGGTGCTTATCGTGTTGCGCAGGAGGAAGCGGCGGGTGTCGCCGCCGTCGCCGACGCCGGAGTACGCCGCGCTGTTCAACTGCGATGCCGTGCGCGACATCGAGGAGGAGACCATCGCCATCATGTTCCGCGACACCGACTCCCGCGGCGACGTTGGTGCGCGCGCACACCACTTGCTTACAACTCCCCCATCGTCCCACTTCCGCTGCCCCATTCAGCCACGCGTTGTGTTTTTCACAGCGTGGTTCTGGGCTCGTTCGCTGCTATGCTACGCTGAGTGTCCGCCGAGGGTCGTGGATTCCGAACCCGCGCGTGGGGTCGGCTACTCGTGCTCGAACCTAAGCGCGGAGCACTGCTCCTAACGTCGACTGGTGGGCGGCACCCACGCTGCACCATTCAGAGAATCCGGTTTCCCTGACTGCCTCGCACGCAGTTCACCATTTGCTGCAGTCCGCAGAACCCCTGTGTTTCAACTCGCACCACCCCACCTTGGGGCGGCAGCATGCGTCCGCTTCAGCTTGGACCCGGGCGCCGGGGGTCCCGTGCTGCCTCTGCGCCTCGCCAGGCACCTGTTGCTGTAGGTTCGGTTTTGGGCCGACTGCTGTTGGGCCGGACCGACTCTTTGGCCGACTTTTTATCACTTTTTTCTTTTTGATTGCGCATCCAGAGAATCCATTCCACTACGCATTCTCGACGACTTGCACTCACCGGCCGACCGCGCCCGGTCTCCCCCCCTTGCAGCGTTCGTGGACGACGCGTACGCCCCGCCGAAGACGCCGCTGCACGCGCTGGAGGCGCGCTTCCGCATGGGAGTCGAGGCACGGCCTTGCCTAAGCATCATATTCCAGCGTAACCTTGCGCCTTTTCCAGCTGGCACCGGTACACCACTGCTGCCGTGCCATGCACTCGTTCCGTGACTGTATGCTCATAGTGCACCAGTACACCAATGCTGCCGGGCGCTGCAGCTCGCTTCAGGTACCCGGCTGTTTAATCCAATCAAACCGCCAGCTTGGCTCACACCCAGCCCTCCCACCCCATCAAACCGCCAGCTGGACTCACACCAGCCCTCCAACCCCAATAATCACCCCCAGTAAGGCCCTTTGTGGAGGCGACGACAAGCAAGCCGACATCTCCGCGGAATAACACGCGGCAACCCAACGGCGGCCTCGGTGGGGCGGTGCAGAATCAAAGCAGTTGAACCCCGTGTTGAAAGCGCCTGGTTTCAGCTCTTGAAACCACATTGTGATGAACCGGTTTCAAGTTTTGCTTACAATTTC
>Ga0307489_10002509_pt1 | contig 12269 bp, 22 predicted proteins | sample SB12metaG_FD_202247 | JGI IMG/M metagenome (GOLD analysis project Ga0307489, IMG submission 202247) | Sea-ice brine microbial communities from Beaufort Sea near Barrow, Alaska, United States - SB 1.2 | ecosystem: Environmental > Aquatic > Marine > Coastal | place: USA: Alaska | collected...
CCGCCGCCGCCGCCGGTGCCACCGCTGCTGCCGCTGCCGCTACCGCCGGGCGTGGGCGCGGGCGTGGCGGGGCACTGCGCCCGAAGCACGCCCATCGCCCGGGACTTTACGACATCCTTCGCCGCAGACCAGGCTGTAGCGGCGCAAGTGGAAAATGAAGGCGAATTTTGAAAGCAGTGAATCATGTTCTAGTTTCAAGCTTAGATCCAGGCGCTTTCAACGTGGGTTTTATCTGGTCAACCTGCACCGCCCTACCATGCCGCCGCAACGTACCCGTCTGTCACCCACCTGATCCAGGGCCTTACCTCATTATCTTTCTCAGCTTTACTTGAAGCCGTTTGTCTCTGGAAACCAATTTGTTGATTCACTCACTCCTCAACGTTGCTTGACAGCTCTACCACAACGTTACAAAGTAGACAAGTAAGGCACTGAGCAACGGTAAGTATGACAAAGTGCGTGAAACCACTTAGACACTTAGCAACAAGTAGTACCAAGTCGTCCAATTCGAGCGTTCTGATTGGTCGAGCGGGCACTAAGTCACACTAAGTAGCACTAAGTCAGACTCAGTGTCTAAGTGGTTTCACGCACTTTGTCATACTAGCTTGCAAAGCAAAGGTTTTAAATTAAGTCAAGTTTGCAAAGTGGTTCAGTGAGGACCTGACCTGAGCGTCATTTCGAAGCGGCGATCCTGGCGCGCCACGACCGACACGTCGTACCCGTATCCAGGGTCATAAATTCGTACCCTGCTCATCTCGACTGGAGCCGTCTTGTCCTCGAAGCCACGCGTGTCATTCGTGTTAGCGTCATGACAATACAGAGAGATCGATAGAATCAGGGCCTTGTCCCTGAACTCTCACACAAAACCACTCAAAGGTATTCAAGTTGAGTAATTACAGCATGCCACTGACGATGCAGCTGGTTGTCCGGTGGTAGTAATTGTAGGGGCTGGTAATGAATAGGGTCTCAACTACCCACGTATCTCCCTCCATACCAACCCATGACAGTACATCGGCTTTCGATGAGTTGGACGGGAGATGCATATATGGGGAGATGAGACCCCATTCATTACTGACACTGCGGGAACGGTTTTAAGAAGAACCTACCCGTATCCTTCGAAGAGTTCCTTGACGAGGTTCAACGCGGCGACGTGGTCCCTGGCCCGCGCGGTGGACAACTTGATGGACAGCACGCACAGGTCCGCAGGCAGCGGATTGTCGTGGACCAGGGACTACCCAAACGATGTTTGGTTAGATAACCATATCGCCACGTCTGTGTTTGGTCAGGTGGCCATAGCGCCGCGTATGGATGCACAACTTGATGGACAGCACGCACAGGTCGGAAGGCAGCGGATTGTCGTGGACCAGGGCCCTCTGTCATTCGTTCCCGTGGTAGCTCAAACTCAGTGTCGGATCTGGTATCGAAGGTATGGTATCGAATCCCGTTCGACCAATCAGAACTGTCCATTTCGGAATTCCAACCGACCAACTCGCAGAAAGTCCGACCGGGTCGCCACCCTTCAGTAAACAGACCCTCGATTTCGAGGAGATAAGGGTGACATGTCACCCTGACACTGAGTTTAACTCAATATTCTTTGAGGGATGCCTTGATTTGGTTTAGCTATGAGCAAACTGTCGGGTACCAGCTATAGCGGGAACGAGTGGCCAGGCCATCGAGGAGGATGCGGTGAGTGTGTACGGGTACACTGGTACACTGCAAGTGAATGGTGCGGGGACTGATTGGGCAGGTCCTGCCGTATACCTCCCAGCCCACTTTATCCTCTGCAGCGCCGGGAGTCACATACATCGGTACACTATGAGCAAACAGCCAGTCAGGTACACTGGTACACTATGATCAAACACCCTGCCGTAGACCTCCCAGCCCACTTCATTCTCGGCAGCGCCCGGAGTCAGGTACACCGGTACACTATGGGCAAACAGTCAGGGGGGGTACGCGGGGGTACACTATGGGCAAACAGTCAGGGGGGGTACACGGGGGTACACTATGGGCAAACACCCTGCCGTACACCTCCCAGCCCACTCCATCCTCCGCAGCGCCGGGAGTCAAGTACACCGGTACACTATGGGCAATTACCCTGCCGTAGACCTCCCAGCCCACTTCATCCTCCGCAGCGCCGGGAGTCAGGTACACGTTCATGCTGCTCTGCCCGCGCCCGTCGGCGATGTCCGCCGTCCACCAGGGGCCCACACTCCTCCACTTTCTCGGCTGACGTGAACACTTTATATGGGACATCTTGGGTAGTTGGGGGGTTTAAGCGGCTAAAACGGCTGAGGTTGAGATGAGAAGTGGAGGAGTGGAGGCCCCTGCCGTCAGCTGCGCGTTCACCAGCGCGCACACATCGTAGGGGCGCAAGCTGAACTTGAAAATAACGCCTGAAAGCAGTTCATCGCATTGTTCTTTCACGTTTGGGCAGTGCAAGTTGAGAGTGCTTGAAACTCGTGTTGAAGGCGTCTGGTTTCAGCGCTTGGAACTACAATACGAGGATACGAGGCAACTGCTCTCGATGTTTGGCTTCCAATGTTGACTTACACCGCTTCATCAAGCACTTACACCAGGCGCTTTCAAGACAGGTTTCAAGAGGTTTCAAGTTGCAGCGTCCCACCAGGCGCGCGGCGGAGTTGGCGCGTGCCACTATGCAGGGCCTCGCAGGATGTACTCCATACATCACATGGTGGAATGGGCCGATTTCGGTATATCGCCTGGGTGCAACGTTAATACAGAATTGCGGGCAATGCGTCAGCGCTCCGCGCGAGAATGCGGGCGCCAGGTTGAATGCCCATACAGAGTTGCGGGCAGAGCGTCATACCGAACTCGGCTTATTGAGTTCAACTCAAGCAACGAGAGGGTAAGATTGTGTCACAGAGGGCCAGACATGCAGAGCAACAAAGAGGTACACATACAATACACAGGGCGTCACGAGCAAGGGGTGACGTCAGGAACAAGCGAGTATCGGCAAATGAAACAGTTCAAGTAAGCCTCTGGCTGGTATTTGGCGGTTCCAGGCAAGTGTGTTAAAGGCCTGGGGCAATATCGCCGGGCCGTACTACGATAAGGTCCTTCACACTGGCGGCCGCCGCTTCAGACGCCGACACCACGTGCGGCGGAAATCCCTCCACGCCGCTCCGCCGCACCCAGGGCCGTCACTCGTTCCCGTGGAAGCTTTACTTATGGCTTGAGGCAGGGGCTTACACTCGTCCAACTTTCAGCTCAACTTAAGCGCTTTTGGTGAGACAAGGGGTGTTTAGGGGGTGTTTAGGCAGTGTTTAAGGCGGGGGCGGAGGGGGTGTTTAGGCGTTTAAGGGATGTGTTGAGTGTCAGAACGGCTCATGTTGAGCTGAGAAGTGGACGAGTGTAAGCCCCTGGCCTGGGGTACTCGCAAACGGGGGTGCCCAGCTGTACTTTTCCGCGGATGCGCTCTCTACTCACTGGTAGACGGGACGAGATCTCGGGGATGGCTTCAGGGACGAAGTGCCGGCTCATGTTACCTCAACGTACGCCTCCTTTCGCCATGCCTAGGGTGGCTACGGGGACGAAACGGGTCAGCTTAGCTCAACTTAAGCATCTTCGAAGGATGACTGCGGCTGGGTGGCTTCTCGAGTTGGGTGGCTTCCGAGCATCGAGGGACGAAACGACGAAACGGCTGCCAAGGCATTTGAGGTGGAACAGGGAAAGCGTGGTCGGCCCTGCCCGCAGCATGGCCGCCACTTGCTCGGCGAGCGAGGCAGCGGTGGCAGATGAGGATGACGATGAGGAGGAGGAGCGCGGGAGAGAAGGAGAAGACATGTTCGCCACGCCAGGCGCGCGTTGAGATGAGGGTGTCGGTGTGAGATTCCCAGAGATCCTATCCTCGTCAGCAGGGTGCCGTGCGGGTGTGGTCGTTGTGATGCTTGTGACTGTTGTGGTGTCGTTGCCGCCAGCTGGTCTGGCTCGCCGCTACCGATGCTGTAGGTATTGCATGTGCTTGTATGCGGACGCACGCGAGAGCGCGTCGTTATGGCAGACAACAAACGATGCAAGGTCAGGCGTCCAATCTTGGAAGAAACAAGTTTGGGCGCTCCAAGAATGCGGGGAAACAACGGAAATCACAAAAAGCTGCTCAACTTCCAGGGATGCCGTCGGCCTCACAAACACTCACCCCGCCCCCCCGCCGCCGTCACTGTCATATCGGCACAGCCACCCTCACAAAACACAGCTGCACGTATGACCGAACCCTCTGCGGCTAACGCCGCGCCCGTGATCGTCCGCGACGGCGCCGACGCGTCGCCGCTGCTCGGGGGTCTAATGGTGGAGTGGTCCGACGTCTTTCGGGAGGAGGTGCTGAAGAAGTGACTGGACCCCACGGACCTGGCCATGCTCGCGCGCGCGTGCTGGAAGTGCGGTGCGGCGGTGGCGTCGGCGGGTATGGTGAGTTCGGGGGACACCGAGGAGGAGCCGTTCAAGATCGTGACGTTCATCGCGTCCAGCGAGCTGCTGGCCTGGGCCAAGGCGAACAGATGCCCTTGGGATGAAAGGGTGTGCGCGCTCACCGCGAAGTACGGGCAGGTGGATGCGCTGCAGCTGGCGCGGGAGCTCGACTGTCCCTGGAACGAGTGGACGTGTGCATAGCTCAGAACGGGCACCTGGAGGCGTTGGTGTGGGCGCGGGAGCACGGTTGCCCGTGGGATGAGAATACGTGTGAAGGCGCCGCTCGGCGCGGGCATCTGAATGTGCTGCAGTGGGCGCGGGAGCACGACGCCCCGTGGCGGCCAACAACGGGCACCTAGAGATGTTTTGCAGTGGGCGCGGGAGAACGGCTGTCCGTGCCCCGACCTTGACATCCTCGTTGGAGTTGCCGCCGAGAGCGGGAACGTTGAGATGATGGCGTGGTTTTGTGGGCAGGGTTGGCCGTTGGAACATGAGCATATGTTGTGCGCAAGGGCCGCTGAGTACGGGCGCTTGGAGTTGTTGAGGTTGTTGCGGGAGCACGGCTGCCCGGCTGACCTTGACGCGTGCAGAGTGCTAGCTTCTCGCGGCGGCCACAACGAGGTGGTTGAGTGGTTAGGCCAGTTTACAGTGGAAACGTGGCACACTACCAACAACTAGAGTGAGAATGACACCCACTCTCATAATAATAAGGTCGCTTCTGACCATGACCTACGACTTTAGGGACACAGCCTTATTGTCCACGACATATATATGGGTCTCTCGTCACCCTCGTTGTAATCATCATCTCACCCTCGTCCGCATTCCCCGAGCTCACGCGTTCGCCCAACCCGTGTTCCTACCACCCACGCCCGGGAACATCTTCAACGTATTTTGACGCAGGGCACGTCGGCATGAGGCCACCCGCACCTGTGCCGAGGGAATCATGGGAGCGGCCAGACACTGCCGTAAATCCAGCAATATGATGCCAGAAGTTAGGCCGCCGTCGCACCACAAAGCCTTCATTGCACAGTGTAACCGACGCAGAGCTCGTCAATCACACCTACACCCGTGGCTCCACGTAGAGTACTCGGTTTAGACTGATCCATAAGTAATGAAGCTGCGTTGCGACGGAGGAGGGGCGAGGCGATGCGGCTCGGCGGGGCCGAGGGCGAGGCACAGTAGTTGGTGGAGTCGTAGTGTTAAGGGAGAAATGGATATTGTTTCAGGCGGCGCCAGGGGGAGAAGCATCCAGCGGCGGCCAGCGGCGGCAGCGTGCTTCATGTAGTATCTTCTACTCCTACCTTCTAAACATCCCGTACTCACGTCAACTTCAGCCATCCCATCACCACGAGAGACGAGACCGCCGCCCCCCCACATCAACCTGCGCCGATTACAATACATTTGTACAACATTTTGGTGTGACACAAAATAGCTATTCGTGTCTTTGCCTACTTTATCAAAGACCCTATGTAACGTTGCTCTGAAACTATATCGCTATCGCTATTGCGGCCGCATCGGCGCCCTACCCGTCCCCGTCCTCCTCCGATAGCAACGCCCCCTCCGGCGCGGGCGAGGCGTCGTCCGGCGACAGCAGCGATCGCTGCGCCGCGTCGTCGCCGTTGCCCTGCCCGCCGCCGCCTAAGTGGAGGGAGGCGAGGAAAGTGATCGACCGACCGGCACGGATCGAAGCGGCGACCAGCAGCAGGAATCCCATCTGCACCGCCGCATAGCGGCGTAAATTGCAATTGAAAGCATCATTTGAAAGCGGTCCGTCATATCTTAGTTTCAAGAGCATGGTTCCAGAGTTCCAGACGCTTTCCACACGGAATTCATTGGTTTATCCTGCACCGCCATACCGCCGCGATGAGGAAGGGCGCCCATACGAAGAAGCTGGAGCGCTGCACGGCGGCGGCGTACAGCGCCAGCGCCAGAACGCCGGGGGCTACGGCCCAGCGAAACATGGAAAGAAACATCAGGCCGGTGGCATTGAATTAAAGAAACGAAAATTCAGCAAAACATGAAGGGGGTTAGAATTTAACTCAAGAAACTGGAGGTGGAAAATATCTTGGATGACATCATGAACAATGTATGATAGGCCCCACCGGGGAACTGAATGCACAGCTGTGCCACGGAGAGGGAACCTAGGTCGCGCGTCCGCAACGTGTGCGCTATCTGCGGCGCCCAGGTGAAGAGCTGCGTCAGCGACGCCACCACTCCGAAGGCCTGGCATGAGGGTCATCGAGAACAAGCATTTGACTGATATTGGAGCATGACTTACCGTCAGGGTGTTTGCCCATAGAGACAGAGACGTGCGGACTCGGTTGGTTGACTTAATGTCGGTCGAGTGCTTGTTCGCAACACCCCCCCTGCCTATGCTTCTCGAACTAAGTTAGTGCTGTTTAGGGGCTAGTGGTTAGTGGATTAATGGGTTAGTATTGGGGTCTACAGTAGGTTACTAAAATAGGGGGTTTTAAATTAGGCTAGTTTGAGCTAATTTAGGGGCTAGTGCTTAGTAGGCTACTTCAGGGGCGACAAGTATACCCCTGCCTGGCCCGAGGAGCGCGCGGCGGGCCCGCACGCCCCCAGCGCCACCACCACCAACCCCGCGACGGCGACGAACGCGGCGTTGATAGCGGTGCACTCGTAGCACAGTCCCAGGCTGCAGGGACTGATGGGTAGCGATTGCCACGTCAAACGATGCCATATAACTCAAGAAAAGAGGCTTCAACTGTGTTTGATGACGTGGAGAGCACTATCCATCAGTCCCTACCAGGCTGCGCGGGTCCGCGGACAGCCCCACCAGCCCCGGCCGCCCCGCCGCCTCCGCCGCCGTACAGGGGCTGACACTCGTCCACTCCTTGGATTGAAGTGAGCGATTTTTGTGGAATATGTTGGGTGGTTTCTGGGTTTCTGGATGCAGTGACGAAAACAGCTCAGGTTGAGCTGAAAAGTGGACTGGTGGAAGCGCCTGCCGCCGAGGCCTCGCGCCGACGCACCACCACGAAGTAGGGACTGATAGATGGTGCTCGCCGCGACACCTGACGAACTTTGAACCCTCACTTCTTGAGTCAAGTGGCATCCTGTGACGTAGCGAGCACTATCCATCAGGCCCTACAACGAAGGCGGCGAAGGGCAGCGCCGCGCCCATCGCGTTGGCGCCGAGCTGCGGTCGGGTTTCAATCGAACGGAACAGACATGATAGTTTTACCTTAATGAGACGTTGGGTGCAATCGGATGGGCAAGCACCAGTACGATGTACAATGTGGCGATCACCACCAAGCACACCATGCCGTTGAAGGCGGCACATGAGTGTGGGTGGTCACGCACCTGTGCCACTCCGCCGAGGTTGGAGAAGCACGCCCACGCCCCGCCGGCCCCGCACTGTGCCAGTGCAGGCGCCCCCAGCAGCAGCCCCTCCTGGTAAGGCACCAAAATGGAGCTCGAAATAACTTCTCGACACGAGGGTTCGACGTTGTCGATGACCTCGGTCGTGATCACACTCAGCAGTCATGCCTTGCTTGTGCCCTAGATTTGGCGTTTTGTCCCATTTTGTAGTCTCCAGTCTAGCTACTCGTACTCGTACTCGTAGTTGCTGGGCGTAGCTAGCGTTGTAGCGTAGAGAACGACATGAGCATGAACCAACCCGGCCCTGCCGCGAGGAGTTGCGTGACGTTGTTCGCCAGCTGCAGGCACAGCGTGGAGGCCGACACGCCAGCTGTCGTTCCCGCCTTCAGCAGTTCCACCGGCTGGGGCACGAACGACAGCAGACACCCCAGCGCAGGGTCTGCCGGTCAGTGCTCGCCTACGTCGCCCAACGTATGTTATACCCTCGCTTCTTGAGTTAAATGGCATCCTATGAGAGAGACACTTCCGCGTGTATGAGGAAGCACCAAGCTTTCGCCGTGGTCCCCGAGGGCAACCTATGACGTGACGAGCACTATTCATTATTTCCTACCCCAGCGCCAGCAGCGCCCCCGCGGCGAACGCGCCCGTCGGCACCGGTGTCAGTGCGCCGCCCGCGCCGTTCGCCAACCCTGCGCATGAATCTGCTGAAGCCGCGCTCAGCAACCACCGCGCCCCCGCTCCCGCCTCCTCCAACCCCATCCCCATCCCCTAACCACGGTCCCGCCCCCGGTCACGGCCTCCGCTCCAACCCCGAAGCTATCCTCGGTGGTGGGCTCGCCGCTGTCGCTGTCAGGATGCCAGGGATGCCGCAGCCTCCGCCCCCGCCCCGGGTGTTGAATGGCCCGAGGCTGTTGGGTGCCTGAGTGCCGTCCCAGACTCACTTCTCAAATTCCGCCTGCACACACTGAGGCGCGACGCCCATGCCTCGTCAGCGGGCGCGCCGCGGGCCGAGGACGCCACGTTAAGTATGAGAGTTCCCGTGTGTCCAAGGACACGACGCGCGGGTTCTTGTGCACGGCGACGTTCCCGTCAAAACAAAGAATTTGGGCGAGAGGCGAGCGGCCAGGCTTCAAGGCTGCCAGGAGCTAACAAAAATACCCCCCTGCCCACCCTTGTATTATTTTAATAAAATACCCCCCTGACCCCCTCATGCTGAGCTGGCAGGCTCTCATTGGCTGGGCAGTCGGCACTGGAAATATCTATCTTTTCACCTCCACATCGTCGCCGCGCACTCAGAGCTGCGCAGCGCCGCTTGAGAACACCCGGCTGCGATGACGGCGACATGTGCGAGCTTTGCCGCTCTTCTATGCGCTGCCCCGGCGGCGCGGCGTGGCCCTGGCACACTCCGGCGCCCCAGCCGGGTGGTGGCAACTGCCCATCGGACATCAATGTCGGAATCCGAGGCAAGGACTCGCGATGGTGGCGAGGAGCAGGAGGCAGACGCCGCAAGGGGCCCTGGACGTGGGAGCAGTCTGATCGAGCGGCGGATGGTCGGCACGCAATTTAGTTCAAACTTAAAAAATGTCTCGACGTCGTCGCGTCGGCGCGCTCTCGTCGCCACCATCGCGGCGCCACTTCTCCCGAGCCTCCTCTCCGCCGCGACAGTCTCTCCTGCCGCTGCATCCGCCGCCGAGCTTGAGTCTAAGGCGAGGCTTCAAATCGTCCAACTTGTAACTTAATGGGAGCGTTTTCGCTACAGCCACTGGTGTTGGTTGTCAGCCAGCAGGTTGGACGTTCTTTACTCACTCGCCTGCTCCGCCGGCAGGGGATAGGCATGGGCATCCGCTCACTCACTGTCCAGTGTCACCGGCATCGGAAGTTGTGCGGAGCTTTCCTCTAAATTCATGAGAGAAACAAAATACCCGAGTCACTCTCATCACTCGTTCTGACTCCTCCAAAATGCCGTCCCTCACTCACTCCCTCACTCACTCTCGCCTTACCCCTCCTGAAACCCCCGATTGGAAGCCCCTGGCCTCGGGTGACACAAAAGGTGTTCTTCGATTTCGCCGTTGACGGGGTGCCGGCGGGGAGGGTCGTCGTCGGGGTAGGTCCTGCTCAAAATGCTCGCCACGTCGTTTCACATGCCATCTGACTCAAGAAACGAGGGCTCAAAACGCGTTGCCGTGGACGGGGTGCTGGCGGGGAGGGTGGTCGTCGGGGTAGGTGCTGCCACATATTGCTCGCCATGTCTTGTCGTGCTATCTTACTCAAGAAACCAGGGTTCATGATGCGTTGGCTAATGTGGCGGGCGACTGCTGCCCCTCCTCCGCCTCCTCCTCCTCATCCTCATCCTCCTCCGTTTCCCCCTCCTCCTCCTCTGAATCTCCATCCACGTCTGCCTCATCTTCCCCCACTCCCTCCTGCTCCTCCTCCTCCTTCGCAACAACTACGAGTAGAGGGAGAGACGACTCGTTTTCAATATCTGCGTGGCCCTACGTTTGGGTGTTTGGGTCGGCGTCGCCCATCGCCGCCGCGCGCTTCGCCTCGCTGACCACCGGCATTCAAGGCCTGAGTTACAGGCGCACGCAAGTAGACGCCGTGGTAAGGCCTGCCAGATATTGCTCGCCACAACATAGGATGCCCGTTCGGAGTCCTCCACTCGCCCTGATTCGCCCTCCTTGGGGTGCGGCCGCCCCTACTAATAAAACGAGGACACAAAAGCGTCGGATGACATGGCGAGCAATATGTGATTGTCCCTGCGTGGCGGAGTACTGCGAGGTGGGCCAGGTGGATGACCCGATTTTTATCGGGAGTTCAGGAGTGAAGGCATTCCTCATCCCCGGCACCACCGACCCCGTGGACATGTCACAAATCGGCGGGCCGTCCGCGGAGAAGCTGCTGCCCGAGCTGGCTAAGGGGGCGCTGTCGAGCAACCGCGCGGGGCTGGTGTCGCTCACGGCAGGGGGGGTATTGAGGACATTATCTCGACCGACGTCGGATGGACAATAAACCGAGACAGGGACGTGGGTAATTGCTGATATGTCGGTCGACCACCACGAATCTGTATGAGCCTGGAAAGCGAGGCATGCTCCAATCGCCGTTCGAAGCATTGCTCGAAATGACCCTCCTGTGTGGTGGCGCCCGGCGCGCCGCCGCCGCCGCCCAAGAGCCGCCTGGAGAGCATCAATGGAAAGTTCGTCACGGTGACGGAACCGCCGCTACCGGCGGGGTTCAGCTATGAATGCTCGTCGTACCTTTGTAGTGCCGGGTTTTTCCTAAAATGCCATACTTGACTTTGGCAAAGTCACCAAACTCCAGGGCACTACTCGGACACCTGTAGTACATAATTGAGACTCGGCATTGATTTTAGTACCACTGTTTGACGTATCGAGCCCACTCCGCCGGGCCCTGCTCGGCGGGTCCTAACGGCACGGCGTTCACGGTCACCACCGCCGACGCGTCCGAGATACTGGACCGCACCAACATAGTCGTGGGCACCGTCCTGGAGGGACAGGACGTGGTGGCCGCGCTCGCCGCTCTCCCCACTGCCAAGGCAGGTCCTTCTCTGATGTGTGTTTGCATCTGGCGCCTTACGCTATGTGTCCCTGACTCAACTTGCCTTATCTCACTGAAACCACGAAGGTACGTCAGTTGAGCTGGGGGAACTCGGCTTGGGGATATACCCATTCAATTGTGGATGGCCATCCCGGTACTGATGGAATTTGAACCTTGACAGACATTAGGTTCTGTTTGCTTGCAATAGCGGTGGGGGTTGATTATTACTCGCCATATGAAGCGCCTTGGGGCTCGATGAACGTTAGTGAACACAATTCCCACCTCATACCTTAAAGGTGCGTAAGTTAAGTTTGGAAATATATCAAGCGTAAGTCCCTGGTAAAAGGACAATAGCAGCAGCCCATTCTTCGTGGTGGCTAAGGCAGTCGGTAGGGAGGACCTTCAGGACCGACGAAGCTTCAAACGTTTGAAGGGGACCACCGATTACTACGTGGCCGACGGAGGATCCACCGGCAATGGTGGGGACGTCATCGAGTCGCTTTCACACGCGCACACGTGCACGTCACACACTCACACACACACACGCGCGCGCACACACACGCACACACACGTACACACTCAACCACTTACACGCTCAGCGCGTACACACGCATGAAGTTGATTGCACACGGACAAACACACAAGCGTACGCACACACTCGACACACTCATCGTGCCCTTTGACAAACTGAGACATGTACCAAACGGTCAGCTGACCAATGCAATTGTGTCTGTGTGTGCGACCCTGAGCGCTGGGGATCTGCGGGCCAGGGTGGCGGAGCAAGCGTTCGGCAAACCATTTGCCAAGGTGACGATTTCCAAGTGCGGGGTGTACGACGACGCCTCGGCGCCGCCTCCGGTGGAGGAGGCGGTGGTCGTTGTTGAGCCGCAACAGGTGGGCGGCGGCGTCGGCGGCGGCGGTGGCGGCGGCGGTGGTGGCTTTGGTGC
>Ga0307489_10002510_pt1 | contig 12266 bp, 28 predicted proteins | sample SB12metaG_FD_202247 | JGI IMG/M metagenome (GOLD analysis project Ga0307489, IMG submission 202247) | Sea-ice brine microbial communities from Beaufort Sea near Barrow, Alaska, United States - SB 1.2 | ecosystem: Environmental > Aquatic > Marine > Coastal | place: USA: Alaska | collected...
TGACAATGGAGCACAGCTCCTTGTAGGTGTTGAGGCTGCCGCCGCCGGCCGCGCCGGCCTCCTCACCGTCCTTTTTCTTCGCCAGCGCCTTGTCGTCCACCTTCATCGTGCCCTCCGAGAAAACCTGTGAGTCGTCCGCCAGCTACGGGCTTACACTTGTCCGGTCTTCAGCTCAACGTCAGCACTTGGTGTGGGATAGTTGGGTAGTTTCAACTCGTTCCAGTGATGGAAACGGCGCAGCTTGAGGTGAGAAGTGGACGAGTGTCAGCCCCCGCTGCCAGCTTGACCTTGTTGTTCTTCTTCTTCTCGCCGGACAGCGTGCCCATCAGACTGGCCAGCAGCGTCTTCCGCTGCTCCTCCGTGCCCAAATCGTACACGACGCTGACGCCACGACTGGCCATCTCCTGCGTCAGCTCGTTCTGGTCCCCCAGCACCAGGGGCTTACACTCGTTCACTTCTCAGCTCAACGTAAGCACATTTTGTGGGATACGGTGGGTGCATGATCTTCCCCCAGTCTATTAGACAGGGGGACGTGGGATACGGTGGGTGGATGATCTTCCCCCAGTCTATTAGACAGGGGGACACGGGATGTGTGACCAAAACGGCTTGGCTTGAGCTGAGAAGTGAACGAGTGTAAGCCCCTGCCCAGCAGGCTGCCGAACGCCTCCTGGATCTCGGGCAGCATGGTCAGCAGGCGCGGGTGCCGCCGCGTGTGCAGCACCTGTTGAAGGGGGTGGGGGGGAAGGGGGAGAAGGGGGAGGGGGGTGAGGCGGGGGAATGGGGGGGAGGGGGTGAAGGGGGGGCAGGTTTAATGCGGGTGGGCAAGGAGGGGGGGGTAGGAGGACTGGGTTGCTGAGGAAAGGGGGGGAGGGGAGCAAGGGGTAGCAGTAGCAAGGGGAAATGGAGCAATGCAGGGGAGGGGGGGCAGGGGGGCAAGGAGTACTATGCAGGGCTTGTTTGATGCAAATGGGGTTTTTAGGGCTTAGGAATCAGGGTTCTAGGTTTAAGGTTCTAGGGTTTAGGGTTTAGGTCACGCACCAGTGCCAGCAGCCAGATGCAGGCGGCGCAGCGCTCCTCAGGGCGCGACGAGTACATGTGCGTGTCGAAGATGGCGGCCAAGATTGCGTCGCGGATCTTGCCGCGGGTCTCCGTGTCGGGCCCTTCGACTCCCTCCGCATCCATCGCCGCGGTGTAGCGGCGCAAGTTGAATTTGAAAGCAGCATTTGAAAGCACGCCATCATATTACAGTGTCAAGTGCGTACGTCCAGGCGCATTCAGCATGGGTTTCATTGGGTCAACTTGCACCGCCCAACCGCGGTGGCGGCGGCGGCGGCAGCAGCGGCCGCTCCGTCGACTTTCATGGAATCGTCGGCGGCGGCGGCGGCGGTGGTGGTGTCTCCGAGCTGCATCTTGCTGGCGCCGCTGAGGGTGGTGAAGGAGCCTGAGAGCAGGGTGACAAGACATGATCTGGTCATCCTGTCCACAAGATGACAAGGTGACAGTATCGATATGGAAGCTGACCTTGAGATGACAGTATCGATATGGAAGATGACAGTATCGATATGGGAATCTCTTGTCACTCTGCCTGAGAGCACCTCGGAGCGTGCGACTCCGGTGTTGCCGAAGGCGAAGCACAGCGCCTCGCCCACCGACATGTTGTAGAGGCGCAACTTGAATTTGAAAGCAAAGCTTGAAGCAGTTTTATAATTTTCTTGTTTCAAGCTCTCTAAGATTTTGCCGCATTCAACATGGGTTTCGTAGGGTTTCGTAGGGTTTCGTAGGGTTTCGTAGGGTTCCGTAGGGTTCCGCACCGTCCTACCATGTGGACCTCCTCGGCCTTGCTCTTGCTCAAGGCGAACAGACCGGCGAGGAGCGCCTCTGTGTCGGCCCATTCTGCGCCGCCGGCGATGACGTAGCCGGCGGCACGCGCAGCTTTCTGCGCTGCGGCGGCGTCGGGCGCCTTCATGACTTTGAGCATCCGCTCCACGGCGGCATCGACGGTGCCCGCCGGAAACTCCACTACGTAGCAGCGCAAGTTGAATTCGGAAGCAAAATTGTAAGCGGTTCCAATCACATGCTAGCTTCAAGAGCTTAGGTCACAAGCGCTTGAGCTTAGGCCACAAGCGCTTTCAACGCGGGTGTCATGGGTTGAACCTGCAGCGCCCTACCACGGCGGCGGCGGCGGTTGTGGCTTTCTCAGCGGCGGCTTTCTCCGCGTCGGTGGCGTCGGCGGCGGCGGGGGCCGGGACCTCCTTCGGCGGCGCCCTCGGTACAGGGGCTTACACATTTCCACTCTCGAGCTCAACATAAGCACTTTGTGTGGGATAGGGGGTACATTTGGGGTTGTTCAGGGGGTTTTTTTAGGGTGTGTTAGGGGGTATCAGGGGGTATCAGGGTGTATATTGTGTCAGAAACGGTTTAGGTTGAGCTGAGAAGTGGACGAATGTAAGCCCCTGCCTTGGTAAGGGGAGCGGGCCCGTCAAACCGACGTGGCCGATCGCCTCCGCCGCGGTCCCCGCCAGAGTGGGATTCTTGCACCCCGCGACGGAGATGAACACATCCAGTGCTACCGCCAGTTTTCCCTTAATGTACCGGCACAAGTTCAAATTGAGAGCAAAAGTTGAAAGCAGCTCATGATAATAAAGTTTCAAGCGCTGAAAGCACAGGCGAGTTCAACACGGATTTTGATACTAGGTTTAGGGTTTCAGGATTTAGGATTCAGGATTCAGGCATTGGGGTTTAGGGTTCAGGGTTGATACTGTCAATCTGCACGGCCCTGCCTCAGGGAACTCTAGGCCACTCGCCGCGACAAACCCAGCGGCGCACAGCGCGCCGTCCTGGTCTTCAAAGCGACCGTGGACGTTTTCGTACGCGCCGCCCCTGTCCTTGTTCTCATCGCTGGGGCCGCCCGCCGCAGCGCCGCCTTTTCCCGCCAACGTGAGGAGCTCGTCGAGCAGCTTCGCGGCGGCGGTGGCGCCGAGCTGTAGCGCCGCCATTCGAATATGAAAGCAAAACTTAAAAGCAGTTTATCATACTTTGCTTCAAGCTCTTGGGTCTAGTGCCTGGTCTGTTCTGCTTTAATTTGTAGTGCTTGTAGTACCGACTGACTTTTGGCCAAATCACCTCAACACATTTGACTTTTCACCCGATCACCAAACTCCGACCGTACTACTTGTAGTACGAAGTACTACATCTAGTACGGAGTACAGACCAGGCACTAGGCGCGTTCAGCGTGGGTTTGATAGGGTTAAGCTGCACCGCCCTACCGAGTGCGGGGGCGAGCACGCCGCAGAGCTTAGCGGCCACGCGGCGCGTCTCGCCGTCGTTGTGAGCCGCGAAGTGACGCAGACGGGGCAGCGCGGCGGCGGCGGCAGCGGGGGTGTCCCCCAGCGCCGCCGGGGTGTAGCGGCGTAAGTTGAATTTGAAACCAAAGTTTGAAAGCAGTTTCTCAAGTTCTAGTTTCAAGCGCTGAGTTCCAGGCGCTTTCAACACGGGTTTTACAGGGTCAACCTGCACCGCCTTACCGGGGCGGACTCCGCCAGCTCAAGCAGCGCGGTGACCGCCGCCGACGTCAGCTCCGGCGGCGCGGCCTTCACCAGGCAGTGGTCGAGGAACAGAGCGTAGAGCGCGGGGCAGGCGGACTCCGGGGTGTTGCCCGCGTCAGCCATGTCGGCCGCGACGTAGCGGCGCAAGATGATTTTGAAACCAAAACTGGACAGCAGTCTATTATATCCCAGGTTCAAGCTCTTGTTCCTGGCGCTTTCAACGGGGTTTTGATAGGCTTAATCTGCTGCGCCCTACCTTGATACAGCGCTGGATGAAGTCGAGTGCCGCCGCCATGGCGAGGGGCGGCAGCGGGAGCGGGGAGGACAGCTGCGCCGGGAAGGTCAGCCCGGGGTGGCACGACGCGAGGTACGCCAACACGGGCGCGGCGGGCGGCAGCATCCGGCCCACCTTGGCCTCCGCTCCCGAGTTGCAGCGGCGCGAGTTGGAACTGAAAGCAAACGTTAAAAGCAGTTTAAGATGTTACAGTTTCATGCGCTGAAACCATAGGCGCTTTGAACACGGGTTCTGATCCTGGTCAACCTGCACCGTCCCACCTTGGGATCCGCTCCCGTGTCCATGCCTTCGCCCCCCGCCTCGGCGCCGTCGCCATCCTTGGTAGCGGCGAACTCGCCTTGCCGTTTCCGGAATAGGTCGTCGTCCTCCCCCGGGGGGCGCAAGCCGGCCTTACCTTCCTCCCGGGGCTCACACTCGTCCAGTTTCCAGCTCAACCCAAGCGCCTTTTGTGGGATATGGGGTGTATGGGAAATGTAGGGAGGGTTCAGGGAGTGTTCGAGGCGTCTTTATAGGGGGTGTTGAGGCTTTAGCGTGTGTTTGCGGAGTGTTAAGCGAGACAGAAACGGCTCAACTTGAGCTGAGAAGTGGACGAGTGTAAGCCCCTGCCTTCCTCGCGCACGTCCGGCTTCGCGTCCCCCGCCGCCACGATGCACAGGTACCGCGCTGTAGCGGCGCAAGTTGAAATTGAAAGCAAAGTTTGAACCCTAAAACCTAAACCCTAACCCTAAACCCATTTTGTAGCCTCAAGTGCTGAAACCATAGGCGCTTTCAAACATGATTTCTGATACTGTCAACCTGCACCGCCCTTTCAACCATCGGCGCTTTGAAGACGGGTTTTGATACTGTCAACCCGCACCGCCCTACCGTGCGGGAACGTGGTCGAAGGCGAACAGCTGGCGCGCCCACTGGGCGGCGCACAGGCGCCGCGACGGCTCGCCCCCCGCGCCCGCGCCCACCGCCGCCGCCGCCGCGCCGCCGGCCACAGATGCCAGTAGCAGGTTCTCGATGTGCATAGCCACGCCGCCGCCGCACCCGGCGTAAGCCTTGGACTAGGGCCGGGCAATATTGCTGGTCGCTCGTCACGTCAGTTTACTCGACAGACGAGGGTTCATAATGCGTGTCGATGACGTGGCGGGAGATATCTGCCAGGGCCAGGCGCGCCGGGCAGACATTGCTCCTCACGTCATAGGTTGCCATTTAGCTCGAGAAAAGAGGGTCCATAATGCCGATGACGTGGCGGGCAATGTCTGGAGGTGAGCGTAGCGGCTGTTGCTCGACACACCATATAATGCCATACAACTCAAGAAAGGAGGGTTCGAAATGTGCGTCGATGTCGTGGCAGGCAACGGGTCTGGTGGATATTGCTCCTACCTTGGCCAGCGCCCTCGCTGCGTCCTGCACCGACGTGCGCACACCCTCGATGTAGCGGCGCAAGTTTAGGGTTTAGGGTTCAGGGTTAGGGTTCAGGGTTTATGGTTTAGGGTTTAGCCCTAAAGCTGAAAGTCAAGTTTGAAGGCGCTTCATCATATTTCAGCTGCAAGCGCTGAAACCAAGCGTGGTCAACACGGGGACAACCTGGGGTCAACCTGCACCGCCTTACCTCGGGCTCGGACGACAGGGCGGCGAAGACCCGATCGGCGATGTCCGGTGACCCGGTCACGAGATCCGGCTGCCGCACCGCCAGCTGTCCCAGTGCCTGGTAACAGAACCCGTGGTGTAGTGGCGCATTTTGAAATTGAAAACAAAGTGTGAAAGCGATTCGTCACATTCTAGCTTGAGCGCTGAACCCAAGCGTGGTCAACTCCGGGTCAACCTGGGGTCAACCTGCATCGCCCTACCGCGGAGCGACACATTCGCAGTGGTGGTGTTGGAGGATCCCGTGGAGGCGCCGGGGGCCTCGTCCCCTCCCGCGCCAGCTGCCGCCCCGTCGCCACCAACATCGGCACCGCCCTCCTTGCCGTCCAGCAGCCTCAGCATGCCGTTGAGCAGCAGGGAGAAGTGGCGCAAGTTGAAAGTGAAAGCACAGTTTAAAAGCGGTTCATCAAATCATAGTTTCAAGCGCTTACTTCCAGGCGCTTTCAACTTGGGTTTGAAAGGGTCAACCTGCACCGACCTACCAGGGGCGCGGTCTGCTTCAGCTTCGCCTCGGTGGTGTGGCGCAGCACCCACACAGCGAGCTCCATGCCGGCCGCCTTGAGCTAGGGCCTGACAGATAACGCCCGCCCCGTCATGTCATTCCATTCAGCTCAAGGAACGAGGGTCTATCACAATGTGGAGGATAAGGTGACGTCATGTGATTCAATTTAACTCAAGGAACGAGGGTCTACTACAATGTAAAGGATGACGTCACTTCAAGTGATTACATTTAACTCAAGGAACGAGGGTCTACTACAATGTAAAGGATGACGTCACTTCACGTGATTACATTTAACTCAAGGAACGAGGGTCTACTACGATGTGGAGGATGACGTGGCACTGGCAGGTGTTTTGTATCAGGCCCTACCTTGAGGCGCACGGTGGTGCCCACGCCGTACAGGCAGGTGAAGATGCACTGCACGGTGGAGGGGAACGAGTTGGCGGCCGCCACGGTGTAGCGCCGCAACTTGATATTGAACGCAAAACGTGAAAGCTTGTTATCATATGTTAGTTTTAAGTGCTGACGCCAGGCGCAGTTTCAACGCGGGTGTCGACACGTTTCAACTTGCACCGCCTGGGTTTAGGGTTTAGGGTTTAAAGATTTGGGGTTTAGGGTTTAGAGTTGAGCACTTGCAGCGCCTTACCACAGAGCGGGTGAGCAGGTTGATGAGGCGCATCTTGAGCGCGGGCGAGGCCGGCAGCCAGGGGCCTACACTCGTTCACTGTGCAGCTCAACGTAAGCACTTTTTGTGGGATAGTGGGTGTATATAGGGGTTGTTTAGGGGTAGCTCAGGAGATGTCATGTCAGATATTAGGGGCATTTAGGGTGTATTTTGTGTGAGAAACGGCTCAAGGTTGAGCTGAGAAGTGGACGAGTGTAAGCCCCTACCGGCAGCGCGCGGCTCGCCTCAGGCACCGTCTCGGCGCCGCCCAGGAAGGTGCGGTACAGCAGGCCGACCAGCGCAGGGTCCTCAAGGTCCACCGCGGGATGCCGGGCACCAGGGTCAATGAGCACAAGCAGGGTCTGCTGACTCAAGGAACAGGTTCGACTCACCATGAACTTGTCACGTGCCAACACTATGGTAGGAGGGTCATTGAGCAGCAAGCACTCGGCGCGAGATCGGAGGATGACTTACGATCAGGGTGTGCTCATACAGATACGCGGAGGAGGGGAGGACCAATCAATGTTGTTCGAGTGCTCATGCTCAATGGCATTCTTTGTCGAGTGCATGTTCTTAAACTCAGCGTCGAATCTGGTATCGAAAGTATGGTGTCGAGTCGCATTCTACCAATGAGAACTGTCCATTACGAGAATCCCACCGGCCGCCTCGCCGAAAGTCCGACCAGGTCGCCATCCTTGGGTAAATAGACCCTCGATTTCGAGGAGATCAGCGTTCCGCGGAACGCCGACACTGAGTTTAACACACCCCCTGCCGGGTGTCCCAGGAGCAGCGGCGCTTGAGGAGCTCCTCGCCGCGGCGCTGCACGTCGTTGTCAGCGTCGCACGCCGATACCAGCATGATCATCACGAGCTCGGCGGGCGGGGCCGTGGCGTCGGAGGCGCGGGCCAGGAACCAGAGGCATACACTCGTTCACTTTTCAGCTCAACGTGAGCCGTTTCTGACACATAATACACCCTACACACCCCCTGATACCCCTACCACCTCCTAAGCATCCCCTGTACAACCACTTAACGCACCTCCTATCCCACAGAAAGCGCTTGAGTGCATGAGTGTAAGTTCCTGCCAGCAACTCGAGCAGCGCCAGTTTGGTCACCCCGAGGTTGCGCGTGGTCGGCACCACACCCGTCGGGCCCAGGATCAAGGGCTTACACTCGTCCACTTTTCAGCTCAACGTGAGCACTTTTGTCCCATGTGGTGGGGTGCTTTGCTGGTTACAGTGAGACAAATGGCTCAGGTTGAGCAAACATGTTGACGAGTGTAAGCCCCTGCCCAGGATCCGAGCCACCGACGCGGGGGAGAGTCCCGGGGGCGCGGAGGGCGCCGCGGCGGCGGCGGCGGTGGCGGCGGCGGCGGCGGCGGCGGCATTCTCGGTGGGCGACCCAGGAGCTGCGGCGGCGGTGGCGGCGGCAGCGAGACCCGGCATCGCCACTCCGGCGACGTTCGCGACGCCCTGCAGCGAGAAGCTTACACTCGTTCCGATTTCAGCTCCAATTAAGCTCTTCTGTCCACCGTGTAACCCAACTTAACTCAAGAATGTGTCCTTGGGTTGCTCAAGTTCAGCTTTAACGTTAACGAGTGTAAGCCCCTGCCTGCAGCGCCAGCTGTTGCGGGTTGGGGGCGGGGCGCGCCATGGTGTAGCGGCGCAGGTTGAATTTGACAGCAAAACTTGAAAGTGCTTTAAACTCAGTGTCGGAAGGACATGTCCTGTTTATCTCCTCGAGATCGAGGGTCTATTTACTCGAGGATCGCGTCCCGGTCGGACAGTCGGCGAGTCGGTCGGTGGGATTTTCGAAATGGACAGTTCTGATTGGTCGAACGGGATCCGACACCATATATTCGATACCAGACCCGACACTGAGTTTAACATATTTCGGTTTCAAGCGCTTAGTTCCAAGCACTTTCGCCGTGGTTTTGATAGGGTCAACCTGCACCGGCCTACCATGGGGGCGTGGCCCGACGTGTTGGGCTGGTACATGAGGTACTCAAGCGCGTGGAAGAGGAACGCGGCGCGGTCCGCGGGGCAGGGGCTTACACACGTCCACTTTTCAGCTCAACCTGAGCCGTTTCTGGCACAAAATATACCCTAGACACCCCCATACCCCATGACACCACCTAAACACCCCCTAAATAACCCCTAGATGTGCCCCCTATCCCACGGAAAGAGCTTACGTTGAGCCGAAAAGTGGACGTGTGTAAAGCCCTGCCGCGGGGTTCAGCATGAACGGCATCTCATCAACCGCCTGTTCCACATGCTTGGCGTTGACGGCCAGGCCGGTGATCAGGGGCTCACACTCGTACACTTGTCAGCTCAACTTGAGGACCTTCGTGACACAGCGCTCACGTTCGAGCTCAACTTGAGCAAATTCGAGACACATGCACGGGATTATTTGGGTTACATGGGGGATACAGTAAACTTAAGTTGAGCGGAGAGGGGCAAAGTAAGCTCAAGTTGAGCGGAAATGGGAACGAGCGTAAGCCCCTGCCGGTGATGGCCATGCGCAGGATGATGTCTTTGTGCTGCTGGGTCCTTGTTCCGATGCCGGACAACAGCTTCGCAATCTGCGGGGCACGGACCTCGGGCCAGGGGCTGACACTCGCTCACTTCAGAGCTCAGCTTGAGTACCTTCTGGACACATCGCTCACGTTAGAGCTCAATTTGAGCACCTTTGGGACACATCCACGGGTTCATTTGGGTCGTATGGAGCTTAAGTTGAGCGGAAACCGGAACGTGTGCAAGCCCCTGCCTCGGGCGGCGCACGCTCGAACGCCTGCTCGACGTACACGAGCGCGAAGTTACGCACGATGGTCGGGCGGTCCACGTTGCCATACAGCTCCGTCAGGTCCTTCAGCGGAAGCTGCATGGTCGGCTGCGCCTTGAGGCAGGGGCTTACACTCGCTCACTTCACAGCTCAACTTGAAGACCTTCGGGGACACATCGCTCACGTTAGAGCCCAACTTGAGCGCCTTCGGGACATATTCACAGGTTACTTGGGTCCTATGGGGGACGATGTAAGCTGAAGTTGAGCGGAAATGGGCAAAGTAAGCTCAAGTTGAGCGGAAATGGGAACGAGTGTGAGCCCCTGCCTTGAGACGCTTGTTGACGTGGGACAGGATCTCCATTACCTTTTTCTTGGTGCTGGCGTGCTGCGACGCCATCTGGTCGATGACGCGCGGCATCAGGACGCCGAGCACGCGTTCGAGCTTGGCATCGTCGGTGAAACCCAGCGCGGTGAGCGCCTTGCAGGAGGGTCGTTGAGAGGGCACGTCGTTCAGGTTGAGAGGGCACTCGAAACGAGATCGGAGCGCTCTCATCTTCGGCGCGAATATGCGGAGTCACGGACGTTTAGATGTGTTGGCTCGGTCTCGTCGGAACACGACGTAGGCCGAGTGCATGTTCTCAACAACCCCCCTGCCTTGTCCAGCGCCGCGCACTCCTCGGCCTCCGACGCGACCGACGCCATCTTGTTTGCGCGAAGGAACGCAGATGACAAACGAGATCTGGGAGTGAGGTCGCTGATGCGGAAGAGGAGGAGGACTCCGAGGGCAGAGGAGGGCAGAGGACAGCGGCAATCAAGATTACGGTGGATGTAGACGCCGAGCACCAGGAGGAGGAAGAGGAGGAAGAGGAGGACTCACACACGCGCGTCTTTGCGCGAAGTGACAGCACGATGCCGAGGGCAGCAACTTTCTGCAGCGCCGGCCGGCGCGCGGCCGGTCGGGGTCTTCGTCCCCCCACCAGGGTGCCCACCGGGGGTCAGGGGGGGGCCAGGCCAAAAGGCCACTGCCTCCACCATTCCCACCACCCCGCCACGCGCTCCGACCCCTGTCTGGCGCCGTGCTTATCCCCCCACCACCACCTCCACCGTCCTCACAGGTCCCTCGCGTCGCAGTCACGAGATCGCCTCCCAGAACATAGGCCGCCGTCACTCAGTCACACACAACACGCAGAGAACATGGAAAACTTGAATGAACTGTACGCTCAGGTCCTGAAGCTCGCGGAGACCATCCCGCAACCGCTCAAGTTCCTGGCCGTCTATATCCTCTTCAAGCTGTTCACCACCTTTGTCAAGAAGGCTGTCAATGGCAGGGCCTGGCGCACATTGCTCCTCACGGTCATAGGACGCCGTGTAAGTCAAGAAACGAGGGTTCTACTCGTAGATGTGTGTCGATGATGTGGTGGTCAACAGCTACCAAGCCCTAGTCACGGTCAGGGGCTTACACTCGTCCACTTCTCAGCTCAGCCTGCGCCGTTTCTGACGCAAAACACACGCAGAATACCCCCTGATACCCCTCAATACTCCCTAACACCTCTTAAACACCCCCTAAACAACCCCAAATTGCACCCCTATCCCACAGAGTGCGCTCAAGTTGAGCCGAAAAGTGAACGAGTGTAAGCCCCTGGTCACAGGCGGCGCCGCTAAGAAGAACGAGGCGAACAAGGCTGCGGTGAAGGAGGTAGCCAACAAAGAAGAGTTTCTCAAGTACGTGGCCAACGCCGCCGCCGCCGACCAGGCCGGGGCTTACACTCGTCCACTTTTCGGCTCAACATAAGCGCTTTCTGTGGAATATGGGTTGTTCAAGGGGTGTGTAGGGGGAGTTAGGGATGATTAGGGGGTGTTTAGGGTGTGTTGTTGTGTCAGAAATGGCTCAAGTTGAGTTGAAAAGCGGACGAGTGTGAGCCCCTGCGAGCAGGTGTTGGTCGCGGACTTCACGGCAACGTGGTGCGGGCCGTGCCAGCGCATCGCGCCGCTGTACGCGGACATGAGCCTGGCATTCGGCGACACCGTGTTCCTCAAGGTGGACACAGACAAGGCGCAGGACGTTTCCAAGCACTGCGAGATTAAGTGCATGCCAACGTTCCTGTTCTACAAGGTAGGGAGGCCTTTGAGAACAAGCCCTCGACCGACGTTGTGTCTCCTCCTCCTCCTCCTCCTCCTCCTCCTCCTCCTCCTCCTCATGTGTGTATGAGCGTGCATCCTGAAGGTACCCGTTAGTCCGACGTTGACTCTCCTCCTCCTTCACAACGCGTCTGTTTGAGCTTTATCCTGAAGGAAAGTCGTGCTCAGACCCCAAGTTGACAGCAGGTCGACCCCAGGTTGACCGCGCTTGGTATCAGCGATTGAAGCTACAATATGATGAATCGCTTTCAAACTTTGCTGTCAATTCCAACCTGCGGCGCTACAACGCGGGGGGGAAGAAGGTGGACACCATCGAGGGGGCCGACGCGGAGAAAATCAAGGTAGGGCGGTGCAGATTCACCCTATTAAATCCACGTTAAAAGTGCCGGGAAGTAATCGCTTGAATCTGAAATATGGTCAACTGGTTTCAGTTTTCGCTTTCAATATCAACTTGCGCCGCTACATGAAGGCCTCGCTGGTGGCGCTGGGCGTGAAGGAGCGGGCCATTGCGGACCCGACCAAGGTGGAGGCGGTGGAGGACAAGAAGGCAAAGTAAACGTCCGTGACATTTATGTGCTGGGGTCGGAGGACAACGGGCTGAATCGGCCATTCTTGGAGACCCACCAGTGCCACATGGTGCTTCCCTGTTGGATGAGCCGCAGCACGAGCTACAACTTGGCGGGCACGCTGGTGATGTGCGACCGCATGA
>Ga0307489_10002511_pt1 | contig 12260 bp, 11 predicted proteins | sample SB12metaG_FD_202247 | JGI IMG/M metagenome (GOLD analysis project Ga0307489, IMG submission 202247) | Sea-ice brine microbial communities from Beaufort Sea near Barrow, Alaska, United States - SB 1.2 | ecosystem: Environmental > Aquatic > Marine > Coastal | place: USA: Alaska | collected...
GAGGCGTTCTTCGACCAAACCAAGATTCCCGCGGGAGTCGAGCGTACGGCCGACCTGTTGGGTAGCCAATACACAAAGGCAGGGACTGACGGATGATGCTTGCCAAGTCACAGATTGGCACTTGACTCAAGACACGAGGGTTCAAAATGCGATGTGTAACTTGGCGTGGATATCCGTCAGTCAGTCCCTACACAAAGGCGTTAGGTCTCAAGGGGTTCATCACCGGGAAGGCGGCTGTGGGCGGACATAAGCCAGGTGTGGGTGGCGCGAGCCTCGGAGCGGACATGACGTTCATGTTCGACAGCATCGCGGGCACCGTCACCCTCGCCGCGACCATCACCTTCGAGAGCGATTACTTCAGCGCCGTCATCAAGGGCGCTTACAGCAACGACTGCACGAACATCACGCAATTCGACTTTGTCACCGGCAACGCGACGCTCGATGTGGACTCGATGGTGGTCGGAAAGGCAGGGAGGTTATTGAGAACAAGCAGTCAAGCACTCGACCGACGTTAAATCGACGAACCGAGAGCTCGCGTATGAATGAGCATTCACCATCAAGGTGAGCCGCGCTCTGATCTTGGTCGAGTGCTTGCTCTCAATGACCCTTCAACTAGGGAATCATCACTGGAAACCGCTTTTGCCACCCGATGGCGCCCACCCGGTACGACATCACGCTGGAGTGCGAATATCTCATAATCGAGCCCTTCCCGGGTCAGCAGTTGGTGGCCTCTGGCCGGGTGCACGCGGTCGGCCTGGGTTCTGAGGCAAAGGTCCTCAAGGATGATGAGCTCACCTGGAACATTAAGGGGCAGCTTATCCTTGACCTCAGCCTGGGTAGCCCTTTGGCTGCAAACGACAACGTTCAAACGGAGTTCCGCATGATTGACACTCGCGCCGATTTCGCCGCGACATTCTCAAAGGCCGAGCTCGTGAAGGATTTCACCGTCGCGATCAAGGGCGGCTTCACATTCGCTTCCGGCGACGACCCGTCCGCGCCCTTCGTGGCTCTCTCCGGAAACTTCAAGTTCAAATTCCCTTGCATGTACGGCGACGTCGTGGAGATCTCGAACGTCGACGGCGAAGTTAACGTCGGCAGCTTCTCCGCCGCGCTCGGCAACAGCCGCCTTACGTTGTACTGCCTCCCCAAGGTTGGCGACCGGGTGTATGACGTATCCGTGGTCATTGACAGTGTGGCCGTCGGACCGCTGGCGGTCACCGACGTGAGCGTCACCGGCGCGGGGATCCTACTCGAGTCGGGCGCCTCCGCGTTCACGGGGTCGGTTGCGGGCAGCTTGAAGGTGGCAGGGTCTAGCAGATATTGCTCGCCATGTCATAGACACCCACTTTGAACCCTCGTGTTGAGTTTCAATTGGCATCCTGTGACGTGGCGAGCAATATCTGCATGCTCTACCAACAGGAGGGATTCAGCGTTGACGCCTTTTTCCTTATCGACTCCGCCACGAAGTCCGTGAAGCCCACGCTCCGAATGCAGTACGAAGCAGACGGCCTGAAGATGGAGCTCTTCTTCGCCACGGCGCTCAAGGGCACCGATATTTCCTGCCACGAACGGACGGTGATCACGGTGGGGCGGTGAAAGTTGCACCAGTGGAAACCGCTTGGTACCCCTGGTACCTACCCACCCCCTGGTGTCAGCTCTTGAAACTAAAATGTGATGAACTGCATTCAAGTGTTGCCTTCAAATTCAACTTGCGCCACTACATCATGGGCAACTTGGAGGTCGACGTCGCGGGCGCCGATATGGGCGGCGGCGGTAAGTCCGGCATGTTCAAGGCCATGGTAAGGTGGTGCAAGTTGTAACGATGTACATATGTTGAAAGCGCCTGGAACTAAGTGCTTAAAACTGAAACGTGAATGCTGAAACGTGATTAATTTTGTTTATTAATTTTGTTTTCAAATTCTACATGCGCCACTACACCAAGGTCAACGGGTACTATGACTGCAGCGAAGGCGCCTCCCCGGTATGGCGGTGCAGGTTGACCCGATGAAACCCACGTTGAAAGCGCCTGTCTCTCATCGCTTGCAACTAAAGTGTTATGAACTGCTTTCAAGTTTTGCTTTCAATTCTTTACTTGCCTCTACACCCCGGCAATCTTCCTCGACGCCGTCGCCACCTCCGCTCTCCCCGTCGCGGGCATCTTCGTAAACCACGCGCACGTCAGGCTGGAGGGCTTCCCCCGCGAAATGGAGGTGACGGCGTTCACCAGCGACGCGTTCGAAGCCTTGAAAGAGGAGGACGACGCGGCGGCCGACCAGGCGCACGACGCAAGCGTGGAGCGGAAGATTATGAGCATCTGCCACTTGGGCGGCAAGCTGTATTCGCAGTATGACGCCGGGGATGACGAGCTCATCGGCGTGTACTCTCACCCCGGCGTGAAGTGCGACCCGAAGATGATTGATACGAATGATACGCTTGGAGGGGGGGGCGTCGCTCAGGAAAACACCACGCGCGTCGACAACGCCACTTACGTGGCGCCGAGGCAGGCGGTGTTTGGCACCCAGGAGGGGTCGTGTTGCAACGCCAACAACGACGCGTCGGTGAAGTTGTTCGGGACTGACGACAACCTGTGCTGCGACCTGGGCACGATGTCTCTCAAGACTGGCAAACGCTGCTCCGCGACCCGGTGGTGCAACGTGGCCACGTCGTGCCAGAAGGCGCGAGACGTCGACAACAACGCGGAGTGCCCCACGCGGGTGCAACGCGGCGCAAAGCTCGGCTGGTCTCGCGCCGGCCGGGAAAGCGTACGTCTCGGCCTAGACCCTAAACCCCTGGGGCCCAGGTTCGTCTCGGAAATCAGCAACTCCTCGGAGATCGCTGAACGCAGTGTCCACAGCGCGAATGAGCGAACCTATTGTCACGTGGACAAAGTTTTGTACGGTTTGTCCGACCACGACATGTACGGAGCGTACCCGGTGCCCAAGTGCACGCCTCCCGCGCCCGAAGTAAAGTTGTTCAGAGACCCCGACCCCCCGGATGTGATCGTCACGAACTCGTACACCAAGGCAGTCACGACCACCAGTCAAGTCACGAAGACGGCAGGGGCTTACACTCGTCCACTTTTCAGCTCAACGTGCGCACTTTTTGTGGGCTACACGCGTTCACTTTTCGGCGTGACGTGACCACTATTTGTGGGTGACTCATAGGTGTCACTGGCAAAAAACGTCTCAGGTTGAGCTTAGAAGTGGACGCTTGATGTGGCTTCGGTGACCAAAAACGGCTCAGGTTTGAAGGTTGAGCTGGGAAGTGGACGAGTGTATGCCCCTGGAAGACGGTCAAGAAGGGTCGCAGAACATACACGACGACCTCCATCATCACCACTGTCAAATCTGTTACGGGTACCGTCAGTACGGTCACGACTGTCAAGTATGTCCCCATCAAGGTAGGGCGGTGCATGTTGAAACCTGTGTTTGCACGCACGGAATAAGACGTCGTTCGCGTGTATCACTTATTGCCTATGTGTGATGCTCTGTTTTCTTACCACGTGCTACTCTGTTTAAACGGCTGGTTTCAGCGCTTGAGTCCCGCTACGCGGCCTCCCTCAAACAACGCCGGAGAAAGGGCCGCAGAGCCCACTCCCTCTCCTAGGCCCCTTATATGGGGTCGGTCCCGCGGGGTGGTCCCCCTAAAAACCAAACAATTGTATAACAGGGGTGACAAGAGCAGTGGGGCGTTGGAGTGAGGGATGAACGGGGGTGGTGGTAGAGACGGAGGTATTACCTAGACCAACCGCGGGACCAAAGGGTTGCCCACCCGGCCCGTGGTTTGATGTTGTTAGCTCTTGGCGACGAGTAACCACAGGGTTCTACGGCCGTGCGAACGGTCGTAGATGCATGCACTTAGTGTAGTCTGGACTAGCCATCTAGCAACTAGTGCACGCCACGCGGGACGTTTAGTCGACGCGTTTATTTATTTATTTATTTATTTCAGCGCTTGAAACAAAAATACGACAAACTGGTTTCAAGATGTGCTTCCAAATTCAACTTGCGCCCCTACATCAAGGGCATCCTGGACAATATTTTCTTCCGGGGTTACTTCTACGGCGAGGCCGAGATTCAGAAGGCCACTGACGTCGGCCTTCCCGCCGGCGCCGACGTCTCCGCGACAGTGGCGGTTAGTTTCTCCGCCATGAACCCGCCGATGGACTTCCAGCTCGAAGAGATGATTATCGAAGCCGAGTTCAACATGCAGGTCGAGAATGTCATCAAGATCCACGGTAGGGGCGAGCGGATTTTGCCGATGGCAACCCCCAAAAGTTCTTTTCCGCATTTCCGCTGCCGATCCCCAAAAGTTCCGCGATAAATTCCGCATAGTCCGCCCAAATTTCCGCGAATCCACCCGAAAATTCCCGAATCCGGCGGACTCCGCCCAAATCCGGCGGCAATCCGCAAAATTAATCCAGATGAATCCGCCGAGAATCCGCCCAAATTTCCGGAATTTCCGTTGCCGCGGAAATGCCCAAATGTCCGAAAGCATTGCCGGCAAAATTCGCTCGCCCCTAATCCACGGCGAAGGCAAGTTCGTTTACCCGCTGCGCACGCCGATCCCGGTTACTGCGTGGGTGGATTTCGACTTCAAGATCCCGGGCATCAACTTCCCTCGGCTCGAAGCCAATATTACCATTTACCCCGACGACGTCCCCGCGGCGGTCAAAAAGAGCCGGGTGTTGACGGCTTCGCTCCGCGCTGTTACTCCCTTCGGATTCACGTACGCGGGCATCGATGCCGAGGTCAGCTCTATGGTCGCCACGCTCACGGTGTTCGACAACGGACGCATCGAGGGGAGCTTCACGGCGAAGCCTTCCCTTTCCGGCGGTAACGGCGGCGGCGCCGAAGTCAACGTTGACATGGTCATCATCGCGAAGTTTTGGATGGACCGCGGTGACGCGTTCAACATGGACGCCGAGCTTTCGGTGGAGGCGTCGCTGGACATTGAGGACAGGTTCTTCGGTATCCACCTCAGCGGCGGAGCGGCCACGACATGCAAGCCGAAGGGGCTCAACCTGCAGGGCACGTTCTGGTTCATGATCCCCGGCGTGGCTGATTCGCGTCTCGACGGCGTCGTTAGCGCGGTGAAGTTGTGCGGCGACTACTTCGGCAGTGCCAACAGCACCGGCGCCGGCACCGCGATCCCCATGATTTCGGCGACCGTGGGCATCCCCGAGTGGAGCATGGGCGCGGGCGGTAAGACGCTCAAGGACCTCTTCGTCCACGTCTACGCCAACCCCGGCAGGGGGGTTATTGAGAACAAGTCCTCAACCGACGTTTAATCTCCCCCTCCTTATCCGCGCGTCTGTATGAGCAGTCACACTCAACGTAAGCCGTGCTCTGATATCGGTCGAGTGCTTGCTCTCAAGGACCCTCTTGCCCGGCGCCGGCGGCGAAAACGACGAGGCCACGTTCAAATGGTTCGGCGACTTCGCCGGCACGACCGACATGGATACCGGCGGATTGATACCTCCCGGCATGGGTGTGTTTGCCGAAGTGAAAATCACCACTTCCATGGCGTGGGGATTCGACGCTGATACCGGTTTGACCCTCGGTCAAATGAAGATGGCGGGCTCCGCTGTCTTTGTCATTGGCAATGCCAAGCACGAGGACGTGCGCCTGGAGGTTCCGATGTTTTTATTCACGGCTCCGTGCGTCGCCGGCGACTCCATCGAGGCGGACGCAAGTCTCACCATACACGCCGTCAGCGGCGAAGGCGCGCCGCTGCTCAGCATCCCGGGCGCGACGGCGGCCATCTACATCCCCTGCAACATGGAACCCGCGCCCAAGGAAGTGGTGATGATGGTGACCGACCGCGGGCCGGTGACGGTCGTCACGCCCATCTCGAGCCTCGAGATCATCCAGATCGACTTCAAGATTTACGGCGACAAGAGCATGAGCGGCACCATCAAGGCCAAGCCGATCGACATCGAAGCCATGCCGAATTCCATCAGTCAATTCGCTGGGTCGATCACCTTTGACACCACCAGCGGATCCCTGTTCATGGACGCCGACTTCGCGTGGAAAAACGAATTCGTCCGAATCAGGGCCTCTGGGTCGTTCGGCATCGGCGCGAGCACCACCGCCTGCGCGAGTGGCGAGTGGCAGCTCAACGGCTCCGCGGCGGTCAGCCCCGGGGACGGCATGGACGACATCATCGCCGATGTGTCCGTGTCGCACCTGTGCGACGGCACCAAGGAGGTGTACAACCTGACGGGCCAGATCCAAGCCTTCGAGCTCAAGCAGGTTGGATTGCAGATCGTCAAGGGGCGCATCGAGGTCAACGGCCTGACCAACGACACCGCCGGCCACCCGCCTCACCTGGTGTGGAACGGAACGGTCGTCGGCGAAGCTACGTTGAACACTGAGGCCTCCGACAACACGCTCCCGGCGTTGGGCAGCTTCGAGACGACCATCACCTCCACCACCAAGTTCAGTGTCATCGGCAAGCACCTCGCGTTCACGTACTTCGGCGCCAATGTCACGTTCCAGTACAGCCTCGGCGACGAGGACAGTGACACGTTCATGAAACTCTCCGGCGCGGTGGAGTTCGCAATGCCGTGTAACCCGGGGAGTCTCGGCAAGGGCAGGGGTCTATTCACGGCCAGGATGGGTGAGTTCAAGTGGGATATGAAGGCGTACGTCACCGTGTACTGCGGCAACGACGGCCCTGAAGACCCCGTGGTGACCGTCTCGGCGCAGACCATCGGTGGGGCGGTGCATGTTGACCCTATCAAACCCACGTCGAAAGCTCCTGGAACCAAGCGTTTGGAACTGGATTATGATGAACTGCTTTCAACTTCTGCTTTCAAATTCAACTTGCGGCGCTACATATCGGGGCGGTGCACCTGACGGACGCGATCAAGTTCGACAAGCTCAAGGCAGGGGCTTACACTCGTCCACTTCCCAACTCAACCTGAGCCGTTCTTGGTCACTGAAGCCACAGCAAGAGTCCACTTCTCAGCTCAACCTGCGACGTTTTGTCATTAAAGTCTCCCAACACAGCCCACAAAAAAGTGCTCACGTCTAGCCGAACAGTGGACGCATGTAGCCCACAAAAAGCGCTTACGTTGAGCTGAAAAGTGGACGAGTGTAAGCCCCTGGCTCAAGGTTGACGCCACCGGGTACCACCTGGCGAACGGCGATTACGGCTTCAAGGGCCGCCTTCAAGGCAGGGGCTTACACTCGTCCACTTCTCAGCTCAACGTAAGCACTTTTTGCGGTATACGTTGGGTACCTTCAGTATATATATGGGTCATAACTCGTCACAAACTGGACACAAAACGGCTCACCGGCCAAAACGGCTTAGGTTGAGCTGAGAAGACGACGAGTGTAAGCCCCTGCTTCGAGGCATCGCCGACGGCTTGGACTCGGTATTTTTCTTCGACACCCGGACGGGTTCCATCGCGGCTGCGACGAGTTACACCCACCACATCCCTGACTGGCTCACCGTGAAGGGCTCCGTGGGGATGAGCATGGGGTGCAATGTGAGCGACGGCACAGCCGCGCAAGTCGAGCTCGCCGGGGACATTCGGACGCCCATCTTCAACGCCAACGTTTCGATCATCGGCAAGTACTCGTCTTGCGGGAATAAGGTCGTGTACTCGCTCAAGACGTACCCGCCTTTCTCGGCGTCACTCGACTCGGGCGGCGACATGCACCTCGCCATCAAGGACGTGGTTCTGAAACTCGAGGGCAGCCGCCCCCCCGGAATGGACCTCAACACGGAGAACCCCGGGTTTAGCAAGCTCTCCTGGCGTTTGTCGGGACGCGGCAACGTGAAACTCGAAGCCGGCCGCTTGCTGCCCACGCACCTCGACGGGCACGCTGATTTCGACGCGGAGTACCTCCCGACGCGCGTCGTGGACGGCGTGGAGCGGGCGGCGCGGCTCGACATCAACGCAATCGTTGTTAGCCTTCACATGTCGTTCACCGCCGGGCCGCGCGACAACCCCAACGTGTACATCATCGGCACAACCTCCTTCAAGTACCCGGCGCGCAAGGGCGCGCAGCTGGACGTCAACGGCACCGTGCAGCTCGCCTTGCCGGACGTGTGCGACATCAAGCTCGACATGCGCGCCACCGCGTACGTGGGCGCCACCGGCAACGACCCAGTGTTTGCGTTCAAAGCGCGGAACGTGGGCACGATGACCCTCAAGGTGAGGCGGTGCAGGTTGAACCGATGAAATCCAAGTTGAAAGCGCCTGGAACTAAGCGCTTGAAACAAAAATACGATAATCTGCTTTCAAGTTTTGCTTTCACATTCAACTTGCGCCGCTACATCGAGGGGATCGAGGTGACTGACTTCCGGGTGGATGCCAGCGTATACGTTCACACCGGCGCCACCCCGGCGTACGCCGTCGCCGGCTCCCTGAAGGCGTCTGCCTCGGTCGGAACGATGTCCGCTGCGGACGCCGCCGCCGCCGGCCTCGGACTCTCCGCTTCGGGCACCTTGCAGATCAGCTTCAACACCCGGTACAGCCTCGAGCTTTCGATGCTGACTGAGGTTTCGATTAAGGAAGGCAGCTTTCAGCTTGACGGTTCAGTGGGCGTGAGCATCGGAACGTGCCCACACGAGGGCAACTTCATCGAGGGCACGATGAAAATCAAGCTGTCCGAGACTCAGGACTTCGCGCAAGAGTTCTCCGGCGCGGTGATGTGCAAGACAGCGGCACAGCTCGTCATGGCCAACCCCGAGCGCGACGAGGGCAAGTGCCCGATCACCCGGTTCCCCGGGGTGGCCGACGTCGTGGACCAGATACAGATGGCTTTGAGCGACGAGAAGATGGACTTCAACGGGGACAAGTTGCCGGCGGGCCTAACGACGTGGACCGGCGGAGGCGTGGTGCCGGCGTCATGCATCCTGCCCCGCATTACCATCAAGACCACGCTTATGAGCGAGCTCACCCTGGGGCCGGTGGTGTTGGCGGGCGCGTACGCTGACGTCTACGGCTGGGGCGACATCAAGGAACCCGGGAAGATGACGTGGGCGGGCGAGTTTTTCGCCTCCATCGAACTCAAGACCCCGTTCTCGGGCCTGGATGTGAGGTTTGACACGGTCGGATTCGGGCTGAAGTTTGACCCTCAATCGACGTCGGGTGCCCCCCTGAGCGTGTCGCCCATCGCCACCGTCATGACGGCGTCACTCGACGGGGACCAGCTGTCCTTCTCCGGCAGGATGTACGCCATCTGGCCGTGCGAGCTCGGCATGACGGCGCTCTTTTGGGCGGACATCAAGATCGTCCTCAAGGACATGTTCGAGGCTGACATCAACGTCTTCGCCAGTTACTTCTGCGGCGTCAAGACGGGAAAACTCATGCACGTTGTTGCGAGCCTTCCGTTGAACAAGAAGATTAAGATCGCACACATGCTGGAGATAACAAACCTCCAGATTGATGCCTCGGTAGGGCGGTGCAGGTTGACCCTATCAAACCCACGTTGAAAGTGCCTGGAATTAAGCGCTTAAAAATAATACGTGATGACCCCCTTTCAAATTTTGCTTCCAAATTCAACTTGCGCCGCTACACCTCGGTGCACATGAACGCGGGCGTGGTCGCCGGTGTCCAGGGATCCATCACGGGCAACATCGACATCACGCTGCCGGCGCTCACGAAGAGCGGCGGTGACATGTCCATCGCGGGCTCCGTCACGTTCGACACGGCTAAGCACGAGTACATTTTCACGGTCGACGAGTTGCTCTTCACGCACCCGATCATGATTCTGAATGCGTCGGGGATACTCGCGATACAAGAGGAGCTGTCGTTCCTGGAGTTTGAAGGCCATGCGATGATCATGGTACCCGGCATCGTTGCGTTCGAGGCTTCGCTTTTCGGCATGCTCATGCTCAAGCAACCCAACGACGAATCCATGTACCCCACGTTCGTCATCGAGTTCAATCTGAAGTCAATGCAGATCACCGGCGGCATCTACGTCGAGGATGCCAGCTTCAACGTCGAGGTTTTCGTCGACGCGTCCGGAGGGGTGACCATGCGCGCGGGCCTCAATGGCACCATCGGCTTGAGCCGCTCGCTCCCCGCCGCCCTCGGCGACTTCGGCGTGTCGGCGCACCTCGAGACGAAGATCATCATGGACGACAGCGGGCTTTCGCTAGACGGCGACATCAAGGTAAGGCGGAGCGGGTTGAAATGTGTTGAAACCAGTGTTGAAAGGGCTTGGTTTCAATGCTTTAACATCTTGAAACCAGGGTTGAAACCAGTGTTGAAACCAGTGTCGATAAAATGAAACCAGTTTTGAAAGCGCTTGGTTACATTTTTTACTTTCAAATTCAGCTTGCGCCGCCACATCGAGGTTGTCATGGAGGCCGCGTACAAAAACGACAAGGTAGGGCGGTGCAGGTTAGACCGATGAGACCCACGTTAAAACCGCCTGGAACTAAGCGCTTGAAACCATAATATGATGTACCGCTCTCAAACTTTGCTTTCAAATTCAACTTGCGCCGCTACGACAAGTACGGACTCAGGTTGGTCGGCCAGGCGGAGTTCCTACTTCCCGAGCCTAAGGTGGGGCGGTGCAGGTTGACCCGATGGAACACACGTTGAAAGCGCCTGGGTCGGCAGCGATTAAAACTAAGATATGATGAACTGCTTGAACTGCTTTCAAGTCTTGCTTTCAGTTTTAACTTGCGCCGCTACGGCAAGGTGGTCACCCTCACGGCGACGCTGACCCTCGACAAATTCGCCGGCGCGGTCGACGGCGAGGTCGAGGCCGTCGTCACGATGTTCATCCACGAGGTAAGGCGGTACAGGTTGACCCTATGAACATCAAGTTGAAATCGCTTGGAACTAAGCCCTTGAAACTAAGTTTGACATACTGCTTTCAACTTATGCTTTCAAATTCAACTTGCGCCGCTACAACGAGGACTTCCACTCCGCGGCTGCGATGCTGGGCAAGGGCTTATACTCGTCCACGTTTCAGTTCAACCCGAGCCGTTTCGATCCGTCGTTGAAGCCACCAGCGTGAGCGTGTCCCATGACGTCATTTATCTCAATAACCGAGGGTTAAAAATGCGTTTGATGAATAAAGTGCTTATGTGGAGCTGAATATTGGACGAGTGTAAGCCCCTGAAGCTGGGCCATGCCGCGTACCACCGCGAGGATGCCGACGGCGGCGACGGCGACGCGTCCCCGGGAGCCAGGCACGCGCTCGCGCTTCCTGCCGCGGCGGCCGCGGCCGCCGACGCCGATGACAAGGGTGCTGCCGCCGCCCGCCTCGGTGATGTTGAAAACATTTACGGCGACTGCGACACAGTTGATGATCAGGTTCTGCTGGCATTTTTCGGGATCGGTTACATGGGAACCCTGGGATCGGCCACTGAGCCTAACGCTTTCCGATGCCCAGGTGGCTACGCGATGACATCTTGGAAGGTTGTTGATCACGGATGTAGTCGGGGGTCCTCGAGATCCTATACCCAATGCAGGGATAGCGCAGGGCTGAATGTTGGTGGGAAACTTGTGGAGACACCACTCCCCTGGGACAATGGGGATGGCAACTGCTGGGAAAGCACCACTAGCTGGGAGGTGATCAACTCTTGGGAATACTCTCTCAGCAACATGGGAAAATTCAGTGAGGAAGTCCAGTGCTCGACGGATCACTTCATGACTGACTGGCGCTTTGCATTCCCGGCTGACAAAAGATATCAACACGGACGCATCACATTCACGTGCTGCAAGTCGACGCTTCCTCTCAAGCCAGTGTTTCGAAGCGGCAGATGCGATGACACAAGAAGCACCTCAAGCGGCTCATTCTTCGGCATGCAATATGCTGACAGGGGCAATATGCTGAGATTCTTGGCGACGCAATCCCCGGCATGCAACCCCGGCGAGATCATGACTGGGTGGAGCATCCAGCCCGGGTGCGGCGCTTCCGGTAAAGTTCAGGCCACCGCGTCGTGTGCGGCGATTCCCGGTGCGCCGCCGCCGTCCCCGGCGCCGCCGCCGCCGCTGCCGTCGCCGCCTCCGTTTCCGCCGCCGCCCGCGTACCTCCAGAATGGCGTCGCGGTCAAGGTGTTCCACCTGACCACCCGCGTCAAGAAGCCACTGAGCATCCAAGGCATCAACATGAACTCGATGGACCTCGACATGGACTGCTTCAAGAACGACCAGGGCTTCTACTACAAGGGCGTCCTCTCCGCCGACGCCGACATCGGCGCCAACGGCGTGAACCTCAACGCGGCGGGGGTCTTCAATTTCGACACTACGTCCGGCGAGTTGGTGCTCGAACTCACCATCGAGCTCA
>Ga0307489_10002512_pt1 | contig 12260 bp, 26 predicted proteins | sample SB12metaG_FD_202247 | JGI IMG/M metagenome (GOLD analysis project Ga0307489, IMG submission 202247) | Sea-ice brine microbial communities from Beaufort Sea near Barrow, Alaska, United States - SB 1.2 | ecosystem: Environmental > Aquatic > Marine > Coastal | place: USA: Alaska | collected...
CGAGGTAATCAGCCAGCCTGTGCGCCGCCTTCCATACGTGCCCGCCGGTGGTTGCGAACGTCACCGTGTCCTGTCAGGAGGAGATGGGGGAGGGAACGGAGGAGGAAGAGGAGGAGGAGGAGGAGGAGGGGGGAGGAGGAGGAGGAGGAGGAGGAGGAGGGGGGGAGGAGGAGGAGGAGACGGAGGAGAGGAGGATTTGTGTTTGAAGGGTTAGCCAAACGGTTTCCCTTCGTCTTTCGTCTCTGCACCCGCCAGTGGATGTGGTGTGAGAGAGAGTGGGAGACGCTTCCGCGTGTATGAGGAGGCACCAGGCTTTCGCCCTGCCCCCCGTGGATGTGGTGCACTATGCCCGTGAAGCACACCGACGCCACGCGCTCCCCGCCCGGCGGCCGTCCGGTGGTGAGCACGACTTCCATTTTGTATGTTTTCGAAGCGCGAGTGCCACGATGGGCGGCGCGCACCATGTATTCGAAGTTGTCGCAGACCACGATGGCGTCGCGCTCCCAGCAGCGTACCGGTGCCGCCATAGCATCGGCATCGGCATCTGCATCGGCCATCGGCGGCTAAGTGGTGGCGCGCCAAGTGTCGAGAGCGAGGCGCGAGAGCGAGGCGCCGCAAAACTTTTTCCCAGAGTGCCCACCTGCCGGCCAGCCGTGCCCACTTGCCGACCGGCCGGTCCCCAATGGAGTGAGTTTTCCATCGCCACGCCGCACGTCCGCCTGCTCACCCACTTCGCGCGCGCTGCCGCCGGTGGTGTGTGAGCCGGCGCCACCATGTCGTCGAAGCGCAAGCAGGGCACCCACCTGGAGAGATCGCTCGCCAAATTCGCGTGCGCCCCCGCCCACTACCCGGTTCCACTTCTTCGGGGTTCGGGGTGCCCTGTCTGTTCATTCTGTGCTTGTGCTTTTTCCCTCCTCGGTTCACAGATCTGGCCGACCCCGCCCCTTTCAACCACCCTCCCCTCCCCCTCCTCCCCCGCCGCATCCTGCCATCACCACCCACGCGACCATCACTCTCGCGCCGGGCGTGTGCTTGTCGATCCCCTCATCGCAGAGCGTCACGGAGTCTGGTCCGGGCGAGGGCATCGTGGGGCTGGCGACGCTGACCCAGTCTCCCATCTCCCCCTCCGTCTCCCCCTCCCGCCTCGCGAACCCACCAGGAAGGTGCAGGTCCAGGCGTCGAACATCCAGATCGATGCCAGCAAGGACCGCGCGCGGCTGGATGCGCGCTCCAACGCGGCGGCGGAGCGGATGAAGGTTGCGGCGGCGGCGGAGGAGAAGGCAAAAGCGGTGAGCATTGAAAAGCAATTTTGCACAAAAGATAGGGATACTGTTCACGACGGGGTGCCGTGCCTCGTGCAGTAATCCTCGTCCTGCTGCGCGGACCACGCTCCGTTCGCGTGACCCCGCATACCCCGCGCGCATTCCGCTGCCGCCACGCCCGCCACGCACATCGCGGTATTTAGTGGGCCGCCGGGGCCGTACACCAGTCCCCGATAAAGCTCAACGTGGGCACCCGCTGCATAAAGAGGAGAACCTGCCGCGTAAGGAGGAGAACTGACCCGCTGCCACGCCCACCCCAACCCTGCATCCCCCTCCTCCTCTTCCTCATCTTCATCCTCTCCACCCACACCCATGTACACAGGCGAAGGAGCTAGTGACCGCAAACCTAAAGCCGCGGCAGACGCAGCACGAGGTGAGCAACTCGGTGTTGACGCGGCAGAAGCGCGTGATGGACCTGCTGAACCGGACGCGCAAGCCGCTCTCCGTCGCCGAGCTGCACAACGAGCTCGGCTTCCCGGTCGACGGCGGCGAGCTGTGGGTGAGGACAGTGTGCCATCTCAGGTTCATCGAGATATGATTGGCTTACCAAGCAGAGACGTGAACCTGACCCGGTTAGGTCCGGACACGGGCCGGTAAAGTGACCTCAGAATTTACCAGTTAACAGGGGTTTATTTTGATATCAGGGGGGTATTAGACGGGTATTTGGGGGGTATTAGGCCGGTACTAGGGGTAGTTTGTCTCGTGAAAACAAAACCCTGAGACTTAAACTCTAAACCCTAAAGTACTTTTACTGTCTTTTCACTGGTAAATTCTTGGGTCACTTTACCGGCCCTTGCTCGGACCTACCTGACCCGGTATTATTTGGGTGTGCAACTTGCAACCCTGGGTGTGGGAGATGCTGCTGAACAACGACAAAGTTTTATACAACGAAGCGGCGCGGCGGTTCAGCTACAAGGCCAAGCACGTCATCGAGGGCAAGCGCGAGATGCTGGCGCTGATTCAGAAGCACCCGGACGGTATCGTGATGGACGACGTGACAGACGCGTACCACGCGGCGCCGGGGGACGCGGAGGCAGGGGCTTACACTCGTCCACTTTTCGGCTCAAGTTAAGCGCTTTCTGTGGGATAGGGCTGCATTTAGGGGTTGTTTCGGGGGTATCATGGAGTGTTAGGGGGTGGTAGGGGGTATTTAGGGATTGTTTTGAGTCAGAAACGGCTCAGGTTGAGCTGAAAAGTCGACGAGTGTAAGCCCCTGCACGGAGGCGCTGGTGGAGGCGGGGGAGGTCATCTCGCTGGTCAACACGGAGACACGCGAACGGATATTGTATCCCCGGGACCACGCGTACGACGTGGATGTGGAGGAGGAGACGGCGAGTTTATTCCACGCCATAGAGGTGCCCGCGGACGACGCGGACTTTGACACGGCGCTGCGCAAGGTAGGGCAGTGCAGGTTGACAGTATCAAACCCCGTGTTGAAAGCGCGTCTGGTTTCAGCGCTTGAAACTAAAATATGAGGAACCGCCTTCAAACTTTGCTTTCAAATTCAATTTGCGCCGCTACACCAAGGTGGGGGTGGAGCCGGCGCCGCGGCGGGCCACGCAGGCAGGGGCTTGCACTCGTCCACTTCTCAACCTAACCTGAGCCGTTTCTGACACTCAACAGATCCCCTAAACGCCTAAACACCCCCTCCACCCCCGCCTTAAACAACCCCTAAACACCCACTAAATACCCCTTGTCGCAACAAAAGCGCTTACGTTGAGCTGACAGGTGGATAAGTGTAAGCCCCTGCACGCAGGGCGGCGGGATGGACGACGATGACGACGACGACTGGAGGAAGAAGAAGAAGAAGGCAGGGGCTTACGCTCGTCCACTTTTCGGCTCAACTTAAGCGCATTCTGTGGGATAGGGGTAAGTTTGGGGGTTGTCTTGGGGGTGTTCAGGAGGTGTCAAGGGGGTACTAAGGAGTATCATGGTGTATTTTGCGTCAGAAACGGCTCAAGTTGAGCTGAGAAGTGGACGAGTGTAAGCCCCTGGAAGAAGGCCAAGCGCGCCACCAACTTCGAACGTATGAAGGTGACCAACGTGCACCTGCCCGATCTCTTTAAAGGGCCGCAGGTGGAACGGGTGGACAACTGACGACCGACCGGGAGGATAGAGGGAGTGGGGTAGGGGTCAGGGGGGTTAACCTGGTATTAGTAACTCCGAAAGGGGGGTGTTTTAGTTTATAGGAGGGTCGTATGACTCATCAGCCTTAGTAGCGGCTCTGTTCCGCGTCTAGACATTTTATTTTTCAACGGCTTGTACTGTAGTGTGCGAACTTGAAACGAATTCATTTTCAGCGTTGTTGTCGTTATTACATTTGACGGTCACGTTGCTGCGCGCGGAAAGCAGGGAGCACAAGGCGCTAAGGTTGCACAGCGAGCTAAGGCTGTGTAAAGTATCGGGTCCTATATTCAACGTGTGTGCGTCGATCCGGCTATTATACGATCAGGGGCAAAAACAATGGTGGTACAGTTTGCGTTTTGGGTTGGGGCGATCCAACTCATCGCGAACAGGAGCGCTCTTCTCAGTTCTGAGCGGCGACGGCGACAGCGGCGGAGAAGGAGAGCGTCTGCTGCGCCTCGCTTGGTGAGAGCACCCCGGCGCCGTCGCGGGCGGGCGCGTGGCCTCCCGCAGCGTGGGGCGTCGTGGGCGACAAGAACCCCGGCGGCGGCGCCGCCGCATGCGCGTGCTCGTTGTTGACCCCGAGCGCCGCCAGCGCCTGCCGCTTCGCCGCCGGCATCGTAAATGCAAAATCCTCCTCCGAGGGTCAGATACAAAATACTCGCCAAGTCATGTAATGTAATGAAACAAGTCAAGAGCCGATGATGTGGTGGTCGACGCTGCGAACATTAAGCTCGCCACGTCGTACGATGCAATGTAACAAGGCAACTGCCCAGGACTTTCAAGTGGTGGACGGGGCGACATTGCGAGCATTGAAGATGACGTGGCGAGGACAGGTACACTATGTGGTCGATGACGTGGCGAGCACCGGTACACTATGAGGTGGCGAGCGTGATGTGTGCGTCCCTACATCCTCCAAGTCGCGCGCGCTGCGCTTCTTGTCGGCGGACTGCGCCAGCAAGATTTCCACGGAAGCCGCCGCGGTGAGCGCAATGGCCGCAACGGGCGAGTCCGGCTCCTCCTCCTCCGCCTCCTCCTCCTCCTCATCACCGCACTCCTCAGACTCCTCCGACTCCTCGGCCACATCCATGGCGGCGGCGGCGTCCTCCGCTGCCGCCGTGAGCTGCTGCTGCGCATCCAAGCTAACCTCGAGCCGCGCCACGCGCGTCAGGGCGCGCGCATGTGCCTGAGCCTCCGCGACGTACAGTGCGCTCATCGCCTCCATGCCGCCGCCCGAGCCCGCGCCCGCCGCCGCCCCTGCCGCCGAGATGCGCGCGCCAAACGCCGCTACTTCCTCCTCGCAGGGCCTGCCAGATATTGCTCGCCATGTCAGAGGATACCATTTATATTTGAAAACCGAGGGTTTAAAAGGGTGTCGATGACGTGGCGAGCAACATCTGCCAGGCCCTGCCTCCTCCAGCGCCACAAGTCGCACCGCCGCCGCCGCCGCTGCCGCCGCCGCCGCCGTGGCCTCCTGCTCCGACTTGACGGTCACCGCCGAGCCCGCCTCCGCGCGCTCCAGGTCATCCTCCAGCTCGGCGATGCGCGCCGCACCCCGCGCCGCCTGCGCCCGCGCCGCCGCCGCCTCGCCCCCCATGCGCTCCACGTCCGCGCTCAGCCGCTCCACCAGCGCCTCCACCCCTAGCGCCTCGATCCCTCCGCCGCCGCCGCCGCCACCGCCGCCGCCGCCGCCGGCTCCGCCGCCGCTCACTGCTGGGCCGTGCGAGTCGACCGCCCGCAGCGTGTACACTGGCGACTGGAACATCAGCTGCTGCTGCTCCTGCTGCCAGGGCCGGGCAAATGACGCTTCGGAGGTTTAAAATGAGGGCCTAGTTTGTGTGTTACCTGCTGTATTGAAATACAGACAGACAGACCATGACAACGGTCAGCACGACACGGAATATTGGTGATCTCAACGAACAACAGGTGTTTGAAACCGTGGTCGATGAAAGGGTCAAAGTCGGAAGGTGGTTTATGTAGTGAATCACGCGGCGAGCGGGTTGTGATGGCCCTGCCTGGTGCGCCCGCAGCGCCATGTGCATGAGGTGCTGCTGCGCTGCCGACGCCGCCAGCGACGCCACGCCGCCCACGCCGCCCGCGCTCGCGGCGTCGGCGCCGCCGTTGTCGCGGTCCGCGGAGGACGGCGCGGAGCTGCAGAGCGCCGACATGGCCGCCGCCGCGGGGCGCATGGACGGCGACGCCGCCGCCGTCACTCAGGGACAGAAAAGAAACGCTCACCACGTCATAACAGCGCGAGCCAGACGACTCAAGAAACGTGCGGGGGAGAGATATTTAACGCTCGCCACGTCGCACGAATGCAGCAACTCAGCTCAAGAATCGTGGGATGTCAGTGAACTCAATGAACAACGAAGCTGTGTAAGATGTGGTGGATGATGCGAGGCAGCAATGCGGGCTTATTTCAACGTACGAATGTTTACATCTATCCCTACCATGACCCCGAGGGAGAGATGGGACTGGTGGCGAATCAGGCTGCGCGGCGGGGAGCGCAGGTGCAGTGGGCTGGGCGGCGGCATGTCACCCACGCTCGTCACCGCGTCCAGAAGGAACGCGATGCCGCCCGCGTCGCCCGCGCTGTTGCTCCGCCGCAGCGGGCTCATCGGCAGAGAAGTCGGCACCCGCCACTGCGCCGCCGCGCCCTTGGCCGCGGAGCCGCCGCCGAACGACTCGCGGCTCTTGCCGCCGAACGCCTCGCGCGTGCCGCCCGTCGAGGCGCCGGTGGCCGTGGTGACCTTGTGCTATGGCCTGACAGATATTGCTCGCCACGTCACAGCATGCCATGTAACGCATGAAACGTGGTCAAAATCCGTTGGGTAACGTGGCGAGCAATATCCATCAGGCCCAACCTTGTGGCTGTGGTGGTGCCCATGCGCGTGTGTGTGCGCGGCGTGGGCGGGGCCGCCGCCCAGGATGAGGCGCGCGCGCGGGGCGGCGACCGCGCCCGTCTCGACGTCGCCGCCGCCGCCGCGGCACTTGCAGCACTCGTCCGGCACCTTCACGACGAGGCAGTCCTCCGCCTTGATGTAGCGGCGCAAGTTGAAATTGAAAGCAATGTTTGAAAGCGGCCCATCATAATTTAGGTTCAGCGCTTAGTTCCAGGCGCTTTCAACGTGGGACGGATAGGGTCAACCTGCACCGCCCTACCTTGGCCTTGGCGTCGATGATCTCAACCGACGCCAGCAGCGGGCACAGGTTGAGCGCCTCCAGGTTGAAGCGGATCACGGTGAACAGGTACTGGTCGTCGTTGCCGTACCGGTTGCCAGGGCCAGATACATTTATTATGATTTTGAAAGTACCATTCATCAAGCCCCAAGGCGCTGACATGATCAGGGCCAGGTACATGGAAGAGCGCTCGCCGCGTCATGGAAAATCGTTAAACGAAAGCACCCGGGCGTTGTAAACGCGATGGATGACGTATCTCGTAACTCAAGAAACATTGGTGTATATCGCTGAAAGAAGCAGCTTGGCGTTGAGTGGCATGGTATGGCGTGCGGCGGCCCCGCCGGTTGCGGTCCAGGTTGGTGCTGTACTCGTTACCCGCGTCGTCGGCCAGCTGGTGCCGCCGCAGCTCGTCCGGTACCCGGTGCGTAGGGCCTGGCGTATTATGCTTGCCACGTCATCATCCACAATTTAGACCCTCGTTTCTTAATTTAAACTGCAGCCTATGACGTGGCGAGCAGAATCCGCCAGGCCCTACCGGTGCGTGCCTGTGGACAACGCCACCACCCAGCTCTAGGGCCGCGCGTTGGAATTGAAAGCAAAACTTGAATGCGAATTATGATGATACAGGTTCAAGCGCTGTGACCAGGCGCTTTCAACACAGGTTTCAACGTTGTAAGTTTCATGAACTTGAACCACCCCACCTTGGTACGCCGCGTGTTGACGGATAGCAGCTTGAGGATATTGCGGCTGCCGTCCACGCGCGCCACCTCCGCGGTGTGGATGGCCTTCAGCACCTGGTGCGTTCGGGGCGGGGGAGGAGATGGTTTGGGGGGAGCAGGTGAGGCCATGTTTCTCTGTGTAGTCTTGTCTGTCACTGACGTGTGGACGTGGGGTTGCGATCGGCGCTGAGGCGGAAGAACGGCGGCGGCGGCGGCGCGCCAGGCCGATTCGAAGGAACCATGCTGTTAGAGCGAAACAATGTTCGGTGCGGCTCGAAATCGAGCCTGTCGGGGTTGGGGCACTGCAGCAGATGGTGTCGGGGCGTGTCTCGGAAAACGGGCGCGAAAATCGTCGTTGTTTGCCGCCCTCCACCCTCCCCGTAATCTCTCAGCCTGTTCCTGAGACATGCTTTTCGTGGGCGGGGCGGGTGCGGCGACGGACCTGGAGGAAGGCGGAGGTGACGCTCGCACACGCCTGCGTCTCCTCGGGCAGGCTCTCCTTGGCGCCGGGCGCCAGCACGTGCGTGTAGTGCTCCCAGTTGAACCGCGCCTTGTACCTGCAGGGGTGTGGCATCCGAAGTGGGCATAGCAGAGAATGTCAGCGCGGGAGGGGGAGGGGGGCACGCATCGAGGCGTATCGGGAGGGGATGGGGAGAAGCGGCAATTCGGGGAGAACGGGATTGATGGGTTGAGGAGGTGGGGAAGGGAGGTTGGGATAGCAACTTACAGGAGCTGGTTGTTGGTGGGGCGCTGCCGAGGCGTGCCGTCAGCAGCAGCGGCAGCAGCGACAGCGGCAGCAGCCTGTTGCTTGCGGAGCGCGGCTGACATTTTGGGCGCCTTGGCACCGTCGCCGTCGCCGCCGCCGCTCAGCATGGTCTTGCCGCCCCGCACCGCCTTGGCCGGCTTCGCGTTCGCGTGCCTCGCCACCGCGGCCGTTGGCTTCGTCGTCGACGCAGGGATGCTCTCCATCACCGTCGGCATCTCCGTCGCCACGACGAGCCCGCCGAAACCGCTCTCCTCAGTCCCGACGGTCGTCTCGGAGCGATCGGACAGCGTGTCGGCGGGAGGCGCCACGGAGCGCGCGCGCGGCTTCCGTTCATCGTCCGGGATTTCCTGTAGAACACCGATATGAGGTTGATGGAAGGCGGGGGTCGAAGCGTCAGCCAATGCGACCCGAAAGCCGAAAGCCGGAACAACACGAGACTGGAGATGGTGTCGGAAACAAGTCGCCCGCCAAAAAACCACGGAAGCCCGGAGTTCCGGAGACGCGGTGGTACGAGGTTCGTCGAGGTTCCCGTCAAGCCGGAACGCGACAGTGGTAAGCACTCGGTGTTCTGAACATGCAGCGATGTGCGGCGAAGGCGGGGGCGCGCGGTGGCGGGCGTGGTACAGTCCGAGCGGGAGCAAGCTCGCCGCGAAGACTAAGCAATGCTAAAAACCGGAAGCTCGTTTATTTTTTTCACGTGAATTTGTGAGCCCACCTTGTTCACGGGACGGCGAACCCTCCCCGCGCTCGCGGCGGCGGCGGGGACGGCCGTGGAAGCGGGTCGCTTCGAGCGGTGGAGCTGGTGCATACCGTCCGTCGAGGACATAGCCAGGGCGTAAGGCGATTGCGGGAGTAGTGACTGAACTTTCTTGAGGAGACTTCCCCGCCAAAAACTCCCGCACTTTTCGAAATTTTAAATTCATGCGCGTGCGCGCCAACTGTCGGAGAAATGACAAGCAGCATCAGCAGTCAAGCAGGTGTTGGCAGGCAGCCGGGACCTCAGCATAAACGAGTTGGACGACAGCGAGGAACTCCTCGCCGCCTGCGCCGCTCCGCGACGGCAGCCGACGCCACGCACCGGTAGTGCTATATCACAAACTGTACAGGTCCGCTACGTGGCAGGGACATCTATCTACACACGCACAAACTGAAAAAAATAACGTCAGGTCACACGCCGTTCCCCGCTCCCCGTCCATCCCAAAGCCCATCCCATCCCATCCCATCCACTTAACTCACTAGCTTCGCTCCTGCCGTTTGCACGCGGACCCGGCAAGGTGTCCTGGCGCCCCAGGAAGAGCGTCTCCGTGGTGACCTCGTACGCCTCCACGGAATCGAAAAAGAGCTGCTCCCGCCGCCGCCCCCGCCCCGGTCCCCGCTCTCGCTGCCGCCCACACCGCCGCCCTCGCCGCCCCTTGGCCTTGCCCCAACCCAGCCACCGCCCCACTCTCTTCGCTATTAGCGTGCAGTCTCATTCACTTCCCCATCTCGGCGATGGGTTTGTCGTCCTCGTCCGAGTCCGTCCCCCCCGCCGCTGCGGCTGCCGCCGCCGCTGCCGCCTTGGCCGCTTTCTTAACCTCGAAGTAGGGCATGGCAGATATTGCTCTCGACACGTCATATAGGTCCGGACAAGGACCGGTAAAGTGACCTCAGCATTTACCAGTTAACACACTGTCAATGTACCTTTTGGGTTTAGGGTTTATGTCTTAGGATTTTACTTGCACGAGATGACCCCCCTCATACTCCCCTCATACCCCCCTGAAATCAAAACATACCCCTCTTGACTGGTAAATTCTGAGGTCACTTTACCGGCCCTTGCTCAGACTTATCATAGGATGCCATCCAACTCAAGGAACAGGGGTTCAAAATGCGTGTGGAGGAACTGGCGAGCACGGGCAATGTCTGCCAGGCCCTGCCTTCCTGGCCGCCTTCTTCTCCGCCGCGACCGCCGCCGCCGCCGCCGCCGCCGCCGCGTCCGGTGCGGGCGACGCCAGGGGCTTGTCGTCATCGTCGACGGGCGCAGCTTCCTTCTTTGTTTTGCTCGCCTTCGGCGTCTTGACTGCCGCGGGCGCAGGCGCAGCCTCCACCAGGGATCCCGCGGCCACGGGGGCGGCGGCCTCCGCCGTCTTCACCTTCTTGGACCCAGGCTTGGGCCCAGGTTTCTTCTTCTCCTTACCCGGCGTCTCCGCCGCCGCCGGGGCGAACATTGACAACGGCTTGTCGTCATCGGCGTCGCTACCCGCCGGCGCCTTCACCGCCTTCTCTTTCTTAGCCTTCTTCGCCTTAGGAGCCGCCGCATCTGCCTCCGCCGCCGCAGCAACCGCATGGGCAGGCGCCCCCCCTGCCGCCGCCGCCGCCAAATCTGCCTCCGCCGCCTCCGCCGCCGCCGCCGCCTCCCGCTTCTCGGCTTTGCTCTTCGGGCCGCGCTTCTTCGGCGTCGTCTCGACTGTCGCCGGCGCAGGCTCGCCCGCCGCCTCTGCCTTCGCCGCCGCCTCACCCGCCTCCGCCGCGCGCTTCTCCGCCATCTGTGCCTTGGTCCTGCACGCGGGGCCTCACACTCCTTCGAGTTTAGAGTTTAGCGTTCAGGGTTTAGGTTTTAGGGTTTAGGGTTTTAGGGTTTAGGGATAGGGTTTAGTTGTCACCTCAGCTCGAAGCCGTTTCGTTTCTGAATCCACTCATCATCACAGCTTGATACCTCGCCGATGCTAAGGCTGAGCTGGAAAGGGAACGAGTGCAAGGCCCCGCCTGCGCGTCTTTTTCACCTTTTCCCCAGTGGCAGGCGCTTCGTCAGCCAGGGCCTCGGCGGGCGCTGCGTCAGCCGGGCCAGCCATCTCTTCCCCGGCCGCCACTGCCGCCATCGCCGCCTTCTCCGTCTCGAACCAGGGCCGTACACACAGTTGCTGAGGATGCTTAACTTGAGCGCGAGCACGGTGCTCCGCGCAACGCCCTCTGGATGGCGGTAGCGGTCCAAATCCGTTGTGTCGAGTGGCAGCAGTGCGCGCGAGTGTAATCCAATGCGAGTGAAACGCACGTATCCACCTGACGAAATGATTCAACAATCGTTGCGGTGCTCAGCTGAGCAGAGAACCAGTTTAAGATGCAGCTCCGGTTGAGCAGGCTAAGGAGGCAGTGAGAGGCCCTGCCTTGGACTTGGGGCCGGGCTTCTTCTTGGCGGGCGGGGTGGGCAACATCGCGGACAGCGGCATGTCGTCGTCGGAGTCGCTAGAGTCATCCCCGTCGGGCGCCGCGGCAGAGAGCGCAGCACCCACCTCCGCCACAGCGGACGCAGCCTTGGCCAGCTTGGCCTTCTTCGCCGTGGGGAGTTTAACGCCGCCCTTGGCCATGGCAGCCGCTGCGCCCGTCACGGCGGCCGTTATTCCCGCCGCAACTGCCGCCGCCCCCGCCGTCAGTGCCTCCCCGTCCTCTGCGGTCTTGCGCTTACCGGCGCCGGTGGGGATACCCGGCTGCTGCACCTTGGTATAGCGGCGCACGTTAATTTTGAAAGCAAAATTTGAAGCCGGTCCATCGAATGGCATTTTCAAGAGCTTACTTCCAGGCGATTTCGACGTGGGTTTGACAGGGTCAACCTGCACCGCCTCACCTTGGCCGCCATTTTGGTGACAAACTCCCCATACCCGCACTCCAGCACGGTGTCCGCGCCGTCATCCACCGCTAGCAGCCGGCACCGCTCCTTCACCGACTGCATCACGCCGCGCACGCCTTTCGTCTGCCCGCTCACGCACACGGTCACCGCCGCCGAGGGCCCGGCACATCAGTAGCAGCACGCAGTAAGACAACCGAACATCACACACATGCGGCATGCAGGCAGACGCGTGGATTGTGCCGTACTGACACGGAGTATACCGGGATGACCGTGTTGAGTGCTTTGGTGCTTTGGTGTGAGGTGGCGTGCGGGGCGCGGGCCCCACCCACTGCTCCGTCACCTTGCCCGCCTTGCCGCGGCCGCGCGCCGCCTTGTTCACCTCCACGGAGATTGTGCTGTGCTCCACCGTCACCTTTTTCGGGTCTTCCAGCTCCGCTGTGCGCGAGCAGGAGGTGACCTGCTTGGAAACAACAGAGGATTACGGGGAAGCACAGGTGAGCATCAATGAAGCTTTGAGTGAGGACCGATGAACCAGTTGTGTTCAACTG
>Ga0307489_10002514_pt1 | contig 12259 bp, 22 predicted proteins | sample SB12metaG_FD_202247 | JGI IMG/M metagenome (GOLD analysis project Ga0307489, IMG submission 202247) | Sea-ice brine microbial communities from Beaufort Sea near Barrow, Alaska, United States - SB 1.2 | ecosystem: Environmental > Aquatic > Marine > Coastal | place: USA: Alaska | collected...
CCCTGCCCGCCTCCAGCAACGCCTCCATGGTCCCGCACGTCCCGGCTCCCCCATCGAACCACGTCGTCGACTCGGGATACAAGTCAATCACCCGCTGTAGAAACCCCTTGAGGAGCGGGTACGGCGGCTTCTTTTGGAGCATGTTTTTGAGGTACTGGTCGTAGAACTTGGTGTCAGGTATGTCCCTGTCGGAGGCTTTGGCGGAGCCTGCGACCAGGGCCTGACCACTCGTTCCCTGATTGTGTGTTCTTAATTTCCAGTGGCACCCGTACGATGTACACGCTCGCCGCCTCCTCCTCTCTGCCATCACACTCGTTTCTGGCAGCTCTCTCGGATAAGGCATCGTTGGTTTATCTGACTAGATGCCGGGGGCAGACAGTCAGGGAACGAAGTGAGTGGCTAGGCCAGGGAGCAGGATGCGGCAAGTGTATACGGGGCTCAGGGCACACTGGACACATGGGCGAGCAGTCAGGCTTGAGCTGAATATGGAATGAGTGGCGATGGCGACGGGACCCCGCCCATGACCCACTTGTCGCCGGCGTGCCCATGACCGCTGCCGTCATGGCCCCCGTGGCTGGCCGCCGCGTGGCGCTGGCCATCCTCGTGCCCGTGAACGCCTCCGCCGTGCCCGTCTACGCCGGCACCGGCTTTGTGTTCGCGCCGCTTGGCCAGGTAGTGGTCCACCTTGTCCATCCCCAGCAGTTTGTTCACCGCTCGCGCCTTGTGCACCTCCGCACTTGCGCTCTTCCACGCCTCATCGCTCCCGCGCCGGTGCCTGGAAGTAGCGGCGTAAGTTGCAGTCGAAAGCAGGAGTTGAAAGCAGTTTATGATACTCTAGTTTTGAGCGCTCACTGCAGACACAAAGGCGCTTTCAACACGTGGTGTGATGCTGTCAGCCTGCACCCACCCTGCCTGGAACCAGAAGGGGTGCCGCTAGCTCCTGCGGCACCGCTATTGCCGGGCACGTCCGACTGCCCGTCATCTGAAGGTCCCCCCAACCCCGCGCCCCCGCCCCCGCCCCCGCCCCCCCCGCCGCCGTCATGAGACGCCCCACTGCTGCCGTCGCCATCGCCGTCGTCGTCAGCGCCAAGGTCGATTGGCCCCAGCAGCGCGTCGTCCGCCGCTTGCTGATCGATCGCGTCCAGCGGCGGCGCCTTGACCCCGAGCGGCGGCGCCGCCATCCCGGGCCTTACAAAAACACACCGTTCCCTTCTGCACCGCAGCTTTGGCATTCGGCGTCTTCCAGGGGATAAGGATAGACATGCTGCCGCGTGTGAAACGAGCCACCCCGAGGCTTCCGCCGTAGAGCTTCCCCCCGTAACTTTGAGGTACATGTATCATAGCTTGACAAGTTGGGATGGCTTCAGAGGAGTGTTGTTGGCGGCCGAGTTGGAGACTGTGTACGACACGAGTGCTCGTATACTATCTGAGCATGGATAGAGATGGATAGGGCGAGTATGTGCAGGTGCACTATGAGCAAGCAGCCCTGCCGGCACGACGCCCGAGTACGAGGTAACGACCATGCCGATGTACATAAGGAATGCGAGGCTGATCAGGCCGTATGCCATGCGCCCAGGGGCAGGGCCTGACAAAGACCGTGGTGGCGCTGTTGCAACGAGTGACGCGAGGGTGGACCCCAGTCCGCACCCTTGGACAACTGCTCCATTTTGTACGCCGCGTACAAAGGACCAGGGGCTTACCTTCGTCCACTTTTCGGCTCAACGTTGGCATATTTTGTGGGATACGTTGGGTGCATGATTTCCCCAGTCTATTGGACAGGGGTACACGGGGAGGTGTGACCAAAACGGCTTGGGTTGAGCTGAAAAATGGACGAGTGTAAGCCCCTGCAAAGGACACGGAGCCGTCAGTTCCAGTGGCAGCTCAACTTGGGCCTCTTCAAAAGAAGCCAGTGGGGATGGGATGGGATGACTTGCGAGTGGTTTCCGCTCAGGGACAGGGACACCACCACTGCCACCCCAGCTGCCATGGCTGTTACGACGGCTTCAGTCGCGCGACAACGGGACATGTAATGATGGTGCAAGGCCCTGCCGCGTCCCCTTATCGTGCGCTTTGGCGCGAAAGGGCTTCGCGCGCGGCGACAGCCCAGCCATCTTCGAGCTGTTTTTTCAATGATTTGCAAAGCTTGACTGCGGGCGGGCGCGTGTGTCGAGCGGATCACGGCTAACGTGGTGTGCCGCGTTGACTCGTGTCCCCGCCCTGGATCAAGTGGGAGAGACACCGGCGCGCATGCGTAGGATGGGCGTGCTGTAGGGCGGCAACACCACTTATGTCGACCCCCTCCGCCCTCGCGCCTCGGCACCCTGGTAATAAACCCTAAAACCCGAAACCCGTAACCCTAAACCCAGACCGCGGCCGGCGTCCGCACTGAACAGCCATTTGCGTGCTCGGCACAACCGCCGCCGCGCGGCACGTTGAGATCCACCCTCTTGCGCCATGACGGACGTGACGAGCAAGACGGACGTCACGACAGAAAAATGGGGCGGTGTGGACAAGCTGGCCGCCATGCAGGAGGTGGTCGACCTGCAGTACAGCATGGCCCTTGTTCGTTTCATGCTTACGCAACACTTTTTACTCAACGACACAGTGTTCCCACTTCAACTGGAGCGGTCAAGCTGAGATGCGGTGTTACTGTGGTAGCCGCGTGTTGCCGCTGAAGCCATGCACTTTCTGCGCCTCCCGCTAGCGGCCAACGCACCCCCATTACCACCGCTATCGGTTGCGCCCGCTTTGCAATATGCTGTTTCGAGTTGGATCGATCAATCAAGCCTTGAGGCCTACAAAAAATAGGCACCTGCACAGCTACACTCATAATGTCCCTTCATCCCTCGAAGACGCTGCGAGTTGAGCTGAGAAGGGGGACGCTTGAAGGCCCTGCGACACGGCAAGATCCAGGAGCTCGAGACACAGCTGGGTGAAGAGGAGGTGCCGCCCCTTTCCGCATCGCATCCCCCACCGCACCACAGCCCTTCACAGCGCCCCAACCCTCGCCGTGCAGTGGCGTTGTATTGTTGTCTCACGCTCCGTCTCACGCATCGTTCTCGTTTGCTTCTGAACACACACGCACATGCACACACACACACACACACACTCTCACACTCTCGCATACTCCCACGTTATCACAAACGTATCTGTATACTGACGCACGCGCCCTCCACGCCCACCCCACGCTCCGCCCCCACCCGACCACCCAAGTGCGGTCACTGCGCCACCCAAGTGCTGTCACTGCATCACCCAAGTGCGGTCACTGCGCCACCCAAGTGCGGTCACTGCTTCACCCAAGTGCGGTCACTGCACCACCCAATAACGCACCCCACGCTTCAACTCACACCCCATCCCTCGCTCCGACCCACAGCTGAAATCGGAGGAGCGGCAGGAGAAAGTCGACGTGTTGACCAAGCAAGCCAAGTTGCTTCAGCGCGAGATGACACTGGTAGGGCCTGCCACATACTACCCGCCACGTCATCGACACATACTTTGAACCCTCGTTCGACCAGTCAGATGGCCTCCTACAGTCCTACTTCATGGCGCTCGCGAGCAGTATCTGCCTGGCCGATTGCCCGCCACGTAATGCAAAGCATTTGGTACCCTCGTGTCTTGAGTCAAATAGCATCCGTTGACGGGGCGTGCAATATCTGCCAGGCCAATTGCCCGCCACGTATTTCAAAGCATTTGGCATTCGGTACCTCATTTCTTTCGTCAAATAGCATCCGTCGACGGGGCGAGCAATATCTGCCAGGCCCTGGGTGCTGAAGATTGAGGTGGAGGCGAGACAAAAGGTGGAGCTCGAGGTAGGGCGGTGCAGGTTGTCAGTATCAAAACCTGTGTTGAAAGTGCATATGGTTTCAACGCTTGAAGCTAGAATATGATGAACAGCTTTCGAACTTTGCTTTCGAATCCAGCTTGCGCCGCTTCATCGAGGCGGAAATCAGCGAGCAGCGCGAGAGCTTGAACGAAGCCAGCACCTTGTGAGTAAAACATGGGCCATCACATGACCCCCATATGTTCAACGCTCCTCTGCGCTACTCCGCGCTCCGTTCGCATGTCGCGTGCTCCACGCCACTACACCCGCCTGTGCACCACAGCTTCGCCGTCGCCGTCGCCGCCGACCACTGATCCGCCCGGCTGTACCCTAAACCCTAAACCCCGAAACCCACATATGCAGGAGGGAGGAGTGCGCCAAGACGATGGAGCAGGACCGGGACAAGATCACGGACCTGCAGTCGCAGCTTGCCGACGAGCAGGCTACGACCAAATATTTGACCGAGACCGTCGCGTTGACGGTAGGGCCTGACACCCGTCCACTTTTCGGCTTGACGTGAGCACCTTTTGCGGGATACGCTGGGTGAATTAACGGAGGTTCAGTGTCAGAAACCGCGCGGTTTGAGCTGAGAAGTGGACGAGTCGAAGCCCCTAAGACCTAAACCCTAAACCCTAAAGCCCTGGAAGTGGACGAGTGGAAGCCCCTGGTTGACGGAGGCAAAACTCGAGAAGTCCCTCGTCGATAACGACCAGTTGTGGGTACAGAACGATGCAGGGGGGTTACTGAGAAGTAGCACTCGACCGACGTTGAATATCCTCCTCCTCCTCCTCCACGCATCTGTATGAGCGGGGGGTCATTGAGAACAAGCACTTGACCGACGTTGAATTTCCTCCTCCTTCTCCGCGCGTCTGTATGAGCAGGGGGGTGTTTAGAGCCAGCACTCGACCGACCTTGAATCTGCTCCTCCTCCTCCTCCTCCTCCTCCTCCTCCTCCTCCTCCTCCTCCTCCTCCTCCTCCTCCTCCTCCTCCTCGTCCTCGTCCTCGTCGTCCTCCTCCTCCTCCTCCTCCTCCTCCTCCTCCCCCTCCGCGCGTCTGTATGAGCACTTAACCAGAAGAGAAGTCTTGCTCCGACATTGGATCGCATGCTTGATTTTCATGACCCTCCGGCGAGGATGACAACAAGGAAATGGAAAAGGTCGTGCAATCGTGGAGAGAGAAAGTCCACAACCTCGAAAACACGGTGGAAGGCCTCAAGGATGTGAACGTAAAACAGGTGGAGGAACTAGTGGAGGCGGCAGGGCCCAGCAGAAAATGCTTGATACATCAGGAGGGCAGTATTTAAACTCAGTGTCGGAGGGACATCTCCCTCTGATCTGATCGTAATTGAGGGTCTATTTACTCAAGGATTGCGACCCGATTGGACTGCCGGTGAGTCGGTCGGTGGGATTTTCGAAATGGACAGTGCTGATTGGTCGAGCAGGATTCGATACCATGTGTTCGATACCAGATCCCACACCGAGTCTAAATTAGGAAACGTGAGTTGCCAAAAATGTGACATGATGGGGCGGTGCAAGTTGAAGTTCGAAGCAGAACTTGAAAGCAGCCGCCTCGTATTTGAGTTTGAAGAGCTGAACCCAGGCACTTTCAACACGGGCTGAATTGGTGTCTGCTTGCACCGCCCCAATACGACGGTTTGAGCATCACCTGCCATGACCCTAGAAGACGGAGGCGCTCCACCAGGAGAACAGCGAGGCTATGCGCGAGGCAGGGGCTTACACTCGTCCACTTTTCGGCTTGAAATGAGCACTTTTGAGGGACATGTCGGGTAATTGCAGTTCATCTCAGTGACATGAACGGCTCAGGTTGAGCTGAGAGGTGAACGTGTGGACGCCCCTGGCGCGAGGCTAGCGCGGCGCTGAGCGCTGATCACAAGGAGGCAATGGAGGCTATGACCGAGAAGCACGCCGATGTCGTGGCAGGGTGGTGCAAGTTGAACCCCATTTTTATTTTACTTTTCTCATCAAAAGCTTTCGAGGTTTTTCTAGGAGGTATGCGGAATTCCTCATTAGTAGGTCCCCTGCATATAAACAAGATTCACCACACCTTTGGCTTGCGCCCTTCCCTTATTTGGGCGAGGGCTGTCTAAAACTGGTAACAACCCGTGTTGAAAGTGCCTGGTCTCAGCGCTTGAAACGAAATGATGATCAACTGCTTTCAAGTTGTGTTTACAATTTCAACTTGAGCTCTGGAACTAGATTAGCTCTATGATAAACCGCTTTCAATTCTTGTTTTCAATTTCAACTGGCGCCGCTACATGACGGCTGAGTTGGCGCAGATCCACGATGCCATCAGCAAGAAGCTTGGCGACAGACACGACGCAGGGGGTACTTGAGACCCCTGTATTGTGGCGGTGTCCCCGCTGTAATGTGGCAGTGCCCCTTCTATAATGTGGCAGTGACGCCCCTGTACTGTGACCGTGACCCCCCTGTAATGTGGCGGTGACCCCCTGTCATGTGGCAGTGTGAATCCCCCGTAATGTGGCAGTGACACCGAGAACAAGCACTCGTCCGACGTTGAATCTCCTCCTCCTCCTCCTCCGGGCGTCTATATCACGAGCCTTCACACCGAAGGCAAGGGAAAGTCACGCTCCGATTTCGGTCAAGTGCTTGTTCTCAATGACCCTCTTGCGAGGCTGAAAAAGCGAAGATGGCCGAGGTTCACTCCGACGTCGTCCAGACGCACACCGATGCCAAAGCTGAGGCATGGGCATCGACTCATTCACCCTTCCCGTGGGCTTCACAGTTTCCAGGGGGTGTCAAATGGCGCTCGCCAATTCTCCAGAAATAGTCGGTCGATTCCATACTGTCCGGTTTTACATGGCAGATCTGACCGTGTATTTACTCAAGTTGTCGAATTCAAGAATTGACAACCACCATTTGACCCCCCCTAAGGAATCTGCGAAGGTGTTTGGTAGCATGTTTTTTTCCTGGATCGAACGACCACCGCGTTGTGAACCCTCGTCTGTTCAGTTAAGGGGCACCCTGTGACGTGGCGAGCACGATCCACCGGGCCCTCAGATGAGGCAGAGACGGCCGCCGAGGTAGGGCCGAGAAGACAGTGCCCGACACGTCATCCACCCCCTACTCGGCCCGACCCCCTCTACTTGAAGAAACGAGCAGTTTCAGTGAGCGATCCCCAGATCCAGAGAACTTCGAACGACTGCGGTGGTACAGTTCCCGTGCCTTCTTGAGTTATTGAACCCTCAGAATTGGTAAGCTCGTTTCACTCCTCAGTTTCTTAAAGCAGAGGGGTTGGACCGTGCAGCCATTACAGACCCTCGTTTCTTGCATTTATTGGCATCCCATGACGAGCCAAGTGGCTCACCCCTGCGACGTCATCTGTCACAATTCAGACCCTCCTTTACTGACTTACGGAGCAGTCTATGACGTGGCGAGCGTCGATTATCTGGCCCTGCATGCAGGCACTGCTGCAGAAAAGTGGGGCGAGTTAAACGCCGCTCGCCACGTCATCTACCGTGTTCTAGACCCTCGGTTATTGATTTAGATGTCAATGTATGACGTGGCGAAAACTTTGTATCTAGCCCTGGAGAAAGTGTGTGGCGAGCAAGACGAACGCACTGCGACTGCCAAGGCGACTCATGTCGACGAAGTCGAGGAGCTTACGAGGTCATTGGAGTCACAAATCGAAGAGCTCAAGGTGAGCAACAGGGGCTGACACTCGTCCACTTTTCAGGTCAACGTAAGCGCTTTTCGCGGTTTATTGGGTGACTCCAGTGACAAAAGGCTCAGGTTCAGCTTGTAAGTGGACGTGTGTCAGTCCCTGATGAGGACGGCTTGAAACCAAGTTGTCTATGACGCGGACATTGTCGCGATTATAGATTGCATCGTGATCGGCTGAGAGACTGACTGCTTCTGTAGTTTACTGGATACCTTTATTTCTTCCGGCGGGATTTCCGCTTCGGAGGTTTCTGATCGCTCGAATGGACTGCAATATCAGAACTTCGGTACCAAACTCATCACTGATTTCATCTCATAGCCCCCCATACTTCTCAGTTTACATCGCATTATGGGACGTGGCCAGCGTGATTGACCTGACCCATGACCCTTCTTCAGACCCTCGTGTATTGCGTTGTATGGCATGCTACTCGTATGACGTGGCAAGCGTCATGTATTTTGGCCCTTGCTCGGGACGACGCTGTCGGAGACGATGACACTCGTGCAGGAGGAGCGGGCCGAGCACAAGGAGGTGAGGCCCGAGGCCCGGTCACGATGGCATGATGCATGACTCTATTGTCAGTGTCCGGTCTGGTACCGAAGATATGGTATCGAATCCCGTTCGACCAATCGGTAGTGTCCATTTCGGAAATCCCACCGACTGGCTCGCCGACAGTCCGACCGCGTCGCGATCCTTGAGTTAATAGACCCTCGGTTTCGAGGAGATCAGGGACACTACTGTCCCCGACATTGAGTTTGAGACCGGCGCTCGTACCGGGCCGTATGGCTCTTATACGGACTGATCAGAAAATCAATTACGAGTAAACCTGCACTCGTACGAGGCCCTACTTCCAATACATGTACTCCGCTGTCTTTGGTCGTCCGAATTGCACTGTCTACGAACTTTGTATGACACAGGAAGTGAAGCTGTTAACAATAAGTATCGATATTGATCGATGTTGATCGATGCTGATCGTTGTTTACCTTGCTGTGATTCGTCAAAGTCATCCTCTCGAATATGCATACCGGGCTTTACAAGGAGGCGGTGGAGGCGCTGACAGCCGAGCACACAGCGACCGTTCAGCAAACGGTGTCCGATTACGCGGCGACACGGGAGCAAGATGATGCCGAGCACGCGGCGGCCGTGGAAGAGCTGAAAACCGAGCACGCGGCGACGATTGAGCACTTGTTTATCGGGCAGGGGCTTACACTCGTTCCCATTTCCTCTCAACCTGAGCTTACTTTGCCCCTGTCCGCTCAACTTAAGCTTACTTTGCCCCCAATATAACCCAAATGAATCCGTGGATGTGTCCCGAAAGCGCTCGGGTTGAGCTCTACCGTGAGCGATGTGTTCCCGAGGGACCTCAAGTTGAGCTCTGAAGTGAGCGCGTGTATGCCCCTGATATTGGGTCTTCCGCGGAGGCTGTGGACGAATTGACAGACGATCACGAGGCGACCGTGGAGCAGATGTCGACCGACCATGCGGCGACCGTAGAAAAGCACGCGGTGACCGTGGTAAGGTGGTGCAGGTTGAAACGTCTTGAAATCAGCGATGAAAGCGCCAGGTCTCAGCGCTAGAAACTGAGATGTGATAAACTGCTAAAGCTTTGCTTTCAAATTAAAGTTTCGCCGCTACACTGTGGAGCAAATGGTGACCGACCACGCGGCGGTCGTGGTAGGGTGGTGCAGGTTGACCCGATGATATCCACGTTGGCAGCGCCTACACAGTTTTGCACCCAGTAGTTGACGTGGACTCGCGAAGGGGGGTTCTCCCCCTTTTGGTGGCGCCTAATATTTTCTGAATGACGAAACAAGACGTCTACTCATGTGTTTCCCACGTGCGGTCACGAATTCTGCTGGGATTCCCAAAAATATTTTTCAACACGTGTTTCAATTTGGTGTATTTTCACAGTGAAAATCAGGGGGACTCTAATCGAACTAGCTACCGGGGGCAAAACTGCGTAGGCCTGGAACTAAGCGCTAGAATATAATACATGGATGAAATCCATTCAAATGTTGCTTTCAAATTCAACTTGCGGCGCTACACCGTGGGCAAGATGGTGACCGACCACGCTGCAGTCGTGGAGCAAATGTCCACCGATCACCTGGCGGAGGTGGAGGAATTTAGCGAAGTCATCGGGTTGCTAAAATCCGATAACTCGGCAGGGCCGTGCACAAGCATTAGCAAGCAGTCAGGTTGAGCTTGAAGGGAACGAGGCTTTGCTTTCTGGCCAGGCTTCGCTTTCTATTCCAACTTGCGCCCCTCTATGACAAAGTGCGTCAAAGTGCGTCAAGGTGTTACGATCAAAGCAAAGCAAAGCAAGTCAGGAAATGTTTTAACCAATCACAGGCGAGAGAGGCAGATGATCAAAACCGTACCGAGACTTTGATTGATCCAAAGTCTCGTGAATGGTGCTTTGCTTTGCCCGTAACACTTTGACGCACTTTGCCATATGACAAAGTGCTTCAAAGTGTTACAGAGCAAAGCAACAGCAAAAAGCATTGACCAATCACAAGCTTGGATTTGGGTCGGAACGGTTTGATCCGAGCTTGTGATTGGTCCATGCTTTCTGCTTATGCTTTGCTCCGTAACACTTTGACGCACTTTGTCATAACTTCGCGCTTGTTTCTACAATATCAAAGTTTTGCGTTAAATTTCATCTTGCGCCCCGACAAATTGGAATCAAAGAGGCAGGTGCGGCTTCGCGAGATGCAAGCCGAAAAGGAGCTCGAGCTTTCGAAACGTGCTGATGAGATCAAGCTGCTGGCTGATGTACATGAGCGAGAGATGTCGCTGAAGGCGGAGGAACACAAGAAAGAGCTTTCGAAGGTGGTGAGGCGGTGCAAGTTGAACCGATGCAATCCAAGTTGAAAGCGCCTGGAACTAAGCGCTTGAAACGGAAATCCAATATTTGGCTAACAAATTGTGCTTTCAATTTCAATTTGCGCCGTTACAAGTTGGCTGAAGAACACGTGGCGAACGTGTTGGTGGTCCAGGAGCAGGGCATGGAGAAGGGGAAGGCCACGAGAGAAGAGGATCGCAAGATGTAGGGACCAGGGGCTTCCACTCGTCCACCTTCCAGGTCAACCTGAGCCGTATTTGTCACTGAAGCCCTGCAACCACCCACCGTAACCCACAAAAAGTGCTTAAGGGTGATCCGGAAATGTGGACGAGTGTAAGCCCCAGGTAGTGACAGGTCAACCAGCCCGACTTGAGCACAATCATGAACCTGTGCTGCCACATTGTCAATCACATTGCAAGCCCTGTTTACCGACGTGGCAACTGACAGTCCAGCGCTCTTCAGTGTTTTCACCGATTCAGAGCTCCTGTTGAACGACTCATACAACTTGTGACGAGGCGAGCATTATCCGGGTCCGACCCTGTTATCCGAGCGCAGAAGACCAGGGACGAGGACTTGCAGAAGCACTATCAGGACATGAAGGTAGGTCGATATAAACATACCAATCGCCACGTTGTATGCTTCCAGTCAATCCACCAAACCAGGGTTTAAACTGAGTGTCGGGGTGACTTGTCGCCCTTATCTCAGGGTCTATTTACTCTGTGTTTGGAAACCGGTCGGATTTTCGGAGATTCGGTCGGCGTGATTTTCGATTGAGATGGTTCTGATTGGTTGAACGGACTTCGAAACAACAACTTCAATACCAGATCCGACGCTGAGTTGAATTTCGGTGTGTGACGAGGCGAGCGTTGTTGCTAATCTGATCTGTGTTAAGGCCCTGTTGGGCAGATTGGCTTCAGGACTCCCCATTGTATTACCACCGACTGCAAGCTCCAGATTGACCACCCTCCCGACTTTTACTAAGATATCTTTCCTTCCAATTAAGCCATGTATGAGTTGTAATCAGGCCCTGGCGAAAGAACATGGAGTCAGCGACATCAGCGATGTACGCGATACGAATGGGGGGGGAGACTGAAGCGCAGACGGTGAGGCAGATTCCACCCACAAAGCAATGATTCATTGCTGTGCTACATACAGATCATCATACGGTGGGCGGTTCCAGAGGGATTATGACATAGCGGGCATAATCTACGCGGCCCTTAGAGCAGGCTCAGGCGACGCTCAAAGCCGAGTACAGCAAATTGCAGGGCTGCCTGGAGGTGGCGGAAGCGGCGCTGAAGACTGCTGGGGGGCAGCATGACGAGGTAGGGCTGAGTCAACATCGGCCAATTCCGGTACATTGCCATGTTATATGCTCACACGGTGTTGCCCACATGTCAGACACCCTAACCTATCGAACAGACCACCTACTCAGCAGATCAGCGTGGTTGATGATGCGGCGAGCGTCGCTCATTTCTAGGCCCTGGATCGAGACGAAGAGTCTGTTGGACGACGCGGCGAGCGAGAAGGGCAGACACGCGTTGCTCACCAAAAAGCTGGAGTCCCGGATTGACGATCTGATGGTGGAGGTGAGCAACCCGTCCACTGTTTCTCTTGCTTTCAGTCCGCGGCGACCCCCCCTCGCGAGCAGAGCAGCGGAGCCAGTTTCGCCAACCAGACACCCTGAATTGACAAAAGAAACGACAATTTACGACGGCCAAACGATCCGCCAGAATGCACCCGTCCCATAAGCGTCCTATATTGCGTCCACTTGATCCTCGCCTCTTCTCGACTTGACACTGACAGTTTTCCAAATCGAACCCCCGACGCGCAGGTTTCCGACTATCAGGCTGCCATAGTGAAGGTGGAAGCCAGGAACGAGGTATGGATGAGCAGATTTTGC
>Ga0307489_10002515_pt1 | contig 12256 bp, 23 predicted proteins | sample SB12metaG_FD_202247 | JGI IMG/M metagenome (GOLD analysis project Ga0307489, IMG submission 202247) | Sea-ice brine microbial communities from Beaufort Sea near Barrow, Alaska, United States - SB 1.2 | ecosystem: Environmental > Aquatic > Marine > Coastal | place: USA: Alaska | collected...
CTGCGCCGGACGTGCCGGCGGCAACGATGACCACCCCCGCTGCCAATGTCTCCGTCAGCATCCCTGCCACGGAGGTGAACGGTACTGCGCTCGACGTCCCAGCGGCGGCGGCGGCAGCGGCGGCGGCCGGCTCCACCGCCAATATCTCTGACATTGTCCCTGCCCAAGCAGCAAACACCACTGCGCTCACCGCGCCGCCGGCCCGCAACGCCACTCTCTCCGCCGCTGTGCCAGCTCTACCGGGGAATAACACTGAGTAAGATTACAAACGCTTTCATGTACCTGCAGCGTGTCTTCGCAGGTAGCATTTGACAAATCATTAGCGGCTTCCATTATGTATATATATCCAACTATCGATTCACAACTCCACGCTCTCACGCTAGGGCGCACCCTTTTCAGGTCAACCTGACTGTCATTGATTAGTGTGCCCGTGAACCTGTGCACACTCACTATGTCCTCCTCTATGGCCTGGCCACTCGTTCCCCGATTGTCTGCTCGTGTTGTATTGGTTAGCGGCCGGTCGCGCCGACTGCGCTGTTCTGTACTGTAATTTATGTGAGCGACCGTCTATTAACTCAAGAAAATCCAAATCCCCCATTCTGACCCTCTGTACATATATGCATAGGTCTTCGAATCTAGTCCGAGAGAGCATGCGAGAGTCAAGTAAACCATCAGTATGGTATCCGAGCCATCATAAACACAATACATGGCGGCTAGACGCCTAGCGGGCGTGCACTACGAGTAGTGACCATCATCTTTATTTTTTAAGTCGAGTGTAAGCCCCTGAACCGGGGCGCGCAGAAGAGGGCGCAAAAGGAGGCTGAGGCTGGCGGTGATGGAGGTGGTGTGGCGGGGGTTTTCCGTTCGCTTCTGCCCGCCATGTGGGCGGGCATTGGCTTTATCCTGGTCTATTGGTTGTGGACACAATTGAAGCAACTTTTCCTATTCACACTCTCTATCTCTCTCCGCGTTCGACAAGCTCATTCGCTCGTAAGCGTCCCGCCCTTGCTGCCCCGTACGTACACGCGAATGCACCGGGTCTTGTGCGCCAGGCCCGGCGGGGACTGGCGCCAGTGCGCGCGCTGACACTCGGCGCCGCAATACAGCGCTAGCTTGCACAGCGAGCACGTCTTGCGGGGCCCCGCCGCGCCACACAATACAGCCGGGCAGACATTGCTGGCCACGTCATAGGTTGCCGGTTATCTCAAGACACGAGACACGAGGTACGGGGGCCATGGCGAATCCTTGTGCCTCCCTGATAACGCGGAAGCGTCTCCCTCCAACTCAAGACACGAGGGGTCAATATGCGCAAGTTGACGTGGTGTGTGGCGTGTGATGTCTGCCAGGCCCTACCGCAGAAGGAGCACATCGGATGCGTCGCCACCCCGACAAATGTCACGTCCCCAGTGGCCGCGCCGCCACCTGTCACGCCCCAACTGGCCGCCCCGACACCTTTCTTGTCCCCACTGGCCGCCCCACCACTTGTCACGTGCCCAGTGGCCACCCGGACACCTGTCACGTCCCTAGTGGCCACCCCGACACATGTCACTTCCCCAGTGGCCACCCCGACACCTGTCACGTCCCCAGTGGCCACCCGGACACCTGTCACGTCCCTAGTGGCCATGTGCGAACGTGCGTTGATGACTTTCCACACGCGCTGGAAGTCGTCGAGCTCCACGGTCGACAGACCAACCACAGTCTTGAAGGCCTCCCACTCCTGGCAGCAGGGTCGTTGAGAACAAACCCACTCGAACCTAAATTGGACGTGCCCGTGTGACTTGACTTCAGGTTGAATCCTCCCACTCACAGACGACGCGCGGACTTGGCTGATCGAACACTACGTCGGTCGAGTGCTTGTTCTCGATACCCCCCCTGCCTTGGGAGTAGTGGCGCTGCCGCCATCGAAGCGTGCTGGTAACCACGACCGCGGAAAGCGTGCCACCATCATGTCAAACATCTCGTGGAAGTCGTGGATCATGCTCCTGTTAGGTCCGAGCAAGGGCCGGTAAAGTGACCTCAGAATTTACCAGTTAAGAGGGGTATATTATGATTTTAGGGGGGGTATTTGGGGGGTATTAGGGGGGTCGTCTGGTGGAAATGAAACCCTAAGACCTAAACCCCAAACCCTAAAGTACTTTCACAGTCTGTTATGTGGTAAATTCTGAGGTCACTTTACCGGCCCTTGTCCGGACCTACCTGTGCTGCTCCGCCATGCCGTGCGGGTAACTGTCCTTAGCGTAGCGGCGCAAGCTGAATCTGAAAGCAACAGTTCGACGTAGTTTGCCATATTACAGTTTCAAGCGCTTGATTCCAGGCGCTGTCAACGTGGGTTGGATCGGGTTAACCTACACCGACCTACCTTGGGCCCTTCCCATACACCTGCGGGAAGTTTCTTGAACTGAGCAACCGTTCCGGTGATGAGCGAATGCGCCGCTTCTCGGATCTGCCTGGCGGGAAGGCCACTGAGAACAGGCACAGTAACCGAGATCATACACGCTTGCACGACCTATCATCAGGGTGAATGCTCATATACTAGCAGACGGGCAGAGGAGTAGGGGAGTCGTCGTCGGTCGATTGCTTGTACTCAATAGCATCCCTGCGTGGACTGCCGCGCGTGCGCGTTGATCTTCTCAGAGTTGTTAACGCACTTGGTTAGCGCATCTGCGATCCCTTGCAATGGGGCCAGGCGTGTATCGCTCGCCACGTCATAGGATGATGTTTCATTCCAGAGACAGGGGTACGAAACGCTTTGGACGACGTGGCGAGCAATGTCAGCCAGGCCCAGGGTTCGAAACGCGTTGGATGACGGGCAGAGCAATGTCTGCCGGGGACTACCTTGCGCGGCCGCCTTGCGCCACAGACTCGCCGCCTCCCCCCAGTCCTGATCCACGCCAATGCCAGCCGCGAATAAGTTGCCGAGATTGTGCTGTGCATCCGCATGCCCCTGTCAGGGGGGGCATTGCTAACACGCACTCGAGCCGAGATCGGAGCATGCCTTACCTTTTGGGTGAATGATCATATATAGACGTGCGGACTCGGTTCACCGATTCAACATTGATTGTTGTGTGCTTGCTCTGAATGAGGCCAGCCCGATTTAATCTCGACATCCGGTCAATATTTTGGGTTGGATTCGCAGTGCGGCCGGCGGGCGACGAGTCGGATCGGCGAGTCGGTCTGAATCGTATGGGCAAAAATGACCCGTGACCTTGAATTCGAGAGTGTCTTCAACCCAGAACAGACCGCGTCGTCTGAGCAAATTGACCCAAAAACCCATCCGACTCGTCCGAGATCGCCCAAAATCGAGGGGGCGGGTTGACTACCGGATATCGAAGAGATCTGATCGGGGTAGTGGCCCAACCCCCTTGCCTGGTCAGCTGCTAGACGCCAGAACCTGGCAGACTCCGCCATGATGTAGGGGTGCAAGTTGAAATTGACAACACAGCTGGACAGCAGTTGATAGCATTTCTCTTTTCAAGAGCTCAATCCAGGCGCTTTCATGTTTCAACACGGGGTTGAACCTGCACCGGCCCACCATGTCTTTGCCCACGCCGTCGCCCATGCAGTAGCAATTGCCGACGTTGTACTGCGCATTGCTGTGATCGACGACAGCGCCGCCGCTTAGGGTCTGGCAAATGTTGCCCGCCACATCATCTGACGCATTTTCAGGTGAGAGAGAAACGCTTCAGCGTGTATAAGTAAGGAGGTATAAGGCTTTCAACCTGCCCCCCGTGGAAACAAGCGAGAGAGAGACGCTTCCCCGTGTTGAATGAGGCATCAGGCTTTCGTCCTGCCCCCCCAGTTCGACCCTCGTTTCGTTAGTGGGATGAAATCCTATGACGTGGCGACAGGCGAGCCGCGTCAGCCAAACCCTACCGCAGCCTCGCTCCTGCTCCGCCGCCCTGCGCCAGAGGCTGACACTCGTTCACTTTCCAGCTTAATCTGCGCACTTTGGTGGGAACGCGCTGGGTAGCTTCATTGACAAAAAAGGTTGAGGTTGAGGTTGAGCTGGGAAGTGGACGAGTGTGAGCCCCTGCCCTGCGCCACCAGCGCACCGCCTCGCGAGCGTCCTTCTTGCAGCTGCCCAGGCCTTGGTAGCAGGACAGGCCCATCATGTTCTGGGCTTGCATGCGCCAGGGCCTTACATTAGCACGGACTGTCCGATCATACCGCATCAATACTCCACCGCCGCCGCCGCCGCTGCCTCCGCCGCCCTGCTTGTTGCCCGTTCCGTGACTGACTACTCGCGCATAATCGTACTCCAGCTGTGTACGCCACTGCCGCCGCCGCCGACGCCGCCCTGCGTGTTCCCACCCATGGTCTACAAAGTACAGTTTTAGGCTGGCACATGAGACAAGATAGCGCGCCGCTTCTCCCTGCACTCGTGTGTGTCATCCCACGTCACAGTAACCTCAGAGACACTCACGTGCCAGTCATCAAGTCACCTGCAAGACGCTCAAGTTAGTATTATGCAAGCCCCCTGCCATGCTCCCCTGCACGGCGGCCTTCCCCCAGCACGTCGTGGCCTCTCCGTTGCCGAAGCTGTAACACAGCCCGAGCGCGTACTGCGACTCCGCCACGCCGGCCGCGGCGGCGTCGCGATAAAACCCTGCTGCTTGCGTCCAGTTTCTCGCCGCCTCGCGGGAGGGTTCATTGAGAACAAGCACTCGAACCGATATCGGACGTGCCCGCAGAATTTACTCCCAAGAAGATGGGTTCTTTATCGACCACGGAGGAGTTCAGCGTCGGCCGAGTGCTGGTTCTCAATAGCCCGCCTCCCTGCCTCGGACGCGGAGCTGGCACTCTGCGCGAGGTCCGTGAACATGATCCCGACTTCGTTCTGGGCCTGCGCGTCGCCGCGGTCGGCGCGGGCGATGAGCCGGGCTTCGGGGCGCCCGGCCATGGTGGCAACCGACGAACCCTGGGGCGGCGGCGGGGGGACCGGCTGCGCAGCTTCTTGTGAGTGGAGTGAAGCTTTTGACCAGGCCTCGGGGTGGGAGCCTGTCCGCCAGACTCGTGGTCGGTCGGCGCTCTAATTATTTGACCTCGCCTGCCAGAACACAGGCGGCGCACGCACGCGCGAGGTCACTTCTCACCGCGCCGCACACGTTGCAGGTCATCAACGCCGGGTGTCACACCGCTGGCGGTGAATATTGTCGCATCGCGGTGGATATGGAGGAGAAGGTCGCGATGGCGCCGACCAAGCACGGGAGGGCACAAGGAGCGAAGGAGGCGAGGCCGGTAGCAATCTTCAGTCGCTCGTCAACAAACCGTGCTGCTCCTCCCCACCTCTTCAACCGCCCTGCCGCCCCCCCGATCGCCGCGGCGCTCCACGGTGACAGCATCTCCGTCCCCATTTTCGAGCCGCGCGGCATCTCCTATCCCGAGCAACAACGTGGTCATGTCACCCAGCACGACACCGCCCAACACGAAACCACTCAATTGTTTTACTTATTACGTCGTCCAACCTTGAGCGCACACGTCAAACCGGTGAGTTATAACCAACCCCATCCGCCGCTTTCAAGAGGACAGACCAAACGGTGGTCCCACATGCATGCAGCCGCGCTCCGACGCTCACCGCAACACCCACAGGTGCCCGCCCTCAGCGGCGGACGCAGAGGTGTTTGCCCATAGATTCCCACAGGCAGCCGTGCTCCCGAACCCATATCAGCATCCAGGTGACGCTTAAGGCGGCGGCGGCACATGTATCCTTATCGGTTATCGTCGCCTTGTGTCACAGGCTGCCGTGCTCCTGCGCCCACTTCAGATACTCCAGGTGCCCGCCCTAAGCGGCGGAACGATGCACAACGTGGTCCACCGAATCCCACGGGCAGCCGTGCTCCCGCGCCCACATCAGCACTCCACGTGGGCATGCCCGCCCAAAACGGCGCCCGAGCACGTCAACTCGCTCCAGCCTGGCCGAGCGGCAGGCTTTAAACAGTCGGACAGCTCCACACTTCAGCTGAAGCTCCTGCACTCAAAGGATTCGTGGTTGCCGGGAACTGCCCCGATCCGTACGCCCCGTTGTGACCACCCCCCACCGGATCTGCGCATAGTGTCGGCACCCTAAATTAGTGATAGTGAAGGGATAACGTGCGGCATGGCAGCACACCATCCGGCACGCTCGCGCTCGTCGCCGCCTGATGCCCCTCCCGCTGCTCCGCGCGTCGGTCCCGACCCCTGTATCAGTTCCACCGCGATTGCAGCCCCGCGCCAGTCGCGGCGCCGGGGCAGCGGGCGGCACCCGCGCCCGCGCCGGGGCTTCGGCATCGGCATCCTTCACCGGCCCAGAACGTTCGCGACTGTCGCCGCTTCCGAGGCTCCGGCAGCGGCACCAGCACGGGGCGGTGACTGGGGCGGGGACAGGTTATCATCCGGCTGTTTGCTCATGGTTACCCGTTCATGTTACCCATTTCTTCCTCCGCTGGCTCCTTCTCCTCCCCTCCTCCTCCTCCTCTCTCCTCCTCGGCCTGGTATCATGGAAGCTGCATCAGTTGAGCTCATGACATGGTGACATACTGGTGTGCGGCCCGGCCAGTGGACACCCGCGCGCCCCCAGGCCGTCACCATGGCCATCGCGGACACATCCTCCTCCTTCATCACCTCAGCCGCCGCCGCCGCCGCGGACAGCACCGCGGGCGCGCCGCACGCGCCGCTTTGCCCCGACGGCATTCTGCCCCCCGCCATCTTCTCCAACCAGCCCGGTAGGGTCTGCCAGGCAACGCTCGCCACGTCATACGATGCCATGTGACTAAGCCAAGACCAACGAAATGCGTGTCGTTGACATGACGAGCCATGTTTGCCAGATATCGCTCACCACGCCATATGATGCCATGTCATTTAAGAAACGAGGGTTCAAAATGCATGTCGGGGGTCGATGACGTGACGATAGCATGCACGCTTCAATTGGGCTCCCTCTGGAGGTCTAAATGGAGGGTTTACTGTTGGGTTTTTGATCGTTAGACTCAAAATATAAGACGGACAAATATCTATCTGCCTGGCCCTGTCGCCCGGTTCCTGGGCGCACGACACCGTGTCTCGGCGCCTGCGCGAGAACATCCTCTCGCGCGTCTTCACCGACAACCCACACCTGCTGCCGCCCGGCAGGGGCTTACCCTGGTCCACTTCTCAGCTCAACTTGAGCCGTTCCTAACACAGAAACTAACCCCCAAACGCTCCCTGATACCCCTGAAAACCCCCTGATCATCCTCTCAGTAACCCCTAAATGCACCCTCTATCCCACGGAAAGCGCTTAAGATGAGCTGAAAAGTGGACAAGTGTAAGCCCCTGCCGCCCGGCTCGCGCGCCGAGGCTGCGCTCCAAGCCTTGGACACCGAGCTCACCACCGCCGCCACCTCCACGCTGCGAGAGATCGTTCCCGACGGCGGTCTGGCCTGGCTGATGTTGCTCGCCACGTCACAGGGTGTCATTCAACTAAAGAAGCGCGGGTTGAAAAACGCGTGTCGATGACGATGAGGATGACGTGACGGGCGATATATGACAGGCCATCGACGGCGGGTGTCATTTAACTCAAGACATGAGGGTTACAAAAAGCTGCGTGTCGATGACGTGACAGGCGATATCTGCCAGACTCTAGACGGCGGACCTGACGTTGACACCTGGCGCGCGCTCACGGCGCCGTGGTAGGGCTGTGCACGTTGACCCTATCACACCCAAGTTGAAACCTCCTGGAGCTCAGCATGTTGAAACCAACGCGTGAGATACTGCTTCTAACTTCTGCGTTCAAAGTCAACTTGCGCCGCTACACCGTGGGTGGGATCCACATGGTTGGACACTCCGTGGCTGGTCTCGGAGTTTTATTTCTACCGGCGCATATTAGAAGCACTGGGGTACTTTGGGGACGGGCCCAACGCTATGCAGGCATGGCCCGGCAGAAATGACTCAAAATCTCAAGGCGGGGTGGCAATAGGCCGATTTCGGTATATCGCCTGGGTGAAATGCCCACACAGAGTTGCGGGCAAAGCGTCAACGCTCCGCGCGGGAAAGCGGGCGCCAGGTTGAATGCCCATGCAGAGTTGCGGGCAAAGCGCCAGCGCTCGGTGCGGTAAGTGATATACCGAAATCGGCCTATTAACTCATGCAACGAGGGTTGGAAATGCGTTTAAAGGACGTTTTGAGCAATGTCTGCCTGACCCTCCATGCGGGATCCATTCCAAAAGGATAAAGACGCGGGGCTGGCGGCGTGCGTCAGGGCGGTGGGCAGGGGCTCAAACTCGTCCACTGCTCAGCCCAACTTGAGCCGTTTCTGACACAAAAACACATCCTGAACACCCCCTAATACCCCATGACACCCCCTACACAACCGCCCTCAAACAACCCCTAGACGCACACCCTATCCCTCAGAAAGCGCTCAAGTTGAGCCGAGAAGTGGACGAGTGAAAGCCCCTGGCGGTGGGTGCGTTGGCGCCGCGCCTCAACGCCTTCGCGTCCGACACCGGCGATGACACGGCTGCCCTGGGTAAGGCCGTGCAGGTTGACCCTGTCAAACCCATGTTGAAACCGCCTGAAACTAAGCGCTTGAAACCAAAATGTGACGGACCGCTTTCAAACTTTGCTTTCGAATTCAACTTGCGCCGCTACACCTGGGTGAGGGGATGCGGCTGTTTGTGCTGGTGTCGCTGTGGGGGAATCGGATGGATTTGAGTTTGGTAGGGCGGCGCAGCTTGACAGTATCAAAATCCGTGCTGAAAGCGCCTATTGTTTCAGACTTGAAGCCGGATTATGATGTGACGCTTTCAAGCTTTGCTTTCAAATTTAACTTGCGCCGCTACAGCTTGTGGCCAGCGGCGGGCGCGGGGGCGGGCGGCGCGGCGGGGCAGGGTGGTGCAGGTTGACAGTATCAAAACCCATGCTGAAAGGGTATACGGTTTCAGCGCAAGCTAGCACATCATAAACGACTGTCAAACTTCGCTTTCAATTGTAGGTTCTGCCGCTACAGCGGGGGAGGCAGCATCGGGGAACCGTGCGGCGGATGCCTTCAAGGAGGCGCTGGGGGCGGGCGAAGCGTGCCTACTGCACGACGACAGCGGCAGGGGCTTACACTCGTCCACATTTCGGCTCAAAGTAAACACAGTTTCTGGAATACGTTGGGTGCATGATTTTCCCGCAGTCTACTAGACAGGTGGACACGTGGAGGTGTGACCAAAATGGCTTAGGTTGAGCTGAAAAGTGGACGAGTGTAAGCCCCTGGACAGCGGCGCCGCTGCCGCCGCGCTGCTGGCGCCCGGCTGCTGCTGCGTCGGCCTCGGTAGGGCGGTGCAGGTTGACAGTATCAAAATCCGTGTTGAAAGTGCCTGTGGTTTCAGCGCTTGAAAGTAGCATTCGATTAACTGCTGTCAAGTTTTTCTTTCAAAGTCAATGTGCGCCACTACACCTCGTCGTGGACAACGCCGGGTTTGAGCTGGTGTGTGACCTCGCGCTCGCCGACGCCATCGTGTGCGGCACCCGCGCCGGTTCAGATTCCAGCGCTACCGTGACACTTCACGTCAAGGCGCACCCCACCTTTGTGTCCGACGCCATGGTAGGGCGATGCAGGATGACCCTGTGACACCCAAGTTGAAACCGCCTGGAACTAAGCGCTTGATACTAAAGTGTGATATTATGCTTTCAACTTTTGCTTTCAAATTTAAGTTGCGCCGCTACACCATGGACAAGGACGTGCGTGCCACAGTAGTAGGGCCGCGCAGAAAGTGAATGCCGAAAATGTGCTTCGACGCAATATGCATGCCAAGAGATTATGCTATGTCCCAGTAATAAATGTCCTTGGGCTCAAATTTGATCGGCTAGCTTTGGCTTTCATCGGAGCGATTGTAAACCCTCGTTTCTTGATGTATTTGCCACCCTGTAACATGTTGAGCAGTTGCTGGTGGGCCCTGCACAGCGGCGGCGGTGTGCGGGTCGGAGGACGCCGCGGTGGCGGCTATGGGCCGCCGCTGGCGCTCGCACCTGGTAGGGCGGTGCAGGTTGACCCTATGAAACCTAAGTTGAAAGCGCCAGGATCTGAGCGCTTGAAACTAAACTGTAATGATTGCTTACACATTCTGCTTTCAAACTCAACTTGCGCTGCTACAAGCTGGAGTCCGGTGCGTGGGTGGTGAAGCCCGCGTTCGCGTGGGCGCAGCCGCAGCCGCTGTGGGAGCTGCCGGTCGAGGCGCGCGCCGCCCTGGCCGCCGAGGACCTGGTCATCATCAAAGGCGACGCCAACTACCGGCGCCTCCTGGGCAGGGGCTTACACTCGTTCCCATTACAGCTCAACTTGAGCTCCTCTGTCCACCGTGTAACCCAAATGAACTCATGAATGTGTCCTGGAGTTGCTCAAGTTGAGCTCTAACGTGAACGAGTGTAAGCCCCTGCTCCTGGGCGACCGGCTGTGGGCGCTGGACACCCCCTTCGCCGAGGTGGCGGCGTACTTCCCGGCGCCGCTGCTGGCGCTCCGCACGCTCAAGGTAGCAGCTTACACTCGTCCACTTCTGGACTACACCGAAGCCGTTTTGGCCACTGATTCCACCAAAAGTACCACACGGAAAGTGCTCGCGTCCAGCCGAAAAGTGGACGAGTGTTAGCCCCTAGCTGAAGGCCGAGCTGGGGTGCGGCATCCCTGCGGCGCAGGCGGCGCGAGCGGCGGCGGAGGATGACACGTGGCAAGTCTCTGGGAAGTTCGGCGTAGTGCAGCTGCTACTGGAGCCCATGGGGCAGGCGGATGTGGCCTCACTGGCGTGGGGTTGGCGGGGGGAACAATGTGCGGTTGTAGCAGGGCAGTCAGTGGCGCCGGGGGGGGAGTCGGTGGCGAATGGTGTACCGGTACACTATGCTGCTGCAGCGGCTATAGAGTGGGAGCCAGTGGCGCCAGTGCCCACCGCCTCGGAGCGCAGGGAGCTCGCCCTGGTGCTCGTGGCGATGAGCAACGCGTGCAGGCGATTGGCCGCCAGGCTGGCGGCGGCGCCCCTGCAGCAGGGGTTTACACTCGTTTCTTTTTCAGCTCAACTTGAGCCGTGTCTGACACACAAAAACTCCCTACACACCCTAAACACCCCATAACACCCCCTTGCCATGTGCTACACAACCCCTGCGCGCACCCCCCATCCCATGGAAAGCGCTTAAGTTGAGCTGAGAAGTGAACGAGTGTAAGCCCCTGCCCTGCGAGCCGCTGACTCGCTGGGCGCGGCGGCGGCGGGGGGAGTCAACGCCACGGGTGACGCGCAGAAGAAGCTCGACATCGTGGCCAACGACCTGGTAGGGCCGTGCAGGTTGAAACCCGTGTTTGCAAGCACGGATATGGCGTTGTCACCTTGAGTCTTTCACTCAAGGCCCGTGTGTCATATTCTGCGATCTTACCACGTGCTACTCTTCTGGAAGCGCCTGGTTTCAGCGCTTGAATTTAAAATGTGATGAACTGCTTTCAAACTTTGCTTTCACATTCAACTTGCGCCGCTTCAACTTGGTACGTGAGGCGTTGACAGAGTGCGGGGCGGTGCGATACTACTGCTCTGAGGAGGAGGAGGGGGTGGTAGAGTTGAGCGGCGGCGGTCGCTTTGTGGTGGTGTGCGATCCGCTGGATGGCAGGGCGGTGCAGGTTGACAGTGTCAAAACCCAAGTCGAATGCGCCTATGATTACGGCGCTTGAAGTTAGAATGCGCCTGCTTTCAACGTTTGCTTCCAATTTCAACTTGCGCCGCTACAGGACGGAAGCCGCAATATCGACTGTGGCGTGCCCACGGGAACCATATTCGGAGTGTACCGCTGCACGGATGGCCCGCCCCAGGTAGGGCGTTGCAGGTTGACCCTATCAGACCCATGTTGAAAGCACCTGGAACTAGGCGATTGAAACTGAAATGTCATGAACTGCTTTCAAGTTCTGCTTTAAATTTCAACTTGCGCCGCTGCACCGAGGATCAGGCGCTTCGACCCGGCAGGGAGCAGGTGGCGGCCGGGTACGCCAATTATTCCTCCGCCACCAGTTTCGTCGTCGCCGTGGCAGGGGCTTACACTCGTTTCCATTTCAGCTCATCTTGAGCGCTTCCGTCCACCGTATAAACAAACTTAACTCATGAATGTATCCTGGAGTTGCTCAAGTTGAGCTCTAACGTGAACGAGTGTAAGACCCTGCGCCGTGGCCGGCGGGGGCGCTGCGGCGGAGCTGGTCATGACGCCATCTGGCGAGTTCCGGGTCGCTTCACACCTCCAGTGTCCGCCCAGGGGTAGGGCGGTGCAGGTTGAACCGATGAAACACATGTTGAAA
>Ga0307489_10002516_pt1 | contig 12255 bp, 19 predicted proteins | sample SB12metaG_FD_202247 | JGI IMG/M metagenome (GOLD analysis project Ga0307489, IMG submission 202247) | Sea-ice brine microbial communities from Beaufort Sea near Barrow, Alaska, United States - SB 1.2 | ecosystem: Environmental > Aquatic > Marine > Coastal | place: USA: Alaska | collected...
GGACAGTCGGCGAGTCGGTCGGTGGGATTTTCGAAATGGACAGTTCTGATTGGTCGAACGGGATCCGACACCATGAATTCGATACCATACCCGACACTGAGTTTATAGGAAACATTGCAAATTTTTAAGTCCTTTCAGGCGATTCACGGCATTTCACTTGGCAGTTTCTCAATTCTTCCCGGGAATGATGGAAATTCAGAATCCAAAGGAATCATCTGTCAGCCCTATACTTGTCGCCCCTAAACTAGCCCACTAAGCACTAGCCCTTAAACTAACTTAAACTAGCTTAACTTAAGCCACCCTATTTTACTCGCCCACTGTAATTCCCAATACTAACCACTAACCCACTAACCACTAGCTCTAGTCCCTAAACTAGCTTAAACTAGCTTAGTTTAACCCCCCCCATTGCCAGCACTAGCCTAGTTCGACAAGTATAGTCAGCCCCTACCTTGGCGATCTCGATGGACACGGCGTCCATCTCCTCCTTGAGGGTGGCAATGGCCGCCAGGCAGGGGCTTACACTCCTCCACTTCTCGGTTTGACGTGAGCACTTTCTCTTGGCCTCTTCAATGACAGGAAGGCTTAAGTTGAGGTGAGAAGTGGACGAGTGTAAGCCCCCCTGCCGCCAGAGTGCTCTTCTCGCCCTCCCACTGCTGCGTCAGCGCCGCCTGCTGCGTCGTCAGCGTACCCAGCTCCGCCTCCAGCTTGTACAACCGCTCCGCAGGGGCTTACACTCGTCCACTTCTCTACTTAACGTAAGCACTATTTGGGGATACGTTGGCTACCATCAATAAAAAGAGGGGTCATGACTCATCATAAACGGGACACAAATCGGCTGACTGACCAAAACGGCTGGTTGAGCCGAGAAGTGGATGGGTGCGAGCACTTGCCGATCCGCCACGCCGCGCTGGTCGGTCGGTCGGCTGCTGGTGTACGGACCGGGCGGGCGCGCCAGCGACAGCTGCTCCATCTGCAGCGTCAGGATGGCGCGGTGTAGCGGCGCAAGTTCAATCTGGAAGCAAATTTTGAAAGCGGTTCATCATATTGTAGTTTCAAGCGCTGAGTTCCGGGCGCTTTCAACAAGGGTTCAATCGGTTCAACCTGCACCGCCCTACAGCGGTCGATGGCGTCAAGCGCCGCGGGCTTGGAAGTGATCTCCATCTTCAGCTTGGTGTAGCGGCGCACGTTGAAACTCAAAGCAACCGTTGAAAGCAGTTTATGACAATATAGCTTCAAGCGCTGAAGCCATCGACACCTTCAACACGGGTTTCGAATCTATCAGCCTGCACCACCCTACCTTGGCTGCTGCCTCGTCCACCAGGTCAATAGCCTTGTTGTAGCGGCGCAAGTTGAATTTGAAAGCAAGACATGGAAGCAATGTATGACGTTTTACTTTCAAGCGCTGAAACCAGGCACGCTCAATAGAATGGCACGTGGTAAGATCACAGAGTAGCACACACAGGCTTTGAGTCAGAGACCCAAAGCGAACAACGTCTTAGTACGTGCTTGCACTCGTGGGTTTCAAGCTGCACAGCCTCACCTTGTCGGGCAGGAAGCGGTCGGCGATGTAGCGGTCGGCCAGAACCGCGGCTTCCACCAGTGCGTTGTCGCTGATGCTGACGCCGTGGTGCAGCTCGTATCGCTCGCGAAGGCCGCGCAGAATGCTGATGGTGTCCCGCCGATGGGGCCCCACGTCATGGCACATCATCCAAGTCAATATCCGCATTCATAGCATCCCTGTGATACTCGTACCAGCTCGCTGGGTGTCTGAAGCCAGGCATGGTGCCGCCCCCCCGGCAGTCCCACGAATCTACGAAATTTGGTCGAGACGGGCTCCCACTTTCATATGGCCAATTCGGCCAGTCTGCCAGTCCCGATCCCTAAACGAATTGCTCGTACGAAAGCTTTCGTGTGGGCAAGTCACGTTCGCCCGATCCCCGCGTGAATTGCCCATACGACTGCAAAGTGGGAGCCCTATCGACCAAATTTCGTCAATGCGAGGGACTGCCCGGGCCCCGCCTCCACAGTGGGCTGCGCGACGTACACCTGTTGGAAGCGGCGCTCCGGCTGTAGCGGCGCAAGTTGAAATTGGAAGCAAAGTTTAAGAGCGTAGTCTCTACACTCATATTATATTTTAAAGCCCTGAAACCACGGGCGCTTTCAATACGGGATTGGAAACGTTCAACCTCCGCCCTACCCAGCGCGGGGTCCTTCTCGATGTGCGTGCGGTACTCGTCGAGCGTCGTGGCGCCGATGCACCGCAGCTCCCCGCGCCCCAGCATAGGGCCAAAGGAAATTGCGAGCAATGCTTACTTACAATTTGGGAATTTGCGCGGCATCGGATAATCCTGAATTGTAAGCGAACTCTTGGCGGATTCGGGAATATTCGGGCAGATTCGTGTGGATTCTGGCGGATCATGCAGAAGTTATAGCAGAAATTGGGGGGATTTGCAGCGGGAATTCGGTAAAGAACATTTGGGAGTTGACATCGGCGAAATTCGCTCGCCCCTACCCAAGCATGGGCTTGAGCAGGTTGCCCGCGTCCATCCCCCCGCCGCTGCCGCCGCCCGCGCCCACCACCGTGTGGATCTCGTCGATGAACAGGATGATGCCCCCACTGGAGTCCGTCACCTCCTTCATCACCGCCTTCAGCCGGTCCTCGAACTCGCCGCGGAACTTGGTGTAGCGACGCAAGTTGGAATTGACAGCAAGAGTTGAAAGCAATTCAACATGTCTTAGCCTGAAACCCAGTCTCCGGTTTGACTACAACCTGACCCCCCAGAATACAGCCTCTCGACCAATCAGGGATGCTGGCAAAGATAACCTGTCCCTTGACCTTACCAGTCAGGGACCACACACATATACGTTCAGAATTGGCGCGAAAGGTGAACAGAATCCAGCCAATCAAATCTCAGTAAATCACTCTCTCGACCAATCCTGTGAGGGCCTTCAGGGTGACGCGTGACCCGGAGACTGGGTTTAAGAGCTGACACCAGGTGCGATCGACCCAGGGTCAACCCGGGGTCAACCTGTGGTCAACCTGCACCGCCTTACCTTGGCGCCCGCAATGAGCAGCCCCATGTCTAGGCTCATGACCTGTACGCCCTGCAGCGAGGCGGGCACGTCCCCCGACCAGGGGCTTACACTCGTCCACTTTCCAGCTCAACGTGAGCACTTTTGTGGGATACATTGGGTACGTTGGGTACCTTCAGTAGATATATGGGTCATTACTCGTCATAAACTGGACACCCAACGGCTCACTGATCAAAACGGCATGGGTTGTGCTGAGAAATGCACGAGTGTAAGTAAGCCCCTGCCCCCGACACGATGCGCTGCGCCAGCCCCTCGCTGATAGCTGTCTTGCCGACCCCCGGCTCCCCGATCAGCACCGTGTTGCAGGGGCTTACACTTGCCCACTTCTCAGCTCAACCTGAGCCGCTTTTGTTTACAGAAGCTGCAGCAAGCGTCCACTTCACGGCTGAACCTGAGACGTTTTTGCACCTCTGAACATAGCCCACACAACGTGCTCACGTCAAGCCGAAGACTGGACGCTTGTCGCCCACGAAACCCGCTTACGTTGAGCTGAAAAATGGACGAGTGTAAGCCCCTGCCGGGTTGTTCTTACTGCGCCGCGACAGGATCTGGATGGTGCGCCGGATCTCGTCGTCGCGCCCAATCACCGGGTCCAGCTTCCCCGCGCGAGCCGCCTCCGTCATATAGCGGCGCAAGTTGAATTTGAAAGCAAAGACTGAAAGGAGTTCCTCACATTTTGGCTTCAACCGCTGAACCCAAGCATGGTCAACTAGGGGTCAAGCTAAGGGCAAGCTGGGGCAAGCTGGGGCCAAGCTGGGGTCAAGCTGGAGTGAAGCTGGGGCCAAGCTGGGGTCAAGCTGGAGTGAAGCTGGGGTCAAGCTGGGGTCAACCTGTACCGCCCTACCGTTAGATCGCGGGCGTACCGCTTGAGCGACTCGTACTTGCCCTCAGCGTTCTGGTCCGTGACGGTGGCGCCCTTGCGCAGCTTGGTCACGGCGGCGGCGAGTGCCTCTTGGGACACTCCCAGATCCGCCAGCAGCGCACGCCCGAAGCGGTCGTCCCTGTGTAGCGGCGCAAGTTGAAATTGAAAGCAAAGTTTGAAAGGAGTCCTTCGTATTTCAGCTTCAAGCGCTGAAACCAAGCACCAAGCGCGGTCAACCAGGGGTCAGCCTGCGCCGCCCTGCCCGCCGCAGTAGCCAGAATGAGGTGCTCCACGGCCACGAAATCGTCAGTCATGACTGCCTTCTGCGCTCGCGCCTCCTCCACCGGGCAGGGACTAACACTTGTACACTACACAGCTCAACGTAAGTACTTTTTATGGGATACGTGGGGTACTGTCAGTAGATAGATGGGTTATATCTCGTCACAAACTGGACAAAAAACTATTCACTGACAAGATTGGCTTAGGTTGAGCTGAGAAGTGGACGAGTGTAAGACCCTGCCACGAGGCTCTCCAGGTGGCGCCCCAGCACCTGCTGCGCGCCGCCCGTCACCTTGTGCCAGGGCCTTACACTTGTCCACGACTCGACTCAACGTTGGCGCTTTTTGCGGGATACGCTGGAGGGTACCTTCAGTAGATAGATGGGTCATGACTCGTCCGGAACTGGACACAAAACGACTCCCTGACCGAAACGGTTCAGGTTGAGCTGAGACGTGGGCGAGTGTAGGCCCCTACCTTGGGCTGCCGAGCGATGAAGCGCTCGACAAAGCCCGCCGCCTGGCCCGCGTCCGCGCCCGCCTCCGTGATGATGCGCAGCGCGAAGGAGTCCTTCTGCTCGAACAGCGCCTAGCCCCAGGGCCACTCAAACAAGCACTCTAATCGGACTCGGTGCGTGACTCACCTTCATATGCAGATATGCTTATACAGACACTCGGAGTATACGATGGAGGAGGAGCAAGAGGAGGCTCATACAGACGCGCGGAGTATACAATGGAGGAGGAGGAGGAGGAGGAGGAGGTTCATCGCTCACCGTGGGTCGAGTGGTCGTTGTGACAAACCTCCCTGCCTTGCACAGGTGCTCAGTCTCTACGATTTGCTGCTGCGACCGCTGCGCGATCTCCGGCGCCCGCACGTAGGGACCACCAAAATATAATAGCCGCCACATCATCGACACGCGTTTGCTGAAGTCCGACAGCGAGGACTCGGAGGAGGAGGAGGAGGAGGAGGAGGAGGAGGGCGGCAACGTCAGGTCTGAGGAGGGTGCCGAGGCAGGGTTGGATCGGGGTTATGCGACTCGAACGCAAACCGGGAACATCAGGGTGTATGCTCACACAAGCATACGCCACTCGGACCGTGGTAGAGCAGCATAGACGGTCGTATGAGCGGGTACGCTGATTGAACGCTCGTTGCTTGAATTCAAGTCATATGACGTGGCGGTGGCGAGCGGTATGTGCTGCGGCCGCGGCCGTACCAGCACGATGGCTTCCCACGCGCGCTCAGTGAATTCGTTCTGGCTGATCTTCTTCTGGTTGCCCGCGGTGCCGGCCGCCGCCGCGCGCACGGGCGGCGCCAGCATACGCCGCGACGCCGAGGCGCGGCCCCGCCCCCGCCCCGCCGCCGCTGACCCTGACTGTTTGCACGTACCGGACCTGGACGACGTTGACGCCGACGACGACGACAACGGCAACTTAGCTCCGATGGTTCCATTTCCAAGAGACGCGGCTCGCGCGCGAAGGGCGGAGGAAGAGGGACGTCCGCCGCCCGCCGCGAAGCCCATAGGCAGGGCTGCTGTCGCTGCCGCCATGAGTGCCCTGGCGCGTGTGCGCGTGAACCGGGTCTACACGGGCGTGCGTGCGCGCGGCCGGAAGTGACGTGTCGCATTCAGGGTTTGGATTATTCCTTTTTCGATGGGCACCCGCACGTTGCTGTGATCTGATTGGCCAAGCAAGCGATGTGAAGACACTCGTATCATGTCAGGTCATTCGCAGCGCGAGGCTGGCTTCAGACTCCCGACGCGCCGCACACCCCGCTCCCACCTCCAACCTCCTGCATCCCAACGCCTCCAACATCCGCGCACGCCGCCCCCGCAGCCGCACCCCCGGGCACCCGCCACCTCGCTCGCACGTCGCAGCCCTCGGGCGTCGCCACATTTCCCGAGGGCGTGTCACAAAAAACAGCAACCTTATATAAAATACCCCCCGCCCTTACTGTACTCCTCTGCAGGCGTTTGGCAGTGGCGTCGCGCTCGGTTGAGCAATCCCTGAGATGCCGCCAACAACGCCTGAAGCCGGGGATTGGGCGACGCAAACAGAAAACCCGTGGGATTTAGTCCACGCTCTTGCAGCGGGAGCCGGAGCCGAAACCGGAGCCGAAGTTGACAAAGTCTTGAGGCGTTTGGCGTTGGAGGGTGACAGGGAAGCGCAGTGGAGCCTGGGCGTGCGGCAGGGGCTTACAGTCGTCCCCTTGCAGCTCAACTTGAGCTGTCTTTGTGCCCTTGTGCCCCACGAAACCCAACTTGACCCATGAATGTGTCCTAATGTGCTCAAGTTGAGCTTTATAAGCGTGAGTGTAAGCCCCTGGCGTGCGGCTAATGAGTATGGCGGGTGGCGGTGATGGGATGGGCACGCCTCGGGAGCCGCCAGCCCCGTGGGCCAGTAGCTCTCCGATGGCGGATGAGGGCATGGCGCTTATGGAGAAGGCGGCAGCGCAAGGGCACGCGTACGCTATGCGGACGTTGGCAGGAAATTATGCCTCGAGGAATGAGCACGAACGAGCCAAGGGGTGGGCCACCAAGGGCGCCGAGACCGGGTGTCCGGACATGATGGCCGGCAGGGGCTTACACTCGTCTACTCTTCAGCTCAACTTAAGCGCCTTCTATGTGACAGGGGGTACAGTTCGGGGTTGTTTTCGGGGGTGTTTAGGGGGTGGTACGGGGTATTAAGGGTGTTTAGGGTGTGCTTTTGTGTCAGAAACGGCTCAAGTTGAGCTGAATAGTGGACGAGTGTAAGCCCCTGATGGCCGGTCACGCGGTCACTCTCGAGAAGGGGGAGGGCGAGGCGGCACCGGACTACCTGGCGGCAGCGGACTGGTACCGGCGCGCCGGCGATGCGGGTCACGGGCAGGGGCTTACACTCGTCCACTTTTCGGCTCAACGTAAGCGCTTTCTGTGGGATAGGGGGTGCATGAAGGGGTTGCCTTGGGGGTGTTTAGGAGGTGTTTAGCGGTATGAAGGGGTGTTCAGGGTGTATTTTGGGTCAGAAACGGCTCAAGTTGAGCTGAAAAGTGAATGAGTGTATGCCCCTGATCGCGGGGCGGCGGCGCAGAACCTCGCTGTGATGTACGCCGTCGGCAGGGGCTTACACTCGTCCACTTCTCAGCTCAACCAGAGCCGTTTCTGACACAATGTACACCCTGAGCACCCCCTCATACCCCCTGACACCTCCTAAGTACCCCCTGAGAAGCCCCAAATGCAGGCCCTATCCCACAGAAAGCGCTTACGTTGAGCTGGAAAGTGGACGAGTGTAAGCCCCTGGGTGTCGGCCGCGGCGTCACGCGCAGCAAGCGGCAAGCGATGAGGTGGACGCGCAAGGCAGGGGCTTACACTCGTCCATATTTCAGCACAACGTAAGCATCTTTTATGGGATACAGGGTACATAGGGGGGGATTCAGGCAGGTTGTAGGGCGTGTTTAGGGGCCGTTAAGGGATAGTAGGAGGTATTAGGGGGTGTTTAGGGTGCATTTTGTGTGAGAAACGGCTCAGGTTGAGCTGAGAAGTGGACGAGTGTAAGCCCCTGACGCAAGGCTGCCGACAACGGCCTTGCAAAGGTGGGGCGGTGCAGGTTGACCCTGGTATGACCCCCGTGTTCAAAGCGCCTACAGTTTCAGCGCTTGAAGCTACAACATGACTACACAGATCGGCCCTCTGTACCAGCTTACCACTAGAAAGGCGTGAAACTTTCACGCCTTTTTTTGTCTCGTTTTTTTCAGGATCAACACGTGTGATCACGTGTTTGAACCCTGGAAAACCATTCCCTGGGGAAGTTCGAACGTTTGCAAATTCGAAACTCTTCATAAATCACGTGCGAATCGCCTCGCTAGGAGGGGAAATATCGCACGTGTCAGTGGTAAGCTGGTACAGAGGGCCGTGTAGGATGGACCGCATTCAAATTGTGCTTTCAATTTCAACTTGCGCCGCTACACCAAGGCGTGCCTGAATCTGGCCATTGGCATGTACGAAGACAAGCCCCATGCCCGTGAGGCTGGGCATGTGGGGGAGGCCGCCGGGGTCGCCACGCCAGCTGGGGCTATCGGGGTCATGGAGTGGCATAACGTTCCATCGGGTGTCATGGCTGTCGTGGTACATTGGCTGCGAAAGAGTGGGCGTGACCCACTTGGCTGTCTCGTCTCGTTACGCAGACAAGCGTTGTTGGGGGGGGCATATTGCGTGAACGACGGCAGGGGGTAGTCATAGCGGAGACTGGGTTTAAGACCTCACGGAGCTAAAATAATTAGCTCGTGAATTAGCTCCGTGAGGGGGTAAATCCGCCAAACTGGATGGACCATTTTCTGCCGAACTGCTCGTCGTAAACCGTCGTTTCTTGAGTCAATTTAGGGTGCCTAGTGAAACTGGATCCGCCGATCTGGCTCGGTGAAAGGGGGTCGGCCATTCTTGAAAGCAAGAGGATGTATGTGCGGGGCAGCTCGCGGCGCCCATGGATACGAAGAGGACGGAGCATGTGTCGCCTCGCTCGACAAAAAACCACCACGTGGGCTCGTTGAATGGTAGTAACAAAAAAGAAATATCGTTGACTGAGCTGGATTCACGTTTTAGCTGGCCTGTGTTGAAGTGTGTGTAGCGTGACGCAAGGTCATCATCGTGTTCATCATCATTACAATGTTCGCCACGCTCCGAGAGAGGAGAGCTACGCGGCATATGGCGGCGTTTCATACAAGTACATAGACACCCACATATTCTCAAGCCAATCCAAGCAACACTCACATCTTGCTCTCGAGCGTCTTGACACTTGAGCTCCTACATTCACACCCACACACCCACATACCCACACTATTATGTGTGTTCCCATTGCTACATTATGTTTTCGTCAGACATGACTGTGATTCAGCTTGGGTAGATATTTCTGTTTACCCAGAGAGAGAGAGAGAGAGAGAGAGACGCGTCAGCATGATGTTCGAGGCACCAGGCTTCTGCCTTGGCCCCCGTGACTGTTTCTACCCACACGCCCACACATCCCCCCACACATTGACGAGGCAATCCCAGGCAAATACCAGGCAATCCCAGGCACTGTCGAGGCAATCAGATCTTGCTCTTGAGCTTCTTGAGCTCCTCCTGCAGGCCCTTGATCATCTTGTTGTAGCGGCACAAGCTGAATTTGAAAGCAGAAATTGAAAACAGTATATCACGCTTAAACCCAGTCTCCGCTTTTGAAAAGGAGAAGCTGAAGGCCCTCACATGATTGGGCGAGAGGATACCGGTACGCTCTCGACCAAGCACATGAGGGCCTTTAGTACCTTCAGTTCAAAAGCGGAGACTGGGTTGAAGTTTCAAGCGCTAGATTCCGGGTGGTTTCAACTTGGTCTCATAGGGTCAAGCTGCACCCGCCTACCTTGTCGCGTGGGTCGGGAGCGGCGCGCGACACAAACCCGAACTGGCCCGCCGCCAGGTTGTAGCGGCGCAAGTTGAATTTGAAACCAAAATTTGAAAGCAGTCCATCATATCCCAGTTTCAAGCGCTTAATTCCAGGCGGTTTCAACTTGGGTCTCATAGGGTCAACCTGCACCTCCTTACCAGGTTGAGCATAATCTCCTCCGATCCGGGGCTCACATTCCTCCACTATTCGGCTCAACGTGAGCGCTTTCTGTGGGATAGGGGATGAAATTATGGTTCGTGTAAGAGGTGTTCACGCCTGATACACCCCTATGTACCCCTAATACACGCCTAATACACCCCTCATACACCCCAAATGCACGCCGAACAAGCATCTAAAACACCCCTGAAGGGAGTTTAGGAGGTATCAGGGGGTGTTTGGGGTGTGCTTGGGGGGTATTAGGGGGTGTTGAGGGGGCGGTAGGGGGTGCTTAGGGGAGATTAGGGTGTGGCGTGTAAGAGGTATCAGGGGGTGTTTTGAGGGTGTTAGGGGTGCATTTTGTGTCAGAAGCGGCTCAGAATGAGCAAAAAAGGAAGAGTGTAAGCCCCTGCCTCCGACCCGCCGGGGATGGCGTACGCTTTCACCTCGCGGTAGATGCGCTCCACCTTGCTGCAGCGGCGCACGTTGAGTTTTGAAATCAAACGTTGAAAGCGGTCGATCATAATCAAGCTTCAAGCGCTGATACCAAGCGCGGTCAACCTGGGGTCAACTTGGGGTCAACCCCGCGTCAAGCCTCCGACGCCGCGCTTGCCATCGCCGCGATTACACGGCGGCATCTAGCACACAATAATATCACCCCGCGCGCCACCATGGGACGGACACATGGGCGGTCAACCTCCACCGCCCTGCCTTGACGCCCTTGCCGCCGCGCGTGTACCCCGCTCCGCCCAGCACCAGAATGCAGGGGCTTACACTCGTCCACAGCTCGGCTCAACGTAAGCACTTCTTGTGGAATACGTTGGGTGCCTTCAGTATATAGATGGTTCATAACTCGTCACAAACCTCATACGACACGCCTTAGTGACTGAATTGGCTTAGGTTGAGCTGAGAAGTGGACAAGTGTAAGCCCCTGCCTGCATGGCGGTGGAGGCGCAGAACTCGGCGACGCGGCTGGAGCTCAGCTTCAGCAGCGCGATGTGCCCGCCAAGCTTCAGGGGCATACACTCGTTCACGTTGGAGTTCAACTTGAGCAACTCCAGGACACATTCATGAGTTAAGTTGGGTTGTACAGTGGACAGAAGAGCGCAAGTTGAGCTGAAATGGGAACGGGTGTCAGCCCGTGCCCAACTTGCGGTTCTGCTCCTCCTTGGACCAGGGGCTTACACTTGTCCACGTCTCGGCTCACCATAAGCCTTTTTTATGGGTGAGAGGGTGCGCGTAGGGGTTCTGTATCCCGTGTTTAGGGGGTGTCAGGGGGTGCTTGGGGTGTCTAGGGTGTCTAGGGTGTGTTTTTGTGTCAGACATGGCGGCTCAGGTCGAGTTGAGAAGTGGACTGGTGCAAGTCCCTGCCTTGGACATAGAGTTCATCTGGAACGTGATGTTTTCCAGCCAGGCGTGCAGGCTCTCGCACTGGCGCGCCATCTCGCCGATCTTGTGCTGGATCACCTCGCAGCAGGGTCATTCAGAATAAGCACTCGACCGAGATCGGAAGTGCCCGCATGCATGACTTACCTGCGGGGTGAATGCTCATACAGAGGCGCGGGGAGAAGGAGGAGATTGAACGTCGGTCGAGTGCTTGTTCTGGGTAGGCCCCCTTAGAAGCAGGAGGAGATTCAACGTCGGTCGAATGCTTGTTCCTGATAAGCCCCCTAGGAGGAGGAGGAGATTCAAGGTCAGTGGGGTGCATATTCTCGAGAACCCCCAGGCCTGATGCTCGATGAGGAACTTGCCGAAGGTTTTGCGCGTGCGGGCGAAGGCCAGGCTCTCCTCCACGCACGTGCGCGCCATGCGGCTCGCCTGGATGCAGGGGCTGACACTAGTCCACTTCCCAGCTGAACCCGAGCCGGTTTTGGTCACTGAAGCCACATCAAGACGTCCACTTTTAAGCTCAACCTGAGACGTCTTGGTCAACGACACCTACCCCCAGATCCCACAAAAAGCTGTTCAGTCAAGCCGAAATTTGGACTAGTGTAGATGAGTAGCCCACACAAAGTGCTTACGTTGAGCTGGAAAGTGGACGAGTTTTAGGCCCTGCCTGGATGGCCAGGAGCCACCGCTCGTGGTTGAAGTTGTACATGACCTGCTTGAACCCCCCGCCCACGGTGCCCACCACGTTCACCTTGGGCACCTTCACGTTGTCGAACTCGATGTACGTGGTGTAGCGGCGCAAGTTGAATTTGAAAGCAAAATTGAAGCAAGTCTGAAGCAAAATTGAAAGCCGTAGATCATATTTTAGTTGCAAGCGCTTATGACAAAGTAAGTGAGCTATGACTGAACTCATGTGAGTTGCATTGAGTTTCATTGAGCTTACTCATTTGTGATTCGCATTGGGTTGACTGATTTGCATTGAGTTGCATTGAGAACGTTGAGTTTATAACTCTTCCTCTCGACCAATCACAAATCAGTAAACTCATTGCAACTCACATGAGTTCAGTCATGGCTTCACTTACTTTGTCA
>Ga0307489_10002517_pt1 | contig 12254 bp, 16 predicted proteins | sample SB12metaG_FD_202247 | JGI IMG/M metagenome (GOLD analysis project Ga0307489, IMG submission 202247) | Sea-ice brine microbial communities from Beaufort Sea near Barrow, Alaska, United States - SB 1.2 | ecosystem: Environmental > Aquatic > Marine > Coastal | place: USA: Alaska | collected...
GTAGGAGACACCAGCGTGCAAAGTTGGTGTGCTTTCACACACGATGCTGGAAGTCGCGAGCATTCAAAGTTTTGTCGGGTGTTCATCTTGGCGACAAACGTCGTCTGCCAGTGACTCGGATGCTTTCTCGAGCGTGTACGGTGGCGTTGCAGTGTTAGGAGGCTGGCCAAAGACCAACGCGTGCCACAAACCTCGCTTCCCGCGAGCAAAGCGGGTTAAGCCTGGGTCAACCTTGTGAGTCGCTGTGAAGTACAACAGCCACTGATCTGCCTGCTTTCGTTTTTTTCTCGATTACCCCGAAGCTTGATGCGTCAGATCCTTGCCGGCGGGCGGCCAGAAATGGTTTTCAAGGTGGGCTGCGGCGGTTCTGGCGAGCAACACCAACTGCACTTTTGTCCAGGTAAAAACATGTATGTTTTTGTCCTTTCGTTTTCTGTCTCACAGAAGGCTCCCAGGGCGACGGAGGCGGATCAGCAAACGCAGAACTGTTCCATGACGGACCTCTTCGGCTACTTGGTGGGCCCGTAGCTGTGTCGTGTGATGAGCAGAAGCGTGTAATGTGCTTAATGAGTGATACTGGAGGTGGGCATAGAGCAAGTGCCCAGGCTCTCAGAGATGGTTTCGAAGCGCTTTACGGTGCGTCTGCAATTTGCGCAGCTGGTTGGAGCTGGTCCTCGTGCGCTACAATAAAATCTGTTTTCTCCCCAGGTGATGAGTATGATATGCACGTTGTTGATTTGTGGAGTAGCAGCTCGCCTTGGCCACTCTGTAACATGCCCAAGAGTTACTTTTTCTTGGTAAAAAATCCTTGGCTCTGGCGAATGAGTTTCAGGTGTTCAGAGCCAGAGCTTCTCCACGAGGCATTATTTACTGTACGTTAGCTCTGCTGTTGAAATTCTGAGGATTGACCCTTGATTTTAAAGACCTTTGTCTGTTGGAGGCTCCAGTCGTGCTACACCAAGAGAATTATGACCTGCGCTCCTGCTTTCAGGGTTACACTGCTATAGTTGGGAGAAGGTTCGCACAAGCGTTTCAAGCATACAGGCCAAACCTGGTTGTTAGTGTGCACCCACTGATGCAGCACGTACCGGTGAGGGTAAACAAACACAACATTAAATTTCCCATACAGATACAGCTATCTGGTTTGAAACAACCATCTAACCCTGATAACGCCTGTCAATTGGACGCTGACTCCAGCTGAAAGTGCTTGCGCGCATGAAAGCGCAACATAGTTTTTCCGCCGCCGAAGTTCCATTTACGACAGTCGTAACCGATCTTACGCGCTGCCATCGAACGTGGTTCCACAGGGTGCGATCCGTTCTGTGTGTGGGCAAACTTTCTATATGACACCGTTTCTGGACCTGTATTGCAGCAAGTGGATAAGTGCTTTGTTGCCACGCAATTTGTTGCGGCACAAGCAATGAGATTTGGGCTATCAACAAAACAGTTAGCGTGTCACGGCTTGCCAACCAGACCTGCCTTCAACCTGCCGTCGAAGCCAAAAGCTGAAGTCCGACAGCAACTTGGAATGGATGTGAATGTTGCTACTGTTATGCTGGTTGGCGGTGGAGAGGGCATGGGCAAATTACGAGCTACGGCTGAAGCTCTTGCACAAACGTTGGGCTTCTGGGATACTGTGTTTTTCTTGACAACATATAGTGTGTGTGTGTTTGCATTCATGTCGCGTTGCTCTCTTGCTCACAAGTGAGTGTCCAGCTTTGCGTGATTCTCGCGAAAGGTTGTCACCTTCCCACCAAGTTGTCGTGATTTGTGGGCGCAACGAGAAGCTTGCACAGTCACTTGCTTCGAAAACATGGCCGCTGAAGGTCATTGTCAAGGTAGAGTTTGAAAGTCGTTCCTCTACATAAATGTGCTCTACTCAAGAACTTCTGTGCTCGATTTCTAACAGGGCTTTGTAAACAACATGTCTGAATATATGTCAGCCTGTGACTGTATCGTTACAAAGGCTGGCCCAGGAACCATTGCTGAAGCTTTAATATGTGGCATGCCAATCCTGCTCAACGGTGCGCAACCCCTTTACTACACTGACTGCTGACGTCGGACTCAACAGAGCGGTAATGTGTGGGATTCCCGTTCCGGGATCACCATGCTTCAGACCACATTTAAGTATTCACGTTGTCTGACCAGATGCAAGCAGCAGTCAGCGGGGGGAAATCCCCTTCCCGCGTGCCCTTTATCCTTTTACCAACGATGGCACCTTTTCGTTCTCAGGATACATTCCCTGCCAAGAAGAAGGAAACGTTTCTTTTGTACTGGAAAATGGTGTTGGTGCATATAGCGAGGATCCTGCGCGTATTGCTGAGATTATTGCACAATGGTTCGACACCGAAAGCACCGAATTAGAGAAGATGTCTCTCAAAGCAGAATTATTGGGCCGACCCGAAGCTACGTTCAACATTGTTCGCGAACTTGCGGCAATGTCAGGATGAACTTGACTGCATGATGAGGCACTGATTCTGGCCACGTGTGGAGTACCTCAGTCTTATACTGCATTTAGCCATGAGTTATGGCTCTCAAGTCTGAAATACTGACCCCGCGGGGCATATGTTGAAAACACAATGAACGATTTCTGACCTCGCGTCATACTAATTCGAGGCGATTGAAGTTAACTCGGGTTTGGACCATGATGGTGGTGCAAGTTGAAACCTGTACTGTGGCTGACATTTGGAAGCGACTGATTTCAGCGCTTGATATTTGAATTTAAACATGGTTTACTGCTGGTGCAGCCGAAAAAGAGAGTGCACCGCCACGCAGCCAAACACTGCTGGGATGGCGACGCGCCTCGCTGCCGGTGGCGGCATTCCGAGTGTGCCGGAGGCTTTATGTTGGTCGCGGTAAGACGCTCGTGGCGGCGGGTTTACAGATTCGGCGCGATGGCGCCTCGAGTGGCGCATGGCCTTTGGTGAGTTGTCTCTTGAGTCGTTTCACCATGTTACGTGGGCAGCGCATTGCGCACCGCCGACCCTCCCACTCCGCAGTCAAGTGCCAAACTTAGGGAATACACAGCTTGTACGCGCCGCGCGACGCCACCAAAGATTGGTGTGTGACTACGAAGTGTACGGCGCCCGTCTGGCGGCGTGGGTGCCTTGTATGGGCACTTCGTGAGAATTTTCAGTTTTGGAGTTCGTATACCGGGTAGACCTACCCATATTAGCCAGGAAAAATTACGCGTGCTGCCAAAATGCCCACACAACGCACCCGCGCCGCCGCCGCGACGCAGACGGGCGTCTTCCATTTCGCGGTCAAGCGCCACACCTTGGTGGCGTCGCGAAGCGAATATCAGCTGTGTTTCCGAAGTTTGTTACTTGAGCGCAAAGTGGAAGGCGCACGTCTTTCACGGTCCGTGATCCCTTCTGCTCATTTGACATGCTTTCGACATTACTTGATATCACCGGAACCGCGAGGCGAGGTTGCGACACGCGAGAACACCTCTTGCTTTTAAACTCAGTGTAGGAGGGACTAGTCCCTCTCATCTCCTGGAAATCGAGGGATTATTTACTCACGGATTGAGATCGGTCGGACTGTCGGTGAGTCGGTCGGGGGGATTTTCGAAATGAACAGTTCTGATTGGTTGAACGGGATGCGATACCATACCTTCGATACCAGACCCGACACTGAGTTTAAGCCCTTTCTCCGGCTGTCGGGGCACCCTGGAGGCCATCATACGATTAGTCGAGTGAATGGTATGCTGAGCTGTGATTGGCTGGATATTCTGTAACGACACGATTATGGTCCCTGATTGGTCATTTGAAACACCATCATGTTCTCGCATTCCATGATTGGTCGAGAGGCTGAATCCGGGGGGTTCATGGGGTAGTCAGAGTGGAGACTGGGTTTAAGAGTGCGCCGACCCAAAATAAATGGAACGGCGCGCGGGTATCCGCCAAACTGGCTTCGCCGATCTGGCTCCGCCGATTCCTGCCTAACTGTCTGCCGTAAAGCGTCGTTTCTTGGGTCAATTCAGGGTGCCTGACGAATGGCTTTGTCAAACTGGCTCCACCGATCTGGCTTCGCGAGGAGGGGTTCACCGCGGATGAAAAGGAAGAGAAAGAATAGCACCAGAGCCCTTTACCGACAGCTCCAATCATTACACCCCTATACCACCTTGTGATCAACAGCCCCCCCCTATCAGACAGGCCTAGCGAGTCGATAACAATGTAGCCCGGCAAAAACACACAGGTGGAAAGTTCCGAAGCACGTTTTTGCGAGGCAGGGTTGCAAGCGCGGAAACACAATAATTCATTTGGTCATCTGACTGCAGGATGAGACGTCGGGAAAGGGCTTTGAAACAATGGGTGGCTTATTGGTTCGTCCGTTTTTTCTTGGATTCTTGATTCTAGTAATCCACCGTTTTCGGTACTCAAAATTGGTAATCCGACCAATCTCCCCCTCCGATTACAATGGTGTCTGATCCAGACACCCAAATAGCACGCTGTGGGCGTCTCACTGTGTCGTGATAAGGAGAATAGGAAGTTAGGCCACGAAGTGTGGCCACGCAGATTGGTCGCAAAGTTCGGCCCATATTAATCAAGGATGAGACCAGACGACGCGAAACTTTGAACAGCTGTGTCGCACCGTGCACCATCGTGAGAGTTCGCGGGCCGTCTGGCGCGCATGGTCGATGGATCGCCGCCAAGATTGTCCTGATGAGTCCGCAACATATCTGCGACGATCACTCGCATTCCAGTTGCCTGCGCAGATTGTCGGCCCAACTGGGCGCGTTTCCGGAGCATCTGGCGCTGTTCAGACCAGGTGGGCGTTGCCGACGATCTGCGCGGGAAAAATGACAACGGGCCGAGGTGTGCTGCGGCCTCGGGACAATCCTCGCGGCGATCAATCAACCATGCGCACCAAACGCCCCCCGAACTCTCGCGATGGTGCACGCCGCGACAAAGCTTTTCAAAACTGCGCGTCGCGTCGTGTGGTCTAATCCTTGAGTGATGTTATACAGGCGCTGTCGGAAGTTGAGATTCGTGAGTTATTTACGTGCCAAACTGCGCGTCGTCTGGTCTAATTATTGACTTATTTATATGTGCAAAATGTCAATACTGACGATCTGCTAGAAGCACCTTAACATTATCTTTTCCTACGCAAACGTAGGCATTACCAACAAAATATTACAGCGTTATAGAGCTATGGGCTAGTGGTTAAACCTCTAAGCCAAATTCTTGTAAAATACACGGAGGTCACGGGATCACTTCCCCTTGAGAGCGGAAAAACCCGTTCCAGTAACGGAAAAACCCCGTTATTACTCGTCAATAAATAGTACGAAGAACAGTTATCAAACAAATAGTTAGATGAGCTGCTAGGGTCAAATCGTTAGATGCATCTATCATGGGTGGCCGTCAATACTGACGTATATACTGGAAGCATCTTAACATAATCTTTTCCTACGCACACGTAGGCATTACCAACACAAAACTCCGCGGCCAAATCGCGCGGTTTCGGCCTCATAACTGCGCGGCCCGAGTTCCTATTCTCCTCGTCACGACACAAACTACTCGTAGGCTGACGGGTCAACCAAATCACCTGGAGGAGAGACTACAGAACAGCATGTGAATGAAGGGTAAGATGTCTGGTGGCTCTAGAGCTACCATCCAGTAAGCATCCAAGGACAGCGGACTATGCGCTGCTTGACTCATAGCTCAAGCCGCGTCACTACGAAGCTAGTACGCGTACCGGGGGCACAGGACCCTGACTTGAGCCCTGCCCTGCGCGGGCTACCCTCGGACCCCCCCCCTGCGAACACCCAGCGACGGGTTTGCAGTGCCAAAGAGAGTGCCGCCGGCCGAACAACATCGCCATGCCCGCGCGCCAGCACAGTGGGACGTTTGGAAACGATAGACTGAAGACTTGTATTATTCAAGGTCCAAATGCTTGAGTCACCAGCCCGATCAATGTCATTCACGGATGACCCCCGAGGGTCATCTGTGCACGTGTGTTCCGATGAGGCGATGCGCCGGATGTGTTTCTATGACGTATGAGAGGCGATTGCGCGCGTCGCCTCATCGGACCCGGTGTGCACAGACGCCCTTCGGGTGTCGCGCAGAAATGAGCATAGTGAGGAAAGTGTGATATCCTTGTGCTTTCCACGTTTCTTACGCCATACGAGATACCGTACCGTACAGGGATGGGGTACCGGGAAATGACCGGAAACGCGAGTCGATAATGATTTTACCGACAATGGCTTTGAATCTCGATCATTGTTTTAGATCAGCCTTTCAAAACCCGGAATCAATTTCAAAATGATCAAATCAGCCTTTCAAATTCCTCACCACGTCGCCATACGAATTTTCTAGCGCGTGGCGCCGCGTCACTTTACTGCGGAAAACTCCAGCGGCGGAAGCGACGGTTTTCCACACAGTGTGGAAAAAATGTGAAAAAAACTGTGAGGAAACCCGCAGTCTTGCGCCAAAGTTGAGCCGTATTCGCGGTTTGTATGGGCAAACAGTGTAAAGGTGATTCCGCCATTGTTGATCTTGGACGGGCCAATCATTATCGACTCGCGGTTCCGGTCATATATTGCCACTGGGATTTAAATTTGAAAGCGAGTTGGAAAGGGCGCGTGTCGATCTAACTCAAGAATCACCGTCTAAACATCGATTTCTGAAGAGGAAAGAATTTTCCTCGGCCGGGTCTCCAACTCGTTTTCCAACTCGCTGTCCTGTTAAGAAATCGTCTTGGACGGTCGATTATTGAGTCAGATCGACACCTTTTGTAATTCGGTCTCCAACTCGCTTTCCATTCAGATCCCAGTGAGTCTCACCCCACCCCCCATCACAGGTCGGGTACGGACGTGTTGCCCACATTTGCCGACTTCAATTCAGTGTCGGATCTGGTATCGAAGGTATGGTATCGAATCCCGTTCGACCAGTACCAGTCTGAGATGTCCATTTCGAAACCTGTCACATGTGTACATGACACCCTACACTCAGTTTAAGGTGGCGGTCAACAGTCTGGAAAGTCACTTTTTCGTCATGTGTTTGCCGCTTTATGCGTGCCACATGCTCGCGGCTGGGCGACGGCGGCGCCAAGGGGACGGCGGTGGACGCCCGCCAAAGCGCTGACATCGTCACATTCTCGCAAGTCTTGCGACGCGGCGGGTGTTGTGGCGCCGCCCGCTGCGGCGGCTGGCACGCGATCGTGTACGTCCGTCAATCAAACCTAAGACGTACCAAAAGTTCCGCATCGCGAACCGGCAGAATAGGCGACGTCATTGCGCAAAATCGGTAACACCAATGTCCGCCAATCGTGGGAGGCATTGGCACCAGCGCATTTCAGTTTGCGACGCCCTTTTCACTGTTTTCTATATTCAAGCTCAGTGTCAGGTCTGGCATGGGGGGTAAGGAGGAAAGAGGCCGAACTTCGAAATTTACGAACCTCAGTTTCGTTTCGTCAGTTTCGTGCGCACAGGCAAATGGGACATGGGCATTTATCCAGCCACGGCCTAACTGATGTTTGGAGCTCGAGCCGTTTTCGTACGGCGGCCAGTCAGCGCGCGTTCAGCGTCGGCACCCGCGGCCGCGGGGGATGCTTCGCAAGACGGGATAAATGCCCCCCGGGGGGGTGTCCGCGTCGCCATCCTGCGGCGCGACGTGGGGAGAGGGGGCTCGAAGCAGACGACGACGCGCGCTTGGTGAACCCTGCCGAGGGAGCCTTCGCGGGGGTTCGTCTAGACCATGAGGGCGGAGGCCGACGCGGCTGACGGCGGCGACGAAGGCAGGCGGGATGCGACCGCGAGTGCGTGCTTGTGGCGACGGAACTGGTTTTGAGTGACGCGCCCCTGTTCAGTTGCCGTACCCCGGTTCCCGAGCTGGTGGACTTCGAAGCGGCGCGTGCCGGCCGCAGATAGCAAACGCAACGCGGCCGTTGCCTGTGGCAAGAGTGCGAGCGCGTCAGCCGGCGTTGGGCGCACGCGTCAACGGCATCGGCATGGCACGCTCACGTGCCAGATGACGACGCACGTATTTGTGAACATTCTCGTCAGATCTCGTCCCCAAGCTGAGCGCGCGTCCGGATCCCGCTTTGCGCCAGGCTGACCCCGCCGCCGGACGAAAACGGCTCGTGCTCAAAAATAAGTTAGGCCGTGGCCGGATTAATGCCCCATGTCCCATTTGCCTGTGCGCACGAAACTGACGACGCCAAAACCAAAACCGCGTTCGGCCTCTTTCCTCCTTACCCCCCTTGTCTGGTATCGAAAACATGGTCTCGGATCCCGTTCGACAATCAGAAATATTTATTCCGATAATTTCATCGACCGACTCGCCGACTGTCCGACCGGGTCGCGCTCCTTGAGTTTGAGAGGTTTTCTACTTCCCACCTAGTGCACTACCACATTTGACGCTCGGCATTCCCTGAATCGTTTCCCGTTCGCCAGTTCATTGACTCAACAAGACATTGCATTGGAGCGCTGTGTTTGGCTGGAACGTGAAGCCACAACTTTTCGAGTTCCTAAGTCGCGAGATGGATCCCCTTTAGTGCTGTAAGTCGAAATTGTTTCTCTGACAGTCAACGATGTACAAACTGTCATTTGGTGGTTCCTGAACTGCCATTTAGGTGTTTTTTTATGTTTGGTCGGGACAGCCAAAAAATAGAGAAAAAACGAGCTCCGACAAAACGAGAGCAGGACGCCGTCGCCACGATGCCGCGACAGCTCCGTGCCTCTCTATGAAAGGCGTGTTTCCTAGGAGACAGACCCGTTCCAGTCGACGCTCTGGTCGCTCGCTATTACTCAATAACGCACTATGCATGAACCACGCACAATGTCGCTATGGCTGCGTCACAGGTGTGCTTGAGTTTTTCGGTAAAGGCCAAAAATCTGGACAAATAAACAGGTACTGGTACCTCGCCGCGACGCCGCGACAGCTCCGTACATCTTCCAGAAGCGCGCGCCTCGAACACGCTACCAGGCGTCTGACTCAACTCGTAGGACAGCCTGTGCCCCCATACCCTGAAGTGACACGTGGTGTCGAATTGTTATTGACACACAACTCCTTTCACCTGTTCTTGGGTTCTAAACTTTCGCCTTGGCTCATCACCCTCTCCGTACCCCCCCATACCCGGTGAGCGATGCGGGAGACGGCCGACGGCGCGAGAGGTCCGTCCGGCTTCCCGCTGAAACCTGCTCCGCCTTGGCGGCTCACGCGATCAGGGGTCACAATGTTCGCGATGTACAAGGCGTCCACATCACTAACTCTCATTTAGATGTTTTGGCGATTCCTATTGTGATTGATTTCCTGGATGGTAACCCACTGACTGTGATTCAGATATTCCGTAACTGTCATTCATCAATTTTGGCTGTGACAAGCCTAAAAGTATAACTGTGATTCAAGGAAACTCTTTCTGTGATTTAGTGATTTGGTGGTTTCCACGGAATGTCCGATCTGTTATTTAGTGACGGACGGACGTTCAGCACGACATTTCGACCACGGGAGAAATCGAACCGCTCAGTCTGGTCCCGCGTGAACCCGTCGCGCCCTCGACCGTGTCCCTCAGCGCTCGCCGTGTCCCGCAACACTCGCCGCGACGCGCAGCTCGCGTACCAACGCCGCTCTGCGCTCGGGTTGAGGGTGATTTGCGGGACGCGTTACGGGCATGGTTCCTAAAACAGGTGATAGGAATTGTGTTACAATATCAGACAGTCCATCAAGATACGCGCGGAGCGTGGTTGGCGCGAAGCGCGCAGGCTTAATGCTTCGCGGTTGGCGGTTGGAACGCGTTCGAAGCGTGCGCTTCGGGAAGAAGTAGGACCGCCGTCGCGGCATCACAGCGATGGTACCCTTCTCTGGTTTTGAGACCTGTACTTTTGGCGAATAAAATCAAGCACACCTGGTGCTCAGTTGGCGCAGCCATAGCGCCATTGTGCGACGTTTGTGCATAGTGCGTCAATGAGCAATAATGGTATGAGCGTCGACGTGAAAGGGGCGGATTCATAGGAAAAGCGAGGTTTGCAAAATTGCGGAGCTGTCGCGGCATCGCGGCGATGGTACCATTCGGTCAGGAAGCGTATATTTTTTCTTTCCATTGTGCCGGCCGCGTTTCTCACTCATAAATCTGAAATGTCTTTCTGTGATTTGAAGGCACTATACTAACTATCTAAATATAGTTTAGTCATTCCATGAATCAGGGGAACAGTTTTTGGTGTGAGTGGATGATCCAAGAAAATAATTTCGTTCGGATCCAGTTTATTCCAACAAAACTGGCAGCTATTCTAATTCTCGCTTCTTCAACCTCCTTCAACCTGCTTAAATCTTCCATACTGAAAGCTGATGACGTAGAGCCTAGCTCGAGAGAGTCACACGATCGGCACCGCAGGACGCTCCTGCAATTAACACTGAGCTGTTTCGCCTTCATCTAATTGATGATTCAAAGTCAAAACCTGCCAACCCCAACCGGCGCAGACGGTCAGCTAATAAATAGACCGTCGACTTCGAGGATCTCAGGGAACTCCTCATCGTCTCCCCGACACTGAGTTTCCTGAAACTGTTCTTGAATATTTCATGAAAAAACGGATCGAGACCCGAATGCCAGAACCAGCTGCTAGCGCCTATCCCTAAGAAGCACCCGATGCAAATACCATGACGAGATTGTTCGCATTATATGGGCGTGGTCCGGGCGCGCTTGCGCTGGCGGGCCCGTGGGGCGCCGGTCACTGGCACCAGATCAGGCGCGGCGCGCGGCCAGGTGGACACGAAACGCGGCCCTGCGACGCGATGATGAGCCCGGCCTCGTACCACGCAGCGTACCCGGGCAACAGCCTGCGGAAGCGTGGGCGGCCCATCGCAAGGCGACGCCGAGATCTCTGAATGCTCCCCTTCGCCCAGAACCACGACCCCGTTTCCCGCAGCCCCCAGTCGCCACGCCCACGCCAGTGCCACCCGCGCTACTGCGTCCGCGCCGCTTGCTGGCTTGGGGGTCCATGGCTGTCGCGCGTGGAGCCGGCGGAGCGCGCGTTTCAAACGCAATCCTGAGGCGCCTTGGCGAGACGACTTCTTCCGCAATATAATTCCAGTTTAAGAGTTCGATTACGCATCTGTTCATAATACTGGTCAAAATGTGTGAGAGTGTAGGTTTCACATTGAACAATTGAATTGCATTCATTAGATCAAGCAAAAGTATACTTGGCGCGCGCCAAATGACGGTATTTTACGCCGTGACCATCGCTCCAGCTTTGGTGAAGCACAGCAGTTCTGTGGGGGGGTCAATTTTCAACAGTGACGCCAGAAGGCCATATTGGTCTGTTCGCCAATTTTGACTGGCCTGTACAGGTATTTTGACCGACTATGGCCAGATTTTACGAGATTTCACGGACAGGGCAAGCAAACCGAACAATCCCTGATTCTGTTCAGATCCAGGCGGCCGTTTTCCGTGAGACGTAAACCTCCAGAAACAGTCGAATGCACTGGATTCCTTATAGCGGCGCAGATATGCACAAGCTCTAGCGCGACGACGACTGCGTCGGCACGCGCTAGCACACGCTCCAAAGATGCTTGAGGACACGTTCCGTCGGATCGAAGCGAATGAACTGTGCCAATCCGCGTAACTACTCTGTAGTTTTAAACGCCAAATGGCTAGAAAAGGTTTCAACCGCCGCTTACCGAATGCAAGCTGCGACCCTGTCGAGCCCAGCTTGATCGCAAGCAGGACTGTTGAACCTGGCGCGAAAACAGCGTTCATGCCGCGGGGAAAGGGACGACACGCGCCTTCCGTGGCCGCCGCCACCGCGGTTCGCTAGAAACAACCTCAATACGGGAATGTGTCGTCTTGCACGTCTCGTGTCGCCGTCGCCGTGCGCTCGGGCTCGTCGGAACAGAGCGTCGCTGCCCTGGCCGCTCAATTTTCGTTTGATCGCATTTACAAAGTTGCAGTGACAGTTTCGGTAATATGTCCAATAGGATCAAAGAAGACGTGTCCAGTGGGGTTTGAAAAGCCGCTGATCCGTCCTCAAATGGTTTCATGTTTGCCAAGCCGAGAAATAAATCGGCCAAATACCTGAACTGCGTGCCTTAAATTGGTCAGATGACCAAAATCATTGTCTATTTCTGAACCTGTGTATACAGCTTATACCGGAACTCTTGCTTTGCGTGGGTTAACAAATACAAACACATTACTCTCTGAGTTTGAGCGATGGTCACGACGTCAAAGACCGCTGCTCGTGGTGTACGCCAACTGGTTCGAACGCTGTGGATTGACTCTGGCATTCGATCGAAATCCTGACACCTAGTCACCGGTTT
>Ga0307489_10002518_pt1 | contig 12251 bp, 12 predicted proteins | sample SB12metaG_FD_202247 | JGI IMG/M metagenome (GOLD analysis project Ga0307489, IMG submission 202247) | Sea-ice brine microbial communities from Beaufort Sea near Barrow, Alaska, United States - SB 1.2 | ecosystem: Environmental > Aquatic > Marine > Coastal | place: USA: Alaska | collected...
GTTGCTGGTCAGTTCTAATACTCGTATAGAATGCAGAATTAAACATGCTACCAAACAAGGTGTATTTAGCGTTATTAGTCAGTGAATTGTCACTACTAATATAATTGGCGACAATAGACGAGTCATTATGATCAATGGTTAATTCTTGCGTTAATTGGTGTTTGGTTTTGTTTAACTTAATAATTTTATTAGCACGATTTTTAGCACCAGAGTTTTTCATGTTAAGTGACCATAAGGTTTTTGCTAACTGCTCTGACTCTACTTTTAGCATATTACCATGGGCTAATATTTCAATTTCTATGTGTTTATGAAAGTCATTGATGTATTTTTCTAGTTCGCTAATCGTCACTTTTTTCAAGGCTTTGGCGAGGGCATTCTCAGAGTAAACTTTGCTACGTTGAAGTTGTGCCATTGCCGAGCGAGCTTGGCTGTAGGGACGATCAAATTTAGCATTATGCCATTTACGCATTAGCTGTTCTTTATGCAGGGTAAAGGCCGCTTCATCAATAGTAAGATTACGAATACGGTTATTAATAGTTTGTAACAGGTCTACTTGTTTTTCATCATAACCATTTACGCCAAAGCCCATACCAGCATTAGTTGACCATACGGTATAGTTCAAACCCGCTTTTTTTGCAGGATAACCAAATTCGTTTAAGCTATCGTTTACTAACGCATTATAAAGATAATTTTTTGCTCTGGCGTCAACGTCTTTACCTGCCTGTTCAGAATAAATTTGAACATAAACGGCAGCCTTAGGAATTCTGAATTCTGTATCTTGTTTATGCCAAAGTTTAAAGCCTGGTTTTTCAAATACAACTTCTGGATTTGAAATATCTGATTCGATTGCTTTTAATGTTAAATCAGTAGCGATAAATCGATTAACTTCCGGTAAATGTAATGCTTGAATCACTTTTGGCGTTTTGTAGCGGGCAATTTCACGTTTACTTAATTTAGTTATTGCATATGGAGTGTCATATTCATCTTGTACTTTATCGGTTTTCAGCCCTTTTGCTACCAGGATCTGGCGCATGTTTTCAGGGGTCATTTGAGCTAAATAAGCTAATACCAGTTCATGAGAATAATCAGTATATAAATAGCTGGCATTTAAAATATTTACCGGTGCATAATATTGCAATTGACGAGTTAAGTTGCTGGCAGTATTTGACGCAGAGCCCTTTTCTTTAAAGTCAAATTCGGTTGTTGCAATAGCATTAAGCTCATTGAAATATGTTTGATTGAATTTTTTATTAGTTAATAGATTCAGGTATGAAAATACCGCTTCATTGACGACCTGATAATCTTTCAGTCCTTTAGGTGTTAACGTCATGTCTAAATTAAATTGCTCAAAATCGTCAGGGCCAGAATAACCGGTGCTTAACGATTCAATTAATCCTTGTGCTTTTAAGTAGCTAAATAAACTGCCTTTTCCTTCTTGCCCTAAAAGCGAAACAACTAAATCTAAAGGTTTTTCTTCAAGGTATTTTGTTGAATTAGGGACAGGGAAATACAATGATAATGTGCGTGTGTCTTTCATTGGCGTAATACTGATATTTACACCTAACTGCTCAGGTAAATAAGGGTTAACCTTTGCAGACTCTGCTTTTTTACCGTTGTTTGGAATGGCAGAAAACTTCTCACGAGCCCACTTTTCTAACGTATCTAAATCTTCACGGCCAACTAATGAAAGCGCCATTTTACTTGAGGTATAGTGTGCTTTGTACAGTGCTTTTAAATCATCAATTAATAAATCATTATCGCGATTGGCTAGGGTATATAAGTTACCGACTGAAAACTGGCTTGCAGGGTGTGCTTGATTGGTCGTATCTTTTAACACTTCATTAATACGTCGTGCATCATCTTTAATTTTCATAGTGTATTCAGAGTGAACTGCATTTTTTTCACGATCAACGTATTTAGCATCGAGTGACGGAGAAATAAAGAATTGAGCAAAACGGTCGGTCGCTTCTTCAAAAGCATCCTGGTTTACTTGAAAGAAATAATTTGTATGCTCTTGACCCGTACCAGCATTTGACCAACCGCCGTTTGCTTTTAAGTATTCGCTGTATTCACCAACTTTCGGATACTTATCTGTCCCTAAAAACAACATGTGTTCGAGAAAGTGGGTTAAACCTTCACGATCTTTAGGATCGGCCATATGCCCGATATGAACATCCATAGAAGCAGCTGATTTATCGGCTTTACTGTCTGAAACTAAAATTACTTTTAAACTATTTTCTAATGTTATATATCGATATTGGCGGTCGTCGTTTTGGCTTTGAACGATATTTTGGTCTTGAATGAGAGGCGTTGGAGAAAATGAAGTAACCGGAAAGTTTTGGTAAGGTTCTGTTAAAGTACAACCATTTAGTGCGCTAATACTCAGTAATGAAGTAACAACAGTGACTACTAACATACGGTTAAAATGCATCGTGTAAATCCTTGTGTAATTGTGAAGGTGATATTTTTTTTACAAATATACACATACAACGGAAGATGTTAAAGCGTTAATTAAAGAGAAATATTACAAAATATTTCAAGAATTGAAGTTAAAAAAATCAAGTATTTTATTTGAATAAAATACAATGTGATAAGTGTATGAGTAAAAGTGGAATAAACGTCTTTTACCTTATACCCAAGATATACTTTAGCCCCTATTTTAGATGTCACTTCTTATAAATCACCATGAGGTTCGCTATTGTAAACAGGTTAAACAAGAGGGAAATGAACTTAACGTACTGGCAGATTCCAATTTTATTGATATAAATGTGATATTAGGTTTTTGTTTGCGTTAAGTATAATTTTATAGTACACCTGAAATTTGTTTCTTTAATAAAAGCTAAGTTGTAAGGTACTTATAATAAGCTAATAAACAAGGGCGGAAATCGGTTGGCTTTTTTTGTTCCTCAACACCTTAGTCAACTGATTTTTGCCGATTAACAGGGCCTAAAAACCATAGAAGTAGTCTAGTTCAATCCAAATTACCCAAAGGAATAAACATGAAAAATTCACAATCACTTTTAATCTTGATTATAAGTGTAACGTTATTTGGTTGTAGTGTTTTACCTATCAAAGTGGGGATTAAAGATAATCACTTTAGGTTTCAAAATTTTAAAATGGAAAAAAGTTCAACATTGGAATATATTCATCTGATGTGTTTCCATAAACAAGAAACAGGTTGGATTGAGTCTAAACAATATTTGAGTGGAGAGCATAACTTATGGGTAAAGGCTAGCATTTCAAAACGTTTTATACCAAGTAGTAATAAAGAAGCCTTCGTCAATTTCAAAGTGAATTTAGACTCAGATAAGAGTTATATATTAAACAGAAAATTAGCTGAGGATGCAATTTTAATTTGGATACAAGAAGTAGATACCGATCTAAGGGTTTCAGATGTGCTGGTTGCTCCTTTAAAGCAACCTTTGCTGATTGAGCGTAACTTAAGAAGAGCACAGTGTGAATCAGGGTCAATATAAAATAGCCCTAACAAAGCCTCTTAATGGGGCGCTAGCACTATTGGAGTATCAATTGAGTTTAGGAAATCAAATAACGGAAAAATTAAATACCATTGAGGATTTTATCGAAAATTATTCAATTTACTTATTACCTGTTAAAGTTTTAGGCTGGATAATATTACTTGTAGCTTTGATGGTTACTAATTTTATAGCTATAGGTAAATGGCCAATATCTGCTATTGTCAAAAAACGCAATAAAAAAGATCATACTTTAGGTGAGCCGATTGATGTAACTTCTGATAATGAACTCAAAAAAATAGTTACTGAGCAAAGTGTCGTTTTAATTGATTTTTGGGCTGAATGGTGTGGACCTTGTCTGTTAATGGATAAAACGATTAGTAACATCGCACAAGAATACGCTGAAAGTTTGACCGTAGTTAAGGTCGATGTATCACTAAATTCTACCCTCAGTAAATTATACGGTGTTAGAGGCTTACCAACAGTTTTAGTGTTTAAAAATGGTGATGAAGTCATTAGAAAGAGTGGCTCACTAACAAAAAGCCAGTTGGTTAAGCTCATAGAATAAAATAGTGCCAACAGTCAGTTCAATCAGTTAATTTTAATAGGCTGTAATTTAAATGAGTTGGGTATAAAACCCGTGTCAGGTGACATCGATTGTTTGTTGGCGTTTGGTTTAGCGGTTACTTTATAAAAAATGGCGTCCTCGGCGGGATTCGAACCCACGACATCGCCCTTAGGAGGGGCGCACTCTATCCAGCTGAGTTACGAAGACTTATAATGATGATTAAGAATAATAATTAATTTTATGCATTATAGCTAAAATAATATAAATGCAAAGTCTAAAAAGGCTATGTTGCTGCTATTTTATTTACGATTAATGATCGACTAATCAAAATATACTGATATTAGATCACTAATCCGCTAATCTTAGGCTCAGTATCGGACTGCCAAGTCATTAATTTGAATATTACCCAGTAATTCAGAATTTACTGTTATCGCCTTAGCACTTTGCATTGAAACGCTAGTAACTTTTACTTTATAAGTACTGACCTTATAGCTTGGGTAATAAATACCTGCATCACTAGTGAAGTTATTTTTATGCAATAAAGTAAATTCGTCCCCCACTTTTACGCCATGTTTTTGACCTAAATTAAATATTATTGTATTACCGGCCACTTTAACTATTCTAGCTTGAGTAGGCTCACAAACAATATTTTCATCAATATCGTTCACTAATGAACTTAAGGTGCTGTCAACCATTTTTCCATAGTCACTTTGCCAAAAAATTTGGCTATTAACATCAACGGCCTCACGTTTATTAAACGGCCATGGCGCCGTGTTTTGATATTGCTTTTCAAAGATTAATTCGCCATTAGTGCCGTTATAGAGATAAACAGCAATGATAAACTGTCGATTAAAAATAGCGGATTGCCAAAATTGCCAATTATTGGTTGCTTCTCGATTAAAAGAAACATCGAGTATTTCTGAATAAAGAATATAATGGCTATTGGTACGCTGGGCTAACGATATTGAAAGTTTTTTAATGCCTTCCAGATTAGTGCTTTGGTTTAAGCGTGAAAATTGAGTATGCGTTTTATTAAATAATTGGGCATTGATGTTACGACTTTTACTTTTTATTTTATTAGCTAAAATGTCGATCGCTGATTGGTCAAGGGCATAAATATTTCCAATACTAGCGTGTTCTCGGTGTAATAGTTTACTACGAGTCATTAGCAGTGTTTTACTAAAATCGGCAGAGAAGCATTGTTTTTCTTGTGGAAAAATATCAGCACGTATCGTTACCGTGACAAGATTATCCGCATGTATTTCATCTATTAGCTCAATAGCATTGACACTACCGCTGGCTCTAATACTTATCTCATTTTGAGTCATTAATCCATTGACCACCTGTTGAACACTCGACACTGAAGCACCAGCAACTAACAACGCTTTTTGTAATGCATTTTCCATTGCCTTAGTGCGAGCCGTGTCAATATTACTATCTTCAACCATTGCTTGCCCCTGAGTTTCGTAGAGCTGTGCAAATGAAGTCGTCGATACCATTAATAGACTGGCAGCTAAGCTAAAGTGTTTAATAGATGTTGAAAAAAAGTTAGACCATATACACATAACGATATCCATTAATAAATAGTGGGTTTGTTCTCTGCTGACATGATTATAAATAGAGATAATATCGTTCTCTGTTTATCCCTTCTCATGATGATGCATGTTTTATGCCTAATAAAACATTTCTCGCTAAAGTAAAATTTATGGCGTGATATATGCATTCTTAAAACCATAAAATAAAACCCTAAAGCTGAGGATTGCTTCATGAAAAAGTGGATTATTCTACCAATACTATTATCTTTAACTTCATGCTCTATGACAGGAAATGAAGATTTTTATAATATAAACCAACAGGCTAGAGAAGAAATCGACAGTTTTGAATTACCGAGACATGCAATAAACGATGTAGTGAAAGGTTTAGCATTTCAAATGTTAGAAAATAGTTCCTTTGTTAATACTAAAGCCCCTGTTGCAGTGGCTTCCTTTGTTAATTTAAAAGATTTAGAGTCAACAAATTGGCTTGGCAATCAGCTGTCTGAGAGTTTTGTTCATGAGTTACAACGCCATGGTTTACTCATTGTTGACTTTAAAACAACGGGCCACATAAGAGTCACTAAAGACGGTGATTATGTTTTCAGCCGTGATTGGCAAGAATTATCTGAACGCCAAACTATTGACTACGTAGTAACCGGGACAATGATAGAGCAAGCAGAGGGCGTAATTGTGAATGCTCGTATGATTGGTATTGAATCTAAAGTCGTTGTGGCGACTGCTCAAGCGTTTATTCCTGCTTGGGTCATTGGTGATGAATTTACGCATCAGCAAAATGTAAATAATAGCGTAAAGATGAAAGATGGCATGATCATTAGAAGTCGTGGGAAATTATCTAACAATGAACGCGGCATTGGTATTCACCAGTAGAGTAGGGAGGAAAATAATGAATCACAGCATCAGACAAATTATTTTATCAATAAGTTTGCTATCTACCACTTTTTTCATCAACGGTTGTTCTTCCGTATATGAGAAACATGTCCAGTGGCAACGAGTTAAACCTGAAAATTTTCCGGTTATTCTTGGCGTAGGTTATGCACCTATTAGCCTGCAAAAGTCAGTACATGAAACTCAGCGGATGTTGATGGCAATTAACGCATCAAAACTCGCAGCGTACGTCGAGCTTGCCGAACAAGTTCATGGACAGCGCATAAGTAGCAGTATGACAGTTGCTGATTTGTTAATGGAAGATAATCAATTAAGCTCGTCGGTTCAAGGTTTGATCCGCGGGGCTACGGTAGTAAAAAGTTACTCAGTTGGCGATATTTATACTACAGAGTTACAATTAAACTTTGAAAATGTCTATCAGCTCTATCTGGCTAACCTTAATCGCAAAGCAATTAAATCGGTTAAGTATTATTAGTAGTGGGTATTTGAATTAGGTTTTTAGTTTAAGATTATTATTCGCTAGGTACCGGAGAATGAAAAATAAGCTAATCGCTTATTTTTTTTGTTTAACGCAATACAGCCGAAGGTTGGAAGAAAGTTTATCTATTAAACTTATGCTTTAATATTTAAGCTAGACAAGCCGGCGTGTTTTTTTCCTTTATCATCATAAGTAATTGCTGATTTATTATGACTCTCAAGTAAGCTTGTTTTCATTCGTTGAACGGCAAGTTGAGATTGCTGAATTATTTGTCCATTAACAAGATTAATTGCCTGGCAGTTGATTAAGAGTTCTTTTATTTCATCTAGCTCGTGGGTATATTTCCCAGCGGCTTTGTCCTGAGCAAATTCGATATTTCTTGATATCACTAAATCAAGATCTTTAATTTCGATGAGTAAGTCATTTTTTTTATCGGTGAGCTCGGTTAAATCATCTGGGTTGTGATTTTGAAGCACGCGCTTCTCTTCATCGAGCAAACACTTTAATGCCTGTAATTGAGCTAACTGCTGATTAACTAATTGTTGTGAGCTTTGTATATTTGTCATTAATAAACCCCTTTGCTTATTATTTATCAGGCCATCTATTTAATGCAAAAATTTAAACGATGAGAGTTGAAAGAAAGCATTAAATAAGGTCGAACTCGAAATTAGCAATACTTGCTGCCAGTTTTTCAGGATTGATTTTATAATCACCAGCGGCAATGGCTTTTTGTATTTGCTCAATCTTCTTTTGATTGATTGAAGGCTCTGCCCCCGCTTTCTTCTGCAATTCATTAAGCTCTTTAGCCTGAGGGGTAATAGACACTGAATCTTGATTAGTACGTTTAATTTGTTCAGTATTAGTACTCGCCTGTGCTGTTTGTTGCTTAACATCACTGTGCTGATCTGATTTTGGTTTAACTTGAGTGTTACTATTCAAGTTACTGATATTTATAGCCATAATATATTCCTGTGGCAGTTAATTACTTTTAGTCTATCCTGTTATCGGCCACCGCATAGATAACTTGAGGACAATTATAAATTAATTACTACTTTGTTAATAGCTTTTACTTTGGCGGTAATAACCTTACCACTTCGCTTGTTTTTTACACTAATTTGCTCACCGACATTACCACTGTCTAATGCTTCACCATTTGTTTTTATGGTGAAGTTTTTTGATCGGGCAATAATGGACACTTGAGAACCTTTGCAGACAGTACAAGTGTTTTTTAGCGTAATTAGACGATTTTTAGTGATTCTTCGCTTTGCCTTAGTTCCCGATACTTTGCTTATATCTTCAATAAATGCGCCTCTGATTTTGTAAGTATCGAGATAGGCTATTACCATATTTGACTCATCTAACAAGTTCCCCTTATTAATCGACTTCTTTGCCACAAGCACAGGAATAACTGTTGTGATTTTTGCTGTTAAATAAATATGCCAGGGTACTGAATCAGAACAGGTTATTTTTATACTGATGTTCCTACTCGTAAAGTTTTCAGGTATGTCTGCTTCAAAGTGACTTTCACAATTTTGGAGTTTTATCCTGGGATCAATTTTAGTGACTTCTATAGTGAGTTTTTTTGTTGGCGAGGTATCGAGTTGTTCCTTTAAATATTGTTTGGCAAAATTTTCAATATAACTATGTTCAACAGTCGCGGCATGGCTTTTAGTGATAAAAGAGGCCGGTAATGTTAACAAAGTTAATAAAATTAGAAAAACTTGAATATTACTCATATTGTTATGATCTTTTGTTATGAAAATGTAAATAATCGCCTAGACGTTAACTTATGTTTTAACAAAGCTAGTGAATTTGCACTGACTTATACCAAGTTGAGTGTCAAAAAAAAGACACAAGGTTGTCTGTTATTTTTATACAATCAAGAATTGTGCCTAAATACCATAATAGGTAATGTTAAAAATAGTCGGGTAAAGTAATTTTGGAGTAAAGCTCTGAAATTGGTTATAGCAAACTTGCTACTGCTTGATGCATTGCGTTAGTCGCATTAAGGTTAATCCCTTTGAGAGAGGCTCACCGGCCAATCAACCTTTCTTGATGATTTGATCTCCTTCTAGCATGGTCTATCAAAAAAAAGTATAAACTTGATATTTAAACTGGCATAAAAATTGAATGACATAATCATTAAATTAACAACACTGTGAGATGAGGGGCTTTTATGGCTATCAGTTTAGACAAAGCATTTGGTTTACATCCTGCTGGCATGGAAGTTAGGGCAAAACGTTCTGAAATTATTGCCAGTAATATTGCCAATGCTGATACCCCTGGCTACAAGGCTAAAGGTATGGACTTTAAAAAAGCGATGGCACAAGCCGCTCAACATCAGCAGTCGGGTTTAAAGCGTACCCATGAAAAACATTTCGATGTTCGTATAAAATCAAACGATGGTGTTGATTTTCGTGTTCCTAATCAAGCAGATACAGGAGATGGAAACACTGTTGATGTACAGTTGGAACGAAACTTGTATTTAAATAATTCAATGGAATATCAAGCAAGCGTACAATTTCTTTCTGGCAAGATAAAGGCCTTGAAAAAAGCAATTACTGGGACGGGACAATAATGAGTCTATTTAATGTATTTGACATAACAGCAACAGGGATGAGTGCACAATCCATGCGCTTAAATACTACGGCAAGCAATATTGCTAATGCTGACAGTATCAGCAGTTCTAAAGATGAAACTTATCGTGCGAGGCATCCAGTTTTTGCCGCTGCTATGCAAAAAGCTGCCGCCGGACAAGATCAGACAGCCGTAGGGGTAGATGTTTTGGGTATTGTTGAAAGCAATAAGCCACTTAATATTGAATATGCTCCGGGTCATCCGATGGCAGATCAAGAGGGTTATATTTACAAACCCAATGTCAATGTGATTGAAGAGATGACTAATATGATTTCAGCGTCTCGCTCATATCAAACGAATGTGCAGTTGGCTGAATCAGCAAAAAATATGCTGAATAAAACCCTTTTACTGGGTAAATAAATTGATGAATAACAAGTAAATACGTGTTGAGTATGTCAAACAACGTAAAAAATTGCTTCGTTATTATAAATAATCAAAGTACGCGACAAACGGTAGGAGCATAAAATGGAAACAGTAAACGGTACTAATCCCTTAGATGGCATTCGTTGGAATAGCGAAGAGTACAAGGTTACCGAGAAGGGAAGCAATGGCATGTTAACGCAAGCCGACTTTTTTGCTTTGCTCACTCAAGAACTGGCTAATCAAGATCCAACAAAGCCGGTTGATAACAACGAAATGATTTCGCAAATGACCGCGTTTTCAACAACCGATGGTGTGGCGCAATTAAACAAAAAATTTGGCAGCTTTGCTGATTCAATGACCTCAAGTCAAGCCCTGCAAGCCTCATCATTGGTTGGTCGAAGCGTTCTCGTCAATGACAATGTTTTTGGCATGAGTGAAGGCGATAATGTCAAAGGAAAAGTGGTCACTGATAATGCCGCGAGCAATGTTAATATTTATGTTGAGAATATCGCCGGTGAAATTATTCAAACCGTGCCGGTAGGAAATATTCCTGCTGGGGGGTATGTTTTTAATTGGGATGGTCAAACTACTAGTGGCAAACCAGCACCTGAAGGGGCTTATCGATTTAGAATTGCCGGTTTAGTTGACGGTGAAGCCTCTGAATTACAAGCCATGACCTACCGTAATGTGGAAAGCGTCACACTTGCTGGTGCTGGCGGCAGTATTATTTTAAACCTTAATGGTGGCAGTAACATGGCACTAAGCGACGTGATTGAAGTTGCTCAAGGTTAGTTTTAATTTTAGTGGTTAATGATTAGATAAATAGGTAAATCAATAATTATCTAATCACTGATTAAATTAGTTTACAACAGTTTTTAAAATGAGGTGTCACTATGTCATTTAATATAGCATTGAGCGGATTAAACGCAGCTCAAAAAGATCTTGACGTTACGTCAAACAATATTGCAAACGTTAACACGGTTGGCTTTAAAGAATCACGGGCAGAGTTTGTTGATGTCTATGCCTCGTCATTGCTAGCTGCTGGCTCAACAAAAGTAGGAGACGGTGTGTTAACCTCAGATGTTGCGCAACAGTTTTCCCAAGGTAGTATCCAATTTACCAATAACGCTCTCGATTTAGCTATTACCGGTAGTGGTTTTTTTGCTACTGTACCTGAGCTCGGCAGTTTAGAAACTTCGTACACCCGTGCGGGGCAGTTTAAACTTAACAGTGATAACTTTGTTGTTAACTCACAAGGGGGACATCTATTAGGTTTTCCTGTCAATCCAGACGGTTCATCATCGTCGGTCAGTTTAAGTACCTCTGAGCCTATTTTAATTCCGACATCTTCTGGTGCACCTACTCAAACAAGTGAAGTCGATATACGGATGAATTTACCCGCAGGAGCTTCTTATATTAAAAATGCCCCAGGTAATTTTTCTCCTGATGATCTTTTGACGTTTAATCACTCAACGTCAATTACAATCTTTGACTCACTGGGCGAAAGTCACATCATGACGTATTTTTTTGTTAAAGATGACCCAGCAACGAATCCTAATGAGTGGGTTATGTTTACCGCTGTTGACGGTAATCTTGTCGATGTAGCTGATCCAAATGGTGATGCGGCCACTAATAACCGTATTGGTGGCAATACATCTGGTCCTTTATCTCCCAATGGTATTTCCGGTGCTCGCTTAACATTCAATGCGTCGGGTGATTTTATTTCGCAAGAACCTAGTTTAGCAAGCGGTGGTATAGTTAGTGCTACTTTAGGCTCAACTATTTTATCTAATGGTGCCGATCCGCTTCAAGCTGTAAAGGTTAATTTTAATTTAGATGAATCAGCGCCAAATCCAAATGAACCGACGCAGTTTGCCTCTAACTTTGAAGTCACGGCTTTAAACCAAAATGGTTTAGCAGTAGGGCGACTAACGGGGATCGATATTGGTGAAGATGGTTTATTGCAAGCAACATACAGTAATGGTACCTCAGAACCACTTGCTCGTATTGCTATGGTCAGCTTTGCTAACGAACAAGGGTTAAGTCAGGTTGGAAATACCGGTTGGAAAGAGAGTATTAGCTCAGGTGATGCTTTAGCTGGGGAAGGGGGTACAGGCACTTTTGGTACCATCAACTCCTCGGCTTTAGAGCAAGCCAACGTTAATTTAACCGCAGAGCTTATCGATTTAATTTCGGCACAACGTAACTTTCAAGCCAATTCAAGAGCGCTTGAAGTCGATAATCAGTTGAACCAAACAATCCTTCAGATTAGGTAATCAATAGACCCTAAT